>Ga0315291_10001706_pt1 | contig 29195 bp, 16 predicted proteins | sample YL17G12_20_MG_FD_203070 | JGI IMG/M metagenome (GOLD analysis project Ga0315291, IMG submission 203070) | Sediment microbial communities from Yellowstone Lake, YNP, Wyoming, USA - YL17G12_20 | ecosystem: Environmental > Aquatic > Freshwater > Lake > Sediment | place: USA: Wyoming | collected...
GCTGGTCGCCCGGCCGGAGGCAGAGGCGCTCTCCAGGATGCTCAAGGTCCCGCTGGGCCAGGACCGGTTCTTCTTCGAGGCGCACGTCAAGCTTCGGCCGGTCGACTTCGCCACCGACGGCATCTTCATCTGCGGCACCGCCAAGGGGCCCACGAACATAGGCGAGTCCGTCGAGCAGGCGCTGGGGGCCGCTTCGCGGGCGGTCATACCGCTCGCAAAGGGGAAGGTCCGGGTGGAGGCCATCACCTCCCGGGTCAACGAAGAGACCTGCCGCGGGTGCGGGCGTTGCGAGGAATCCTGCGACTACCACGCGGTGGAGCTGATCGCCGTGAACGACGCGTTCGGGCCGCGGATGGTGGCCCGGGTCAACGACGGGCTCTGCAAGGGGTGCGGCAAGTGTGCCTCGCTCTGCTGCAACCGCTCGATATCGCTCAGACACTTCACCACGCCGCAGATAATGGCGATGGTGGAGGCGGCATTGGAGGTTGGATGAGATGGCAGCCGACGAACTGAAACAGAAGCTTGACGGTCTGATAAAGAAAACGGGCGCGTTCGACTGCGTCGAATGCGGCAAGTGCACGTCGCTTTGCCCCATCACCAAGGAGAATCCGGATTTTGCGCCGCGGCTCATCGTCGTGAAGGCGCTCGAGGGCATGTCCGAGCAGATCACGAGCTCGCGGGACATCTGGATATGCCTGACCTGCGGCCGATGCAGCGCCAAATGCCCCTACAAGGTGAACTACACGGAGTTCATCCGGGGCATGAGGGAGACCGCCCGCAAGGGCGGGAACGCGCCCGCCTGCTCCGAGGGCGGGCTCATGAACTCGCTGGCCAACCTCATGACCAAGGAGGGCGTGAAGCAGAACCGGCTGGGCTGGGTGGACGAAAGCATGAAGATCGCCCAAAAAGGCGAGTACCTGCTCTTCACCGGATGCGCCCCCTATCTTGCCGTCACGTTCGGCGAAAAGGACGACCACGTGCTCGAGGGCACCCGGGCGGCCGTGCGCATCCTGAACAAGCTGGGCATCACGCCCGTCGTCTCCGCCGAGGAGAGGTGCTGCGGCCACGACCAGTTCTGGTCCGGCGACCGGGAGACGTTCGAGAAACTCGCCCATTTGAACATCGCCTGGATAAAGTCCACCGGGGCCAAGACCGTGCTGGTCACCTGCCCGGAGTGCTTCCGGACCCTCCTCAAGGACTACCAGAAGGTGGACCCCGAATTTGACATCGACGTGCTCCACATCTCCGAGTTTTTGGCCGACCAGCTCGAGGACGGCAATCTCAAGTTCACAAAGGAGGTGAACGAGACGGTGACCTACCACGACGGCTGCCGGCTCGCCCGCCACATCGGCGTGGTGGAGGAGCCACGGCTGCTGCTTGAGAAGGTTCCAGGGCTGAAGCTGGTGGAGATGGAGTCCTCCGGGGAGGACAGCAGCTGCTGCGGGGTGAGCGCGCTCATGAACTGCGATTCCACCTCGAAGGCCATCCAGCTGAAGCGGCTCAAGGAGGCCAAGGCCACGGGTGCTTCGCGCATGCTGGCCTTCTGCCCCAAGTGCCGCATCCATTTCAAGTGCGCCCGGACGGGGACCTTGCCGTTCCCCAAGGAAGAGGTTGACATCGACGTGGTCGACTTCCTGGAGGTTTTGGACCGTGCGATGTGAGAGTGGTGTCCAAACTTCGCCGAATGCCGAAATCAGGCGTCCCGGCGGAGCGCGGTTTTCGATTTTTTACCGTTATAATTATATAATATCAACGTATTCGGACAGCGGGGGAGAATCGGGCAGAATCCCGAGGGGTGGATGAGATGGTAAAAGACCCAATCAAAGAGCCGAACGTCCCGGACAAGAGGCAGGTGCTCATCGAACTGTCCTGCGCCAGCCAGAACTGCGATCCATGCACCTACCCCAACTGCCAGCGGTACGTGCGGGAGATGCCGAAGGGCAAGAAGCCGGTCATAAGAAGGGTCCGTGAGCTCTCGAACGAGGAGTTCCGGCAGCTTGCCAGGATGCCGCGCACCGTGGAGTAGTCGCGGCCGAGGGTCGGAAGCCAGAATCTGAAAGGGGATTGATGATATGTCGACGGAAGAATCAAAAGCGATGGGCCCCGGCGCCGCGGTCGCGGCCGGCCGGGTTCTCGTGATAGGCGGGGGCGTGGCGGGCATCCAGGCCTCTTTGGACCTGGCCGATGCCGGCGCGCAGGTCTATCTGGTCGAGAAGTCGCCCAGCATCGGAGGCTGGATGGCCTTCCTTGACAAGACCTTCCCGACCAACGACTGCTCGATATGCATCCTCGCCCCGAAAATGGCAGACTGCTTCGGCCACCCCAACATCAACGTGCTCACCAGCTCCAAGGTCATCGGGGTCAAGGGCGAATCCGGCAAGTTCACCGTCACCATCCTGCGTAAATCGCGCTTCATAGACGAGGAAAAGTGCACCGGGTGCCTCGAGTGCGTGGAGAAGTGCCCGACGAAAGTGCCAAACGAGTTCGAGTTCGGGCTGGGCATACGCAAGGCCATCTACATCCCGTTCATGCAGGCCGTGCCCCGCGTCGTCAGCATCGACCGGGAGCACTGCATTAAGCTCACGAAGGACAAGTGCGGCATCTGCGAGAAGACCTGCAAGCGGGGAGCGGTGGACTACGAGATGAAGGACCAGGAGGCGGAGATAAAGGTCCACGCCATCATAGTGGCCACCGGCTTCGACCTCTGGGACCCGACGCCTGCGAAGGAGTACGGCTACGGCAAGTATCCCAACGTCTACACGGCGATGGAGTTCGAGCGGATAATCAACGCCTCCGGCCCCACGGGCGGGCACATCCAGCGCCGCAGCGACGGGCAGAGGCCCCGCAAGATAGGCTACATACAGTGCGTCGGCTCACGGAACCCCAATCTGGGCCACCCCTACTGCTGCTCGGTGTGCTGCATGCACTCCACGAAGGAGGCGATGCTGGCCCGCGAGCACCACGACGACATGGAGAGCACCATATTCTTCAAGGACCTGCGGACCTTCGGCAAGGGCTTCAACGAGTACATGGAGCGGGCCAAGAAGGACTACGGCGTCAGGTACGTCAACTCCGACGCCACCGTCGAGGAGAACAAGGACAACCACAACCCGATAGTGGTGTACGACGTGGCCGGCAAGAGCGAGCGGGAGGAGTTCGACATGGTGGTCCTGGCGACCACGCTGGTCCCCCGGGCCGGAACGGCTGACCTGGCCGCGGTGCTGGGCATCCCGATCTCCGAGTTCAAGTTCTTCGACTCCAAGGACCGCATCATGGAGCCGACCGATACCGTGAAGGACGGCATCTTCCTGGCCGGCTACTGCGGCGGACCGGTCGATATCCCCGAATCCGTGGCGCAGGGCTCGGCGGCGGCCTCCAGGGCGATGGACATCATAACCCGCAAGGCCCACAAGAAGGAGGCGACGGCATGACCGAGACCCCGAGGGTCGGCGTGTTCATCTGCCACTGCGGCCACAACATAGGCGGCTTCGTCGACGTGCCGGCGGTGACCGAGTACGCCAGGACGCTGCCCAACGTCGTCTTTGCCACGCACAACCTTTACACCTGCGCCGATGACGGCCTTCGCTGCATCAAGGACAGCATCAAGGAGCACAGCCTCAATCGCGTCGTGGTCGCCTCATGCACGCCGCGCACGCACGCGCCGCTGTTCCAGGGCACCTGCCAGGAGGCCGGGCTGAACAAGTACCTGTTCACGTTCGTCAACATCCGGGAGCACTGCTCCTGGGTCCACATGAAGGAGAAGGAGAAGGCCACGAAGAAGGCAAAGGAGCTCGTGAAGGCGGGCGTGGCGCGCGTTTCCCTGCTCGCTCCCCAGGAGGAAGCCCGCGTGCCGGTGGAGCCCTCCAGCCTCGTGATCGGGGGCGGCGTGGCGGGGATGACCGCCGCCGCCTCGCTGGCAGACAAGGGCTTCAAGGTGTACCTCATCGAGAAGGACAACGAGCTTGGCGGGCTCGTCCGGACACTGAACAACCTCTATTCGGGCGGCGAGGACCCGATGAAGACCCTGGGGCCGATCATCGACAAGGTCCAGAAACACCCCAACATAAAGGTCATGATGGGCGCGAGGCTGGGCGCGCTCGACGGGTACGTGGGCAATTTCCAGGCCACCATAGTGAACGGGGGCGGCCAGAAGGCCCGCCTCACCGTCGGGACCGTCATAGTGGCCACCGGCGCCCTCGATTTCCTGCCCGAGGGGCTGTACGGCTACGACGTCTACGACAACGTCGTCAACCTCACCGAGTTCGAGCTGCTCTGCAAGACCAAGAAGCTGCCCAAGCTCCAGAGCGTGGCGTTCATACAGTGCGCCGGCTCGAGGGGCCAGAAGGTCTCGTTCTGCTCCCGCATATGCTGCACCGTGGCGCTCAAGAACGCCATGTCGCTCGTGGACAACTACGACCGCCTGATGGGCCGGGAGAAGGTCGGCGGACAGGAGCAGGTCGTGGAGAAGGTAAAGGTCGAGGAGAAGGCCCCCGAGGACGTCACGGACCGCCGCCGGAGGCGCCGGCGGATGGACGAGGAGCAGGAGCGGCCGGCGGCCCCGGCCGCGCCCGCCGAGGGCGGCGTCGAGGTGACCGTGTTCAACCGCGGCATAACCACCTACGGCGTCGACCACGAGATATACTACAACCAGGCCCGCGAAAAGCGCGTGCGCTTCGTCCGGTTCACCCCGGAGCGCATCCCGGTCGTGGGGCGCGAGGGCGACCGGCTCTCGGTCTCCTACTGGCACGACACGCTCAAGACGGAGCGCAAGCTCGTCGTGGACATGGTCGTCCTGAGCACGCCGCAGGTGGCCCCGCCCGGCACCCGGGAGCTCTCCCAGATGCTGAAGGTGCCCGTCGGCCAGGATGGGTTCTTTCTCGAGGCCCACGTCAAGCTTAGGCCGGTGGACTTTGCCACCGAGGGCATCTTCGTCTGCGGCACCGCGCGCGGGCCGGCGGACATCACCGAGTCGGTCCAGCAGGCGCTGGCGGCGGCCTCGCGGGCGGCGATACCGATGGCCCGCGGCTACGTGCAGGCCGAGGCGCTCACCTCGTGCGTGGACGCCGAGCTGTGCACCGGCTGCCGGACCTGCGAGTTCACCTGCCCCTACGCGTCCATTTCCATGGACCCCAAGACCCAGAAGGCGCACGTCACGGACGTGCTGTGCAAGGGCTGCGGCACCTGCGCCGCCGGGTGCCCCCGCGGGGCCATCTCGATGCGGCATTATACTTCGCAGCAGATAGACGCGGAGATACAGGCGATAGCGGAATGCAAGGAGGCGTGACGATATGCCCGACGACGTCATAGATGCGGACAAGCTGGACCCCGGCTTCAAGACCGAGATATCGAAACAGCCGGGCGGGGAGAACATGAAGCTGTGCTTCCAGTGCGGGACCTGCAGCGGCACCTGCCCGGTGCGGGCCATCAACGACAAGTACAATCCGCGCCGGATAATACGGATGGCCCTGCTGGGAATGAGGAAGGAGGTCTTGTGCTCCGACTTCATCTGGCTGTGCTCCACCTGCTACGCCTGCCACGAGCGCTGCCCGCAGAACGTCCGGATACCGGAGCTCATGTTCGCCATCCGAAACATCGCTTTGCGCGAGGGCATCATCCACCCGGTGTACAAGAGCTACGTCGACTCATTGGACGGCTACGGCCGCCTGCTGGAAGTGGGCGAGTTCGAGAACGAAAAAAGGCAAAAGTACGGCCTGCCGCCGATCGTCGAAGAGAAGGAACGCCTCCGCAAGATCTTTGCCCACACGAAGATCAAGGACCGGACGGACGGCAAGCTGTCCGATGGCAAGGCGTGCGCCACGGAGGCGGGAAAATGAAGAACTACGCTCTCTTTTTGGGATGCACCGTGCCGGTGCGCGGCATCCACTACGAGGTCTCGGCCCGCCTCACCGCCGAGAAGCTGGGGATACATTTCGTGGACGTGAAGGAGTTCGGCTGCTGCGGCTTCCCGCTGGAGGGGGCCGACCACCTCACCTCTTTCGTGCTCTCGGCCATGAGCCTGGCCGCCGCCGAGCGGCAGGACCTCGACATCGTGACGCTGTGCAGCGCCTGCACCGCCACCCTGACGAAGGCGAACAAGAAGCTCAAGGAGGACCGGGCCCTGCGCGAGGAGGTCAACAAGGTGCTGGCCGAGACTGGCGCCGAGTTCAAGGGCAAGACCAATGTCAAGCACTTCGCCCGGGTGCTGGTCGAGGAGGTCGGATACGACAAGATCAAGTCCGCGGTCGTGAACCCGCTCACCGGGCTGAAGATAGCGGCGCACTACGGCTGCCACTTCCTCAAGCCCTCCGAGATCTATGAGGGATTCGACAGCTCCGAGAGGCCTGTCACGCTGGACCGGCTCATCGACGCCATCGGGGCGACGCACATCGACTACGAGGACAAGCTCCAGTGCTGCGGGGGCGGCATCCTGGGCTTCGACGAGATCAGCGCCCTGAAGATGACGCAGGCCAAGCTCCAGCACATAAAGGAATCCGGCGCGGACGCCATGACCTTCATATGCCCCTTCTGCGCCGTCATGTACGACGCCAACCAGAAGACGGCCGAGATGAAGGTGGGCGGGAAGTTCGGGCTGCCCGGCCTCTACTTCCCACAGCTCCTGGGCCTCTCGATGGGCTTCACTCCCAAGGAAATGGCGCTCGACCTCAACCGCGTCAAGGTGAACCTCAAACTGCCGGAGGCCAAGTAATGAACCTCGCTGCGCTCTGCTCCGGAGGCGTTTGAATGGCGGACTTCGAACCAAGGATACTTGGATTTCTGTGCAACTGGTGCAGTTATGCGGGCGCCGACCTGGCCGGCGTGAGCCGGATGCAGTACCCGCCCAACCTGCGTGTGGTGCGCGTGATGTGCTCCGGGCGCGTGGACCCCGCGGTCGTGGCCGACTCCCTTCTCAAGGGCCTGGACGGCGTGCTCGTCACCGGCTGCCACATCAACGACTGCCACTACATCACGGGCAATTTCTACACCCAGCAGAGGATGAACCTTTTGACCCAGCTTCTGGACACCACGCAGCTTCGGGGCCGCGTCAAGCTGGAGTGGGTGTCCGCCTCCGAGGGCGCCCGCTTCGCCGAGGTCGTCCGCAGCTTCACGGAAAGCATCCGGGCGCTCGGCCCGACGCCCATTCCCGCCGACGCGGCGGCAAAAACGGCGCTGCTTTCGGTCCGCGACACGTTCGCAAGCCCGCGCGTGCGCAACATAATGGGCAAGTTCCTCCACCTCACCGAGAAGGGCACCGTCTACGGCTGGAAGCTCGAAAAGGACCGGATGGACCAGGCCATACGCGATGCGGTGCACTCGGAGCACGCCCGCGCCCTCATTCTCAACAATGCCGGCCCAGGGCCGGTAACGGTGCCAAAGCTTGCCCTAAGCACCAATCTTCCGCCGGACGAGGTGCTCCGGCACATCTCGGTCATGATGAAGCAGAACCTCATCGCGATAGCGGGCCACGACGGCTCCGACCCGCTCTTCCAGGTCGTCCGCCAAGGAGGGATGGCCTGATGATGAGCGAGAAAGTGGGCGCGGTTTTGGTCATCGGCGGAGGCATCTCCGGGATGCAGTCCTCGCTGGATCTCGCCGATTCCGGCTTCAAGGTATATCTGCTCGAGAGCAAGCCGTCCATCGGCGGCGTCATGGCATCGCTGGACAAGACCTTCCCCACCAACGACTGCTCGATGTGCATCATGGCCCCCAAGCTGGTCGGGGTGGGCCGCCACCACAACATCCAGATCCTGTCGTACTCCGACCTCATGGAGATTGAGGGCTCCGCCGGCAACTTCCATGTCAAGGTGGCCCGCCACCCGCGCAAGGTGGACCCGTCGCTTTGCACCGGCTGCGGCACCTGCGCGCTCGAGTGCCCCGTGGAGGCCATCGACGAGTACAACGAGGGGCTGACAGAGCGCAAGGCGATCTCCGTGCGCTATCCCCAGTCGGTCCCGCTGCTGTACTCCATCGACCCCAACAAGTGCATCGGCTGCGGCAGCTGCGAGAACGCCTGCAAGGCCCACGCCATCAAGTACGACCAGAAGGAATATGAAACGGAGCTCTCGGTCGGCGCGATAATAATGGCGACGGGCTTCGACCCGTACGTGCCCCCTCCGGGGAACGAATACGGCTACGGCGTGTACAAGAACGTGGTAACCAGCATGGAGTTCGAGCGCATCCTGAGCGCCACCGGGCCCTTTGCCGGCCACGTGTTCCGTCCGTCCGACGGCAAGATGCCCCAAAAGGTCGCCTTCGTCCAGTGCGTGGGAAGCCGCGACCAGCGGTCGAACCTGTACTGCTGCTCCGTCGGCTGCATGTACTCCACGAAGGAGGCCATCATCGCGCAGGAGCACTCCCCCGGGCTGAAGGCCACGATATTCTTCATGGACATGAGGGCTTTTGGCAAGGAGTTCGACTACTACTACAAGCGGGCGCAGGACGAGTACGGCATCAGCTACATCCGCTCTCGCGTGCCCTCCGTGACGGAGCTTCCGGACAAGGGCCTGAGGATCAAGTACGAATCAGAAAACGGCGAGATGAAGCAGGACGAATTCGACCTGGTCGTGCTCGCGGTGGGCCTCACCCCGACCAAGCAGGTCTACACGCTGGCCAAGAACCTGGGGGTCAAGCTCAACGAGCACGGGTTCGCGGCGACCAGCACGTTCGCACCCCTGCAGACCAACGTTCCCGGCATATTCGTCAGCGGTGCGGTGGCGTCGCCCAAGGACATCCCCGACACGGTGGCGCAGGGCAGCGGCGCGGCCGCGCTGGCGGGTGCGACCGTTTCCTCGGAAAGGGGCAAGCTCGCCGCGCCCAAGGAGTACCCGCCCGAGCTGGACGTTGCCGGGCAGGAGCCGCGCATCGGCGTCTTCGTCTGCCACTGCGGCATCAACATCGGCGGCGTGGTCGACGTCCCCGGCGTCATGGAGTACGCAAAGACCCTGCCCAACGTCGTTTTTGCCGACCAGAACCTGTACACCTGCTCCGACGACACGCAGAAGCGGATAAGGGACAAGATATTGGAACACAAGCTTAACCGGGTGATTGTTGCGTCCTGTACACCAAGGACCCACGAGCCCCTGTTCATGGACACCTGCCGGGAGGCCGGCCTCAACCCGTACCTCTTCGAGATGGCCAATATACGGGACCAGTGCTCCTGGGTGCACATGCAGCTGCCGAAGAAGGCTACGAAGAAGGCAAAGGACCTGGTCCGCATGGCGGTGGCCAAGGCCCGGATGCACGAGCCGCTCCAGAAGGGCTCCCTGCCGATGAAGCAGGTCGCCCTCGTGATGGGCGGCGGTATTTCGGGCATGGCCGCTGCGCTCAACCTGGCGGAGCAGGGCTTTCCGGTGCACCTCGTCGAGAGAGAGGCGGAGCTGGGGGGGAACCTGCGGCACATACACTACGTTTTCAACGACAAGGAGGACCCGCAGGCAATACTCCGCTCGTTCGTCGAAAAGGTCACCACCCACCCGAAGATAAAGCTCCACCTCAAATCCGAGGTCGGGACCCTCGAAGGCTTTATCGGAAACTACAAGTCGACGATTGTCCCCGCAAGTACTATCGGCGGTGTGGTGCCTGCTGCGGACCCCGCAAACCTCATCGAACACGGCGTGGTCATCGTGGCAACGGGCGGCAACGAGTACGTCCCGGAGGAGTACCACTACGGCAAGCACCCGGGCATCGTCACCCAGCGCCAGCTGGAGGAAACGATCGCCTCGGGCAAGTTCTCCGCAAAGAACGTCGTCATGATACAGTGCGTCGGCTCCCGCGACGAGAAGCACGCCTACTGCTGCCGCATAGGCTGCGGCCAGGCGGTAAAGAACGCGCTCAAGATAAAAGAGGTCTCGCCCTCGACCAACGTATATGTCCTCTACAAGGACATCCGGACGTACGGCCTGTTCGAGGATGCCTACCGCAAGGCCGGGAATGCCGGCGTGGTATTCTTGCGCTGGGACGACACGCGCAAGCCCGATGTTACCATCGACGGCGGCATCCGCGTGAAGATCAAGGACTTCCTGCTGGGAAAGGACATATCGATTTCGGCCGATCAGCTGGTGCTGAGCGCTGCGGTCCGGCCGCAGGCGGGGAACGCGCGCATCTCGGAGCTTCTCAAGGTCCCGCTCAACCGGGACGGGTTCTTCCTCGAGGCGCACATGAAGCTTCGGCCGGTCGACTTTGCCACCGAGGGAGTGTACCTTGCCGGCCTGGCCCACAGCCCCAAGTTCATCGAGGAGTCCCTCTCGCAGGCGCTGGGCGCGGCGTCGCGCGCCTCGACGGTGCTCTCGAAGGACAAGCTGGACATAGAGCCGGTGATATCCAAGGTCATAGACGACAACTGCGACGGGTGCGCCTACTGCGTGGACCCCTGCCCGTACAAGGCCATCACGCTGGTGGAGTACCAGAAGGAAGGCGTGACGAAGAAGACGGTGAAAGTGAACGAGGCGCTGTGCAAGGGCTGCGGCTGCTGCATGGCCACCTGCCCCAAGAAGGGCATCTACATAAAGCGGTTCAAGCTGGACCAGCTCTCGGCGATGGTCGAGGCGGCCCTCGAATCTCCGGGGGTGGAGTGAATGAGCGAGTCCGCCGAAGCGGGCCAGGCGCAGCCTGTCCAGTTCGAACCGCTCGTCATCACCTTCTGCTGCAACTGGTGCTCGTACACCGGGGCCGACCTGGCGGGCACGTCCCGGATCCAGTACCCGCCCAACATACGCATCATAAGGGTGATGTGCTCGGGGATGGTCCACCCCAATTTGGTCATAGACGCGCTGACAAAGGGCGCCGACGGGGTGCTCATGTGCGGCTGCCACATCGGCGACTGCCACTACATCGACGGGAACAAGAAGGCGGAAAGCCGGGCCGAGGCCATAAAGCTCATGCTCTCGGACCTGGGCATCGAGGAGGACCGGTTCCGGCTTGAATGGGTTTCGGCCTCCGAGGGCCAGCGCTTCGCCGAGGTCATGCGCGACTTCACGGAGAAGGTCAGGGCGCTGGGGCCGAGCCCTTACCGGACGCACTAGACTATTTGCTGTCGTCGCTTGGGGAAAACGAGCGTACGGCGGACAGCGGACGGCGTGCAGCGGACGGCGGGCAGTTTGCAGATGGGCCGTTGTTTCCTGTACGCTGAACGCCGAACGCTGTCCGCCGAAATCAAGCCGTTATAAAAGAAACCGGGCGATCCGGGTAAAAAACCCCGGATCGCTCGTTTACGTTTGCTCAGTTCCTGAAGCTGTCCCGAAGCTCTCCCTTGGGTCCGCGTATGTCCACCTGGACCGCCATCGTGCCGTCGAGGTTGTGCGTGGCGCAGCTCAGGCACGGGTCGTAGGGCCTTATCGTCATCTCGATCTCGTTGAGTATGGTCTCGTCGTAGACGCCGCCCTTTATGAGGGTCCGGGCCGCCTGCTTCACGGACATGTTCATCGGGCCGTTGTTGTGGGTGGTCCCGACTATCAGGTTCACGTACTTTATCAGGCCTTTTTCGTCGGTGGTGTAGTCGTGGATGAGGGTCCCGCGGGGCGCCTCGACCGAGCCGACGCCGCGCCCGGCGCGCGGTGTTGCCGGGTTTCGGATGTCGAAGCTGCGTATGTCGGGGTCGGCCAGGAGCTCGTTGAGGTATTCGGCGTTGTACAGCATCTCGATGAGCCGGGCGTAGTGGTACAGCAGGGTCAGCTGGGCCGGCCTTCCGAACGCCTTCCGAAACTCCATCAGTTCGGCATTGGCCAGCGGGGTGCGGATCTTGTCGGCCACGTTTATCCGGGCCAGAGTGTTGGTCCGGTACATGCCGCCGGGCTCGTTGGGCTCGACGGAGAAGCCGCCCAGGTCCGGGCTGTAGGGGAACTTCATGTAGCTCCAGGGCTCGACGTGCTCCTTGATGTGCTTGTCATAGTCCTGCGGCGAGAAATCCTTGTGGGTGCCGTCGGCCTTCATCATCCGGAACATGCCGTCGTACAGGTCCATGGCGCCGTTCTTGTCGACCGTGCCCAAAAAGCCGGTCTTGAGCCCGCCCAGGGTCTTTATCACGTCCATGTATTTGGGGAACACGTTCTCCTTGGCGTACTTGATGGAGAACTGGGCCAGGTCAAGGATCTCCTTGCCGTATTTTTTGAGTGTTTCCACCTCGTCGCCGGTCAGGGGCTTGCTGAAGCCGCCCGGGGTGGCGGCCACGGGATGGATGGCCCTTCCGCCGATTATCTCGATGCCCTTGTTGGCGAGGGTGCGGGTTATCGCCACTTTCTTGGCGACCTCGGGCATCGTCCGGATGATCCCGAAGATATTCCGGTCCTTCACCGAGGCGCCCGGGCCCATGATGAAGTCGGGCGCGGCCAGGAAGTAGAAGTGCAGGATGTGCTCCTCGGTGTAAGCGAAGGCGTTGAGGAGCTCCCGGAGCTTTTTTCCGGCGGGGGGTATTTCCACTCCGAGCGCGGCGTCCCCGGCCTTGGCTGCGGCCAGATGGTGGGACACCGGGCACACGCCGCAGATGCTGGTCGTGATGCGCGGCATCTCCTCGACGGGCCGGCCCTTGCAGAACTCCTCGAAGCCCCGAAGCGTCGTGATGGACATCTTCGTGTCCTCGACGTTGCCCTGGTCGTTGAGCTGGATGGTCACCTTGGCGTGGCCCTCTATCCTTGACACCGGCTGGATAACAATCGTCTTTTGCATCATCATCACCTCATTTCTTGGGAAGGACCCTAAGGTTGTTGTGGCTCCCGATGTATCGGTTGAAGTGGGCCATGCGGTCATCGATCTGCTTTGCATCCAGCCCGATGGACGAGAGCGCGCCCATCATGTCCACCATCGGCCTGGCGCCGGCCCGGATGGGGCCCATGCAGCCGCGGCAGGGCATGAACGCCTTGATGCAGCGCGGTGTTTTCTCGTGTCCGCCGCATCCCGTCAGCGTGGCGGGCCCGTTGCAGAGTATGCCCTGCTCGTTGAGGCAGCGCATCTCGGCCAGCGGGGCGCCGGGCTTGAAGTCGGGGTTCTGGAGCGGGCGCTTGATGTTCACCAGCGCCTTCTTCTCGCGCTTGGTGGGGCAGTCGTCGCAGACGCTCTTTTCGGGCAGCGACCAGGGCTTTCCCTGGAGCAGGCTGACTACGGCGGCGGCGATATGGTCCGGGTTCGGCGGGCAGCCGGGTATCTGGACGTCGGGCTTGACCACCTCGTCGACGGCGTACACGCGGTCGAGTAGGCCGGGGATGCCCTTGGGCGGGTTCTCCCCCTTGTCGGTGGTGTGGGTCCCGTACACGGTGGCGATCATCTGCTCGCGGGTGGAGATGTTGCCCAGGGCCGGGATGCCGCCGTGGACGGCGCACATGCCCAACGTTATGAGCGTCTTGACGTTCTTGCGCATTTCCAGGGCGATGTGCTTGTCCTCCTCGGTGCGGATCCCGCCAGTGATGATGCCCACGTCGGCCGATGCGACGTCGAGCTTGTCCTTGTCGCCCCTCGGTCCCCACCACTTGTGGTCCATGAGGACCTGGGCGTTCACGAAATCAAGTTGCGGAAGCAGGCCCAGAAGGGCCTCCCCGATGTCGAGCACGGCAACTTCGCAGCCTGTACAGACCGCAAAGTCCTCAATCGATACTGTCACCATGTTTTACATCCCCCGGGTGCCGCGATTTTCGGGCACTATGTGGGGGAATTGCATTATCGTACTTAGATATTATGGATGCTCCGTCAATGGTCGATTCTACCGGTGAATCCATGGGTCCCAGGCTCAAAACGCCATGCCCTGGCGGTTCCCCATCACACCCCGGACGACTCCCGCCACACCATGGCAATTTATCGCCAACTCTAGATTGACCCTCGCTAATTTATCCTATTTTATGTCAATCAATAATATCATTTTCGAATTAAATGGACAACGACCGGCCTTTCTTTATATTCGGTCACGGATGCAGGATTGGTGGAAAATGGAGCAAGGGAAGGCCGCGGATGACGTTGATTTGGACCTGCCGGCCTACTGCACCGCAGGCGTGCTGGTGCTCGGCTGCGGAAACCCGCTCATGGGCGATGACGGGTTCGGCCCGGCGGTGGCGGAGAGATTGCTGAACGAGCTAACAGCGGACGGCGGGCGGCGGACGGCGGACGGCGGGGACGGCTCCCCCTCTGCTGTACGCAGTCCGCAGTCCGCTGAACGCTCGATCTGCGTGATAAACGCCGGGACCGGATCGCGGGGGATCATATTCAACCTGGTCACAGGCCCGGCGCGGCCCAGATCGATAATAATCGTGGACGCGCTCGAATCCAAAAAAAGGCCCGGCGAGCTTTTCTGGGTCGACATCGAAGACCTCTCGCTGGAAAAGGCAGAGGATTTCTCGCTGCACATGACCCCGGCCTCGAACATGCTGCTCGAGCTCAAGAGGATGGGCGTGGAGATACGGGTGCTGGCCTGCGAGCCATTGAATTTGCCGGAGGTAATGACGGAGGGCTTTACGCCCGCGGTGGCGGAGGCGGTCGGACCGGCGGCGGAGATGGTAATCAAGACGGCCAATGAGATTCTGGCCGGCCGGCGGGCCTGAACCTGCCGCCAGCTTCTGCCGGCGGCGGTCTTTATAACCTGTCCCAAGTACAGACCAATCAGGTTTAATAGGCTGAAACAAATTTAAGCCCGGCCCACGTGATGTGGAAGATACTGCAATATATGAACAAAGAGCCTGTCGCGAGGAGTAGTGGGACCGGATGAGGAACTATCTAGTCGCGCTGTTAATATTGATGGTTGTCCTTCCCGCGCTTCCGCCGGGCGCCGGCACCGGCGGTTTCCCGGGCGGCTCCGACGAGATCGTACTGGTCCTTTCGGCCCCGGCGTTCGAATCATACGCCAATCTAAGCGTCCCGGCGGGGCTCCATTACCTGAACGCGCGGTTCAACGTCACCGGGCTTGCGGCCTCCGGCGATGATGACGCCTATCCCGGCCAGGTCACCATCACGGCCGGGGACGCCGCCATCTGGGCGTTCGACGGCACCGGCTTCGGGCCTCTGGGGCGGCAGGACGTCTTCTCGGACGGGACGCGGGCGGCCCGGGCCCGTTTCGGGAACGGCGGCGGGACCGCAGCGATGTCCGTGAGGCTGCCCAAGGACGCCATGGTCCGAAGCGTGGCTATGAATGTCGAAGCCTCCCCACCAAGGCAGTGGAGGGAGGTCTTGAACTTCACGCTCGTCCCGGAGCCGGGCTATCCAGTCCCCGCCGCCTGTGCCGGCGACGTCAACGGGGACGGCTTCGACGACGTCATAATCGGCAGCGCCGGGGACGATTCCGCCGGCCCGGACGCCGGCCGGGCTTACCTCTACTTCGGCGGTAATGCGATGAACGCCACACCGGACGTCACATTCACCGGGACTATGCCGGGCGACCGGCTCGGGTGGGACGTCTCCGGGGCGGGCGACGTCAACCGGGACGGCTACGATGACGTGCTCGTTTCGGCCATCTACAACGACAGCGGCGGGGATAACGCCGGCCGGGCATACATCTACCTGGGCGGCCCGGCGATGGATCCGATTGCCGATGTCAACCTCACCGGGGAGGCGGAGTGCGACTTCTTCGGCATCGACGTTTCCCCGGCGGGGGACGTGAACTCCGACGGGTACGACGATATCGTGATAGGCGCCTGCGACAACGACGCCGGTCTGGTGAACGCCGGCCGCGCATACCTCTATTTCGGGGGCGCGAGCATGGACAACGTCTCCGACGTGGTGATCACCGGCGCCCCCACGGACGGCCTGGGCGCCCACGTGGCGGGCGCCGGCGATGTGAACCGGGACGGCTACGATGACGTGGTGGTGGCCGCGCCCGGCTCGGAGGCACCCTACGAGAACACGGGCCGGGCCTACGTCTTCCTTGGCGGCCCCGGGATGGACAATATCCCGGATGTGACATTCAACGGGACGGGCCTTTGGGACCAGTTCGGCGTCGACGTCTGCGGCGCCGGCGACCTGAACGGCGACGGATACGACGACGTCGCCGTAGGGGCGGACGACTGGAACTCGTCGTATGCCGGGCGCGTCGAGGTGTTCTTCGGCGGAAGGGACATGGACAACCGGGCCGACCTAGTCATTAGAGGCGACGGCATGCTGGATGGCGTGGGCTGGTCGGTGTCGTCCGGCGGGGATGTAAACTTCGACGGCTACGACGACCTCATGGTCGGGGCCGAGGGGAACGACAGCGGCGCCGCCGGCGGCGGCCGGGCCTACATCCTTTTCGGCGGGGCCGGGATGGACGCCAAATGGGACGAGGCGTTCACCGGCTACAAGACCAGCGAGTGGCTGGGCCGGCCCGTCTCCGGCGCAGGCGACATGAACGGCGACGGCTTCGGCGACATCCTGTTCGGCGGCAACTGGGGCAGGCTCTACCTGTATTCCCGGCTGCCGGGCACAGGCCCGGGGCCGCTCGATTCGGCCGTTTCACTCGGAGGCACCTCATTATGGTCAATGCCCGGGAACTTCAACGGCACAGCGGCAACGGTCGATTTAGCAGCGACGCTCAACGATTACCTGGCGGGGGCGGTGGCCTCGGGTATCGATAATTACGGCAATCGATACGTGGATGTCCCTTTCTGCGTCAGCGCCAAGAGCGCGGGCGAGCTGGCGCTCCGTGACCTTTCCATTGTGTACGATCATAACGCAACAATAGCCGATTTCTCGTCCTTGCTCAACTCATACGTCCAGGCCCACGCGGGCGAGAAGGGCGCCGACGGGAACCTTTCCGTTCCTCTCAAAGTGAGCTCCGGGAGCCCGGGCCGGGTGAAGCTCTCCGGCCTTGAGCTAATCCCCGACCTGCCCCCGGTCCAGGTGCTTGATATAGGGACACTCGTCATGGACGAGGACACGCTCGAGCCGGCTCTTCTGGACCTTTACACGGTCTTCGATGACGACGCCGATCCTGACAGCGCCCTTCGATTCTCGCTGGTGTCGGCCACCAACTCGAGCATTGTCGCGGTCGCCATCGTGGACAACCGGTACCTCTCGGTCGACGCATTGACCGGCGACGCGAACGACAACTGGACCGGCACGGTGGACACCGTAGTGGCCTGCCGGGACACCCGGAACCTGACGACAAATTCCGGGCCGTTCACGATAACGGTCAGGAACGTGAACGACCCGCCCGTCATAACCAGCTCGCCGGCGCTGGTCGCTCTACCGGGCGTCACCTACTCATACGATGTGACAGCTGCCCATGGCGACAGCGAGCCGCTGGTCTACTCGCTGACGAAGTCACCGGCGGACATGGCCATTGACTCCACCAAAGGGACCGTGCGCTGGGTGCCACGCGCTCGGGGCATGTTCCAGATAGGCATACGGGTCGACGACGGAACGACCTTCGCCGAGCAGAAGTTCTCGCTCGAGGTCCTCAATGGCCTGCCGACCGTAACAAGCATGCCCGGGCTGGATGCGGGCGTGGGAATCCTTTACACCTACAATGTCACGGCCGAGGACCCCAACCTGGACAGCCTGAGCTTCACGCTTCTCCGGGCGCCGGAAGGGATGCAGGTCGAGGCCGGGACCGGGCGGCTCACCTGGACGCCGGCCGCCGCCGGCGACTTCGAGGTGTCCGTCGGGGTGCTGGACGGGACCGATGTGGCATTCCACAACTTCACGGTGAAGGTTGTTCTCGTCAACCGGCCGCCCGAGGTGGTCCGGGTCACCGGGCCGGACAACGAGACCGTCAAGTCGTCCTCGAACCTGCGCTTTTCGGTCGAGGCGACGGACCCCGACGGCGACAGCCTGACCTATGACTGGCGCGAGAACAACCTGACCGTTGGCACCGGGCCGTCGCTCCGGCGCAAGTTCGACCCCGGCCGGCACGTGCTGGTGCTGCTCATCGGAGACGGCCATTTCCAGACCGCCCGGACATTCGATTTCACGGTCGTTCCCGGTCCGGAGCCTTCGGCGGATTCGGGGCCGTTGCGGGTGGACAATCCCGGCATACTGGGGGTGGCGTTCGCCTCGATCTTGGCCGTCGGGTTACTTTTGACCGCATCGACGGAGGCTGGCAAGTACCGCTGGCTGGTGCTGTTCCTGCCGCTCTACACGCGGCTGCATAAAGACGAGGTCCTGGACCACGGCACTCGCGAGTTCATCCGGGGCTCGGTCTACGCCGACCCGGGAATCCACTACAACGAGATTTTGCGCAAGCTGAAGCTGGCCCGGGGCACCGCCGCCTACCACCTGAACACCTTGGAAAGAGAGGGCTTCATAAGGTCCCACTCCGATGGCCGGCTCCGGCGTTTCTACCCTGCGGAGATGAAGCTCGTCGATATCCCGCCGAGGCTGGACAAGCTCCAGCGCATAATCGTCGAGACCGTCCGCGAGAGCGAGGGGCTCGGCCAGAGGGAGATAGCGCGCATACTGGGCCTTCCGTCGTCGACCGTGAACCGGCAGATAAACAAGCTTTGCGACATGGGCGTCCTCCGGCTGGAGCGGGAGGGCATGACCACCCGGTGCTATCCGGCCAACGGGGACAACGGGAACGGCCGCGAACCGGACCGGCCTGACATCGTCTGAATCGGAGAAATCTCCGGACTGGAGTTCATTGGCTCCTTTTGGCTTGCCGGGACCCTGCTTTATAAGCTATCCCACTTTCAGACCAAACTGGACAAATAGTCCAGACCCGATCACGGTTCGGAGACCCATCGGGAGGCCGAAAGATGAAAATACATATTAGTCATAGAAAGGCAAGCAGGAGGATTGGATTGTCGTGGCTGTTTTGCGCCATTGCATGTGGATTGATGGTCCTGTCGTCCGTCGGCCCCGTGGCCGGCGAGAAGCCGGAGAGCCCGTCCGAGGCCAACGGCGCCGATCTGCCTGATTATGTCACTGGAGAGGTGCTCGTAAAGTTCAAGGACGACACATCCGCCGACACGGTGAAGAAGGCGTCGAAGGACGTGGCTGCCAAGGAGCTCAGGGAATTCAAGGGCATAGGCGTGAAGCATTGGAAGCTCGGCGACGATATATCGGTCGACGATGCTGTGAAGAAGATAGGCAAGGACTACAAGGACTACATCGACTACGTGGAGCCGAACTACATATTGCGCGCCACGGACATACCATCAGATTCATTACGGGGCGACCTCTGGGGCATGCACAATGTCGGCCAGACCGGGGGCGCCAAGGACGCCGACATCGACGCCCTTGAAGCGTGGCAATCCTGCACCGGGTCGACCGATGTGGTCGTGGCGGTAATAGACTCCGGTATCGACTACAACCATGAGGATCTCGCCGCGAACACGTGGAAGAATCCGGGCGAGACCGGATTCGACGGGACTGGAAAAGACAAAGCCACCAATGGCATCGATGACGACGGCAACGGCTATATCGACGATGTCTACGGCTGGAACTTCTATAGTAACAAAAACGATCCCATGGACGACAACAGCCACGGCACCCACTGCGCCGGCATAATAGGCGCCATCGGGGACAATGCAAAAGGCGTGGCCGGCGTGTGCTGGGATGTGAAGCTGATGGCGCTCAAATTCCTCAACTCGGGCGGCTCCGGGTCGACGACAGCGGCCATCTCGGCCATCAACTATGCCGCCTCATTCAATGTCCGGATAACCAGCAACAGCTGGGGCGGCGGCTCAAGCTCCAAGGCCTTGCAATCCGCTATCAAGAACTCGGGGGCCCTGTTCATTGCCGCCGCAGGCAACAGCGGCAGCAGCTCTGTATTCTATCCGGCGGGCTATACCCTGGACAACATCATCTCGGTGGCGGCCACCGACCACAATGATGCTCTTGCCGACTTTTCCAATTACGGCTCCAGCTGGGTGGACCTGGGCGCGCCCGGCGTCGATATCCTTTCTTCGACGCCTTTGAACACCTACGGCCTGAAGAGCGGCACCTCCATGGCCTGCCCGCACGTCTCGGGCGCGGCGGCGCTGGTGATGGCAAAATACACCTCCAAGACCAATGCCGAGGTCAAGAGCCAGATAATGAGCACCGTGGACGGCAAGAGCTCGCTCAGCGGAAAGTGCGTCTCGGGTGGGAGGCTAAATGTCAGAGCGGCGATAGGGGCCAGCGAGCTGGGCGCGGATGGCACTGATCCCGGCTCGGTCTCCCTGACCGCAGGTTCTCATGACGGGACATCGATCACATATACCTGGACGGCGACAGGAGACGATGGTAGCGACGGCACGGCCTACGCCTACGACCTCCGTTACGTCGAAGGCAGCACATTCGAGGATTCCGCTTGGGGGTCGGCGTTGATGGCTCAGAGAGAGCCCGCGCCAAGCTCGTCCGGCACTACAACCGAGGCATACACATTGACTGGCCTCTGGCCCGGTAAAACCTACTCGGCAAGAATGATGGTCTGGGACGAGGTGGGAAACAATGGGGCTATCTCCGCGAAGGTCACGGACACCACCACGGACCCGGGCTACGCCTACGCCACAGATTCGAGCATCGATTCGAATACCAAGGTGTTCTACCACTCCTTGGCAATCGATTCCTCCGGGAGGCCCGGAATCGGCTATGGGGATTCCACCAATGACGACGTGAAATACGCCCACTGGGATGGCACGTCGTGGACCGTGGTGAATGTGGACACCGGGACCGATGTATACACCGGCGTGGACATTGCCTACGACACCAATGGAAATCCGACCTTCAGCTACGGCTGGGGAAAGCTGAAGTTCGCCTACAAGAACGGCAATTCCTGGAGCATCGACACCGTAGAGAGGTCGAACGCCAACAACGATGTTACCTCTCTGGCATACGATGGGAGCGGATGCCCGACCATCGCCTACGCCACCGCCGGTTCCAGGGCCCAGAACAACGGAGGCCTCAAGTTCGCCAAAAAGTCGGCCGGGACCTGGACGACCGAGATGGTCTCCAAGGGAGCGTATGCGCGTTATAAGGACCTGGTCTATCACGACGGGAAACCGTCCATCGCCTACTGCGACGACCTGAACGTGGACGGCTGGTACGACGCGGTAATGTTCGCGAGCTGGGACGGGACCAAATGGAACATCGAGCAGGTCGAAACGGGCGGGCCGCTGGGCACCGGGACGTTTTTGAGCCTTGCATACGATGGCAGCGGCAATCCGCACATCGTGTCAAGACGCCAGGTGAGCGGGAACAGCTACTCTGTATGCTTCTATTCCAAGAGCGGCTCGACGTGGTCCCGGCAGGACATTCTCACCGAGAACAATCCCACCGGGTTCTCGCTCGCCTACAATTCCGCCGGCACACCCTACATAAGCTTTGGCACCACAGGCATGATCAAGGTCGCCTATTTCGACGGCACGGCCTGGAAATTAGAAGAGGTCGATAACTGCCAGACCGACTGGGCCACGTCCATGGTCATCTATAAGGACGCTGACAATGTGGACCACCTCTCGTTCACTTACACCAAATCGGACACGGACACGCTCAAGTACGCGGTGAAGACAAGGTAAGGCGGCTACGGGCGCCGGTCCGGGGTTGCCGGGAAGCATAGCACGAGCTTGCGCCCCCCTAATTCGGGGGGCGCTTTTTGGCCTGTCCCAGATTCGGACCAATCTTGGCTAATATGCTTTATTCCATATATTAGCCAGGTAAATCGAGCTTAAATACCGATAAGACAATGGACAATGGGGAGGGATTGGCTTGAAACGCTTCGCTATGTTCATGATATGCATGCTGATGCTGCCCGGACTCTCCCTGGCGGCGGACCAGGCCAGCTTCGAGAACGGGCAGACTGAAGTCGTCGCCAACCTGGCGGCGCCGGGATTCGAGACAACGGTCAACCTCGAGGTCCCCGCCGGATACTATGTGACCAACGCCACCATGAAGGTCACTGGCCTGCCGGCGGAAAATAACGCTTCGGCCTATCCGGAGGGTGTCTCGATAATGTTCTTTAACAGCGTCCTCTGGACGTTCCAGCAGACGGGATTCGGTCCTCTCGGAAGGCAAAATCAGTTCTCGACCGGGAAGACGCAGGTCGATTCATCCTTCGGCTCCGGCGGGGGCGCCAAGACGGAGTACATCAGGCTCCCGAAGGAAGCTATTATTCAAAGCGCTACAATGAATGTTAGCGGGTTCCCATCGGTTTCAGGGCTGGAGCTGGTAAATTTCACGGGGAGCGCGGCTTCTGATCATTTGGGGTATAGCCTTTCAAATGCGGGTGATGTGAACAATGATGGATATGATGACGTGATTGTGGCGGCACCTGGAAATGACGCGGGCGGTAATAATGCCGGTCAAGTCTATATTTATTTTGGTGGTTCTGACCTGGATGGCATTGCGGATGTGACCTTCACAGGAGAACCGGAGGACCATTTAGGTCATGTGGTATCTAATGCAGGTGACGTGAATGGTGATGGGTATGATGATGTGGTTGTGAAGGGGCCAGGAACAGGCAAAATGCTTGTTTATTATGGCGGCCAGAATATGGACAATATTTCGGACTTGAATCTTCAGGGAGGAGGGAATTATGTATCTGGTGCTGGCGATGTGAACGGTGATGGCTATGATGATATCATCGTAGGACCATATTCTAATAGTTCCAATACCGGTAATGCATTTGTCTATTATGGCGGACCTAATATGGATAATATTCCCGACCTGATTTTGACAGGGGAAAATCCGGGTGATGACTTTGGGAATTCAGTTTCTGGTGCAGGCGATGTTAACAATGATGGATTTGACGATATTATCGTTGGGGCTCATTTTGCCGCAAATCATTTTGGGCGGGCATATATTTATTTCGGCAGTAAAACCATGGACAATATTGCGGATGTGATTATCACAGGTACGGTTTCCGGGGGCGACAATTATTTCGGCTTGCGGGTCTCGAATGCCGGTGATGTCAATAATGACAGTTATGATGATATTATTGTTGGGGAGGCGGATGGTCACCCAACTGGATTGTGGATCGCACGAATCTTCCTCGGCGGATCGAATGTGGACAATGTCTCGGATGTAAATTTGGTAAATGTGAATAAAGGATACAATTCTTTCATCTCATCCGCAGGTGATGTAAATAAAGACGGATATGATGATGTGATTATGGGTACGTCTGTCGGTGATGCCGCATATGTTTATCTTGGTGGAGCATTGATGGACAATATCTCGGATGTGAATTATTCTGGAGCATCTTCTGGTGATTTATTTGGGAGCAAGGTTTCGGGCGGCGGCGATGTGAATGCGGATGGATATGATGATGTGATTATTGGAGCCATGTATAATGACACCGGGGGCGTCGATGCCGGCAGCGCCCATGTATATACCTGCCATGTTCCCAATTTGACGGTGACGGGGATATTGGACCCGGGTATTTCCATTGGGTCGAAGAGCATCTGGAAGGAGACCGGGCAGTTCAACGGGACAGCGGCTCTGGCCGATTTTGCCGCCGAGCTCAACGCCTATCTTGGTTCGGCCCCGATATCCGGGAAAGACGCTTACGGCAACGCCTATGTCGATGTTTTGGTGAACATCAGCGGCTCGGGTGCAGGCAAGCTGTCGCTATCCAACCTGGTTGTTTCATATTCATACAGCGCCGGCGTACCGGATTTTGCATCCCTGATAGGAGATTTCCTTGTGGCTCATCAAGATGACAAGGACGCCAACGGCAATATCAAAGTCCCCATCAGGATACGCTCCCAGGGCCCTGGGAGAATAAAGCTTTTCGATCTAGATATTGATATCATACCCGACCTGGCTCCAGCCCTTGTAAGAGAGGTCTCCGATGCCGAACTGCTTGAAAACAGCTGGAACTCCTCGCTCATCGACTTATATCCATATTTCCAAGACGACTCCGATTCCGATACAATGCTGGACTTCAATGTGGTGTCGGCGACCAATTCGAGCTATGTGACAGTGGGGATTCGAAATAAAAGATATCTGGCGGCAGATGCCTTCACCGGCGATGCGAACGACAACTGGACCGGAACCGTGGATGTGGTGGTTGCCTGCGCCGATCATTTAGGACACAGGACAGAATCCAATAAATTCACGATAACGGTAAAGAATGTGAACGACGAGCCGGTCATCACCAGCACGCCGACATTGAACGCAGAGGCCGGAGTCCTGTATAATTATACTTTGACTGCAATCGACGGGGACAACGACAAGCTCCGGTTCAGCCTCCCAAAAGGCCCGCCGAACATGACAATAGACGCTGGCACAGGCCTGATAACCTGGATGCCATGCGAAAGGGGCGATTTCAATGTCACGGTCGCAGTATCTGACGGGACGGTCACGGTGGAGCAGAGCTTCACCGTTAAAGTGCCCAACAAAGCGCCCAGAATAACCAGTTCCCCCCAGCTCAATGCAACGACCGGGGTCAAGTACACCTATACTGTGACCGCCGATGACGACAACCTGGACGCCTTGACCTATTCGTTGACCAGCAAGATAGCGGGGATGGATATCGGGGCATCTACCGGGACCATTTCTTGGACGCCGGAATACGCCAATGACTACGATGTCGTTGTGGTGGTCTCCGATGGCAAAGCCACTGCCATGCAAGAGTTCACCGTTAAGGTCTCTCAAGGGAACCGGGTCCCGAAGTTCATCAGCGTGCCGGTGAAGACGGCAACGGTGGGCCTGCCGTACGAGTACCAGGCCAGGGCCATGGACGAAGACGCGGACAATGTAGCGTTCTCGCTTGAGGAGCCTCCGGCTGGGATGGCGATAGACACCGGAAAGATCAGTTGGACGCCTTCGGTGGCCGGAAACTTCACGGTCAAGATAATGGCCTCTGACGGTAACGGTGGCGAGAAGCTCCAGGAGTTCGTCATCAGCGTCAAGGACAAGGTGAAGCCCAAAGTCCTCATTTTGCAACCTTCGTTGAACCAGAAGGTGAAGGGCAAGTTCACCGTTTCCGGGACGGCGGTCAAGGGCACTTTAGAAGTGGCCAGCGTCCAGGTCAGGATTGACGGCGGGGATTGGACCGATGCGGCCGGGGACTATACCTGGCAATACAGCCTCGAAACGACCAAGCTCAAGAACGGCAAGCATTCGCTGGAGGCGCGGGCGTTCGACGGGAAGGACTATTCCGATGTTGCCACGACTGGTTTCTCGGTCGACAACCTGAAGGCGCAGGGGAAGGGATTCATTCCCGGTTTTGAAGTCGGTATCCTCATGTTGGCTATTTTGTCTATCACATCTTTAGGTGTCGGAAGAAGGCGGTCGAATAGGGGTGAGCTCGAATGAGAAGAAACGCCATAGCCGTGGTGGCATTGCTCCTCATATTGCCCGCATTCACCATGGCTACGGACCAGCCGTCTTTCGAGGACGGGCAGAACGAGGCGGTAGCCAACCTCAACGCGCCATCGTTCTCGGTAACGGTGAATCTCTCCATCCCGGCCGATTTCCGCGCGACGGATGCCACGATGATGTTGACCGGCATGGCCGCGGAGGGCAATTCCTCCGCTTATCCTGAAAGCATCACGATGAAGCTCAACGATAGCATAATCTGGGCATTTCAGCAGACCGCTTTCGGCCCACTTGGAAGGCAGGATAAATTCTCAACCGGCAAAAATTCGGTCAGCACCGCCTTCGGAGTGATGGGTGGCAACAATTCGGTATGTATCAGAATGCCCAAGGATGCAATTGTCCAGAGCGCCGGTATGCAGGTAAGCGGAAGCTCGGTCCCAAAAACGGACGAGCTGGTCAAGATCACGGGGGCGGCTTCTGAGGATTGGCTCGGGACTTCCGTGGCATGTGCAGGGGATGTGAACAACGACGGATACGATGATGTTGTCGTCGGGGCAACGGGGGTCGATAGCGGCGGATTCAATGTAGCCGGCGCAGCCAATATCTATTTGGGCGGACCGGATATGGACAACAACGCGGATGTTGTTCTGAATGGGAACGGGGCTTTTGGTGTGTCGGTCTCAGGCGCGGGCGATGTGAACAATGACGGCTACGACGATGTATTGGTCGGAGAATATCTGGATAATACTCATCTGGGGGGAAGAGCATGCCTATTTTTCGGCGGCCAGAATATGGATAGTAATGCGGACGTCATTTTCAACGGCAAGGCATACCTTGACGAATTGGGGTGGCCCGTTTCAACTGCCGGCGATGTCAACGGGGACGGCTATGATGATGTGATAATCGGTGCTACGTATGATGATTCGACATATACGGATGCTGGTCAGGTCTATCTATTTTATGGCGGCAAGAATATGGATAATGTGGAGGATATATCATTCCCACCACAAAGCTCTGACGATCATGTTATGTGCGGATCTTATGCTGGCGATTTGAACCAGGATGGATATGACGATGTGATAGTATCTGCCAGAAACGGCCAATATGTTTTCTATGGCGGGCCGAATATGGATAATAGTCCTGATATGGTCTTCTCCGGAATAGATTATACCTCTTATGTCGGAGCTAAATGCGCAGGTGATGTGAATGGTGACGGATATGACGATATTATTGTGGGTGAACCTATCAATCATACCGGTCATGATAATGCCTGCAATGCGTACATTTTTTACGGCGGCCCGGACATGGATAACGAATCGGATATCGTCCTGACGGGCGCTGCAGTACGTGATGAATTCGGTGTAATAGTCGCAGGCGCAGGGGATGTAAATAACGACGGTTATGACGACGTTATAGTTGGAGCCGATCATAATAATAGTGCGGGTAGTCATTCAGGGAGTGCATATGTGTTCTTCGGCGGCAAGAACATGGATCAAACGGCGGACTTGGCATTCACCGGCAAGGACGGAGATAATTTTGGTTACGCTGCTTCGGGCGCCGGAGATGTGAATGGTGATGATTTCGCGGAGGTGATTGTCGGGGCATGGGAGAATTCCGATGCTGCAAGTTATGCAGGTGCCGCATATGTCTATTCTCTCGTGAGCGGAACCCTGAATGGACCTTTAAACTCGTCCATTAAAATCGGTCCGAAGACCATCTGGAATGTAACTGGTTATTTCAATACAACCGCCTTAACGGGTGACTTCGCGCAAGCGTTGAACGAATACCTGAACTCGGCCGCACTTTCCGGGTCTGACAATTACGGAAATGCATATGTCGACGTCAAGCTCGATGTGGGCTCGATGAAAGAGGGAGTGATAACCCTCTCCAAATTGGGGATAAACTATGGTTACACTGCACGGGTGCCGAATTTTGCGTCCGTTCTGAATGCCTATGCGGTCAATCATACAAATGAAAAGAACGGAAATGGCAATATCCAGATTCCAATTGATATCCGCTCCAAAAGCCCGGGGAGAATCAAGCTCTCCGGCCTGAATTTCACGCCCGACAATCCTCCGGCACTTGTTAAGGGGATTGGCGCAGCCGAAATGGACGAGGACAGCTGGAATCTGACCCTCATCGACCTCTATCCCTATTTCCAGGATGACATCGACCCCGATTCGAAATTGGACTTCAATGTCGTGTCATCGACCAATTCTACCTTCGTGACCGTTGGAATTCGCAATAAAAGGTATCTTTCTGCTGACGCTTTCACCGGCGACGCCAACGACAACTGGACCGGGGCCGTGGAAGTTTTCGTCGCCTGCTCGGACCATTGGGGCCAGAAAACGGAGTCCAATCAATTCACAATTACAATAAAAAATGTGAACGATGAACCGATAATTACCAGCGAGCCAATCTTCAGCGCAGAGGCGGGAGTCCCGTATCAATATAATGTCACTGCTATTGACGGGGACAGGGACAAGCTCTTATTCAGTCTCCCGAAGGCACCGCCAAATATGACGATAGACGCAGATACCGGAAAAATAACATGGATGCCCCGTGCGAGGGGAATCTATGATGTGACTGTTGCTCTTTCAGATGGGGCTTTATCCGCGCAGCAGAACTTCACGGTTTTAGTCCCAAACAAAGTCCCAAGAATCACCAGCACCCCGCTCCTGAACGCCACAACTGGAGCACCTTATACTTACATCGTTACCGCGGAAGACGAAAACTTTGATTATTTGACATATTCCCTGACGAGCAAGATAATCGGGATGGAGATCGGGCCTGCGAACGGAAGGATAACCTGGACGCCGGAATATGCCAATGACTATGATGTCGTTGTATTGGTTTCTGACGGTAAAGCCAGCGTTATGCAGGAGTTCACCGTCAAGGTCTCTCAGGGGAACCGGGCCCCGAAGTTCATCAGCGTGCCGGTGAAAATGGCCATTGTGGGCTTGCCGTACGAGTACCAGGCCAAGGCGATGGACGAGGACGGGAACAATGTGGTGTTCTCGCTGGTGGAGCCTCCAGCGGGGATGACGATAGACGCCGGCAAGGTCATCTGGACGCCGGCGGCGGCCGGCAACTTCACGGTCAAGATAATGGCCTCGGACGGAAGAGGCGGCGAGAAGGTCCAGGAGTTCGTCGTCAGCGTTAAGGACAGGGTGAAGCCCTCTGTCCTGATATCGCGACCTTCCGTGAACGAGAAGGTGAAGGGCAGAGTCACTGTCTCCGGAACGGCGACCAAGGGCACTCTCGAAATAGTCGGCGTCCAGATCAGCGTTGATGGCGGGGACTGGGCCGATGCAAACGGAAATTATACCTGGCGGTACAGCCTGGACACGACCAAATTGAAGAACGGGAAGCATAGCCTCGAAGCGAGGGCGTTCGATGGCAAGGATTACTCTGAATTGGCGGCAGTCGATATAACGGTCGACAACCAAAAAGCGCAGGCCAAGGGGTTCATTCCCGGTTTCGAGGCCGGGCTCCTGCTCTTGGCGATGATAGTGGTGGTTTCTGTCGGCTTTGAAAGAAGGCGATTTGACAGGAGTGGTCTCAGATGAAGAGAATCGTTATTGTCGTGGTAGGGCTGCTCCTTCTGTTTCCTGCTGTTTCTATGGCGGCGGACGAGCCGTCCTTCGAAGGCGGGCAGGATGAGGTTATCGCCAGTCTCAATGCGCCGTCGTTCAGGGCAACGGTGAACATTTCCGTTGCGGCGGATTTCCGCGCGGCGAACGCCACCATGATGGTGACAGGCATGGCATCAGAAGGAAATTCTTCCGCATATCCGGAAAGGATCGAAGCGATGCTCGATGGCACGCCGATCTGGGCCTTCCAGCAGATAGGGTTCGGCGCCTTGGGACGACAAACAAGATTCTCCAATGATGGCCAGGACGCTAAATTCCAATTCAGTTCGTTTGGAGGTACTAGCAAGACAGCTATCCGGTTGCCGAAGAACGCGCAAGTACAGACTTCATCAATGGAACTGAGCGGATTTCCCTCGTCGGGAGAAACAGGGGAGCTCATTTCTTTCAACGACACCGGTGGTTCTTTTGGTTGTTCGG
>Ga0315291_10001707_pt1 | contig 29192 bp, 28 predicted proteins | sample YL17G12_20_MG_FD_203070 | JGI IMG/M metagenome (GOLD analysis project Ga0315291, IMG submission 203070) | Sediment microbial communities from Yellowstone Lake, YNP, Wyoming, USA - YL17G12_20 | ecosystem: Environmental > Aquatic > Freshwater > Lake > Sediment | place: USA: Wyoming | collected...
TCCTTGTCTTGAATCCGATGTCCGACTAAAAAAACGCGGTGGCCGCTGTTTCGTGAATGGACGTCACCCGTCATTGTCTTTCTCTTGAGGCCGCCACGGCCCTCCGGGTTCCCATACCTCGTTGAATACCGTTCTCGCACTGAGTGAATGAAGGACCGGAAGCAGGAATTTTCTTATTTTTATTACGACTTGCCGGAGCGGCATGTCCACTGAGCTCTTCCCGAGCCTGCGCAGAAATGCTCCCCATTGTACGTTCTTGTCCTTATCTTGGGCGAATTCGTCAGTAAACGCGATCGGCAGCTCAGATAGTGATGTCAACATTCTTCGTTTGAGCGACACCCGCACGGCTCCCTGAAGCTCTGCCCCGCGAAAAGAAAAGAGGTCCCCCAGTACGGCAATATCATAAAAATCCTTCATTCGGCTGTTTACCATCCCGAGTTCCAAGATGGCATCGAGTTTTTCCGCTATGGTCGTTTCTTTTCGATAGGCTCGGATTCGAGGCGCCGGCATGTCGAGGAGCGTCGGGTAAAGGACGTATTCCGGTTCAGGCCATACGCTGTCGCCGATCCCGATATCAACTTGAAGAGGGATCCTGATGTTCCCCAACCGGATCATGAACTTAATGCGAAGTCCGTGGTATTCGGCTTCGTCGTGGATCGGCTCAACAACCATGGCGTCCGCATCAAAGGTCAATCCGTCCGGTTCCACCTTCATGCGGCCGATTTTCGAGAAGACTCGCCGGAGCCCGGCTTCCGTAAGGTTTCCGATTCCCAAAAGATCAAGGTCCATCGTCGTGCGCGGCAAATCGCTGGTCCATAGCACAAAAAGCATGGCCCCTTTCATGACAAAACTCTCGGTATAGTTGGATTTTCCCAGCCGATAGAGCCACCGCTCGAATGCGTATCTTCTCAAGACCGGCGTGAAATCGTAAGTCCTCGCCGGGTCGAGGTTGAGCAGCCGCTGATAAACAGACGCCGGGAGATTCGTTATAGGGTCCTGGGTCACGACAGGGCTTCCATATAGGGCTTCATGATCTTCTGAACTCGGCAAATCTTGGCATAATGCCATAGCTCGTCGCGGTTGGCCTTGTGCGACCGAAGGCAATCTCTAAGCGCCTCGACAGCCACGTCCAGCCCGATTTTATTTCGGAACTTGAACGTGTCAGCAACCGTCTTGGCGGGGTTGTAGACGCGGATCCTGCCTCCCGGAAAATCACGAACTTCGATACCCTCAGAGAAGGCCTTTCCCGATGGGTAGACAAATCGCAGGCGGAGAGCCTCGATCCTCGGCCGCCAGGCGCTGTTGGGGACGGCCATCCAAACAGCGTATGGCTCCTGAGTGCCTATTTCATGAAAACGGAGAGCGGAAAGAAGGCAGACAACACCCTTCGGCACGAGCTTTGAGGCTTCGATAAGCGTCCGATGCTCTTCCATCTGCCCACCGAGCCTATAGAGCCCGCGGCCCGCCCGTTCGATCAGCCCTCTTTTATAAAGATATCGCAGCATTTCGCGGGAAATTCCCATTTCGGCAAGATCTCGGGAGCGCATACTTCCACGGCTCTTGAGAAGACCGAGGGCCTTCTTCGTGACCTCGCCCGGGAAGCGGCTTTTCCCCATATTTGACAATTCCTAGGTAATTATAAACATTTACCTAGGAAATGCAAGTGTTTTTACAAATATGGACGCAAATGAGAATATTTACATCTTCTCCAGCGCCGCGATCCGCTCTTCGATGGGCGGATGAGTGCTGAAGAGCTTGTTAACCGCGCCCTTGATGTCCTTGAGGGGGTTGACGATGTAGAGGTGGGCCGTGGCCTTATTGGCAGCCTCGAGGGGCTCGGTGTCGGCGGAGATCTTCCGGAGAGCCGATGCCAGGCCCGCCGGGTAGCGCGTCAGCATGGCGCCGCTCGCGTCGGCCAGGAACTCGCGCTTGCGGGAGATGGCAAGTTGGATGATCGTCGCGATGAGCGGCGAAAGAAGGGCCAGGACGAGGCCGACGACGATAAGGACCGCCCCCGCGCCTCCCGCTCCGCGGTCACGGCTGCTCCTTCTCCGCCCTCCCCCCCACATGAAAGTCCTCAGGATCCAGTCGCTGAGGAGGGCCACGACGCCGGCCATGACCACGACCAAGGTCTGAAGGAGGACGTCGTAGTTCTTGATGTGGGACATCTCGTGGGCGATGACGCCCTCGAGCTCCACCCGGTTGAGCTTCTCCAGGATCCCGGTCGTGACGCAGATGACGGAATTTTGCGGGTTGCGGCCCGTTGCGAAAGCGTTCGGCGCCGTGTCGTCGATGACGTAACAGCGCGGCATCGGGATCCCGGCGGCGATGGTCAGCCCCTCGACCACGTTATAAAGATAAGGGAATTCTTCTTTCGTCACCGGCCTGGCCCGGCTGATGGCGAGGACGATCTTGTCGCTTCCGAAAAACCCCCCGGCCGCCATGAGCATGGAAACCACGACGGCCAGGACGAGCCCGCTTCTCCCCCATCCCGCGACCTGCTCGAAGACAAGGGTCAGGACAAATATGAAGACTATAAAGAATAGGATAAGTCCGAAAGACTTCCACTTGTTCCGGGCGATCTGTTCATACATCAGAGGAAACGCGTCTTGAAATCAATACCAACTCTATAAATCGGCAATCATCCAAGGAAGAGCGATGAGTTTCTTTCCGCCTCAGAAGCTGACCTTGACCGGTCCCTTGGCCGCTTCGTCGCCGATCTCGAAGTATTCCTTCTCTTTGAAGTTGAACATGTTGGCGATGATGTTGGAGGGGAAGACCTGCTGCTTCATGTTGAACTTCATGACGACGTCGTTGTAGAACTGCCGGGCGTAGGCGATCTTGCTTTCTGTCCCGGCCAGCTCCTCCTGGAGCATCAGGAAGTTCTGGTTGGCCTTGAGCTCGGGGTAGTTCTCGACGACCGCGAACAGGGACTTGAGGGCGCCGGCCAGGACGTTCTCGGCCTGCCCTGCTTCTTTAGGCGTCGCGGCGCCCATGGCTTGGGTTCGGGCTTGGGTGACTCGTTCGAAGACCCCACTCTCGTGCTTGGCGTAGCCCTTGACCGTCTCCACCAGGTTGGGGATGAGGTCGAACCGGCGGCGCAACTGGACATCAACCTGGGACCAGGCGTTGTCGCACCGGTTCCTCAGGGTGATGAGGCTGTTGTACATGCCGACGGCCAGAAGGGCGGCGAGGACGATGATGATGAGCAGAAAGACGGCAAATCCCATGGTGTTCTCCTTTTCTGAAGTAAAAATAACCGCAAAACCCGGAAAAATCAAGAGAATTCGCATTGACTTTGGAGAGACGGGCATGGTATATTCTAGCTCCCAATTTATTACAAATAGCCAAAGGAGGACTTTAATGGCTAATCTTAAGGAAAAGTTTGTATCGAAAATGGTCCCCATGAGGGAGCGGGTCCAGAAGATCCGCAAAGAACACGGAGAACAGAAGATCTCCGACGTGACGATCGACCAGGCCTACGGCGGCGCCCGCAGCGTCAAGTGCATGGTCTGGGAGACGTCGGCCCTGGACCCGATGGAAGGCATCCGGTTCCGCGGCTTCACCATCCCCGAGCTTCAGCAGAAGCTCCCCAAGGCCCCCGGCGGAGAAGAGCCCCTTCCGGAAGGCATCTTCTATCTCCTCCTCACGGGCGATCTGCCCACCTACGAGGATGCCAAGGAGATCACCGAGGAATGGCGCCGGAGGAGCGAGCTCCCCAAGTACCTCATCGACGTAATGAAGTCCGTGCCGGCCGACACCCACCCTATGACCCAATTCGCCCTGGCCATCCTTCAGCTCCAGAAGGAATCCCACTTCGCTGACCGCTACAGGAAGGGCATGAACAAGTTGGAGTACTGGGACCCCATGTACGAGGACGTGATGGACATCCTGGCCAAGCTGCCGGCCGTCGCCGCGTACATCTTCCGCAAATCCTACAAGGGCGACAAGCACATCCCGGCCGACCCGAAGCTCGACTGGGGCGGCAACATGGCCAAGATGCTGGGCATCACCGATGACCCGGCCTTCGCGGACCTGATGAGGCTCTACCTCGTCATCCACTGCGACCATGAAGGCGGCAACGTTTCCGCCCACACCTCCCACCTCGTCGGCTCCGCCCTTTCCGACGCCTACTACTCCCTGTCCGCAGCCATGGACGGGCTGGCCGGACCGCTCCACGGCCTGGCCAACCAGGAGGTCCTCCGGTGGATCATGGACCTGATGAAGGACCTCGGAGGCGTGCCGAGCAAGGAACACCTCAAAAAGTACATCTGGGACACCCTCAACGCCGGAAAGGTCGTCCCCGGATACGGCCACGCCGTCCTCCGGAAAACCGACCCGAGATACGTCGCCCAGCGGGAGTTCGCCCTCAAGCACCTGCCTAACGACGACATCTTCAAAGTCGTCAGCTCCGTCTACGAGGTCGCTCCCGACATCCTGACCGAACACGGCAAGACCAAGAACCCCTGGCCCAACGTCGACGCCCACTCAGGCTGTCTGCTCTATCACTACGGGATCACCGAATATGATTTTTACACCGTCTTCTTCGGCGTCTCCCGGGCCATCGGCGTTCTGTCCCAGCTCATCTGGAGCCGCGCCCTCGGACTTCCCCTCGAGCGCCCGAAGAGCGTCACTACCGAGTGGATCGAGAACCAGATCAAGGCTGCGCCGGCAAAGTAAGCCTGTCCGTTCGGTCTAAAAGCGATCCATAAGGGTCGTCCTTCGAAAGAACGGCGACCCTTATATTTTTATCCGAAAAATTATGCTATCATCGGGACTACGAGGATCCGCCAAGGATCCTATAGAACGGGAGGATAGGGACCATGGAATACAAGATCGGCTTGATAGGCTGCGGCACCGTCGGGCAGGGTCTCCTGGAGATCCTGGACAGGAAGAGGGAACATCTCAGGGACGCCTATGACTTCGAAGCCCGCCTCGTCGCCGTCAGCGACAAGCTGAAGGGATCGCTCGTCGTCCCCGAGGGGATCGACATCCGGAAGCTCCTCGGCCTCCTCGCCGAGGGAAAACCCATCAGCGCCTACGAGGATCCCAAGAAGCCGAAGGTCGAAGTGAGCGACCCCCTGGACATGATCGAAAAAACCGATGCCGACATCATCGCCGAACTGTCCTACACGGACATCAAGACCGGCGAGCCGGCCACGGGTTATATCCGCAAGGCCCTCCGCACGGGAAAGCACGTCGTCACCTCGAACAAGGGTCCGGCCGCCCTGCATTACCGGGACCTGGCCGACCTGGCCCGTAAGAACGGACTTCAGTTCCGGATTGAAGGAACGGTCATGAGCGGCACCCCGGTCTTCCACCTCTGCGAGAGCGGGCTGGCCGGGAACGACATCCGCGAGGTCAAAGGCATCCTCAACGGGACGACCAATTTCATCCTGAGCAAGATGGAGCAGGACGGCATGGAATATTCGGACGCTCTCGCGCTGGCCCAGAAACTGGGTTACGCCGAGGCCGACCCGACCGCCGACGTCGAAGGCTTCGACGCCCTGGCTAAGATCGTCATCCTTTCCAACGTCCTTCTGGGAGGGAACGTCCAGACGTCCGAAGTCCAAAGGACCGGCATCAGCAGCATCTCCAGGGCCGACGTCGAGGCCGCCAAGGCCGCCGGCTTCCGCTACAAGCTCATTGCCCGGACCGTGAAACGGGACGGCAAGATCGAGGCGAGCGTCTCCCCCCAAAAGCTCCCCCTGTCGGACCCCCTGGCCGGCGTCATGGGCGCTCAGAACGCCCTGACGTTCGAGACGGATCTTATGGGGAAGATCACAATCCAGGGAGCAGGCGCGGGCAAGATCGAGACCGGCTACTCCATCCTGTCGGACATGCTGGCCATTCATCGCTGTAAAAAAAATTAAGGCGCGGCGGCGTTTTCTATTTACATCTCAAAGACGCAGGCTAAAGCCTGCGACTGCAATTTGATCTGCTAAACCTGCCTAACCTGATAGCTTCTCGTCCATTTGGTGTGGGTTGCTGATAAGCAGGGGTGGGCCTGGCTCTATACGGCCTTCAAAGGCCTCAAATTCGAATTTAGCATTCGACGGCTTGACTATTGCCCCCGTTTGAGGTTATTTTATAGCTTAGCAGACATTGGTGTCATGCCAGTCAGCCTTCCGAATTTGATTCGCTTGAATCGCCCAAAATATGAACGCCCGTTTCCGCATTCTTTGGAGGTATCATGAGCCTTGTTCCGCAACATAGTCCGGGAGTCCAGAAGTATGTCGACGCGTCGAGGAAGCTCATCGCCGAAAGGGAAGCCGCCCTCGCCCGGATGAAGACGATGAAGTTCGATACCATCGCCGTGCACGGACTATACTCCATGGAGGAAGCCCTCGCCCAGAACCAGGGAGCCATCATCGAGCCCCTCTACCTGGCTACCTCGCAAGCCTACCGCGACGCCGACGAGCTCGAGGCCGCCCTGGCCTACCTCGTCCCTACCTGGTGCTACACGAGGATCGCCAACCCGACAACCTACTATTTGGAGTGGATGATGGCCCTGCTCGAGGGGTATCGGACGGGATCCGACACATCCTGCCTCGTGACGGCTTCAGGCATGTCGGCCATCATGTCGGCCGTTGATCCCTTCCTCGTCAAACAAAAGGACGGTCCGGAACAGATGAATTTCGTCTCCTCCATCCAGCTTTACGGCGGGACCTTTCAGCATTTCGCCGTCCGGAAGATGAAGGAGCGGGGGGTCGAATGCCGCTGGGTCCTCCATCCAAAGGACATCGAGGAGTGGAAGTCGAAGATCGACGGGGAAACCCGGTTCGTTTACATGGAAGCGCCGAGCAATCCCCAGCAGTCCTTCTGCGACATCAAGGCGCTGGCCGACCTGGCCCATTCATGGGAGGTGCCGGTCATTTTCGACGCGACCTGCGCGACTCCGGCCCTGATGCGGCCCATCGCCCACGGTGTCGATATCGTCGTCCATTCCCTGACCAAGTCCATCACGTCCGGGGGCCTGGCCATCGGGGGCGCCCTCATCAGCCGCAAGCCGATCGTCACCAGGATCAAGAACGACGACCCGCTGTTCAAGGAGAGCTTTGCCGAATACGTGAAGTTCTGGCCCTACCGGGACAACGGCCCGGCGGCCTCTCCCATCAACGCCCTCTTCGCCCTGAACGACCTGCGCACTCTCCGCTCGAAGATGGACCTCGTCAGCCGGAACTGCCAAAAGGTCGCCGAGTTCCTCCAGACCCACCCGAAGGTCTACCAAGTGGATTACTTGGGGCTCCCGAGCTATCACCTCCACCCCATCGCCAAGAAATACATGAAGCTCGTGGACTCCGGCGACGGCGCCGGTAACGAAGTCAATCGTTACGGCCACCTCATGAGCTTCCGGGTGGACGGGCCGCCCGCCAACGCCCGGAAGGCCTTCGACAACTTTAAGATCATCTACCGGGCAACGGACCTGGGACGGATCAAGAGCGTCGCCACCATCCCGGCGATCTCGACCCATTCCCAGCAAGGCGAGGAGGCCCGGAGGATGGCCGACGTCCCACCCCAGCTCATCCGGCTGTGCGTCGGAGGCGAGGACCCGGGCGACATCATCGCCGACATCGACCAAGCGCTCAAAAAAATCTGAGATCTGAAAGAGATCTTTTTTCTGACGTTTTTTCTTTTCTCATCTAACCTGTCCGGCTAAGTTTCTTACGTTTTGTGTGTGTCGTTGAACAGAAAGATAGGCCGGGGCTGAACCGGCCTTCGATTCCCATGATGGGAGGACATAGGGAAGGGCTGCAGCGACCATGCGGAGATCAGCCTGAGACGAACGTCCGACGAGGGCAGCCGCAGGCCTCCGAGGGACGGAGACACATCCAAGACTTTGTCTGAATTTCATTAATCCCCCCCTACCCCCCTTGGTCAATCAAGGGGGGGGAACAGGATGAGGTCTGTGTCGCCGGAATTGTCGGTCGCAGGGCGGAGCAGGCACGGGTCCTCATTCCTAATGGGCGGCTCCAGGCCGCGGCCGACGGAGGGCGCGCCCCGAGCCTGGAATTTCTTCCCACACGAAAGGAAATGCGAGCCGTACGTCTTGCCTTTTCCGGGCCGAACCCTTAGAATTGTTTCCATGGAAAGCATCCGGATCCTGGGGAACCACGACCTGCGGCTCCAGGGAGAGGTCCGGATCAGCGGTTCGAAGAACGCCGTCCTCCCGGCGATCGCGGCCGGCCTGCTTACCAACGAGAGGCTCAGCCTGACGAACATCCCTCTCGTCAAGGACGTCTTCACCATCCTCACCCTCATGAAACAGCTGGGGGCCGAGTATGACATCGGGGGCAATTCCCTCGCCGTCCAAGTGCGGGACATCACCTCGGATGAAGCCGCCTACGAGCTCGTCCGGGCCATGAGGGCCTCCATCCTCGTTCTGGGCCCTCTCCTGGCCCGTTACGGCAAGGCCGTCGTCGCCCTCCCCGGAGGGTGCGCCATCGGATCGAGGCCCATCGACCTCCACATCAACGGTCTCCAGAAGCTCGGGGCGACCATCAGCCTGGAGCACGGCTACATCCAGGCCACGGCCGAGAAGCTGACCGGCGCGCCCATCGAATTCGAGAAAAAGACCGTGGGCGGCACCGAGAACCTCCTGATGGCGGCCTCTCTGGCCGAGGGAGAGACCGTCCTCAAGAACTGCGCCCTCGAACCGGAAGTCACCAACCTCTGCGAGCTTCTGGTCAAGATGGGGGCCCGGATCGACGGGATCGGAGAGGAAACGGTCCGGGTCAAAGGAGTCCGCGAGCTCGGCGGCGCGACCCACGAGATCATCCCGGACCGGATCGAAGCCGGAACGTTCCTGGTGGCCGGCGCCCTGACCCGGGGCGACATTCTCCTTAACCACATCAATCCCGCCCACCTCCAGACGATCATCGAAAAGCTTCGGTATTCAGGGGCGATCATCGAGCTTCTCCGGGGCAGCACCTTGAGGGTTGTCGGGAGCCGTGAGATCAAGCCCCAGGACATCACGACCTCCCCTTATCCCGGATTCCCCACGGACATGCAGGCCCAATTCATGGTCCTGATGACCCAGGCCTTGGGGACATCCATCATCACGGAGACCATCTTCGACCGGCGGTTCTCCCACGTCAACGAACTGCTGAGGCTCGGCGCCAACATCGAGGTCCAGGGGGATAAGGCCACGGTCAAGGGAAGAGCCCCCCTCTCGGGCGCCGAGGTCATCGCCACCGACCTAAGGGCTTCGGCCTCGCTCATCCTCGCGGGCCTGATTGCCAACGGCGAGACCGTCATCAACGAGATCGAACACCTCGACCGCGGCTACGAAAAGATCGAGGAAAAGCTCCAGGGACTCGGCGCTTCCATCGAGCGGATCCGGAACTGAAGAGGAGGGATCATGAAGGGTTGCATCTTCTGCAGGATCGTCAACAAGGACATCCCGGCCCGGATCGTCCACGAGGACGATGAGGTTCTGGCCTTTGAAGACATCAACTCCAAGGCCCCTGTCCACGTCCTCATCATCCCCAAGGAACACATCGCGTCGCTCAATGACCTGCCGAAAGAACGGGAGCCCCTGCTGAGCCGAATCCTGGTCAAGGCGAGGGCGGTCGCGGCCGAGAGGGGGATCGCAAAGAGCGGCTACCGGATCGTCCTCAACACGGGCCCGGACTCAGGCCAGGAGGTGTTCCACATCCACTTTCACCTCCTCGGCGGCCGGCCTATGACCTGGCCCCCCGGGTGAAATGCCCTTGAAGAGTGTCTCCATCATCGGGGCGGGAAGGCTCGGCGCTTCCCTGGGTCACACGCTCGCCCGGAAGGGCTTCGACATCAAAGGGCTCTCCTGCCGCCGGCTGTCTTCGGCCCGGGAAAGCGCGAGGCTCATCGGCCGGGGAAAGGCGACCGCCAGCTCTGTAAGGGCCGCGGCAGGAGCAGACATTCTGTTTCTGTGCATCCCGGACGACTCCGTCGCCAAAACCACCGCTCTTCTGGCAGCCTCCTCCCTCGATTGGCGGGGAAGGACAGTCTTCCATTCGAGCGGCCTGCTCTCCGCCCGGGTCCTGGCCCCCCTCAGGAAAAAAGGCGCTTTCACGGCATCTTTCCACCCGATCCAGACGTTCGCCCGGAAAGAAACCAGGCCTGGCCTCTTCAAGGGGATCGGTTACGGGCTCGAGGGAGACGCCGAAGCTCTGATGACGGCCGGGAAGATCATCCGCCGGCTCGGCGGCCATGCCCTCTTCCTCGCCGAAGCCGATAAGCCCCTCTATCACGCGGCCTGCGTTCTCTGTTCGGGCGGGACGGCGGCCCTCCTGGGCTCGGCCTTCGCGCTCCTCGAATCGAGGGGCCTCGGAGAAAACGAAGCAAGGAAAGTCCTCCTGCCCCTGGCCCAAAGGACTTTACAGAATGTAAAGGAAATTGGCGCCGGACCCGCGGTCACGGGCCCCTTCGTTCGGGGGGACGTTAGGACCATCCTCGAGCACCTCCGGGCCCTGCCCGCGAAAGGGAGTTGGAAAGACATATACTCGGCCCTCGGCCGGAGAAGCCTCGAAACCGCCGAAAAAAAGGACCTCCCTCCGAAAACGATCAAGACATTGAGAAAGATCCTGGAAGATAGATAACCTCCTCTTCCAGGAGAATCCCGGACTTCGCCCTCACCCGCTCCTTGAGTTCTGCGGCCAGGGCCAGGATATCGCGGGCCCGCGCCCGGCCAAGGTTTATGAGGAAATTGCAGTGGCCGGAAAAAACGGCGGCGTCCCCGACCCGGACGTCCCTCGCCCCGGCCTCTTCGAGCAGGCGGCCGGCCGCGACCTTCGTCCCGTCCGGAAGGACGGGGTTCTTGAAGTAGCTTCCGGCGCAGGACGTCCCCCAGGGCGGCTGTTTCCTCCTTCGCTTATCCAGGTTCTCGTTGATGCCGTTCCGGATCATTTCCGGATCGCCGGCGGCCGCCTTCAGGACGGCGCTAAGAGCAATGGAGTGCTTTCGTTGGAGGGCCGACCGCCGATAAGCAAACACCAAATCATTTCTTTCCGCCATCCGCTCGTTTCCCTTTTCGTCCAGGAAAACGCCCGCGCGGAAGATGTCTCCGATCGAACTCCCGAAGGCCCCGGCGTTGCTGTAGAGGGCCCCTCCGAGCGTTCCCGGGATCCCGGCCAGGAACTCCAGCCCCGCGAGGCCGTTGTCCAGGGCGAATTGAAGGACCTTCGACAAGGGGGTTCCCGAGAGGATCTCGATCTCGCCGGGGCCGGGTCCCCGGACGATGCCCTGGGCCTCGTTCCGGATGATGAGCCCCCGGTAGCCTTCGTCGGGAAAAAGGATATTGTACCCACCGCCGATGATATAAAAGGGGACGGATCCCAGCCTGGCCCGGGTGACCGCCGCTTTCAGCTCTTCGGCTGATCCGGCTTTAAAGAAGAATTCGGCCTTCCCCCCGATCTTGAAGCTGGACTGCTCCTTCAGGGACACGCCCGTCATCAGCGGCCGCCCGACGGATTCGAGGAACCCGCCGGCGAAATCCGTATGCTTATCCATTAACAGTATTATAAAGAAGCCGGACAGGCTAGACAAGGCTGGGCAGGCTAGGAAGCATTTCTTTTCGTATGATAGAGGGCAATGGCGCAGGGGACGGCGACGCGCCCAAGACTCTGTCCGTAGATGGTAACCGTAATAACATCGCGAACTTTTTGGCTTTCGGCAGAGAGGCGTGATGACGCTCCCCGTAAAGAAGAACAGAAAGAGGCCTGTGTCCCCGGAATTGTCGGCTGGAGGGTGGAGCGGGCCCGGGTCCGCATTCCTAACGGGCGGCTCTGGATGCCGCCCATAAGCCCCCGTAGCGGAGAGGGGAACCGACGGGACTGGTTCCCTGGGGGGCCGGGGGCCAAGGGCGGCTCCAAGCCGCGGCCGACAGAGGGCGCGCCGCGAGCCTGGAATTTCTACCCACCCGAAATGAAATGCTGATGACGGGCTGGTTCACTTGGCACATATTTTGCTATAATGTTAAGAGAAGAGATATGTTGTATTGACATTTGCCTGGACGCAAGCTATCATTCTAAAAATTTATTTGTGAGGTTGTGAATGAAAAGAATCCTATTGACGGCAATCCTGCTTGCCATAGTCGCCACGGGTTTTCTCGCCGCCCAGAACGAGGCGGACGAAGCCTATATCAAGGCCATGACCCAGAGCGATCCGTGTCAGAAGGTCCAGGCGCTCAAGGCTTACCTTCAGAAATACGCCGGGAAAGGGACCCAGTACGAGAACTTCGCTTGCGTCTATATTTGCCTGACGCCTTGCCAGACGAAGCCCGCCGCGGAAAGCATCCAGTACGGCGAGAAAGCCCTGACCATGTCCGGGATCGACGACCTCACCCGCATGCAGATCCTGATCACTCTCTCCAGCCTCTACATCGGCACGGGCCAGAACCTCGATAAGGCCAAAGCGCATGCCGGACAACTCATCGAACTCGCCAAGGCTAACAAGGAGAAGGACCCTGCTGAAGCCCAATGGACCAAGATGATCGGCGCCGGCTGGTTCCTCCAGGGCCAGGCCGCCGAGAAGGCCAAGGACATGGGCGCCGCGGCCGACGCCTATATCAATTCCTACACGATCCTTAAGGATCCCAAGATCATGGCCCAGATCAAGAAGCTGGCCAAGACCCTTTACGACTCCAAACAGTTCGCTGAAGCGGAAAAGGTCTTCCGGACCCTCTACAACCAGTCCAAGGACCCAGACAGCGCCCTGATCCTCGGCCAGACCCTCTACCGGAACAACAAGGCCGACGAAGCCCTCACGCTCTTCAAGGAGGCTTACGCCAGGAAGAGGACCGGCGAGCTCGCCTATAACATCGGCATCATCATGGCCAAGAAGGCGCCCCAGGAAGCGATCGATTACCTCATCGAAGCCAGCTTCCTCTATCCGGCCCAGTCCCAGAACGCCCTGGGCATGGCCCAGAACCTCTTCTTCACCTCCTCCCCCGACTCCAAGATCAACGACGTCATCAACAAGATCCAGGAGAAGCAGAAAAGGATCGACGAGTTGACGAAAGCGTTCAACACCAAGTTCACCGATAAGAACGAAGAGGACCTGACCGATGAAGAGAAGGCTGAGATGAATAAGATCCTGGCCGATATCGACGTCCAAAAGGCCGAGATCGCCAAGCTCCAGTCCTCGAGCTCCGAGATGACCGCCAAGTGGACGAAGCGCATGGACGACGTCAAGAAGAAGGTCGGGACCAGGTAAGCGTCCCGTTATTTTCGTTCGGCTCGAGAAATTCAAGTGGTGGGGTCTCTCTCCCGGAGGGAAGCTGTTCAAAAGATCGCGGAACTGCGGGAGGAGATCGCCTGCCACGAAACGAAATACTACGTCGATAACGACCCCCAGATCTCGGATTTGGAGTTCGACCGGCTCATGAAACGGCTTGAGGACCTCGAATCCCGGTTCCCCGAGCTCATCACTCCCGAATCCCCGACGCAAAGAGTGGGTGAGAGGCCTCTCGATGGGTTCGCGTCCGTCGCGCACGGCAAACCCATGCTGAGCATCGACAACTGTTACGACGAGCAGGGGCTGAGGGACTTCGAGGACCGGGTCCGGAAACTCCTCCCGGGACAAGAGATCGGGTACGTCGCCGAGCACAAGATCGACGGGATCGGCATTTCCATCCTCTACCGCGGCGGCCGGTTCACCCGGGCCGTAACGAGGGGCGACGGCGTGAGGGGCGACGACGTCACGGCCAACGTCAAGACCATCAAGTCCCTTCCCCTCGTCATCCGCGAAAGGGGCGACGTCGAAGTCAGAGGAGAGATCTACCTCCCCTCCGGGGCCTTCCTGAAGATCAACCGGGAGCGCGAGGACCGGGAGGAGGCGCTCTTCGCCAACCCGAGGAACGCCGCCGCCGGTTCCATCCGCCTCCTCGACTCCCGGGAAGTCGCGTCCAGGAAGCTGGACGTCTTCCTATACTACATTTTCATCGACGGGGAGGAGCCGCCCGCGCAGTGGGAAAGCCTCGTCCGTCTGAAAGACCTCGGTTTCAAGACCAATCCTCATTCCCGGCCCTGCCGGTCGCTGGATGATGTCGTCGCTTACTACGAAGAGTGGACCGGGAAACGGGACACTCTCGACTACGAAGCCGACGGGATCGTGGTCAAGATCGACTCGGCGACCCAGCGGCGGATCCTGGGAGCCACCGCCAAATCCCCCCGTTGGGCGATTTCCTACAAGTTCCCGGCCCGCCAGGCCACCACCCGCGTTAACGACATCATCATCCAGGTCGGCCGGACCGGGGCCTTGACCCCCGTCGCCGTGCTCGAACCCGTCAAGCTTTCCGGGACGACGATCAGCCGGTCCACCCTCCACAACGAGGACGAGATCCGGCGCAAGGACATCCGCGTCGGGGACATCATCCTCCTCGAGCGGAGCGGCGACGTCATCCCGCACGTCGTTTCCGTCATGAAGGAGCGGCGGACGGGGGAAGAGAAACCGTTCGCCTGGCCCAAGTCGTGTCCCGTCTGCGGAGCGGCCGTCTTCCGGCCGGAAGCCGAAGCCATCTCGCGCTGCGTCAACCCGTCCTGCCCGGCCAAGCTCCGGGAGTCCGTCCTCCATTTCGCCTCGCGCCGGGCCATGAACATCGACGGCCTGGGAGACGCTCTCGTCGACCAGCTCCTGGAGAAAAACCTGATCTGTGAGCTCCCCGACCTTTACTCCCTCAAGTTTGAAGACTTGGCCGGCTTGGAGCGCATGGGCCCCAAGAGCTCGCAGAACCTCCTCGGCCAGATCGAGGCGTCCAGGACGAGGGACCTCCCCCGCCTCATCTTCGCCCTGGGCATTCGTCACGTCGGCGAGAAGCTCGCCCGGACACTAGCCGGGCGGTTCAAGAGCCTCGACGACCTGGCCTGCGCCACGGTCGAGGAACTGACGGGGGTCGAGGACGTCGGACCGAAGGTCGCGGAAAGTATCGTCTTCTTTTTCGCCCAGGACGGGAGCCGGAAGCTCCTGGCCCGGCTGAAGGAGGCCGGCTTGAACCTCTCGGCCGGGGACGAAAAGAGCGGGCCCGGGCCGCTCGAAGGTCAGGTCTTCGTCATCACCGGGACGCTCGCGAGCTGCAGCCGGGAAGCGGCCAGAGAACGGATCGAAGAACTCGGCGGAACGACGGCCACGGCGCTTTCCGGAAAGACGACATATCTGGTGGCCGGCGGGTCCCCGGGTTCCAAGCTCGATAAGGCGAAGGAGCTTGGAATCCGAACCATCGGGGAAGAAGAGTTCCTGAAGCTCTTGAAAAAGCGCTGACGATTATTTTTTCTTGGACCCGAAGATATCCAGTGACAGGAGCCGCTTGAGCCCCTTGGGCCTCGCGCCCTTGTTGATCAGCAGGAGCTCCTGCCGGGCAAGCTTGTGGTCAGGGTCCGCTTCCAGGGCCTTCTGGAACTGCTTGGAAGCCTTGGTCAGCAGGCCTTCGTTCTTGTAGAGAAATCCCAGGCCCACATGCGCCTCGGGGTTCCACGGCTCAAGGCTGATGGCTTTCAAGAAATCCTCTTGGGCCTTGTTCCGGAAAGCGGGGATCTTGGACTCAGCCATGGCCAACAACAGATAGAAATCACCCTTGTTCTTCCGGAGACGCACGGCCTCCTCGAGGAAGACGACGGCGTCATCATAACGTTCCTGCCCGTAGAGCGTCTTCCCTTGCCGGAACTTGATGTCCGCTCGTTTCAAGAGATCCTGGGGCTCCTCGGCGTGGGCCGCACCGGCGCCCGCGTCGTAAGCCTTGCGTTTCTCCTTGTTGATGAGCGTCCTGTAAGCGTTGGTGATGCTGTTAAAGACCTCATCGATCTGGTCCCGGTAGGCGGCCTGGACCTCCCGGTCGAAACGGTCGGGGTGGAAGCGTCTGGCGAGGTTGAAGTAGGCCTTCTTGATATCATCTCCGTTCGAGGTCTTCGGCACATTCAGGATCTGATAATAGTTCTTCGAAGTAAAGCTCTCGCGCATTTCGATGACATCGGAAATCACGGGCGTGTCATTTCCGCCTTGCGGTCCCGCGGCGGGCGACGGTTCCGGCGCCGGAGTTTCGGGCTTGGCCCCAGAGGCGGCCGGCTCGTATTCAAGGGAGACAAGGTCCAGGCAAAGGAGTAGATATAGACTCTTCCAGAAGAACTCCGCCGGGACCGGGGCTCCGGTTAGGACCTTTTCAGCCGAGGCTGTGCCCGCGATCTTATTCAGGATGTTCTTTTCCTCTTCGGTCAGGAGATGGGCCATCGACCGCCCTTTGACCCGGGGAACTTTTTTGGCCATGTGGATCTTGAGCGCCGGATTGAAGGCCATACGCCTGATCCCGTACTCGATCAGGAAGGGTGTGCTGATCCGGACCTCCTCGGTCTTGGTCGCGGGCCCCTCGCTTTCCTGGAAAACGATCTCGGCGTCAAAAAATGGAAAAATGTTCAGGGTCGTCTCCCGGAGCTGGTAGACGAGGGCCTCGGCAAGGTCCTGCTCCGAGATCAGGCCTTTGTTCTTTAGGACCTCGCCGATGTTCTGGTTCGGCTCGACGAAGTTGTCCATGCGCGCGTGAGCATCGCTGGAAATTCTCTCCAGCTTGAACAGGACCTCTCCTAGCCTTTCCTCGGGCTGGTTCGTTTTGATCTGGATAAGGTTCCCGTTTTGAAAGAAAAAGTACTTCTCGATTTCGTCCTGCTTGAAGACGAGACGGCCGGTCTTCTTATTAAAGTAGATGTCATGCAGGAACAGGGCAATATGTTTCATTTCTTTTGTTAATAACGACTTCTTAATATATAACGAATTCAAGCCGGATTTGCAATAAATTTAAAGAAGAGCTAATACGAACGCATTAAATAGTTTGACATCTGACTTTAAGCGGCCTGAAGCCGCCCTCAATCCCCCGGCTTCCGGGGAACCAGTCCCGTCGGTTCCCCCCCGTCGAAAAAGCCGACGGGGCCCCCTTCCGCTACGGGGGCTTGAGGACGGCATTCAGTGCCGTTCATACTTTGTAACTTTTTTTTGTTGCGTTCGTATTAGACAACCTAGTGTCCTGTCTCAAAAATAGTTTTTCGTGTCTTCCAGGCAATTTCAGGCAGCCTATTTAGAAAGAAACTTATGAGACGCAACACTAGAAAAGTTAATAGAAAGAGCCAGGCAGGTCAGGCCGGTAAATAAAAAGACTCTTTTGAGCCTCTCGACTTGTCTAGCTTTATCTTATTTTTTATGCTATTTTTTCCGTTGTGAAAGCCGTTATTGTCCAAATGTCACCCCGGCTCGGCGACATCAAGGCCAACCTGGACCGCCATTTGGAGTTCCTGGACCGGTCCCGTAAGGACAAGGCGGACCTGGTCGTCTTCCCGGAGCTCAGCCTCACCGGCTATAGCCTCAAGGACCTCGTCCCCGACACCGCCCTCGACGCGGCCCGCAGCCCGGTCTTCAAAGAGCTCCTGGCCGCCGGCCGGGGGATGTCGGTCGTCGTGGGGTTCGTCGAGGAGCGGGGCGATGAGAGAGGGCTCTTCTACAACTCTGCGGCCTTCCTCGCGGACGGAAAGGTCATCCACGTCCACCGCAAGGTCTTCCTGCCCACCTTTGGGATGTTCGAAGAGGGCAAGTTCTTTGCCCGGGGCCGGAACTTCATCCCCTTCCAGGCCCCTTTCGGAAAGACGGGCCTCATGATCTGCCGGGATTTTCTCCAGTACGGATCCAGCTACCTGCTCTTCGCCGGAGGGGCTGAGGTTTTGATCGTCATTTCCGCGGCGCCGGGGCGCGGGGTCGCCGGTCCGGGCGGATTCGAGACGAGCCATATGTGGGAGCTTATGGGAGAAGCCATGTCCTATTTTTCCACGGCTTTCGTCCTGTACTGCAACCGCACCGGGTTCGAGGAAGGGGTTTCCTTCGCGGGCGGGTCGTTCATTTACAGCCCGAAAGGAGAACGCCTGGCCCGGGCCTCCGACCTGGACGAAGAGGTCCTCTCCTGCGAGTTCGACATGGGCCTCGTCCGGCAGGTCCGGAAGAAATGGACCTTCAAACGGGACGAAAGGCCCGAGATCATCCTCCATTCCCTGGAAAGGATCGTCCGCCGCCATGAAGATTAATGCCGCCTTCGTCGAGAAAGTGCTGACGCGTTTCATCCGCGACGAACTGGCCAGGTTCGGCTTCAAAAAGGGGATCCTTGGGCTCTCCGGCGGGCTCGACTCCGCCGTATGCGCCGTCCTGGCGGCTCGCGCCCTCGGCGCAAAGAACGTCCTGGCGCTTATCATGCCCTATGGGACGGGCTTTCCCGCCGATATCAAGGACGCCGCCGGTCTCGCCCGCGCCCTGGGGATACGGACGAAGAGGATCGACATCGCTCCCCAGGTCGACGCTTATTTCCTCCGCTACCCCACGAAGAGCCGGGTGCTCAAGGGGAACAAGATGGCCAGGGAGAGAATGTCCATCCTCTACGATTTCTCCGCCCGGGAGAAGGCCCTCATCCTGGGGACCAGCAACAAGACCGAGCTCCTTATCGGCTACGGCACGATCCACGGCGACATGGCCTGCGCCATCAATCCCGTGGGGGACTTGTACAAGACCCAGGTCCGCGAGCTGGGCGCCCACCTGGGCGTTCCCGGCAAGATCATGAAAAAACAGCCCACCGCCGGCCTCTGGCCCGGCCAGACCGACGAGAAAGAGATCGGCGTCACCTACGCCGAGATCGACGCCGTCCTTTTCGAGCTGGCGGACCAGAGGAAGTCCCGGAACGAGGTCATCGCCGACGGCTTCAAGGCGGAGCTCGTCGATAGGATCATCTCCCTCATCAAGGGCTCGGAATTCAAGAGGAAGCTCGCGCCGATCGCCAAGATTTCTTCCAGGACGGTCGGGCACGACTTTCTCTACCCCTATGATTGGGACAAATAAGGGATGGGCGAGAACGGAATCCTTTACATCGTCGCCACCCCGATCGGCAACCTCGAGGACATCACGTTGAGGGCCGTCCGCGTCCTTAAAGAGGTCGAAGCCATCGCCTGCGAGGATACCCGCCAAACCGCCAAGCTGCTGAACAAATACGAGATCAGGAAGAGGCTCGTTTCCTACTTCCAGCCGAGGGAGAGACAGCGGGTCCCGGAGATCATGTCCCTCCTCAAGGCGGGCAAGGACGTGGCCCTGGTTTCGGACGCCGGCACCCCGGGGATCTCCGATCCCGGCTTTCCCCTCATCCGGGAGGCCTTGAAGGAGGGTATCCGAGTGGTCCCGATTCCGGGCCCTTCGGCCCTCGCAGCCGCCCTCTCCGCGTCCGGGCTCCCCACGCACCGGACCCTCTTTACCGGCTTCCCTCCCCCGAAGAGCGAAGCGACCAGAAAACTCCTCCTGTCGCTCAAGGACGAAGAAGCGACCCTGATCTTCTATCTGCCGGTCCGAAGGATCCCGGAATTCCTCCGTCTCATTTTGGACACTCTTGGAGACAGACGAACGGTCATCGCCCGGGAGATCACCAAGATCCATGAAGAATTCATCCGGGGCACCGCCCGGGAACTCGTTGAAGCCGCCTTGAAAAGGACGTTCAAGGGCGAGGCGACGGTATTGATCGAAGGCCGACGGGATCGCCTCTGAAGGGCTCGGGGACATCCCTCCCAAAGGCATGAATTCATTGTCGCCCTCTGCAGCCCTCAGCCCTTGCGCGAAAAAATCATAAGCCAGAATGTTGGAGGCTTTCGGGGAGGCAGAGGAGAAAAAAACGACAATTTACTTGACAATTATTAGCTAAGATATTATATTGATATCTCACTAAGCTTTATAGGAGGCAAGACATGGCCATCATCAGATGGGATCCCTTCAGGGATCTGGTAACGCTTCGGGAAAAGATGAACCGGTTGTTCGAAGATGCCGTCACCTCCAGGGGGGAGGAGAAAGACATGATCTCCAGCTCCTGGGCCCCCGCGGTGGACATCTACGAGACCGAGAACGATCTGGTCCTTTCAGCCGAAGTCCCCGGCATCGAGGAAAAAGACATCGAGATCAAGATCGAGGATAGCACCCTGTCCATCCGGGGCGTGCGGAATTTCGAAAAAGAGACCAAGGAGGAGAATTACCACCGCATCGAGCGCGCTTACGGCTCCTTCTTCCGTTCGTTCACCCTTCCCAATAACATCGACCAGGAAAAGATCCACGCCGAGCACGAAAGCGGCGTCCTTAAGATCCACATGCCCAAGAAACCCGAAACCAAGCCCAAAAAGGTCAAGATCCTTAAGGCCCAGACGGTGGAAAAACCTAAAACTCGTTAAGCTAGGCTTGCGCGATGGTGATCGCCCTGACTTCCTTTGCTCCGGCCGCGAGCAGGGTTCGACTGCACTCCCTGAGAGTGGAGCCGGTCGTGTAAACGTCGTCGGCGAGCAGGAGGACCTTCCCCCGGATCCTCTTCTCCCGCCTGACGAGATAAGCGCCGCGAACATTCTCCGCCCTGTCGCCGGCTTCCAAGGAGGTCTGCGGCGGGACGTTTCTGACTTTGATCAATGCTCCATCGACGAGGTCCAATCCCTTAAGCTTGGCCAGTTCTCCCGCGAAGATCCGCGCCTGGTTGAAGCCGCGCTCGCGTTTTCTTCGGGGATGCAGGGGAACCGCGACCATGGCGTCGACGCCCCACCAGAGCTCTTCGTCCCCGCCGACGGCTTGAATGGCAAAACGGGCCAGCCCTTTTCCAAGAATGGAAAACCGGCGGTATTTATAGAGCAGCACCAGGTCCTTCAAAGTCCCGTCATACCTGCCGCAGGAGCGATGAACGCTGAACGGCGGCCTTTGATCGACGCACGTCCGGCAGAAATGGGATTCTCCAACGCCCTCATAAAACCTCCCGCAACTGGGGCAAATGGAGGACTGGTGAGGCCGGACCTTCCCCCAGCAATCCGCGCAGATGACGCGCTCCCCCGGCTTGTCGAGGAGCCCGCCGCAGAGCCGGCAGAATGAGGGGAAGAAAACGAGTTCGACGAGTTTGGCCCAGGAACCGGGCGTCCGGAAAAGAGGAAGAGGCACTGAGATCAGGACTCTTTCTCGGCCTTCTCCTGGCAGTTGATGCAGGTGGGGGTCCAGGGAAGGGCGTCGAGCCTCTTCCGGCTGATCTCCTGGCTGCACAGCTGGCAGAGGCCGAAATCGTTCTTGTCCAGCCTGCGGAGGGCTTCGTCGATCAGCATCAGCTGGTCTCGCTCCGTATCTGAGAGGCTCAGGAGGAATTCCTTGGTGTAGGAGCTCTCGGCCTTGTCCACGACGTCCTGGGCAACGTTGGTCTCGATCTCTTTGCTCTCGTTGATGAACTCGCTGAGCTTGCGGATGATCCTTTCTTTCCTTTCCATCAGCATCTTCCTGAAGCCCTGCTTCTCTTTCTTGGTTATTTTTTTAGTCACTCTTCGATCCCCTCACTTCGCGTAATGTTTGCCCTTCACTATGGTCAAGGAACGATAGACCTGCTCCAACAGGACGACCCTGGCGAGCTCGTGCGAGAACGTCATTCTCGATAGGGAAAGGCGGAGGTCCGCCCTCTCCAGGATCCTGCCGGCCAATCCCAGGAATCCGCCGACGACGAAAGCCAGACTCCGGCAGGGCCCGAGCCGACGTTTCTCCAGAAAGCGGGCGAATTCCGTCGAGCTCATCTCTTCCCCATCATCGACGAGGCAGATAATATAATCATTGTCCAAATGTCTTTCAAGCCCCAGGGCTTCGATCTCCTTGATCTTTTCGGCGGCCCGCTCGCCTATCCCCCGGGCCTCCCGCGATTCGATGACTCGGCAGGCGGCCATAGAGCGGATCCTTTCCACATGGAGCTCCTGGAGGGACCTCAGCTCAGGCGTTCGGGTCCGTCCGGGCCAGACAAATTTCAAGTCCATGGGCGAAATAGTTCATACAAAATAATGATTCGAGGACAAAAAGTCAAGGATTAATATTGGACCCGCGGAGCGTCCCCCCACAGTTTGTCCAATGAGTAGTAGTCCCTGGAGTTCCGGGTGAAGACGTGGACGAGGAAGAAGCCGTAGTCCATGAGGATCCACTCGGCGTTCTCCTTCCCCTCCACGCTCAAAGGCCGGACCCCCGTCCTCTTGAGTTCCTCTTCGACTCCCTCATAGAGGGCCACGTTCTGGCGGGAGGAGTTACCGTGCATGATGACGAAGAAGTCCGTGAACGAAGAGACGTCCCTCAGGTCCAGGACGCAAATCTCCTCGCCCTTCCTCGCCTGGGCGGCCTTCACGGCCAGCCGGACCTCGGCGGGAAGGTTCCTCTTCGTGAATTTCCGAATGTTCTCTTTGGTCATTGTCCTCTATGTTCCTCGATAAAGATGATGCGAACGGATGTAGTCGCCGACGATGTCCGGGACCAGGCTTTTGACCGTTTCGCCCCTCCCGATCCTTCTTCGGACCTCCGTTGACGAGATGTCCAGCGCCAGGAAGGGCAGGAAAAAGATCCGGTGGGCCCCGAACAGGTCCTCGCCGATCTTTTCATTTTCCGAGATGGGATAGACCTTCTCCCCGATAAGCCCTCCCAGGACCCGGTCCGCCTGCTCAAGCCGGTAGCCCGGCCGGGTCATGACGATGAACAGGCATTCCTCGAGGACCCGTTCATGGTCCCGCCACGTCTCGATCTCAAGAAAGGCGTCCACCCCCAGGACGAAGAAGATCCAGGCGCCGGGATAGACCCGCTTGACCTTCTCCAAAGTGATGATGGAGTACGACCTCTCGCCGGCGTCGACCTCGATGGACGATGCCGCGAACCGGGGTTCCTCCCGGCAGGCCAGCTCCACCATCCTGAGCCGGTCACGGGCGGAAGCGATCCCCTTCCTTTCCTTATGCGGCGGGATGAAGGACGGGATGAAGAGGACCTTGTCCAGGGAGAACCGCTCCAGGACCTCTCCGGCCGCCCGGATATGGCCGCAATGGACGGGGTCGAACGTCCCGCCGAAAAGGCCCACCCGTTCCTTCATCCCCGGCCTTCCTCCGCCTTCTTTTCCGCTTCGCGTACGGCCCGGGCCATGCCGGTCACCAGCTCTTTTAAGCCTTTCCCCGTCAGGGCGGAGATCGGGTAGAAGGGAACGCCTTTTTCCTTGGCCAATCTCTTGATCCGGTCAAGCCGGGCCTTCCCCTCGCCGAGGAGGTCGGTCTTGTTGGCCGCGAGGATCTGGGCCTTCGCGGCGAGAACGGGATTGAAGGCCGCGAGCTCCGCCATGATCACTTCATAATCCCGGACCGGGTCGCGCTCCGTCATGGGGGAGATGTCGATCAGGTGGACGAGGATCTTGGTCCTTTCGAGATGCTTGAGGAAGCGTGTTCCCAAACCGTGACCGAGGTGGGCCCCCTCGATCAGTCCGGGGATGTCCGCGACGACGAGGCTTGCGGACTCGCCGAGATCGACGACACCCAAGTTCGGGGTGAGGGTCGTGAAGGCGTAATCCGCGATGACCGGCCTGGCCGCGGAGATCCGGGAGATCAGGGTCGACTTGCCCGCATTGGGGAAACCCACCAGGCCCGCATCCGCAATGATCTTCAGCTCGAGAAGAAGCTCTTTTTCCTCTCCCGGCCGGCCAGGCTGGAATTCACGCGGGGTCTGGTGCGTCGAGGTCGCATAGGACGCGTTGCCCCGGCCGCCCTTGCCGCCCTTGGCCGCAAGATACTTCTCGCCGGGTTTCAGGAAATCGTAAAGGACCTCATCGCGCCCCTTCTCCTTGACCACCGTCCCAACCGGGACGGTCAGGGTGATGACCTCTCCCCGCTTTCCCTGCCGGTTGCTTCCCTCCCCGGGCCGTCCATTCTTGGCCTTGGTGATCGGATGAAAGCGGAAATAGGACAGAGAGTTCAGGTTCGTGCCGGAGACCAAGTAGATGCTCCCCCCGTCGCCTCCGCGTCCCCCGTCCGGGCCGCCTTTGGGCACCCGGGATTCCCGGCGGAAGCTGACGGAGCCGTTGCCGCCCCTACCCGCCTTGAGAACGACATGGACCTGATCGATGAACAAAGGAGTCTTAACCCCCCAGAACGCCGGCGCGCAAGGATCCCATTAAGCGGGAATGACGGCGACGACCTTGCCCCTTTTTCCCCGGTTCTCGAACTTGACGATTCCCGTGATCCTGGCGAATAGGGTGTCATCCCTCCCGATTCCGACGTTGAGTCCGGGTTTGATGGGTGTCCCCCTCTGGCGGACGATGATCGACCCGGCATTGACGTGCTGGCCGCCGAAGCGTTTGACCCCGAGCCTTTTAGGCTGGCTGTCCCTTCCGTTGCGCGCTGCACCGCCTGCTTTTTTGTGGGCCATGGCTTACTCCTTCACCGTCTTCTTCGGCTTCGCGGCCGGCTTGGACTCCGCCTTTTTTTTGGAAGCGGCCTTCGGTTCGGCCGCTTTTTTGGACTTGGCCACCTTTTTGACGGCCGGCTTCGGCACGTTCTTCTCCGGGGGCGCGGCCTTCGGCCCGCCTGGAAGGACCGGGGGGATCTCGACCTTCAACTCTTCCGCCGGGAGGAGCTTCACGTCCGGAAAGATCTTCTCGATCCGGACCTTGGTCAGCTCCTGGCGGTGGCCTTTCGTCCGCCGGTATTGTTTCCTTCTCTTCTTCTTGAAGATGAGGACCTTGTCTCCCTTAAAGTTCTCCACGACTTCAGCCCTGACCACCGCGTTCTCGACGATCGGCGTCCCGACGAGGACCCGGCCTTCGTCTTCTATCAAAAGGACCTTATCGAAGTTGATCTTCCGGCCCTTTTCGGCTCCGAGCTTCTCGATCTCAAGGAGGTCGCCTTCCTTGACGCGATACTGTTTTCCGCCTGTCTTGATCACTGCGTACATGTGCCTGCCTTTTTTTTTGAAAAAAATAGGAGGTTAAATGTAGCATATGGGCGGGATGATGTCAATAAAAGCATGGTGGGCGGTACTGGGTTCGAACCAGTGACCACCGGTGTGTAAGACCGATACTCTACCACTGAGCTAACCGCCCATACCTGACACCGCTTTCCGGATCAATAAGGGTAAGTAAAAGGGCGCTGTTTGTCAAATCCGGAGATCACCGCCGGTCCGCCGACCGGACGGCTTGTTCGGGGCTGCCGCCGCCCTGCTTTTTCCTGAGCCGGAGGATACCTTTCTGATTGTCGATCTGGATGTGGAAATTGTTGAGGAAGTTGATCCCCAGCAGGCCGAATTCGGGAGAGATGTCCAGAACGAGGACCTTCACGTTGGAGACGCTCTGCCCCATCAATTCCACGGAATCCAGCATGACCTCGTAGGCAACATCCATGCCGACGCCCGTGACCAGGACAGGCGGAGTGGATTCATCGATCCTGATGCCCAGGGCTTCCGCGGCGTCCAGGGGGATCATCGTCATCTCCGCCCCGGTGTCGATGATGAATTTCTGGACGAACTTCTTGTTCAGGCTGGCGTAGACGGAAATGTTCTTTTCTCCAGGGTTGAATCGAACGGTGGCCACCCCCTGGTCCGCCCAGCCCTCCTTGACGGCGTCCTCAAGGACCTGGACCCGGTCCTTCATGGCTGCCGGGTAATCCCTCAACCGGAGGATCTCCGTCGCTCTTGACCAGTTATGTTCCGCGATCGCCAATTCCACGCCCAGGAGATGGACCTCGGGATCATCGGGAAAAGCCCGGCAGGCTTTTTCATAAACCTCCATCCGGTCGGCTCCGCCCGTATCCAGGACCTTCTTCATCCAATCCTTATAGAGTCGGGCATGGAACTGGCCCAATCCGGGAAGGTCCTTTCCCGTACCTTCGGAGATCCGTTTCCGGACCCGGAGGAGAAACTCGATCGCTTGGGCCTGACCTCTATCCTTGGCGACGCGGGCAAGGGCGGCGTCTTTCACCAGGGCAGGGTCCAAAGCCTCCAGCAAGAGCTGGTCGTCGAGGACGCGGACGACGTCCTCCGTTAATCCCTTCCTGATCAGCTCCGCGGCCTGGGCGTGCATCCGGGCGGATATGGCTTGGGGCCTGAGCTCGGGCGGCGTATCTTCAACGGCCAATTGGGGGACCCGATGGAATCCTTCCGAGAAGGCCTCAAACGCTTCCTTAGGGGAATATTTCCCTTCCGCGGCCAGGGCCTGGCGGAAACGGGCTTCGCGGCCGTTGGCCATGAGCCGGTCACGAAGGGGTCCGACGCGGGTGTTAGGCGAGAGCTCCTCTCCCGCAGGGCCGGCCCATAAATATCCCCTCTCCACCCCCCGGCCCAGCGTCCAGCCGACGATCCGGCCCTCCTGGAGGAAGACTCCCGGCTCTTTCAGCTCTTCTGGCAGGGGGATGTGCAAGAACGGGCCGCTTTTTTTGGATAAAACGTTCTCTACCTGAAGGTAGGGTCCGGCCGCCCGGAGGGAGCGCCAGCGGAGGGCCAGGCCCTGATCCCAAGGGGCGAGACGGGGGGTGGTCCGCTCCTCTCCGGTCTCAAGCCGGCAGAGCACAATGGGACCACGGCCCGCCCAGAATGCTCGTTCCAGGGGCGCGCCGTCCGCATCACCGCTTTGAAAGACCGGGCTCCCATCATCGAAAAACGCCCAAAGCGGCAGGGCGACCCAGACGTCATTGAAGAGCCAGGTTTCCCACCGGGAAACCTGGGCGCCCGCGCCGTCCCGAACGATGACGACCCCCGAGAACGGCAAGGCGCCACCTTCCCCCGCCGGAGACAATGAGGTCATGGACTCCGTGGCCGTGGCCGCTGTCGATTCGCCCGGCGACTGTCTCCGAATCCCAGTGTAAAGAAAGTATCCGCCGATAAGAGCGGCTCCTACGGCCGCGAGGCCGAAGGGAAGGATCAGCCTCCTGACCGCCGAGGCCCGCCCCCTCGTCAGGGGCTTCCCGCATTTCGAACAAAAACGGGAGGCTTTCGTGTTCCTGGTCTGACATCTTCGGCAGATCATCGGACTTCATCCCCGTCGTCGATCATAGGATAGGGCGAAGTCGGCGGAGAGTCAACAACTCGGCGATTTAACCCCAAAATTGCCGATTGGATTCTTTCTTCTCAAGCAATGACGCCGACTTCTGGTGATCCCCAACGACTATTTTTGACTTTTCCCCTTATTGTTGATATAAAAGCTAATCGGCAGGGGCCCCGTCCGGGCCCTTTAAGGACCGGAGACAATGGACAAAAGAAGGATCCTGGTGGTCGAGGACGAACGCCTCGTCGCCAAGCATATTGAGAACATGGTCCGCGGCCTGGGCTACGATGTTGCCGCCGTCGAGGCCACGGGGGAAGACGCGGTCCGGACCGCCCTCGAGAAGTTGCCCGACCTCGTTCTCATGGACATCAGGCTCCGGGGCGAAATGGACGGCATCACCGCCTCTGAGCATATATGGGACCGGGCGGCCATCCCCGTTGTCTACCTCACCGCCTACGCCGATGAATCCACCCTGGAGAGGGCCAAGGTCACGGAGCCGTTCGGCTATCTCCTCAAGCCCTTCGAAGAGAGGGAGCTTTACACGGCTATCGAGATGGCCCTGTACAAGCACAAGATGGACATGCGGCTTAAGGAGCGCGAGCGCTGGTTGTCCACGATCCTGACCAGCATCGGCGATGGCGTCATTTCCACCGACCGGGAAGGACGGGTCAATTTCATGAACTCCGTAGCCGAGGCCCTGACGAGCCGAAAAAAGGACGAGTGCCTGGGAAAGGGCCTCTCCGAGGTCCTCTGCCTCGTCGGGGAGAAGACCGGGAAAAGCGTCCCGCTCTCCGTCCGGAACATCGCCCGAAAAAAGCCATGGCTCCCCGAAGGCCAGGGCCTGGTCATCGTGCGGCCGGGCGGCCGCCTGCACGTGGAGATTGGAGCGGCCCTGATCCGTGACGAGAAGAAGAACGTCGACGGTTCCGTCCTTGTCTTCCGGGACATCACCCAGCGAAAGCAGCAGGAGCAAAGGCTCAACTTCCTGGCCATCCACGATTCCCTGACGGAACTCTCTAACCGGACCCTCTTCAATGACCACCTGACGCTGGCCCTGGCCAACGCGGCGCGCCGGGAGCAAAAAATCGCCGTCATGATGCTGGACCTGGACCGGTTCAAGAAGGTCAACGATACGCTGGGCCATTCCGTCGGCGACCGGCTGCTGAAGAGCGTCGCGGAAAGGCTCCTCCACGTCTTCCGGAAGGGAGACACGGTCGCCCGGCTCGGCGGGGACGAATTCATGGTCCTTCTGCCGGACGTCTCCAAGGTCGAGTCCGCCGTCCGGGCCGCCGAGCGGACCCTCAAGGCTTTTAAAAAGGCTTTTGACCTCAAGGACAGAAAGATCCACATCACCGCCAGTATCGGGATCGCCATCCACCCCGGGGACGGCAATGATGTCGAGACGCTGACACGGAACGCCGATATCGCCATGTACGCGGCCAAGGAAGAAAGCCGGGACACGTTCAAGCTCTTCTCCCAGTTGACCTGCGACCCAGCTCCCGGAGGCCGGACCGAATGAGCCGGGCCGGAGTCGTCCATAATCCCGCGGCTCGCGCGACTAAATGGATGAGAAGGAGAGGTCTATGACAAAGAAGGATGGGAATCCGGCCAGGCCGGGCAAAACCCTCAAAGCTCCGAAGCCCGCGAAGCGCCCTGGGAACGCCGGTCGCAAACCCGCCGAAGACGCCCTCGAGAACTCTCTTTCCCTGCTGAAGGCGACTGTCGAATCGACCGCGGACGGCATCCTGGTCGTGGACAGGAACGGCCGGGTCAGAACGAGCAACCAGAAGTTCATAGAGATGTGGCGGATCCCTCTGTCCCTGGCCAAGTCCAGCGAGGATTCCCTCCTTCTGGATTTCGTCTTGGGCCAGCTTAAAGAACCCCGGAAATTTCTGGACAAGGTCAAGAAGCTGTATTCGCAGCTTTCCGCCGAGAGTTTCGACGTCCTGGAGTTCAAGGACGGACGGACCTTCGAACGGTACTCCAAGCCCCAGAAGATCAAGAATCGGATCGTCGGACGCGTCTGGAATTTCCGCGACGTCACGGATCGGAAGCAGACCGAAAAGGTCAACGCCGCGGTCTACAAGATCTCGGAGATCACGAACAACGCGGAGAACCTGGAAGAGCTCTTCCAATCCATCCATTCCATCATCAGCGAATTGATGCCGGCCCGGAACTTCTACATCGCCCTGTATGACCCGGCGGCCGGTTTGCTCAGCTTCCCTTACTACAGGGACGAATATGACGAACCCCCCGCTCCCCAGCCGCTCAGGCGGGGTCTGACGGATTACGTTCTCCGGCAGGGGGAGCCGCTCCTGGCCGACCCGGTCAAGTTTCTAGAGCTCGAAAGGTCGGGCGAGGTGGTGTCCATCGGAGCGCCTTC
>Ga0315291_10001708_pt1 | contig 29166 bp, 26 predicted proteins | sample YL17G12_20_MG_FD_203070 | JGI IMG/M metagenome (GOLD analysis project Ga0315291, IMG submission 203070) | Sediment microbial communities from Yellowstone Lake, YNP, Wyoming, USA - YL17G12_20 | ecosystem: Environmental > Aquatic > Freshwater > Lake > Sediment | place: USA: Wyoming | collected...
GACCCCTTCAAAGACACCGCCGGTCCTGCGCTTAACCCGATGATAAAGATTTTGAATATTGTGGCATTGCTGATTGTGGGAATAATTGTAGCGAATATTAGATAAGCTTAATCAAAGTTTAAAATTCAAAAATAAAAGTTCAAAATTGCAATTCAAAATTTTAAATTTTACACTGTATTTTTTAATTTTGCTTTTTTAATTTTGCATTATTTATCGATCATGATAAAAACATCTGTCTTATTAACACACCCCAAAGTAATCCTTGCGGCAAAATTATCTTCTCTTGCCGGTTTGGCAGTTGTGGTTTGCCTGGCGCTTTTGCTGGGAATTTTTCATTTGTCTTTGGCAGAGCGTATTTATCCGCGGGTATCGGCGGGGACAATTGACCTTTCTTTCAAAAATAAAATTGAAGCCGCCGAAATTCTTTTTAAAAAATCAAAAATATTTTTGGCGGAGCAAGTAAATATTGAGAACGAAAAAGATTCGCCTGCTTACAATGATCTCAATATTAAATTTGATTTGGCGAAAACCATTGAAGACGCTTATGCGGCTGGGCGCAGCGGCAATATTTTTGAACAATTATTCGCGCCAATAAAAAATTTAATTTGGCCGCAAAAAATTTCTCTTTCTTTTGAAATAGACGAAACAAAACTTGCTGAATTTTTGCAAACTTTTAATGAAAAATACAATGTGGCAAAAGTTAACTCTGGCCTAAAAATCGTTGGTGAAAAAGTAGAAGTGATTACAGCGCAAAGCGGGAAAAAATTGAATGAAGGAAAATTGCGGCACGATATTTTGGCGGCGCTAAAAAATCTAACTTCCAAAACGATTGCTTTGGAAATCAATGAAGACAAACCGGAAATTTTGGAGGCGGATGTTACATCAGCAAAAAGCGCTGCGGAAAAATTTATCGCGGCAAATTTCAAACTAATTTGGGCGGGGGGAGCTTACGATGCCAATGCCAGCGAGCGCGCAAATTGGCTCGACTTTAAAGAAGCAAAAACAAAAGAATTGCCAACCGCGACTGCCGTGCCGCAAACTCAAGCGTTGGGTTTTGTAGCAGCTGCCCAGGCGGCACCTGATCCCGAAAAAACAATTTTGGTTTTGGCGGCGAATAAAGAATCTTTGAAAAATTTTCTGGAAACTTTGCGGCCGCAAACGGATGTTGCCGCGCAAAATGGCTGGATCGCGATAACTGATAATGGAGCGATTCAAACGCAAGGCGAAGTAGTCGGCAAAAGTTTAAATATCGATAAAACAATCGAGGCGGTTGAAAAAGCGCTGGGCGGAGCGGCTGAAGTTTCTTTGGCGATTGACGATGTTCAGCCGATAATTTCGACGGCTAATTTAACCGGCCAAGGCATCACGACTTTGCTGGGGCGCGGCGAATCAGATTTTTCCGGATCAAGTTGGTCGCGTATCACCAATATTACCATCGGCGCTGCCAAATTTAATGGCATCTTTTTGGACAACGGCGCGGAATTTTCTTTCAATTCTTATTTGGGTGCGGTTGATGCGTCGGGCGGCTATGTTCCCGAATTGGTGATTCGCGAAAATTCGCTTGTGCCCGAATACGGCGGCGGGCTTTGCCAAGTGGCGACGACGGCTTTTCGCATGGCTCTTTTGGCCGGAGTGCCAATTACCGAAAGAACCGAGCACGCTTTTCGCGTGGGCTATTACGACTGGCCGTTTGGGCCTGGCGTTGATGCGACTATTTATCCTCCCTCACCCGATTTGAAATTCAAAAATGATACCGGCGGCAAGATTTTTATTCAAACTTATGCTTCGGGAACGCGCTTGGTGTTTGAAATGTTTGGGCCAGCTACTGGGCGCAAAGTGACTTATGAAGGGCCTTACCAATATAATGTAAAAAGCGATGGTTCAATGGACACGAATTTCATTCGCTACATTACTTATGCGGATGGGAAAGTGACTAAGGATGAATACCGATCGCATTTTAATCCGCCGAGCAATTACCCGCGTTCGTTACCGAACTAATGAATCGCGAATAACACAAATCTCACTAATGACGCTAATAATCCATTCGTGTCATTGGTTTGATTAGTGTCATTGGTGAATCAAAATGATTATTCCGCAAAATATATTTCGAGAATACGATATCAGGGGCATTGCTGAAACAGAGCTTGCTCCAGAATTTTGTGTTGCGCTGGGGAAAGCTTATGGCACATACATTCAACATATTTCTGGCTCAAAAAAAGTTTTAGTCGGGCATGACAATCGTTTAAGTTCGGAAAGAATAAACCAAAATATTGTTGAAGGTTTAGCCGCAACTGGCTGTGAAGTTTTGGATTTGGGTTTGACGCTTTCACCCATTGCCTATTTCGCGCGCGTAAAACTTGGCATTGATGGTTTGGTGATGATAACCGCCTCGCATAATCCCAAAGAATTCAATGGCTTCAAATTAGCCCATAATCACGGCACAATTTTCGGCGAGGAAATTCAAAAAATCAGGACGATGATCGAAGCGCAAGATTTTATTTCCGGATCAGGCAAAGTTGAAAACTACGATATTTTTCCTGAATATCTTTCAATGCTGAAAGAAAAAATTCAACTGAAACTTCCTTTGAAAATTGTGGTTGATTGCGGCAATGGCACGGCCTCAACTTTCGCGCAAAAAATATTGGCCGAATTCGGCATAGCCATAATTCCGCTGAATTGCGATTCCAACGGCAATTTTCCTAAGCACAATCCCGACCCAGTTAAAATCGCCAATTTAAAAGAATTGTTGGAAAAGGTCAAAACTGAAAATGCTGTGTTGGGGATTGGCATTGATGGGGATGGCGATCGTTTGGGCGTGGTGGATGAAAAGGGGAATATTTTATGGGGCGACCAATTGATGAGTTTGTTCGCGCGCGAAGTTTTGGCAAAAAATCCAGGCGCGAAAATTATTGTCGAAGTCAAAAGTTCCCAAGCACTTTTGGAAGACATCGCGGCTCATAATGGCCAGCCGATTCTTTGGAAAACAGGCCATTCGCTCATTGAAGCCAAAATGAAAGAAGAAGGAGCGCTATTGGCGGGCGAGGTGAGCGGCCATATGTATTTTGCTGATGAATATTTTGGCTTTGATGACGCGCTTTACGCTTCCCTTCGGCTCTTGCGGATTGTCTCGCAATCCGGCAAAACATTGAGTGAGCTCTTTGCTGATATTCCTAAATATTTTGCCACGCCCGAAATTCGTATCGCAGTTTCGGACGAGCGAAAATTTGTTATCGTTGCGGAAATTTCCGCTCGGCTCAAAGAGAAATATCAAGTGGTTGATATTGATGGCGCGCGCGTACTTTTTCCAGAGGGCTGGGCGCTGGTTCGCGCTTCAAACACTCAACCGGCCATTATTATCCGCGCCGAAGGAAAAACTCCTGAAGCTTTAGAAAAAATTAAACAGGAATTCGGTAGATACTTTTTGGAATATCCTGAAATTCATCTGGACTGGGAAGAGCAGGGGGTGTAGAATAAAATAGTGACGAGTGACGAGTTTCGAGTTTCGAGTGAGTGACGAGTTTCGAGTTTATGACACCAAAGATTCGTTTTACAATTTTGTTTGTTTCGGCCATTGCGGTAATGGCAATTTTGACGTTGGCTGACCAATCCGTTTTTACTTTGTCTTCATACGCAAAAGCGGAATCAGCAGCAGCGGTTTTGCCAAAAGTTACTTCTCCCACGCCAAAGCCCGATCCTTCGGCAAGTATTTTGGTCGCGGAGAAGAAATTAACCATTCCCATTTTGATGTACCATCACATCGCTGTTCCCGCGCCCGATGAACAATTAAAAAATAATTTTGTCGATCCAGCGGTTTTTGAGGGTCAACTTAAATATCTCAAAGCGCAGGGTTATGAAACGATTACGCTTTCAGAAATGAATCGCGCTTTTTTGGGCGCGTTTGCCCTTCCTCAAAAACCTGTCATTTTAACTTTTGACGACGCGTACGCGGATTTTTATGCCAATGCTTATCCCTTGCTCAAAAAATATCAGGCCAAAGCTAACCTCTCTGTCATCACAGGAATGATTGGTGGAGATCATCTAACGTGGGAACAGATTTTGGAGGTCTCGGGAAAAAATGTGGAGATAGTTTCGCACACGCAAAATCATCTTGACCTTTCTTCTGCTTCGGCCGAAACTGTTCGCAGCGAGCTTTCAACTTCGCGCGATGAACTTATTAAACAGGTCGGCAATGTCCCAAGATTTTTGGTTTACCCGTCGGGAAAATATTCGGACGATGTCATCGCGGTTGCCAAAGAGTTGGGTTATTTGGGCGCCTTGACGACAGAGTGGGGTAAAGAAATCTCGACCAGATATTATTTTGAAATACCGCGAGTGAGAGTCTCGCGCGATTCAAACATTGGGTCGTTATTGCGATAATACTTGACAAACGTTAGAAATTTTATTATTTTAAAGATAAAAGGAGGATGCAAGGGATCTTCTTTTTTTGTACGAATGGATGTGACGGATGTACGGATTTAGTACGGATAAATACGGATGAAGCAATTCGTACTCATCCGTAAAGATTCGTATATCCGTCACATATATTCGTAAGCGCGAGGCAATTATGACAAATATTAGGCCGATTGGAGATAAAGTAGTTGTTAAGCTAACGGCGCGTGAAGAAGTTTCACGCGCGGGAATAATTTTGCCCGAAACGGCGACGGAAAAACCGCAGGAAGGGGAGGTCATCGCGGTGGGCTCGGGGAAAATAGTTGAGGGCAGAATAATGCCGCTTGAAATTAAAGTCGGCGATAGAGTTTATTTTAGCAAATACGGCCCAACCGAAATCAAAATCGATGGGGAAGAATATTTTATATTAAGCGAGAGTGATATATTGGCCATTTTGGAGTAACCAATTAGTCTAATTTGAAAGGGGAAAAATGAGCAAGCAAATTAAATTTTCAGAAGACGCGCGGCAGTCCATCAAAAAGGGCGTGGATATTTTGGCCAACGCGGTCAAAGTAACTTTGGGTCCCAAAGGCCGCAACGCGGTGTTGGACAAAGGCTATGGGTCGCCCACAATCACTAACGATGGCGTTACCATTGCCAAAGAAATTGAGCTCGAAGATAAATTTGAAAATATCGGCGCTGGATTGGTGCGCGAAGCGGCCACCAAAACAAATGATGTGGCCGGCGACGGCACGACCACTGCCACGCTTTTGGCGCAGGCCATCATTCATGAAGGCTTAAAAAATGTCACGGCCGGCGCCAATCCGATGTTGATTCGCAAAGGAATTGAAAAAGGTGTAGCACGCGCGTCTTTGGCCCTCAAAGAAATTTCCATTCCCGTTTCCGGTTCAGCGGAAATCGCCCAAGTCGCCACTATTTCTGCTGACAATGAAGAAGTGGGCAAAATTATTGCCGAGGCAATGGAAGTGGTCGGCAAAGACGGCGTTATCACAGTCGAAGAATCGCAAACAGTGGGGCTTGCCAAAGAAGTCGTCGAAGGCATGCAGTTTGAGCGCGGCTACATTTCTCCCTATATGATCACGGATACGGCGCGTTTGGAAGCTATGCTTGAAGAGCCCTCTATTTTAATCACCGACAAAAAGATTTCGGCCATCGCGGACATTTTGCCTCTTTTGGAAAAACTTGCCAATACGGGCAAAAAAGAATTGATGATCATTGCCGAAGATATTGACGGCGAGGCTTTGCCGACTTTAGTGCTTAATAAATTGCGCGGCGCGTTTACGGCCGTGGGCGTCAAAGCGCCGGGCTATGGCGACCGCCGCAAAGAAATGCTCGAAGACATCGCGATTTTAACGGGCGGCAAAGTCATTTCTGAAGAAATTGGGCTCAAATTGGAAAATGTTTCATTGGATGATTTGGGCGCAGCCAGAAAAATTATTTGCGACAAAGAAAAAACAACTATCGTTGAAGGCAAAGGTTTGGAAACCCAAATTAAAGAAAGAATTGAACAGATCAAAAAACAAATCCAAGACACAACTTCAGAGTTTGATAAAGAAAAATTGCAAGAGCGTTTAGCAAAACTTTCCGGCGGGGTGGCGGTCATCAAAGTTGGCGCCGCTACTGAAGTTGAACTTAAAGAAAAAAAGCATCGCATTGAGGATGCTTTAAACGCGACGCGCGCCGCGGTTGAAGAAGGAATTATTCCGGGAGGCGGAGTGGCCTTGCTTTCAATTATTCCCGCTTTGGATGAAGTTTTGTTGGAAGGGGAAGAAGCGATTGGCGTTAAAATTTTGAAGCGGGCTTTGGAAGAGCCGTTGCGCCAAATTGCCCAAAACGCGGGCTGCGACGGAGCGGTGATTTTGGATGAAATCCGTCGCCGCGAAAAGGGGATTGGCTTTGACGCCGCGCGTGGAGAATATGTGGATATGGTCAAAGCGGGAATTATTGACCCGACTAAAGTAACGCGCTCGGCTTTGCAAAACGCGGCTTCGGTGGCGCAAATGTTTTTGACGACCGAAGTGGTGGTCACCGACTTGCCGGAGAAAAAGGAAATCTCGGCAATGCCGCCGCCAGAATATTAAGAGTGTATCGATATCCGGTCTCGATACAAGTATCGAGACCGGATATCAGCAAACAAAAAACCGCCTCTTCGGCGGTTTTTTGTTATCTTCTCTTAAGTTTTCCCCCCACAGCGGGTGCTTCGGAAAATTGTGGCAGCTCTTCAGTTTCTACTTTAGGTTTAGTTTCCAAGACAACGTTGCGTCCCAAAAAGAGCAGGACTACCAAACTGACGGCAACTAATAAGCGCACCACTTCCCAGAGGGAAAACCGCGTAAAAACATTCATTAAGCCGAGTGGAACTTCAATGACCATTGTGGCGAAAGCCAGCCACCAGGCCCATCTTTTTTTCTTGAGCAAGCCCGCGCCAAGCACGACAAAATAAACGCCCAGGATTGCGACTGCCCCGATCATACTCCAGATTTGCAGGCTATAAGTTCTCAAAGCCGCGAAAGAAACCAGGCCGGCGGAAAGCAGGCCTAATCCAGCGATAACGAAGAAAAATATTGCAACAGTTTTTAGATATTTCATTTAGTAAAACTCCAACTGCTAATTATAGTATCAAATATAGTTTGTTCTGTCAACTCCTTGGCCTTTGAATAGGTATAAAGAATCAAAAAGTTATTGCTTTTGTAAGTAAATTGAACCAAAACCGCTATCACATTTGTCTCTGGATTTCGCAAAACTTTTTTAGTGGTGGAAACTCCGCCCACCACAACTGATTTTTCGCTGACGCTTTCAGAATATTCTTCAAAGCCAAAACCTGAAGGGTTGACCCACGAATCAAAATAGGGCTCGGCCGCGGTGGTGCCTTTGATGGAAAGGCGCCAGTCATAACTTGGCTTATCCGCTTTATTATTTTCAATTGTCCAATCTTTGGGGTAGTCAAATGTATAGCCAATTTCAGTATTTTCATAAGTGGTAAAAGGATTTTCTTTGGCAGTGAACTCTTTGGCAAACCAACCCGTTTTTTCTTGGTACGTGCCGTGGTACCAATCCCTGTTATCGGCAGTGGTTTGGTCGTCAACTTCGATGGCAGTGCCGTAGGGCATTACCGCTTGAACTGTATCTGAAGTGGTGGCCTTGTTGCGCAAATTCAACCCTTCAAGGGCAGTGACATAAACAGTGAAAGTGCCGGGTTTGCTGGTTTGAGTGGCAGTGGCGGTCTCTGTCGCTTTCTCGGTTGTTTTGGCAGTGACGGTGTCCGTGAGTGCGGTTTTGGTTTTAGTTGGCGTAACTTGTTCAGAAGGGGTGGTAAATAAAAAGCCTGCCAAAAAACCAACAACGGTGGTAAGGGCAATGACAATAATAATTAACGAAGTTACTAAAGTTTTATTTTTCATTAATCCCTCCAAAAAAACTATTCCCGGTATTCAAATGTATCTACGATTTGGTCAACATCTTTTAAGGCTTGGGCGTAGTCGAGATCGCGTAATGTTACGGCATCAGAAAAGGTGCGATAAGCAAAGGCTTTGGCCGAAGATTGCGCCAAAAAAGAAGGTTTGTTGGGTTCAGTTGAATCTTTTACTTCCTGCCAATCGGAAATTGTGTAAATGACAATTTCAAAAATGGCGGCGACGGTGGCTGATTCAGTGGCTTCTTTGAGCGGCAGGGCAAACTCGATGCGGGCAGGATTCTCTTTGGTTCCTGCACCTGATTCTTTGGTGGCATAATCTTTCCAAGTTGAAGGAAGCTTAAGGGAAATTTTATAAGTGGAATTGTCATAAAGCTGCCAGCCTTTGAAGGGACTATCAGTGCTGGTGAATTCTTTTTTGAAATAGCCGCTTTGGCTTTGGTAACTGCCGAAATACCAGTCTTGCGTTTCTTGGGAAACTTTCAGTTCTGTGCCGTATGGCATCAGCACAATAACATCGGAAGTAAGCGTTGCTTCCTTGCGCAGGTTTAAACCGTCCGGGCTGTTAACGTAAACAGTTTTGAGAACAGAAACAGTAGTAGAAGCACGGGTAGGGCTAATTGAGCTAATCTCTATTTTAGTACTGGTAGGCTGAACAGAATTTTTAACTGAAGTCGGCTGGCGCAAGAGTGAACCCATTACGTAACCCAAAATAAGGGCGGCAAACACCGCGGCAATTCCAATGGCCCAAAGAACGATTTTGATCATTTTAGGCATTTCAGTTTTATTATAAGGCATTAGTTTGTTTGCAGCCAAATTTTTAAGGCAAATTGAGAGAGGGGATCGTGCGGATAAAAACGTTTGCCTCACTAGCGGCCTTGGCGCCTTCCCCAACCGCGATGGTAAAATTTCCGTTTTCGCGATAATCGCCAGCTAAAAAAATTCCTGTTTTTTCTTTTAATTCCTGAAATTTTTCCGATTCTTCAGAATTGCTGCCGATGGCCAAAATTAAGGCTTTGGCAGAAATTTCTTTGCCCTTTTCTGATTTTAGGAAAAAGTTCGTTTCATTATTAGAAATTTCAACAATTTTTTCTGTGAAGAGATCAATATCACTTTTTTTAACTTGCTCTAAAATTTTTTTAATGAGTTCTTCGCCAGAAATGGGATTGGGAAAACCGGGATAATTGGCGACGATGGGAATCTGCCAAGCCATTGAATTTTCCGGTATGCCAAAAAGAGCCGATTTGAGTGAAAGTTTATCGGCGGCAATAGCGGCAGAAAGTCCCGCCGGCCCAGAACCAATTATGATAAGATCATACATTAGCTTATAGCTTATAGGTGTTAGCTTATAGTGTCCACAACTTTATCCAAAATTATGTCGGCGGAAATAATAATTTTACCTGGCTCGATTTTTATGATGTCCTTCCAGCCAACAAGGATCTTTTTAAGAAACATAGTATTGAAACTGGGACCCACCTCTATTTTTGTTAAATACCAGCCTTCGTGATCAAACCAAAAATTTGTAACTTGCCCCAATTTTTTTCCTTCTTCAGTATAAACCCGCGAGCCTAAAATTTGAATCTTTTGCTCAAGCGTTTTTTTGGCGGAAATGATTTCGTCCAATTCGAGCAATTCACGCTGTGAATGAATGAAGATTTTGTTTTCTTTGATTTCCAAAATATCTTCGGCGGCAACTAATTTAGGCTGGCCCCAAAAACCCGTCGCCGCGAGAAGCGCCACAATTTTGCCATTGTCGGGCAAAACAATCAAACCGCTGGCCCGGGCAACTTTTTTTTCCTCAACGCGAGTGTAAATCGGCAGGCCCAAAATGTCTCTGGCTGATATTTGCATTTCATCCTCGATTAAAGGATAACATAATAAGAAATTCTTTGTTTCCTGCTGGTCCACGGATGGGGGATTCGATAAGGCCTTTAATGGCAAAGCTAAGCTTTGTTGCTGTTTCTTCGATTTCAGCAATGACTCTCTCGTGAATTTTTGCATCGCGGATAACGCCTTTGCCCTTACTGGCTTCTGCGCGCGTGGCTTCAAATTGCGGTTTGATGAGGGCAATAATTTCAGAGCTTATAGCTTTTAGCTTATAGCTTATAGTTAATTCCTTAATTTTGGGTAAGACAAGCTTTAGTGAAATGAATGAGACATCGATCGTAAAAATATCAATTTTTTCGGGCAAGGATTTTACATTGCGAATGTTCGTTTTTTCCATCACAACCACTCGTTGGTCTTGGCGCAATTTTTGCGCTAATTGGCCGGTGCCTACATCTATGGCATAAACTTTTTTGGCGCCGAGCGCAAGAGCGAGATCGGTAAACCCCCCCGTAGACGCGCCAATGTCGGCCACAATTTTATTCTTAAAATCAATTTTAAATGCCTCAACCGCTGCTTTTAACTTTAGCGCTCCGCGCGAAACGTAAGGAAATTTTTCATGAACTTCAATTTCGGCATTGGCCTCAACCAATTTTGAAGGATGAGAAACACGTTCGCCCACAACAAAAACTTCACCCGCCAAAATCAAAGCCTGCGCCTTGGCGCGGGAATCAGCCAATTTTTTTTCAACAACCAAAATATCAAGACGTTGTTTTTTCATAATGGATACATAGATTCCCGCTTTCGCGGGAATGACAACTCTTCACTTTATCACTTAATAACTCACTCGAAATCCCGACGTTCCGATTGGCTTCACAATATCGGAAGCTGGGATCCCGATTTCGCGAAGCGAACATCGGGACTCGCAACTCGTCACTTATTTAACTCTCTCCACATAATTACCTTCTTCAGTATTTACTCTGATAATTTCGCCTTCATTGATAAATAAGGGAACATTGATGGTGGCGCCAGAATCGAGCGTAGCGGGTTTTGTTCCGCCTGAAACAGTGTCGCCGCGAATGCCGGGAGGAGTGGAAACTATTTTAAATTCAACCTTGATAGGCATTTCGATATTGATGGCGCGGCCTTGCCAAAGCATCACCGCCACTTCCAAACCTTCTTTCAAAAATTTTCCTCTTTCGCCCAAAGCCGATTTGGGCAGTTCATATTGCTCAAAAGTAACCGAATCCATAAAAAACAATTTATCATTTTGGGCGTACAAAAAATTAGAGTGTTTTTTTTCGATGTCGGCTTCAGCCACAGCTACATTGCCTTTGAAGGTTTCCTCAATGACATTGCCAGTCAGCAAACTGCGCAATTTGGTGCGCATAAAAGCGCCGCCACGTCCCAATTTGCCATGCTCATAAGCAATGACAACGTAGGGTTCGCCGCGGAGCTCGATATTTGTGCCAGTTTTGAGATCAGTGAGAGAGAGCATGAAGATAGCTTTTAGCTTATAGGTTATAGCTTATAGGAAGAAATAGAAATCGAAATGGAGATCCCCCCTCTTTCCTATAAGCTATAAGCTAAAACCTATAACCTATAATTGATACGGCAGGAGGGCTAATTCGCGTGCTCTTTTGATGGCTTTGGCCACCATGCGCTGATGGCGGGTGCAGTTGCCAGAACGGCGCGGCGGTTCGATGTGGCAGTAATGCGAAAGGCAGCGCTGCAAAAACTGCACGTTTTTATAATCAATAAATTCAATATTGTCTGCGCAAAGCCGGCAGGGTTTGGCGACAGGGATAAATGGCATTCTTGGCGGCCTGTTATTTCTTTTGTTTCTTCTTTCCATATTTATAAATTAAATTGCTACGATTACATTAGCTTTTAGCTTTTTAGGGATTGAAATCTTTATCTGTAGAAATCTGTACATCTGTCACATTAAAACGGCAGATCTTCAATATTGACTGTTTCTTCTTCTTTTTTACCCTTGGCTTTTTTTCCTGTCGGTTCAAGAGCAGGCGCTTCAACCGCATCTGTTTCTTGAACAACTGAAGGAGTTTCAGCGGAAACATTCTCTATAACTTCGCTTGTTTGCGCGGCCGCTGTTTTGGCCTCTTCGGGCAAGGGGGCTTCTTCATAAGGTGCCGCTGTTTCTCTGGGGCGATCAAGCGCGATGACGTTTTCGGCGATAACTTCAGTTTTATAATGTTTGACCCCATCTTGGCTTTCCCAATTGCGGGTTTTTAATCTTCCTTCAACATAAACTTTGCGACCCTTGGCAAGCACTTGAGTGCAAATTTCGGCGAGCTTGCTCCAAGCGACTATTTCGTGAAATTCCACATCTTCTTGGCGAGAGCCGGAAGAATCAGTCCAAACGCGGTTGGTGGCAACAGCGAAAGTGGCGACAGGCTGGCCAGAGGGCGTGTAGCGCATCTCTGGGTCGCGGGTGCAATTGCCCAAAATCGTGGCGCGATTTAGATTAAGCATAAAACTCCTTCTCCCTCACAATTACTCTGCAAGTATTTCTCCCAATTTTTTCTCTAATTCAGCAAGCCGTTCTTCTTCGCTTTTTTCAACCTTTTTTGGCGCTGGCGGAGGTGCTGGTTTTAACTCTTTTTTAGGCTTTTCTTCTTTGGGCTTTTCTTCGATTTTTTCAGCTTCCTTTTCTGGGGGGATCTCTTTTTCTGGGGGAATTTCTTTGGGAGCTTCTTTCTTTGCTTCCACTTTTGCTTCAGCCACCGGTGCTTTTTCGACTTTGGGGACGGCCAGAGCTTTGGCTTCAGCTTTTTTGCGCAATTCAAGGATGTTTTTGGGTAGTGCTACAATCGCCAAGCGAATCTGATTTCCGGACATTTGCAAATCTTGGCGCAGTTTGTTTATTTCCGCGGAGGGGAGTTCCGCCTCGACAAAAACGTAAATGCCCGTTTCGTTGCCAGAGATGCGATAAGTCAGTTTGCGGCTCGGCCAAGTCTCGACGTGCTCGACTTTGCCATAAGAAGAAAGTTTTTTTTGCAACTCCAAAACTTCCGCTGCCACTTGGGGTTCGGGACTAGTTCCGGGGTAAATTAAAGCCAACTCGTATAAAGGCATTGTTTTACAAAACTACAAATAAATTACGAATATTACAAAAAAGAGTGCGATTACCTTATCAGCGTAACAAATAAGAGGCTCGTGTGCAAGAGTATTTGTAGAATTTGTTACTCCTATAAGCTAATTTATCCGTGCTTAAAAAAAACCACGTCGCCATCTTGGAAGATATAATCTTTGCCTTCAGAGCGCACTAATCCCTTTTGCGCGGCTTGGACCCAGCCGGGCGCGCCCACAAAATCCTCAAAAGAAACCACGTCAGCTTTGACGAATTTATTTTGAAAATCTGTGTGGATTTCGCCAGCTGCCTCCGGCGCCGTAAAGCCTTTTTTAATTGTCCAGGCGCGTGCTTCTTTTTCGCCTGCCGTCAGAAAAGAAATTAAGTCGAGCGTTTTATAAGCGGCCAAAATTATTTCGTCCAAAGCCGAGTGCGAAAGGTTGTAGGATTTTAAAATCTCCTGCGCTTCTTCTCGCGGAAGCTCGGCGATTTCCGTTTCGATTTTGGCGCTAATGGGAATAATTTGCGTTTCGGCAACATTTAATTTTTTGGCAAAATCAGCGCGTATTTTTTCTCGCTCGCTGATCTGCGCATCAGAAATATTTAAAATGTAAAGAATTGCTTTGGCAGTAAGCAAAAAAAGCTGATTAACTAATGTTTGCTCTTCGGGAGAAAATTCTAATTTGCGCACTGGAATCTGCGCGTTGAGCGCCTCTTCAATTTTTTTATAAATATTAAGCTCAAAGATTGCTTGTTTATCTTGCGCTTTGGCTTTGGGCGCCAAAACTTCGATCTTTTTAGAAACGGCGGCAAGGTCGGCTAAAGCCAGCTCCATTTCAATAATTTCAATGTCGCGCAGTGGGTCAATTTTGCCCGCGACGTGCGCGACATTTTCATCTTCAAAAACCCGCACCACCATCGCGATGGCATCAGTTTCGCGGATGTGCGACAAAAATTTATTTCCCAACCCTTCGCCCTTGTGTGCGCCCGCGACTAATCCGGCGATGTCCACAAAATTTACCGTGGCGTAAATAATTTTTTGAGAATGCTCAATTTCGGCCAATTTTAAAAGGCGTGGATCGGGAACTTCAACACAGCCTACGTTAGGCTCAATCGTGCAAAAAGGGTAATTTTCACGCGGGACTTGCCTGCGTGTCAGCGCGCTAAAAAGAGTAGATTTTCCGACATTGGGCAAGCCGACTATTCCTATTGATAGATTCATATTTATATCTTAGCAGATTGTTAAGCTATTGTCGATAATGACCACGAAGCACCAAGATCCAAGCATCAAGTTCCAAATAAGCACCAAATCACAAGTACCAAGATCCAAAGGTTTGAGATTTGGGATTTGGTTATTGAGATTTATTTGGTTATTGTAATTTGGTTATTGGTTATTAGCCTTTTGTCTCTTTCTGCTATACTAAATTCGGAGGGCTTTTTGTTTGTCCAGATTTTTAAATTATGGATAAAGATGAGGCGATGCGTAGTTTTTTTTCGGTCGCTTAGTTTTTTAATTTTGTTTGCGTGCTCTTTGTCGTTTGTTTCATCTTTCGTCTATCGTCTTTCGTCTATCGTCCATGCCATTTTCATCCAAGATATCGAGTCTTTGGACTCTACTCTCGAAGTGCAAAAGGATGGCTCGATTCAAGTTGCCGACACCTTGGTTTATTCGGGCTACAATGTGGATAATACCCGCCAGTGGCTTATTCGCTCAACACAAATTGCAGATCTTACGGTGGCGCAGGGCGAGCGCCAGCTTTCTGCCAGTGAATTTTCCACGAGTGTCGCAGAGGGTAAAACGCTGATCAACTGGACTTCGCCCGGCGGGGATGAACGCTGGGTGATTAAATATCGGCAAAATGGCTTGATTTCGGGAGGGAAAGATGCCGACAAGCTTTTTCGCATTACATTCGACGGCGACCAAAACGCTTTCATCCGCTCCGTCAAACAAACTTTGATTTTGCCAGATCTGGCAGATGTTTCAAAATATTCCCAGCGTGTTTTTGCCGCGCATGGAGCGCAAAACGCCAAAGCGGAAGTTCAAGATGAAAAAACTGTGGTTTTTTCTGCCACCGACGTCCAGCCTTCAGCCAATTTTACCATTATTGCCAGTTGGAAAAAGGGAGTAGTACAGTTTCCGCCTCTTTTGGCATTGCGCTACACTCTTCAATATCTGGATTGGTGGTGGTGGATAGGGCTGGGGCTAATTTTGCCTTTGCTATCTTATTTTGGCATGGCGGCACTGGCCAACAAGCGCGGCGCCAAAGCGCTTTTTGCCAAAACTCCAGAGGTGGGTTACGCCGAACCACCCTCGGCGCTTTCTCCAGTTCAAGTGAGTATTTTGTACCGCCACCGCTTGGGAGCAAAAGCTTTAGCAGCCACTTTAATCAATCTGGCCCACCGCGGCTATTTGCAGATCATCGAGCGCGCCGAGCAATTTACACTTGGCCTGCGCAAGCCCGTGGCGGATTTAGCCGGCTTTGAACGCGATTTTTTAGACGAGCTTTTTGCCGACCAAACTACCATTTCTTCTTCAGATATTGCTCTCAAAAGGCAAGCCGGCAAGGCGCTTTACTCCAAAAGAATGACGCAAATTTATGAAAACCTTTACCGGCAATCAGTCGCGGCAGGCCTTTATCTTGAAGATCCCTCGCGCGTGCGCCTTAAATTTTTTGGCATCGGGCTGTTAATCTTTTTTGTGGGACTGTTGCTTTTTATTCCCGGCTTGAGCATTTTTGGATATATTATCTTTTTGCCTTTTACCCTGTTGGGGGCGGTCATTGCCGGAATGGTTGTGATTGCCCGCTCCAATCTGCCCACCCAGCGCTCCGCAAAGGGGCTTGAGGAACTTTCCAAATGGCGCGGATTTGCTTGGTGGATGAAACAATATCGACCAGCTGGCACTGAAGCGATTTTTCAGGAAGTGATGATGAAAAATTTGCCTTACGCGCTGGTGATGGATAGCGGTGAAGAGTGGGCAAAAAACTTTGAAAATCTGCCTTTTTATCTGCCTAAATGGTTTGTAACTGAACTGCCTTTGCGGTCAACGACGGATTTTTATCACAAAATAGTCGCCACAGCCGAAACGGTGGCCCGCACTGTCGATCCGTCTTTGAGGTAAATTCAAATTTGACCAATTTGTCAAATTAGTCCAATTAGCCCAATTTGTTTTTATGATCGAAGCTGCGCAAACTACAATTTCCGCTCAACCTTTGCCCCAAAAAGAGGGCCCGCTTTCCCGTTTCCGGCGCTTGATCACCTACGGCGGCGTTACTTATGAAATCTCGCGCACCGTGGTATTTTTGGTGTTGGCTGTTTTGTTTTTCAACACCTTTCTTGGCACTTTGTTTGTTGTCTCTGGGCCTTCAATGAATCCCAATTTTGCCGATGGCCAATTCACCCTCACTCTTAAAGCACCCTACTTTATGCACCGTCCGGAGCGCGGTGATGTTGTGGCCATTGGCTTTCCTGGGAATCCTTCCATCCGCTATATTAAACGCATTGTCGGCCTACCCGGGGAGCAGGTGCAAGTTCGCAGAGGAGATGTTTGGGTTTACAATGATGATTATCCCAACGGCTTAAAATTATATGAGGAGTACGAACCCTTCCAGTCAGAGCCTGAAGTTTCTTGGACAGTGGGCGACGACGAATATTTTGTTGCGGGCGACAATCGTCCCAATTCTTCCGATTCGCGCTTTTTTGGTCCCGTCCCGCGCGAATTTATCATCGGGCGAGTCTGGTGGGTTTTCTTCCCCTTCGACGCCTTTAAATTAATTCCCATTCCCGTCTATAATTTAGCAAGATAGTACTTAAATATTTGTAAAAATCTTTTCTAATAATATAAAGGTATAGTATTATTAGGTTGATAATCAAATTAGTCAAATTTGTCTAATTGGTCCAATTTCCTATAAGCTATAACCTATAAGCTAATCCCTATGGCTCTTTCTTCTCGAGGTAAAATAACTATTCTCATTTCGGCCGTAATCGTCGTGGCTATTGCCGGCGTTGTGGGCTATTTTTTGTCAACGGGCGGTTTTAAGCTGTTTGCTTCGGTTGCACCCGAATTGGAAACTTTGAAAATAGCCGGCGCTCAAGTTGAACTCAAAGCTGGCGACGCCAGAATGCTTAATGCTCCCGGTTCAGGTTTTAAATCTGCGGATCTAGAAAGTTTTGTCATCGGCGACCAAGCCATTCTTTCCGTCAACGGATATGTGGAAATTACCGCTAACGAAATTGTCATCCGCGGAACAGTGCGCGCGGACGGCGCGCGCGGACGAGACGGCACTTCAACTTTATCTGAGAAAGAGCCCAAAGGCGGCAAAGGCGGCGATGGTTCTTCTGGCGGAGGCGGCGGCGGTGTGGGCGGTCCAGAAGATGGCATTTATTCAGACCTCGCGCGGGGCGGCTGGGGCGGGGGAATGCTCTCACGTTCTTTTGGCGCGGACGGTGAAGAAGGCAAAAGAATGGGCACGGCCGGCTTGACGGGCAAAGGGGGAGCGGGCTCGCATTTTGAGGCGGTGCAAGTGGCGGGCGCGGGAATTGGCGGCAGGCCTCGGGGGGCTTCGAACGAAGAACAAAGGCAAGGCTGGGGCGGCGACGGCGCAACGCTTTCGGGTACGGCTTCGGGCGGCGCGGGCGGCGCGGGTTTGGCTTTTTTGGGAGATAAAACTAAAGCGGATGTTTTTGGCGGAGGCGGGGCAGGAGGCGGAGCTTCTGGAATCAAATTAATTGCTAAAAAGAAGCTAATTATTACCGGACGAATCTCGGCTTCAGGAGGCGCGGGAGGAGATGCCGCGACTAACTCTGACAGCACACTTTCTGCAGGTGCAGGCGGGGGAGGCGGAGGAGGCTCGATTTTTATTGACGCTTCTGGAGCCGTCACTTTTGACATTTCGGGCTCGCTTGTAGCTGACGGCGGTTCAGGCGGCGTAGTCAAAACTCAAAAAAATGTCCAAATTTTGGGCGTAGGCGGCGGAGGCGGCTCAATTATGATCGTCACCAAGGAAAACTTTGTCTCTAACAAAAATGTGGTTCATGCCACAGCTGGCAAAGGTGATTATGCAACAGGGACGGATGGCGAAGTCAAAGTGGTCAAATCAACTTTGCCAGTCATCTCGGCAATTAATTTTTCGGCTACAGTTCAAATAGGCAAAACGGGCAGTGATGAAGTCAAACTTACTTGGGACAAGCCCGAATTTCGCCAAGGTTATGTTGTCAGGGGCAAAATTATGCGCAAAGAACCGCGCAGGACGGCAAGGGATTTGTCTGCCTCTGTTGATTTTGCCAACGAAAAGGAATTTGTGGACACCTTTGCGCGCAGCGGTGTGGCTTATACTTACCGCCTTTATCTTTGGTATGAAAAAACGGATGACAAAACACCCGGGCCGGTGGCTTCACAAGAGGTGAATGTTTCTTCAGGTGTCAAAATTACTGAATCTGCCACTTTAACCCCGACCATCACGCGCACGCTCATCTTTTTAAACCGCACGCCCTCTGTAACCCCCACAGCAACGGTTACAAATACAAACACTCCAGCCGCAACTCTCACGCCAACTGTTACAAACACGCCTGTTCCGCCAACAAACACTGCCACCGCAACCCCTACGCCGTAGGATAGTGCGTAGTGGCTGGTGCGTAGTGGCTAGTAAAGAAAGAATGCCCCCTCGGGCTTTTTTTGTTTTTCCCACTGCGCACTGACCAACTAACCACTAGTCACTACGCACTACGCACTCTCTTGACTTTCTCCCTGATTTATGCTAATGTTTGTCTTAGTTCTTTAACCATTAGGGTTAATAAAAAGGCTTCCGCTTAACCCTCCCCTTTATTAAGGGGAGGGAAGGGTGGGGTTAATTCAAAAAAGGGGGAATATGTATGAAAAAAAGTGCTTTTTTATTGGTTTTGGCTGTTGTGTTTCTGGTCTCTTTCGAGGGGTGTAGAAAAAATCCTAACAAACCCGCTCCTTCACCGCCGCACATTCTCAAAATAAACGCGCCAAAAAGCTTGGAGGTCAAAAAATCGGTCACAATCTCCGCATCTGTGGAAGACAGCGATACCAAACTGGCCGATCTTAATTTTTCCTGGACCCCGAGTGAAGGTGTGATTCAAACAGGCAAACAGAATGTGTTATACACAGCTCCGGACAAGCCCGCTAAAGTCAAAATCACGCTCATTGTCAAAGATCCCACCGGCCTTTCAGCATCGTCCGCGGTCACCATTGAGATTGTAGCTCGCACAGAGCCAAAACCTAACCAGCCTCCCAAAATTACCAAACTTGAAGCCTTCAAGGCATCTCTTGAACCCAACCAACCCACTGAAATTTATTACAATTATGAAGATTCTGACGATAATTTTTCAGCGCTGCAAAAAAATTGGACGGCAACGGACGGGCAAATTAACGATTTAGGCGATAAAGCGGTTTATACCGCGCCAGATCAGGAAGGATTGTTCAAAATTATTCTGGCTGTCGCAGACGCGCATTCAAATTCAACTTCCGCCACACTCGCAATTAGCGTTAAAAAAATTGTTGTTCCGTCTCCGGGCCAAATTGTCATTCTGATTGAACAAGATGTAAAAAACTTGATTGATACTGAACTTTTGACCTATGAAGGGCTCATCAAAACCAAATTCAACAAGGAAATCTTCGCCGACACCAGCAAAAATTGGAGCGCAACTTCCATTGCCGACATTCGCGCCTACTTGAAAAATCTCTATGAGACAAAACATATCGAAGGTGCCATAATGGCGGGCAAAATTCCCTTTGCAATTTACCAGCACGGCGATGGAATGGTCAATATCGCGCCGCTTTATTACGAAGATTTTGAGATGGAGTGGAAAGATACGGATAGTGATGGTCTGTTTGAAGAAAAAGTGATCAATCCAAATAATCCAACAGAAATTTGGACAGCGTGGTGGGTGCCGCCCATTTACGAAAATGATGCGGCCACGGTGGCAAACAGCCTGAAAGGATTTTTGCAAAAATGCATTAAATTTCATTCAGGCCAATTAACTGGAGATGAGTGTATGATTGGCTACTCTGATGAGTTAGGAATTGGGTATGCTGAAGGCTTCAAAAATATGATTTGCAACTCAAATGTGTTTACCCAAAACGAGGTTCAAATTATCTCTGGCGATTATGCAGGATTTGTGGGCGCTTGGAAGCAAAAAGTTTGGAAACTGTGCCATATTGTGACGCATGGCTTGCCTAATGGATTTTATTTCAAAAATGGTTATTACACTGTTCCAGAATATACCGCGGAGGCTCAATCCAACATTGGGGCGGTAATTGTAACATCCTCAGCCTGCCTTTCAGGAAACATTATGGGGTCAGCTTTTAATTCAGGTTTTTTCCCCTATTCGATTGCTTTGCAAATGTGTTTTAACGCGCAAAGCCCGACTATCGCTTTTTACGGTTCTGCCTCAAGCCAAAGCACAGGTGGTGTCCCCGCTCCGTCGCTTTATACTGTTTCTGCCCCGCTCGTTGATGATCCCGCCTATTACCACGACCTGCTTTTTCGCGGTATGAAAGAAACTTACATCGCAGATGGATTTTACCAAATGAGAAACTCTGACATAGTGTGGGGTAGCGACCATTATATGTATAGAACAAATGATGACAAAACATTAATAGGCGATCCCTTCGCCAACTTGCGTTAAAAAGCGCAAAAAACCCGCCGATGAGGCGGGTTTTTAAGTGCGTAGTGGCTGGTGCGTAGTGGTTAGAGGATAGTGCGTAGTGGTTAGTGCGTGGTAGAATTAAGACAGGAGGAAAAATGGCAAAAATTTTAAAATATCAAGATTTGTTAGTTTGGCAAAAGGCAGATGAATTTGCTTTTTTGGTTTATAAGATCGTCGCTAAGTTCCCAAAAGAAGAACTTTATGCATTAACATCGCAACTAAAAAGAGCTGCGCTCTCTGTGCCAACAAATATTGTCGAAGGGTTTGGCAGACATTCCAGAAAAGAGTTTATACAATTTCTCTACATTTCTTTGGGCTCATTATATGAAAGTGATTATCAAATTTATTTTGCCCACAAGAATAACTATATTCCTAACAGCGACTTTTCTTTATTAACTGGGAAAATTGAAGAAATTGGTAAACTTTTAAATGGCTTAATTAGATCTCTTAAATGATCCTACCCACAAGCCACCAGCCACTACGCACCAGCCACTAACCACTCTCTCCCCCCACTATCCACTAATCACTACGCACTACGCACCATCCCCCCTGTGGAAAACTTTTTGTCGTTCCCATCCGTAATCATCTGTACACATCCGTAATCTGTCACAAAAAAATTTGTATTGTTGACAACTTTGTGGAATTATTGTGTAATAATAATGTAAGCACTAGTCAGTTGAATAATAGGCAGCAAATTGACTAAGTTTTTTGTAAACTAGTGGTGTAATTTTTTAATGTCAGTCGCAGACTGGGGATTTTGTGGTTGGTCTTCTGGTTCAACCAGAAGGGTTCCACTGGTTGAACCAGTGGTCTTACCCCCAATCTTCCTTATCCCCCTAACCCCTTAATTCCCTAATCCCTTAATTTTTAACAGGAGGCAAAATGGCAAATAATGATACTAATGGAATAAAGCAAAATTTTTGGCAAAGAATGTCTATCCAAGCCAAGATAATCACCGCCGTAGTGGCGCTTTTGGTAGTAGGCGGAGCAGGCGTGCTCTCTTATTATTTAGCAACAGGTCAATTAAAATTCTTTGCTGCCGAGAACACTTTCACCGTCTCCGGCACAGTCTGCATCAACAACAATATAACTGATCCCAAGCCTACTTGCGATATCGGCGAGACAGCGCTGCCTTACACCCACGTTCTCCTTCTCAAACCCGAAACAACCGGCAGCTCAACTTATGTGATAGACAAGAGTGTTTTGGCAAATAATTTGGGTGTGTACACGATAGCGGGTGTTACCCCTTCCGACAATTATGTTCTTGCTTTTGCCACTTATGGTTTTGCTAAAACCTATAATTCTCCTGCAACAACAGATGAATACGTCGGCAGTACTGATTGGCTCTATGACGGCTTTGGCATATCTGTAGCGGCAACGATGAGCCAAGACATCGCTGTTTTTCAGCAGGATACACTACTCCATTCAGCTTCATTTGGCTCTGTTCCTGTCGGCACATTGAAAACAGGCATTATCAGGGGTTCAGAAGAATGGCGCAACCAAGGCGCTCTGGATCCCCGCTTTGATGCCACAAACAAAACAATTCATTTTTATACCAAACCTGATGCAAAAAAGGGTGGTGACACCGCTTTTGGGCTTGTTTCAGCTTTCTATTATACTGTCGATACAACTAAATCCTATGCGGTGGCTGGCAAGATGAAACTTTCTAGCACTGTGGGTATTACGGGTGGCGGACCCGTCCCCGATGGTACAGAAGCACGCTTAATTGCTACATATTATAAATCTGATAATACCCAGCTTGTCGGCGAAGTCATCATCCTTGATCTTAAAACTATCGAAGCAGAAACTGACGTGACAGGGACAATTGCAAATTTTCCTGCAGGTACAGCAAGAGTTCGCCTTAGTTTACAGCTTTACAACAAGAACGGCAATCCTTCTGGAACCCTCGATGTTTCCAGTTTGAGTGTTAATGAAGTTAAAACCTACTCGATCCTCGGCACAGTCTGTGCCAAAGCAACTGCCCCTGCTACTACGGATACACCTACTTGTGCTACTGGTGACACTCTTTTGCCTTACACTTTCGTATTTCTGCGCCAACCCACAACAGTTGGTACTACAACAACCTATCCTACGATAAAGAGCGTCCAAGCCGACAAAGATGGAAAGTACTCCTTCACAGGCGTGACCCCTGGCACTTATTCGCTTGCTTTTGACACCTATGGTTTTGCCAAAACTTACAAGAACGTTTTAACTGGCAGTGTCGATTGGCTTGGAGATGGTATGGGGCCGGTGACAGTTAGCACGACAGATGTGACTCAAGATATTGCTGTCTTTGTGAAAGATGCTGGCCATACGGCAGCCTTTGGTGATGTTCCAATTGGTACCCTAAGGGCTCCTGCTTCAATAAGAGGGTCAGAAGAGTGGTATAGTTTTGGCGGCGGACTTGATCCAAAGTTTGATGCCACTGCTAAAACTATTCATTTTTACATCAAGTCCGACACTCTTCCCGGCCAACAGACTGCTTATGGGCTTATTTCCTCGTTCTATTATGGTATTGACGAAAACGCCACCTACACTGTCACAGGCAAACTCTCGCTCACGGGCCAATCAGATGGTACTGGAATTTATTTACTCGCCATTTATTATGATAAAGATGGTAAGCAGTTGCTAGCTGCTAATAACACTTCTACCGAAGGCAACGCTATTTACATTTTTCCGCCTGTAACAGCAGACAAAATAGCACAAACCTTAACAGGCACTATTTCCAGTAGCGGCGCTGGCATCAAAGGGCAAGCTGGTTTTGATGCAAATCGAGGCATTCCCACAGGCGCAAAGAGAATGCGTTTAGCCTTAATGCTTTATAATAGCGGTAATAATCCTTCGGGGACAGTTGATGTTTCCAATTTGAGCATAAATGAAGTTTTGCCTCCAACCCCGACGTTTACATCGGGCCCTGCTGCCACCTACACCGTCTCAGGAGATGTCTGTCTTGATTCAAATATACCTTCCGATACGACTGTTTATACTCCTAATTGTGACACGGGCGAAACCAAGCTGCCTTATTCATTTGTATATTTAATTGACTCTGCAGGAAAACTCACACAAGAAACTCAGGCGGATAAAGATGGTCATTATTCATTTGCAAATGTGGCGACTGGCAGCTATACTATTGGGGTTAAAGCTTATGGATTTGTCAAAACCTTTATAAACAAATTGACCGGAAGCGCTAACCGTCTTGGGGATGGTGTTAGTGTATCAGTGTCAGGCAACACGACTCAAAACCTCGCTTTCTTTAAAGCAGATGCAGATATTTCTAAGGCTGAGTTTGGCGACGTTCCTGTAGGGACAAAACTTGCCGGGCAGTCCACTGTCTCAGCTGATTATCAAACGGATGTTAAATGGTACCAATTTGGCGGAGCTAAGGATGTATCATTTGATTCAACAAACAAAAAGATTCATTTATACCTTGAGCCAAATACAAATGGCTATAATACAAACCTCGCTTTGATTTCAGCATTCTATTATGACATCAACCCATCCGCTACCTACAATGTATCTGGCACAATGAGTTTGCAGAGCGACAATGGATCTCAAGCATATCTGCAAGTCATTTACTACGATGCCAATGGCAATCAATTGCTGGCGAAAAATAATTCGAGTACCGATGGTAATCTTATTTATCTATTTGTAAATGGCACAAATGTTTCACTTACTGGCCAATTCTCCAGCGCTGGCGCTGGGCTTACTGGCTGTACGGCTACCTGTCCTGCATTTGACGCTGGCCGAGGCATTCCTGCCAATGCAGTGAAAGCTCGTTTGAGCATAATGCTTTACAACAAGAATCTTAATCCCTCTGGCACGGTCGATCTTAAAAATTTGAATCTTGCTCCCGTCGTTATTCCAGGGGATGCTAATGGTGATGGTCTAGTGAATCGCGATGATATGCGCACAATTGCCGATTGGATTGTAACTGGTGTTCCAACAGATGTTTCGACAGAAAGGTTTAATGCCGCAGACCTCGCTGATCCTAAGGGTACAATTAATCGTGCGGATTTGCGCGCAGTGGTTGACATCATCGCGGGATTCTAAAGCTTAAGGAGGAGATTTGGCTAAATCAAAAAATATTTTTTGGATTTGGATTTTGCTCGGCGGTTTAGTAGTGATTTTGGGCATTGGGCTTGCGATCTGGTATTTTGCGATAGGTCCATCTCAGCAAACCGCAGCAAAATTTAGCCTTTCTACTGACAAGGCATCATATAGCCAAAATGACACCATTATGCTCGATTGGATTGTTATGGCTCCGCAAAGTCCAGAATTAAATGCGGTTGTGGCTACCATTTCATGGGAAGCTAACAAAGGCGATATCGAGCTTACAGATGTTGCCGGAGTTACAGGATTTTCAGAAGGCAGTTTTGATTTATCTTCCGCTAACTCCACAGGAACGCTCAAGCTCGGTGTGGTAAAGAATGAGAGTAACTTTGTCCCACAAACAAGCACCTCGGTTGCTAAGTTTACTTTCAAAGCTATCACTAGCGCAAAGAATGTAACAATCAACGTTTCAAATGCGCAAGCAAAAAATGTTGATACTAAGCAAGTTGTTGATTTAAATTCCACGGGCGTAACATTTACTTTGAAATAATATTTTTGAAGGAGAGATATGACTTCACGAACAAAAATTATTATGGGAGTGATTGCAGGTATTGCTGTGATTGGTGTCGGTGTATTAATTTGGGCTTTTTCAACAGGAAAGTTCAAGTTTTTTGCCGCCGGCGAACAATTGACTCTTACAGCAAATGCGGCTTTGTATACTTTAGCCGAACCCAAACCAGAAATATTAATTAGTATTGGATCAAATGCTCCCAGTGGGCCGGCGTTGCAAGCAGTGCAAGTGGGCCTTTCGTGGGTTGCTGATAAAGATAAAATTAAGTTGACCAATGTTCAAGGAGGCGACGGATACACAGAAGGTTCATTTGATTTAACGGCAGCCAATAGTACCGGTTTATTAACTTTCAACATTGTCAAAGATGAAGGCGATATTCCCGCGCAAGTGCTTGAAAAAATCGCACAATTAACTTTTGAACCCGTAAGCGCAGGTACAGTCACGATAAATGTTGTAAGCGCTAAGGCAAAAAATACTTCAACTCAACAAACAATTGATCTTACAGTATTGGGGACAACATTTGATATTATGGCACCTGTATTTACCTCAACCTCTACCGCCACATTTACAGAAACTTCTACCGCTACTGCAACATCAACAGGAACTTCCACAGGCACTTCAACTCCAAAAGCCAGCGATACCCCAACCCCAACAGCAACAGCAACAGATACGTCAACAAACACTATGACTTACACTCCAAGCGATACTCCTACCGACACTCCCACGGACACGGCTACATTTACTCCAAGTGACACGTCAACCCCTACAGCCACTGCTACTCAAACTTCGGAAGTCATATTGCCAACTGAAACTTTCACTACAACGTCTACAGTAACTCAAACTGAGATGCGAATAGAAACTCCCACCGTCACCCAAGTTTCTGAAGCTGAAGGGGACATCGACGGTGATGGAGTAGCTACTCGCGATGATTTGCGTTTAATGGTGAATTTCATTGTCGGATCGCAAACTCCCACAACTTCTCAGCTGCAATCGGCGGATTTGGCTGAACCTTTTGGCGAAATTAATCGTGAAGATATGAGAAAACTCGTTGATATTTTAGTTGGAACATAAATTAATTTTTCAAAGGAGGCAAAGTGAAAACACAGACAAAAATAATTATAGGTATATTATCGGGCATTGCGGTAGTTGGGATCGGTGTGCTTATTTGGGGCTTTTCTACGGGCCAATTTAAATTTTTTGCCGCAGGCGAACAACTGACTTTATCTTCTGATAAGGCTAATTACGATATCGACGATTCGATCACTGTGGATATAAGTGTCGATGCGCCATCCTCACCGACTAATCTCACGGCCGTAATCACTAGCTTAGATTGGGTTGCAAGTAAAGCTGATATCGAGCTTACAGATGTAAGGGGGCTAGGCGATTATAATGAAGGCACTTTTAATACAACCACGGCGAATCAAACAGGCACTATAACTTTTAATGTTTTAAAAGGGTCAGGCAGTATTCCAGCTGGGACACCAACTTCAGTCGCAAAACTAACATTTAGGGCTGTAAGCGCAAGACCTTCCGTTACCATTAGTGTTATCACGGCAACTGTCAAAAATACGGATACACAAGAAAAAGTGGATTTATTACCCGTAAAAGGCGTTACTTTTTCTATCGGCGGCGGTGCTGGTGAAACTTCCATCGTTACGCCCATTGTGCCAACAGAAACAGCAACCGAAGGAATTACACCAGCAGGGCCGACCAATACTCCTACCGAAATCGAAACCACTGTTCCCGGCGAAGCAACAAGCACTCCTACAACGACTCAAACTGCTGGGGCGGTGTATTTGCAGGCTGATATTTGGGGTCCCGACAAAGCGCCTGATGGCAAAGTCAATACTTATGATCTTTCGCGCATGCGCGCTTTGCAAAAATTGTGTGGTGCAGATCCAACTTGTCCAAAATAATTAATTTTTAAATTATTAAAAGAAGGAGGTTTATGAAAAAAATATTATTTGGGTTAGCGGCGCTTGCGATTGTGCTTTTGTCAGCCAGTCCCGCCTTGGCGGCTGCGACGATGGCTGTTACAGGGCCGGCTTCGGCAGGTGTGGGAAGCCAATTTTCTGTCAGCGTGCCTGTTAATGCGGGTGGAGAAGCTATTAATGCCGTTGATGTTAATCTTACTTTTGATCAAACGAAAATTACTGTAGCCAGTGTTTCCAATTGCGCAAGCGGATGGGATACCGAAGGCACTAGCCAATACAATAATACTAGTGGAACAATTTCCTACACTTGCTCAAGAGCTTCCGGGACTGCTTATTCGGGCACTTTGTTGACAGTTACATTTAATGCGAACACAGCCGGCACGGCAGCCATTTCAGTGAATAACTCAAGCATTGTTTTGCGCGAATCTGACTCGACAGATATTTTGACTCACCCCGTTTCAAGCAGCATCAATGTCGAAGTTACACAAGCTCAACCTACCAATACTCTTGCTCCTGGCCAACCTACTAATACACCTGGGCAAGTGACTGGCCTTGCGCAAGTTGGGCCGCGCGAAACTGCCATTATTTCTCTTATTGCCGCCGCTGTTTTGGCTCTTGCCGCTGTCCTTATCCTCCGAACTAAGAAAGCCAGCAAATAGGTTATAGGTGTTAGCTTTTAGCTTATAGCTTAAAGAAAGTCGTAGAAAGGATGAGTCTGTCGAAGGCGAAGCAATCCGGTTTAGGATTTATTTGAAGTTTGAAGTTTGCTGTTTGAGGTTTATTTTAAAATCCGCTCATGGAGGGGCGGATTTTTTAGAACCTCGATGCTATCTGATTATGGAACAAATCTATTTATTTCCCTCTCAAGTGTCTTGGCGAAATCTTTAATTATTCGCTGCTTCAAGAGGAGATAAGATCAAGATTCCTTTATCCTTCAGCGTTTTTTGAACTAAAAGTGAATTCAGTTTTTTTATCATATCATATTAATAATGAATTGGCTTCATTTCAATTTATTTCTTCTCTCTCTTCTCTTCACATCTTCACATTCCATTTCTTACGATCGTAAGAAATGGAATGTATACAATCTATCAGATGCGTTGTGGGTTTTGTATATTTAAGATAAGATTTGTTAGATTTGCTTGAAATCAGCGCGTTTTAAAATTTTCTCGTCCAAAAAATAATTGATTATATCAACTTCACTTTCAATCCGGTCTGCAAGAATATATTGCACCGAAGGTGAAACATTTAACGAAGCTTTAGCCCGATTGATATATTCTAAGCAATCAAAAGGATAAACATAGACGCTTTTTTGCAGCTGCAGGAATTTCCAGTGTTTTAATAAAGCGCGCAAATAATCCCTTTCTTTTCTGCATTTTTCGCTGACATCAAAAACAACAATCCGCCATTTTTTATCCCATGTTTCTCTTTTAACATTTTCAAGCTCGGGCAAATCAAGCAGAACTTTTTTGATGCCCTTTTCCGTCAGTTTGAATTCAGTTTCGCCCTTGGCTGATAAATATTTTTCAATATAGCCCTTCCTGACGAGATAGCGGAACTTTTCTAAAAGATCATATCCTTTATCTTTCTTCCATTTTTCATAATTGATAAAATTTCCAACTGCTTTTTGGTTGCTGTGATTTGAAAAACATTGAGTGATACCGCCGGTAAAATTATAGAGCTCAAAAAGGACATTTTTCGCAGTTAAAATAATTTTTTCTTTTGAGGTTTTTTTCATATTGCCTCCTTTTAATTCTTTCTTCTAAAACCACCAACATTCCAATCCCTTTATTTTTATTGTAAACTAAAAACCACCAACATTCCAATCCTCACGATCGTGAGGATTGGAATGTGGATTGGCAAGTCGTTACATGCAAATCAGGCTTTTTTTAATTTAAACCCCCGATTTCTCGGGGGTTTTTTTCTTATCTTCATTGTCTATTTCAGCTCGCTTTCCAGGATGTTGTATTTTAACATCAACTGCTTAAGTGCTGTTTGAAGGCTTATATTTACGAATTCATTGGGCTTAATCCAAGAGTAAGCGAATGCGGAAGGAGCGCAGGCACGATTTATAGAATCCCAGCTGTTGTCAAATATCTGAACAAAACTTCGGTATCGTGCTTTTAGGTCTTGATCAATAAAAGGCCAATAGTTATCATCTGGGACAAAATTCTGAATGGGGATATCAGCTAAATTCTGGCAA
>Ga0315291_10001710_pt1 | contig 29143 bp, 29 predicted proteins | sample YL17G12_20_MG_FD_203070 | JGI IMG/M metagenome (GOLD analysis project Ga0315291, IMG submission 203070) | Sediment microbial communities from Yellowstone Lake, YNP, Wyoming, USA - YL17G12_20 | ecosystem: Environmental > Aquatic > Freshwater > Lake > Sediment | place: USA: Wyoming | collected...
GCCCACCCAGTTCCTTCTCCTTCTCAACAAGATGAACCTCGAACCCTTGTCTTGCAAGCTCTAGGGCTGAGGTCATGCCTGCAATACCGCCACCTATGATCAAACCGACTGGTGTAACGTTGATCATCGGCTTTTTCAAGGGTTTCAGAAGCCTAGCTTTCGCAGCCATCGACGCGACTAAATCTTTAGCTTTTTCTGTTGCTTTTTCATGCTCATGCATGTGCACCCAGCTACACTGGTCTCGAATGTTTGCCATTTCAAACAAGTAGGGGCTAAGCCCAGCTTCTTGAACCGTCTCTCTGAATAATGGTTCGTGCGTCCGTGGAGTACATGACGCTACAATGACACGGTTAAGGTTATGCTGCTTAATTTTCTCTACAATCAGTTTCTGTGCGTCCTGGGAGCATGTGTAAAGGTTTTCTTCCGCATAAGCCACATTAGGCAGAGTCTTTGCATACTCTACTACTTCTGGAACATTCACTACAGAACCAATGTTTACTCCGCAATGGCAGACGAAAACACCTATACGTGGCTCTTCTTGGGTTACATCCTTCTCAGGGGGAAATTCTTTCTGGGCAACGAGTTTACCCCTCTCAGTGGCGACTATGCTCATTGCTTTTGATGCAGCTCCACTCGATTGAGCAACGCTTTCAGGAATGTCTTTTGGTCCTGAGAAAGTTCCGCATACAAAGATTCCCGGTTTCGATGTTTCTAGTGGTGAAAAGGTGTTCGTTTGACAGAAGTGATACTTGTTGAGCTCTATTCCTAGTTTGGTCGCCAGTTCTTCAACTTTCTTGGGCGGTTGCATGCCGACTGAAAGAACGACCATGTCGAATTCTTCTTTCTTGGGGTCTTCATTTTTAACGCATTGGAGAAATACATTTCCTGTTGATGGATCTTCCGTGATGCTTGCTACTCTTGATCTCACGAATTGTATGCCCCATTCTCCTTGAGCACGTTCATAATATGCATCAAACTCTTTTCCATAACAGCGCATATCCATGAAAAAGATTGTGCAATCCAGTGGTTTTGAACTGTGCTCTTTGGCTATGACTGCCTCTTTGATGGCATACATGCAGCATGCGGCAGAACAATAATTGTTGCCAAGTTGTGCGTCACGGGAGCCAACACATTGGATGAAAGCAATCTTTCGAGGTATCTTACCGTCAAACGGGCGCATGATTTTCCCGCCAAAAGGACCAGAGGCATTCATCAGGCGTTCAAATTCGATGCTTGAAACCACGTTCAAGAAACGTCCATAACCATATTCTGTTTTGATGCGGGCGTCAAACTCTTCGAAGCCAGGTGACAGTATTAGAGATCCAACGTTAAGCTTGATAGTCTCGGGTTGTTGATCAAAATCCACGGCTTTCGCTGGACATATTTTTTCGCATAGTCTGCACTTGATGCAGTTTTCTAAGTCGATGGCATACTTGAGCGGTACAGCCTGTGGAAAAGGGACGTAAATAGCCTTTCTCATGCCCATTTTTTCATCAAATTCATTGGGCACCTCGGTTGGGCAATTCTGTGCGCAGAGTCCGCAACCAGTGCACTTGTCTACGTTGACGAAGCGTGGACGCCTCAATATTGTTACTTCAAAGTTGCCGGCTTTGCCCTTGACTTCCTTCAATTCGGAATGAGTGATCAGTTGAATGTTTGGATGCCTACCAGCAGTAACAAGCTTGGGTGCCAGAATGCACATGGAACAGTCATTCGTTGGAAACGTTTTGTCCAGCTGTGCCATGGTTCCGCCTATGCTTGTTGATTCATCCAGAAGGTACACTTTGAAACCCGAGTCTGCCAGATCTAATGACGCCTGTATACCTGCGACTCCGCCTCCAACAACTAGAACAGCGCCGACTTTTTCATCCATTTTTTTCCTCTCACAAATGGATTCAAAAGTTTTCCATATGTGAAGATCCTTATTAAGGTGATGTCAGGCTTTGTATAGAAGACTCATGATACTTGCTGGTTTTCACGCAGGCAAAAAGAGCGTTGAGACCTTCTTTTTCATGTATCTTTGGAATTTGCAGTATAACCATATTCTTATTAACATGCGAACTGATAAAAAAAAGTGGTAAATGGTGATTCTGATTGAGCCACCTAGAAGCTCACTTCATGCATGAAGTTGCAAACACGCCTAGGGGGAGAGGTGTTCTAGCATGCATACAGTGTGGAAGATGTACAAGTAGCTGCCCAGTTGCCAGAGTGACAGAAGAGCACAACCCGAGGAAACTAATGGAAATGATCATTTTGGGCTTACGTTCTGACGTCTTAAGCGAACGGCTGCCTTGGTACTGTCTTTCGTGCTTCACATGCCTTGATCGATGCCCCCAAGGTGGAGACGTTGGTGAAGTCATGTTCGCAATAAGAAACCTGACGGTTAGAGAGGGAAAAATCCCAGAAGGAGTACTCATACAGGCTAAAAGTCTGTTCGAAAATGGTCGCGTTGTAACGGCAAGTAGAATGGCACTAATCCAAAGGGAGAAATACGGGTTGAATGAAGAACCATCAGTCGATGTTGAAGCTGTCCGGCAGATTCTTAAGAAGACGCGTTTCGACAAGTTGATCAGTAAAGGTAAGTGAGCCTATGAAATACGCTTTTTTTGCAGGTTGCCTAATACCTGCAAGAGAACCACAATATGAAAACTCAGTTCAGAAAATTGCCCCCAAACTCGGCATAGAGCTTGTCGCCATGAAAGGCGTAAACTGCTGTGCCCCATTCAGCATACAGTCCTTGGATCATACAAGCTGGCTTGCCTTAGCGGCTAGAAACCTTTGCCTTGCCGAAAAGATGAGACTCAACATTGTGACATTGTGCAATGACTGCTACGAATCACTTCTAATGGCGAACACTATTTTGAAAGAGAATAAAGAAACCAGAGATGAAGTGAACAATATCCTCGTCGACGTAGATTTAGAGTTCAAGGGAAAGATTGACGTGAAGATCTTCAGCGACGTTCTGTACGAGGATGTGGGCTTGGAAAAAGTGAAAAATGCCATCAAGCGACCATTCAACGGGCTTCGAATTGCAGTGCAACCTGGTTGCCACTTGTCGAAGCCCAAGCGATTGCACTTCGGACAGCGAATGGGCGTACTAGCATTAGATGAGCTTGTGGAAGCAACCGGGGCAACATCTATTCCTTACGAAAGAAAAGAGGCATGTTGTGGAGGACCCTTGCGAGGAATCAATGATGAGGTGGCTTTGCGCGTTGCCAAGCAAAAGCTGGATTCTATGAAAGCTGCAGGAGCTGATTCCATAGTGACTGTTTGCCCATTCTGCTATCTTGAACTGGACATGGGACAAATAGAAATCAAGAGACATGTAAAGGAAGAATATGATTTGCCAGTGTTGAGTTTTGCAGAACTGCTCAGGATAGCGATGGGCATGAACCTTGAAGATTGGGAGATAAAAACTCACAGGATCCCTATAACAAAGATTCTTAACATTGTGGAGGCAAAGTAAAAAATGCAAAAATCAGTCCTAGTCATTGGTGGTGGAGTAGCCGGTATCCAAGCTTCTTTGGACTTGGCGAACAGAGGCTTTAGAGTCCATCTCGTGGAGAAGAATCCGAGTATCGGCGGAAGAATGGCCCAACTGGACAAGACTTTTCCAACAATGGATTGTTCCATGTGCATCCTAGCGCCGAAGATGATAGAATGCTCACATCATCCGAACGTCCAATTACTAAGCTACTCGGAAATAAGAGAGGTGAATGGTTCAGCCGGCAACTTTAAGGTCAAAGTTCTCAAGAAACCACGATATGTCGATGAAAAGAAGTGCACAGGATGCGGAATTTGCTCAGAAAACTGCCCAACCGAAGCACCGAACGAGTTTGACGAGAATATTGGTGCAAGAAAAGCTATCTACATGCCTTTTCCGCAGGCCGTCCCTAGAGTGGCAGTAATAGATAAAGAAAGCTGCGTTGAATGCGGACTATGCGAAAAAATATGTCCAGCTGGAGCCGTGAACAGAGAGCAACAACCAGAAGAAGTCAAGTTAGATGTGGGCGCAATAGTTGTTGCCACAGGCTTTGACATGTTTGATCCCTCGACTATTCCACAATATGGTTATGGACGTTTCAAGAATGTCATATCTGCAATGGAGCTGGAACGCCTATTGTGTGCTTCAGGTCCTACTGGAGGACACTTGATCAGGCCTTCAGAGGGGAAGAAGCCTAGGCACATAGCTTTCATACAGTGTGTTGGATCGCGTGATAGAAGAGAATGGATCGGTCATCCTTATTGTTCTAGCATTTGTTGCAAGTATGCAGTTAAAGATGCGGTTCTGATAAAAGAGCATGAGCCAAATTCACACGTAACGATTTTCTACATAGACATGCGGGCTTTCGGTAGGGGATTCCAAGAATTCGTGAACAGAGCGAAATCTGAATTTGGAATAGAATTCATCCGTAGCAATCCGGGAGAAATCTCAGAAGATTCCAAAACGAATGATTTGTTGATTCCATTTGAAGACCCTGTAACTAGGACTGTTCAGAGCATTCACTTTGACCTAGTTGTCTTGTGTCCAGCATTGGTCCCGAGTAAGGGAATGCCTGAATTAGCGAAAACCTTGGGCATAGAACTAGACAATTACGGGTTTGTGAGATTGGAGGATTCCGTAAGGAGACCTCTTGACACGACCGTTCATGGAATTTTCTGCTGTGGCTACTGTGTGGGTCCGAAGACTGGAGATATTCCAGACTCTATAACTCAAGGGAGCGCCACAGCCGCCCTAGTGGCTGAAGTTCTAGCTTCTAAGGAGGCACAATGAATGGAGCAAGAAGCACGTATAGGAGTTTTCATCTGCAGCTGCGGAACAAACATCGGAGGCACAGTCAACGTTGCCGAGGTCGCAGATTATGCAAGAACAATACCTCGGGTTGTACACGTCGAACAAAACCTTTACACATGCTCTGAAGCAGGGTTGACAGCAATAAAGGAATCAATAAGAGAACATAGCCTGAACCGCGTTGTCGTAGCATCATGCACTCCCAGAACACACGAACCACTGTTTAGGGCTGCTTGTAAAGAAGCAGGGTTGAACCCGTACCTGTTTGAGATGGCAAACATACGTGAACATGACAGTTGGGTCCATCCCCACGAACCTGAAAAAGCGACGCAAAAAGCCAAGGATATTGTTAGAATGGGTGTGGCAAGAGCTGCTCTGCTTGAACCCCAAATTGAGCCTGAAGTAGAGGTTAAAGACTCTTCGCTTGTGATTGGAGCGGGCGTCGCTGGAATGACCGCGGCACTTTCTTTGGCAACCCAAGGTTTCAGGGTACACCTAATCGAGAAAGAGAAAGAGCCAGGCGGTATGGCTCGAAAGCTCTTCAAGTTATATCCAACATTAGCAGATGCGTCGGAAGTTGTTGAGCCGTTGATAGAGCGTGTAAAGTCTCATAAGAACATTGAATTTGCTACCTCAACGACCCTGAAAGAAGTCTCAGGATATATCGGGAATTTTAACACTGTATTGACAGGCCCAGAAGGCGACAGAGAACTCGAGGTTGGAACCATAATTGTTGCCCTCGGCTCGTCAAGCTACACACCGCCAAAGGGACTCTACGAGTATGGTCTGAATGATCACATCGTGACTCAAAGAGAGCTAGATGAGAAGTTGAGGAAAGAGGAGATCGGAGAGCCTGAAAGAATCGTGATGATACAGTGTGTGGGAGCAAGAAAAGGCGAGATTCGACCTTCTGGGCTTGAAGCTTTTCCGAAGTCAGATACAGCGGAGCTTTTGCGAAAAATACTCAAAGCACGCAAAGAGGAGGGATGGCCGTATTGTTCAAGGATATGCTGCATGAACGCAATCAAAAATGCTATTCTAGTAAAAGAAAAATCTCCGAAAACAGACGTCGTGATTCTCTTCAGCGACCTACGAGTTTACAAGGAATATGAAGATTTCTACAGAAAGGCCAGAGACTTAGAAGTGAGATTCATCAGGCATATAGAAGAAGCTCGTCCGGAAATAACTCAAACATCAGAAGGCAAACTTCAAGTTATGGCGTATGATGTCCTTTCTGGAACGGAAGTCAGCTTTCCAGCAGAATGGGTCGTGCTTTCAACCCCACTGATTCCTAGTAAGGATGAAATATTGCTCGCTAGAATGTTGAAAGTGCCTATTGCCACTGATGGTTTCTTAATGGAGGCTCACCTGAAGCTTAGACCAGTGGACACAAACGTCGATGGAGTCTTCATTGCTGGCACGGTTTCAGGACCGAAAGACGTTTCGGAAAGCATAATCTCGGGTGAAGCGACAGCTGCCAGAGCATCAATACTTATGGCCAACAAAAAAGTCAAAACAGACGCCATAACTGCCGTTGTAGACGAAAATCTATGTATTGGGTGTGGGCTTTGTGAGGAGATATGTCCATACGGAGCACCAAAAATCAAAGAAGCGAAGTCAAAAATCCAAGAAATATCGTGCAGAGGTTGCGGTTCCTGTGCAGCAGAATGCCCGAAGCGAGCAATAACTATGCGACATTATGGAGATGACCAGATCCTAGCGCAAGTAAAGGCTCTTCTGATTCCTGAAAGACTGAAGGAAGTTGCGATAATGGTTAAGAAAGACGTTTTGGAAGAAGCTAAGACGACGAGAGAATTTGAACCCTTGATTGTTGCCTACTGTTGTAACTGGTGTTCCTATGCAGGTGCAGACTTGGCAGGAACAAGCCGTTTTGAATATCCAGTGAATATAAGGATAGTTCGAATAATGTGCACGGGAAGAATGGATCCGATGCTTGTGCTGGAAGCCTTGCGAATGGGAGCCGACGGCGTTCTAATTGCCGGCTGCCACCCGGGAGACTGCCACTATCAGAAAGGCAATTTTATGATGGAGAAAAGATTTGACTACTTAAAGAAAGCCGTGAAGAGTGTAGGAATAGAACCGGAACGTGTCAGACTGGAATGGGTTTCAGCAAGTGAAGGAGGAAAATGGGCAGCTCTGATCAGAGAAATGACAGATGAAATAAAACGCCTAGGACCGAACCCCTTCAAACTCGCACATGATGCAAAAAAGACTGAGGCAGCGATAGACGCTTTCAAATCTCAAAGGCTCAGATGGGTTGTGGGAAGATCACAGATAAAGGTGGAGATTGAAGAGAATAAATACCGACAAGCCGTGGATTCAATCATGCAGGTTGAGATCGAAAGACACATGATAACGGGTGCTTTGAAGGAGAAAGGCCCCCTCACGGCTGAAGAACTTGCACAACTCGCTGGGCTTCAACCGAACAGAACAGTGCAACACCTGATCGCTCTCAGAAGAAACGGCATAGTAAACGAAGCCGGAGAGAAGAACGGCCAGTATCTCTACCAGCTTGTTTAAGCCTTCCCATGTCTACTACAGCTTCTCTAGACACTCGGGATGTGCGTCGCCTGGAAAGTCATGATCGTAAAACCATATTTTGCTGTTTTCAAGATCAACCTCTGCGCGGTCATGAACTGACGCTCTGTTCAGAAGGCTTTCGTATTCAGCTTTGTCCAGAACCTTGATTCTTCTGAGTAACTTTTCTTTCACATTGATTGGTTTCTCACAGATTTCACATAGCAACTCAACTATGTGAATGATCTCGAAGCTCCTGTTCTTCAACTCTTCGAAGTTTGCTTCCAACAAGTTCTTCAAGGATTTCTCTGCTCCACTTATTCAGAGACTTGCATATATTAACGTGCAGTCTACGAGGCTGGAACCAATGTTGAGCATCTGGTTTCGTTTGTAATCATTTTTATATACGGCTTCAGCATGGATTTGGTTCTCTAGGAGAAGAATTACCTTGTCCGAAAAGCCTAGAATAGATCCAAAAAAGACAAAGGAAATGCAAGAACGCACAAAAGAAAGAAACCTCATAATTCAAGAGATCAAGAGTAGAGGCCCGTTGACTATTGAAGAACTTTCAAAGACCGTAAAGATTGAGAAGTCACGGTTGCTGAGACACCTAATCACTATGAGGCAGTTTGGCAAAGTCCAGACTGTTGGCGAGCGAGACGACCAATTCGTATACGGCTTGCCGAAAGAAAGCACATAGCAGATTAAGAGATCAAGATAGTTTCTTGAGAAACTTGCTATAATGTTTCATGATTCCTGCTCCGCTCCCAATAGTGGTCGAGGCTTCTTCCGTTAACGCGAGCCGCATTTGCTTTTTTAGAGCACTTTCACTGTAATGATTGCCCAAAAAGGTTACGGCATCTTTTCTGGTCCTTGCACCTACCCAGAAGATTTGGGGCAAGTGTGTTTCTTGCGAGATAGTTGGACATTGCAGTTATGCTGTAAGCTATCTGAAGACTTTGAAACCTAACGGCGTTAAAAAGGAATGCTATTTCAAGGCGCAACTGACAGGTGAAGAAACATTATACCATGCAATTTGTGAACGCGAACCAACAGTCAATAAACACCGTTGGCGAAAAGGCACATCCAGATGAACTAAAAAGCAAATTTGAGAAGTCCGCGTCTCCAAAATCGTCTCCAGCATTCACGTCCAAACATAGATACTCACAGATTCTGAGCCAAAAATAAGGGTCAGGAATTATTTGTGATTGAGACACTGCGTGTTAATGATGCAAAGACAGCAAGAGACATTGTTATTGAGGCAGCAAAGTCAATGTGGCGATACACGATTCCCAGTTCCTTCTATGAGGTCGAATATGGCGAGAAAGGCAAATGCTGGAATGTAGAGGCAAGCTATTTTGAGAAAAAAGCTACTGTTCAAAATTGACGCCGTGACAGGGGATATGTCATCTTTCAAAGTTGAAAAGATCTCTGGGGAGAAGTGACTAGCACGGTTAGGAATAGATTAATGGTTCATCCTTGAACTGCCTCTGCTTCTCTATGCTCTACTTGTGTTGGTTGTGGTTGAAGCCGCGATTCTTCATCGTTTGCTAGTTTTTCACATGGAACCCCTGTTTCTTCTTCCTTGAGGTCAAGCGTTCCTTTGACGCTTCCGTCTTCTGCATAGCTTATGGTGAACCCCATTTTCTTCATGAGGTTTATGGCTCTAAAGTTGTCTGGAAGCATTATAGCATAGACTTTTTCTACTCCCATGTCTTTGCAGATTTCCAAAACGTGATCAACCATTTTTGTGCCGAGGCCTGCGCCTTGGTATTGATCAACGACGATGAAGGCTATTTCGCCTGTTTTTCCGCCTGGTTCAAGGCTGACTCGTGCAACACCCAATATCTTCCTTCTTCCGTTTTCGTTGATCTCTGGCACTATGGCGATTTCTCTGTCATAATCTATGTTACAGTAGCGGACACGGGTTTCATGGCTGGTTTCTTTAAGGATTTGGAAGAATCGATACCGTATGCTTTCATCTGAGAAACTCTCAAACATTTCTTCCCAGAGCGGTTCATCTTCAGGCTTTATCGGTCTTAGCAGCACTGATCTTCCGTCTTTCAGTATCCATGTGGTTTCGTATTTCTTGGGGTACGGACTTATCACAAAGTGTTGGTGCGGTTCAAGTCTTTCGAACACTTCCTGCTTGTCAACCAAAATGCGAGCGTCAAAAGCGAGGGCTTCTTCTGAATTTATGAAGAGCGGGTTGATGTCCACTTCTTTAAGCTGTGGGAAGTCTACGAGCAGTTGTGAGAAGAGAACCATGATTTCTTCTAGAAGCTTGATGTTTGCGGGTGGAACGTTTCTGTAGCCCTTCAGCAATTGGTAGACTTTTGTTTCTTCCATCATTCTCCTAACCAAGGTCTGGTTCAGGGGTGGAAGCCCTAATGCGAAGTCTTTGAAGAGTTCAACGCCGACTCCTCCCATTCCGAACAAGATAACTGGTCCGAACAATGGGTCCCTTTTTGCTCCGATTATGACTTCATAGCCCGTCTTCTTGACCATCTTCTGGACGATGGTCCCTTGTATTTCAGCGTTCGGATCGTACTGCTTAGCTCTTTGCATTATTCGATCAAATGCTTCACGGACTTCAGCTTCGTTGTTTAGATCAAGGACAACCCCTCCGGCATCGGTCTTGTGAATGATTTGGGGTGAGAGGATCTTGAGAACTACTGGGTAACCTATCTGGGCAGCTAGGCACACGGCCTCATCCGCGGTCCGAGCTACTGTAGTCTCCACTACTGGAAAGTTATAGTATTCAAGGAACTTTTTCGCTTCAGCTTCGGTGAGATTCTCTCGGTTAGCAGCAGCCACGTTCCGCAGTATGACCATAAGCGGGCGCTTGGGAGCCATTACATCTACAGGTATCTCTTCAGGCGTCTCATAAAGAAGCTCAAGATTGCGCTTGTACTGATACATGTACAGATAGGTTTTGATGGCCTGCTCGGGTGTCGTGTACGTTGGAATATTGTTCTCGCTGAATACGCGATTCGCTTCTTCAACTGCGCCATACCCCATGAAGCTCGTCAGCATTGTCTTGTTATGATAGGCCTTGCTCTTCACTAGTTCCACTATGCTATTGGCGATTTCCACGGGTTCAGACACTGCTTGAGCAGTGTAGATAACAAGTACTCCGTCGATGTTTTCATCGTCCAAACAAGCTTCGAGCACAACCTTGTAGCGATCAGCATGAGCATCTCCTAGAATGTCTATAGGATTGCCTCGACTCCAGAAGGGAGGTAGCACGCTGTTAAGAATCTCCATGGTTCTTGGACTTAGCTTGGCAACCTTTCCGCCCCTAGCGATGAGAGAATCTGTTGCCATTACTCCGGGACCACCTGCATTAGTGATTATTGCCATGTTTGACCCCTTTGGGAGGGGTTGCGTGCCAAGGACTTCAGCGCAGTTGAACAAGTCAGCGATCTCGTCTACGCGAACCACGCCAGCGCGTTTGAAAGCTGCATCATAGATGTTGTCCTCACCTGTAAGCGAGCCTGTGTGTGAAGCTGCGGCCTTTGCGCTTTCGCTGAATTTTCCAGCCTTGACAACGATGATGGGTTTTGTCCTTGCAAAGTGTCTTGCAGCGCTCATGAACTTGCGTGCATCGGAAAGACCCTCAACGTACATTAGTATGCTCTTCGTTTTGGGGTCAGTTCCGAAATAGTCTATCAGGTCGCCGAAGTCTACATCAATCATGGAGCCAATCGACACGAAGTTGCTGAATCCAATGTTCTCATGCAGCGCCCAATCAAGGATTGCTGTGCCGAGTGCGCCACTTTGACTTATGAAGGCTATGTTGCCTGGTTTTGGCATCTTACTAATGAAAGTGGCATTGAGGCGGCTGCTTGGCCGTATGACCCCAAGGCAGTTTGGCCCTATTATTCTCAAATCGTATTCTTTTTTTAATCGTGTGATTCTTTCCTCGAGAGCCTTACCTTCTGCGCCTATTTCTTTGAAACCTGCGCTGATGATTATGAGACCCTTTATTCCTGCTTTCCCACATTGCTCCACGACATCAGGAACGGTTCGAGCGGGTGTGGCGATGACAGCGAGATCCACTGTCTCCGGGATTTGCTCAACACTGGGGTAAGCTTGCAAACCGAAGACTTCGCTTTTGCGTATGTTTACCGGGTAAAGTCTTCCTTCGAAGCCAAGCTCCCTGAAATTCTTCATAAGGGCGCAGCCGACGGTGCCTTCTTCATCGGACGCGCCGATTATGGCTACACTTTTGGGATGGAAAATCTTGTCAAGATTCAATGTGACCAAGACAGGTAACCCTCTTGTGGATTGGTTCCGTGGCGGAGATTAAAACTTTGCGACATTAGAATCCACGTTTCAAACAACATCGGCGATTTCTCAACCTAGAGCAGCGTTAGCAATCATTTCCACTTAGATGCATAACCAAATCCTTGCAGTTGCAGGCAATGAAGAGACATTTTTGTCTCTTTAGCGAATCACAATCCTGTGTAAAACGTAGTGACTGGACAAAATAATCAGAGTATTTCATGAGAGACGAAAGCATTTTGGTCAAATTTCATCCATGCTCAAACAATTTAAAAGTCTACAGAAAGTTAAGGTCGAAATGCTTGATAATTATTCGAGAGCACCCATGCCAAACGAACGCTATCAGCCACATGCAGACAAGCATCAATATAGTTTTCCGATTATCAAAAAATGACCGTGGCGACGTATCTGAGTAGAAGATGAAGACATCTCATGCGAACTCTTTTTGGCTTGTGCTCTATTCAGAATCGTTGTTGTGTGTTTCAGCAAACATCGAGGGACTGTTTTTTCCTGTTTTTCCATCTGAGCACTGGAACCCCCACAGTTGCGATCACCACAGTGGTCAGAATCACGACGACTGCCACGTTGATGTAAAGTGGTGATAGCTGTTGGAAGATTCTTCCCACCTCAGGGTATTTTACGGGATCCGTATACTGTAATGTCAGGGTAGCCAGTACGGCTGAAGCCAGACCTCTCGTCAGTAGCACGCTCATTATTCCTCTTTCGTTGTTTAGCTCACTTCGAATCGTCGTTAGTTGAACGACTCCGAACCTTGTCAAAAGCAGGGTCAAGGAAAGCGCTACTCCTACGACAACCGTTAGAACGTTGGTCATTGTGGCGATCAAACCTATATAGACAAAAAAGAATGTTCTCAGCAAGAAAGCTATTTCGGATTCAAACCGCTTCAATCCTGCGTCTACAACTCGACTTGACGGCTTTTTCATTCTGAGTATACCGTAGATTTCCTTCTCGTTGCCCATCATGATCCCAAAAAGTAAAGAACACAGTGCTCCGCTTCCACCTAAGAATTCTGAGAGTGCATATGCTAGTAGCACGATGCCTAGTGTAAGCATGTAGGAGTAGGCCGACTTAACGATCCGTCTCAATACGCTAAGCCAACTGATTCCAGCGACTATCCCAAGCATGACACCAATGGAAAACCTGCTGGCCACCGACTTGGCAATTGTTGGCAAGTCGGCTGCTCCTTTCAACACCACTATTTCAATGATAATCAGAGACAACACAATGCATAGAATATCGTTGATAGCTGATTCCAAGCTCAAGATTGTTGAGACTTTTTCGCTCAGTTTGATCCTTGATACCAGAGACATGACGATTATGCTGCTACTTCCTCCGATAATTGTTCCAAACAGAAGATAGTACAAAGTGGGCATGTTCGGGATTACAAAGAGATTCATGAACACACTAGTGATGATAACACTTGACGCAAAGCCTATCGTGGAAAGAACTGCTGCTCTTGGGCTTTCAGAGAAAACACGGTATATGTTCAAAGTCATTCCACCGTCGAATAGTATGAAAACCAAAGCCAAAGTAGCCAAGTAGGGAGCAAAACTCACCACGGAAGTGGCATCAACGAATCCTGCGACTGGTCCAACGAGTATGCCTAGAACTACGAGGAACAGCATATCCGGAAAGCCTGTACGCTCAAATAGGTAGTTGCTCAAGAAGCCTATCACAACTATTGCGCCAGCGATTATTAGGGCAAACGTCACGGGATCAAACAAATCTGGACACAGCTTCTAATAGAATATTAGATCTGGTTTAAAGAATTTGTTTTGCCACGACAGATTTGATACTCCAAGCCAACAAGGCTTTTTATCATATGCCAAAATCAATCGGCTATTGATCCGTCTATCGCGTTCGCAATATAGGCGGTTCTCACCAGATTTTATCGACTTTCAGATGAGTTAGGAAGCCTATTATGCCGCAGAACTGGAAGAAGAAGATCTTTGCAATATCTCGAATTGATAAAGGCAACCCAGCAAAACCAAGAAAGCCTACTACAAACAGAAATACGCCATATATAGCCAGAGATCGAAAGTTATGATATGTTTCGACCGTTCTCCAACTTAACCGTATTCCAGAAAACAGAAGCCAAACAAGCAGCGGTGCAAACAATAAAAGTACATACTTCTTATACCATGACAAATCCGTGCAATCTGCTTCGCACTTTTTCTTTCTGTGAATTGAGGGAAGATCAGGGAGAAAATTGCTGTAGAAGTAGACACCCAATCCCCATAGCACTAGACCAAAAACACTTTCACCGAAGAAGAACTGAAATCCGCAGACATAAACTACGCTTAAGGGAAAAATCATCCAAATGAACACTTCAACTGAGTGCCGAACATGCTCAGACGTTTCTTCTTTCATACGCCAAACTGGGAACCTAGACCTGATTTTGCGATTCATACTCTTGAAAGAATGTAACACGAGACCGAAAAGTGCCTCATACAACCCTCTGAACACATCATGGATCTTTGCAAGAAATCGCCTCAGCTTAGACTTCGCGGATGGTCACCCGGCATCCGCTAATACTCTCAAGTTCTTTAAGTCTTTGGCATCTCCATCTTTTCAGCCTTCGCTTCCCGAAGGTATCTGACTTGAAGAATCGCGACGCGCTCTTTGGGAATTCGATGAAGAATCTGCCTTTAGAACACGCCACATCTTCACATTCCATCCAAATCAGTTGCATCTTTCTCTTTGGAGAGGCACTCTAGTGCATTCTATTCTGACATCACAAAACGCGCGCTGAAAAAACTCTTATATGATTGAGTTCAATACAAGAGGTTTCATGCCAGACAAAGTGCATTGTTCCCATATTCTAGTCAAGACAGAAACGGAAGCCAAAGCGATATTGGAGCGTATAAAGAAAGGCGAGAAATTTGCAAACATAGCCAAGGAAGTTTCGCTATGCCCTTCGGGAAAGAACGGTGGAGACCTAGGCACTTTTGGCAGAGGAAAAATGGTCAAGGAGTTCGAGAACGCCGCTTTTGCCCTTGATAAAGGGGAGATCTCGGGCATAGTGAAAACAAAGTTTGGATACCACATAGTCAAACGACTAGAATAGGCATTAGAACGGGACACAAGCCTATTAATACGAAATTTCTGGGGCAGATAGTTTAAACCGTCGTCATCAAGGCTTCCATGCCCTCAGAAGCATCGAGTTTCCAACAACCGTGACATCGCTAAGTATCATCGAAGTTGCAGCTGCTTCTGAAGGATTACTTCTTTTTCTTTCAAGAACAAGCCTCTGCTCGTTTCATTTTGTGTCAACTTTGGCGGGCGCCAAGAAGCACCTGCTCCAGGAACATGTTCTCAGGCACTGCCCCTATGAACTCGACCTTCTCATTCACCACTATTTTCGGAACGCCCATGACTCCATATTTGAGGGCAAGCTGTGGAAACTCGTTCGCATCGACCACGTCAGCCCGTATCAGGTCGTTTTCGACGGCGAACTTGTGAGCCATTGCAGCGGCAACGGGACAGTGTGGACATGTGAGTGTGACAAAAACTTGAATGTGTACTGGAGTGTTGATTGCCTGAAGCTTTGCTTTAGTCTCTTCTGACAGGTCTGTTTTTCCTTGTGAAACCGCTGCCAAGGCTGACATTAGAGTTTGAAATTCATAGCCATAAGGAAGCCCGTAGATCCTCACGCCGTAGTCTTTCTGCCCCAAAATAACGATTGCTGGGATTTTGTCTACTCCATACTGCTTGGCGAGATCTGCGTCTGCCACAAAATCGCGGACTTCTGCCAGTATTTTATCATTCAGTCCGGCAAGTTCTGTTATGAGTTGTTTGGTTTGTGCGCAGAACTGGCATTCCAGCTCTTGCGTGAACATGATCAATCGTACTGGGTTGACTAGAGCTTCAGCTAGTTGATTCTTTATTTGTTCTCTGTGTTCGTCTGGTATTAGACTCGTTTCGAATCATCATCCAGATTTTTGGTTTAGTCTTTCAGTTTTTCCAAAATCAACGCGGGACAGATTTGCCTTACGCCATCTATTTTTCCAATCTTCTCAGATATTAGATTGTTCAGTTCTTTCCCGTTCTTCGCCCAGACTTCGAGCATTATCATGTGGTCTCCGCTGGACGTTGCCACACATTTAACCTCTTTGAAATCACACAGTTCTTGTGCGATCTCAAGCATTTTGTCGGAGTCAACGTCGATGCCTACGATGGCTACAGTGTTTAGGCCCAGCTTCGCGTGGTCAACTTTGATAGTAAATTTCTTTATTACGCCTTCTTTCTGCAGTGCTGAGACCCTTTTCCTGATTGATGACTCGCTGACTTTCAGTTTTTCAGCCATTTCCGTGAAGGATCTTCTTGCGTCCTCTTCCAGGAGTTCGAGTATTTTCGTGTTGATTTCGTCTAGGTTGAACATTTTTCTTCTTTCCGATTTTCGTGTGTTTGTGTGCGTTTTTCGGTTGGTTTTGGACGAAAATTATATAAGATTGTCCGAAAATAAAAGTTTTCCGTGTCAAACAACGTGAACACAAGGTGTAAAATATGGGAAAGGTTGAAACAAAACGATCGCTCCCGAGGTTGAATGAAACGGTACGTGGTCTTGGAGGCAAACGACGTTGACGAAGCTTCACGCAAGAGCAAAGTTGGTTGAGAACTTCAGAGTTGATGTTGACGACCAGAGGGCACACGCAGTGGCTTTGGACTGGTCTCCTCCTGACGGAATGGACATGGGACCCTCAGCGCTTGAACTGTGCCTAATGAGTTTCGCTGGATGTTATGCTTCTATTTTTGTCTTGACGGCGAAGAAGATGAGGTTTCCTTTGAAGGACTTGGAAGTCAAAGTTGACGCTGTGAAATCTGAAGAAGCTGGAACAATCACCGAAGCAAACGTTGACATCTTAGTTGACGCGGACGCAACGAAGGACAGGATCCAGAGAGCGCATAAATTGACAGTGAAGAGTTGCCCTGTTGGCGTACTCTTCGAAAAAGCAGGTGTCAAGATAAGGTACAACCTGAGAACCGCAAAGGAATAGCGTTCCCCAACTCTCTTTTTTGTGCTTTTTAGCTTGGGAATGGGCAGTTTTGTGTTGGGCATCCGCCAGCGTACTCTGATGCTAGAGATACGAATTTGCCTTTTTCGGTCTTTATTTCGCCGATGTAGAGCACCTGTTCGGGTTTGCTTCCGTATCTGAAGACGGTTACGCCTTTGCATTTGAGTTTCCAAGCTAGCTCGTAGATGTTCCTGACGTCGTCAGCGGTTGCCTCGGTTGGTAGATTGACGGTTTTTGAGACGGCGTTGTCGGTGTGCTTCTGGAAGGCGGCTTGCATCTTGATGTGCCATTCGGGTTTGATGTTGAGCGCGGTGACGAAGAGTCTTTTGATGTCGTCTGGGACTCCTTCGATCTTCTGGACGGAGCCTGTTCGGGCTATTTCTTCGAGAAGCTTGGCGCTGTAGAAGCCTCTTTCTTTTGACATTGTCTCGAACAGTGGGTTGGTTTCGAACAGTCTGGTTCCGCTTAGCACGTTTCTTATGAACGAGATGGCGAAGATGGGCTCGATGCCTGACGAGCAGCCCGCGATGATGCTTATGGTTCCAGTTGGCGCAACAGTTGTGACTGTAGCGTTTCTCATGGCCGGATACTTGTCTTTCCAGATGCTTCCGTCGAAATTGGGGAATGATCCTCGTTCCTCGCCTAATTCGACAGACTTCTTGAGTGCTTCTTCTTCGATGAACTTCATCGTCTTCTCGCCGATGCTCAAAGCCTCTTCAGAATCATAGGGGATGCCAAGCTTGATGAGCATGTCAGCAAAACCCATCACGCCCAAGCCGATTTTCCTGTTTGCCCTCGTTATCTCATCAATCTCTTTCATGGGATACTTGTTCTCGTCGACAACGTTGTCAAGGAAATGAACTCCGTTTCTCACTGTCTGCCTCAGTCTTTCCCAATCTATTTTTCTCTCTTCGACGATTCGTGAAAGGTTGATAGAGCCCAAGTTGCAGGACTCGTAAGGAAGAAGTGGCAATTCGCCGCAGGGGTTGGTCGACTCTATTTTTCCAACCTGTGGGGTTGGGTTGTGGCGGTTGATTTCGTCTATGAAGACTATTCCCGGGTCTCCGCTTTGCCACGCGGATTTTGCCATGAGGTTCCAAACGTCTTTTGCGATGAGTTTTCCGGTTTTTTCGTTGTTTCTGGGGTTGACGAGCCAGTATTCGCCGTTTTCTCCCAGCGCTTTCATGAAGTCGTCGGTTACGGCGACTGAGATGTTGAAGTTGGAGAGGAATCCGGGTCGCTGCTTGGATGCGATAAACTCTAGGACATCTGGATGGTCGACTCTGAGTATGGCCATCATGGCGCCGCGTCTTTTTCCTCCGGCTTTTATGATTTCGGTGGATGTGTCGAATACACGCATGAAGCTTACTGGGCCTGAGGCTACGCCTTTGGTTGATTTGACGATGTCTCCTTTTGGTCTGAGTCTGGAGAAGTTGAAGCCTACTCCGCCGCCTGTTTGCTCGATTAGGGCCATGTTCTTGACCGAGGTGAATATGCCTTCTAGAGAGTCCTCGACTGGTAGAACGAAGCAAGCGGACAGCTGGCCCAGCGGGGTTCCCGCGTTGAAGAGGGTTGGAGAATTGGGGATGAACTCTAGCCTAGTCATCATGCTGTAGAAGGTTTCTTCGCTCTTTTTTGGGTCTCCGCCATATTTGTCTTCAGGTTTAGCTATGGCTTTGGCGATTCTCTTGAACATCTGGGCTGGCGTCTCGATTATACGTTCATTCAGGTCCTTGAGGAGGTATCTCTGTCTCAGAACCTCCAGAGCATTGACGGTTAGTTTTGGTTCTTCTATGCCCAGTTTTTCTCTTAGGCTTCTTATCTCGTCCTTCTTCTTTCGGTAAGCCTGATACTCGTCTGCAACTCTCCCGTAGCCCTCTTTTCTTAAAATCTCTATGACCGCGTCTTGCGCGTCCTCAACGGATGGTATCTCAATCTTGAACCGATCTTCTAACCGCTTAACGATCTTGCTTGTTAGAGCTTCTGCTCTTTCGCCGTCTCCCAGTTCTACGGCAATCAAGGCCTTGTGAATAGCGTCTTGGATTCGGATCGGGTTAAAATCGACGATTCGCCCGTCTCTTTTCCTTATTTTTGTGATGGGCATAAATGGTCAGATCGAACTTAGGCTAATGCCGTATTAAAGTCTTGAGAAAATAGTTTCCCAGTGCTGTTTACTCTTTCTTGACGAACTGATCCTTGGCGGCACCGCAGACTGGACAGACCCAATCTTCGGGCAACGCTTCAAAGGGTGTTCCGGCTTTCACGCCGTGTTCTGGATCGCCCACTGCAGGATCATAAACGTAACCGCAAATAGTGCATTCCCATTTTTCCAAACCATTCACCGCTTTTAGAATCGTAACGGATCACCTTATTTAAGATTAAGCAGTCAGAATTGATTTTCGTGAGTTCCCATAATGGTTTGTTTGTCTAGTGTTTTGTAGTTCTGATATAATGTGCGTTGACTGAAAAAGGCGTAAATATCCATCATGCTGATTTGGGTAATCTTGTTATTCCTTCTATGTGGTCGAAGTCCTCGTCAAACGTGTATATCTCGGTCACGTTGTGTGACCTCATGATGTCAACGGCCAAGGCGTCATTAGCTTCGAGTCTCAGGTCGTCACTTAACTCTGTTGCTGCGAAGTATGCTTCTCTTGTTACTCCGTGTATTGTCACGGTGTCGAGCATGAACAGGCCGCGGATGACGTTGGTGAGTTGTTCTAGTGACATGCCGTGTTTGAGAATGTTGGCCATTTCGGATAAGTGTACGACGCTCATGGTGACTTGTTCTTTGCCTTGGGAAACGTCAGCGATTATTCTTTTGGCTTGTTCTTTCATTTGTTTCTCTTTCTGGGTTAGTTGTTTTTTGGGTTTGTAGTAGGCATAGACAAATATGTTAGCGTCCAGAAACCTCAAGTGCGCCCCTCGTAGAATTTCTTCTGGAACTCTTTCCAGTTCCCGATTGACTCTGTGCCCAGATCGACTTTATCGAAGCTTTCGGTTAGGTCGATGCGACGTTTGGGAATGAGTTTGAGGTATCCTTTTCTTTTGATAATGTAGAGTTCCCGGCTTTCTTGAATCTCTGTTTCGCGCCAGTCAGCGGGCAAGATGAGGCGACCCTGAGAATCCACTTTCTTAATTTCCACTCCAGATTCCAAGCGACTTCACCAAAAAGTAGTGGTGTCTGCCATAATATAAGCGTTCCTTCCAAAACGCGATTCTCTTCTGATGCGGAACGAGATCTGCACTGAGGACAGGTACCCATATGTGTACTTCGATTCAACACAATTGTTGATCTTGAATTTTCAGGTGTCACGGCAAATCTAAGCGTACGATCATAGCCTTGTATAGGATTTTCTATATAGAAACGCCTATTCCCGTTGCGCCATGAAATAGTCATTAACGATTTTGTCGGTCAGTGAATATTTGCCCTTGTTCCTTTTGACTAGGTCGTATTTCTCCAGCTCTTGAAGGTAAAAGGGAAGACTGGATAGCCTAATTTTTGTCTGTTCTGCAATCTGGGAGGCCGTGTTCTTTCCCAGCGAGATTGCCCGAAGGATTCGCATAAGCCTCGCCTCTTTTGTTGATGAACCTAAGTCTTCCTTCAAAATGTAATTGACGTACAAGTTAAGTGCGCCTGAGGAACTTGTAAGAATCCTCTCATATGTTTCCGTGAGACTCTCTCTATCCTTCCGATTTTCCGCCAGCATTATTAGGTAATATGGGTGACCACCCACAAGCTGCCACGCACTTTCTGCTTCTTTCCTACTGCATTCGGCAGTCTGCATGAACAACTCAATTGCATGTTCTTCAGACAGTGGACCTATTTCCATGATGACGAAATGCCCGAATAGTGGACTTTCGCCTTTTCCCAATACGTCTTTCATGAAATGGATTCTTGACCCGCTTACTACGTATTCGACGTTTTCTCGGTTCTCCAGTACACTTCTGAATAATTCAGTTATTGCCTCAAGCTTGGAATACCGTTTAAACTCGATGAGACTTGGGAACTCGTCCACAATTATCACGATTCTTCCGCCACTTTTTTCTGACACTTCGTTCGCGTAGTCGAAAGCCAACAGGAAGAGACTGCGGTAATCCTCAGTTTCTCTCAGTTCAGGGCGAATCTGGATCGAGAATTGCCCTGTTTCGTCTACTGATGGCTCCACGGTTAGACTTAGCTTCTTGAGTTTTTTCAGCGTTTTTATGAGGTTGCCGAGAGTGACTTGAGCCTTTTCTATCTTGCCAAGATCTTTAGCATAGGCATTTGTTATCTGAGACATAACGTTTTGCGCAAAATCGTAGGGAGAAAACTTGAAAACTGAAAGGTCGACGTAGACAGTCATTACGCCCTTTCTCTGCAGATCTTTCCTGACTTTCAGCAGTATGGTTGTCTTTCCGATTCTTCTCGGACCTATCAGGGCATAGTTAACATGTTTTGACGGATTTGAAAGGTTGCTGACAAGTTTTGCTACTTCCTCTTCTCTATCTACAATCTCCTTCTGAGGCTTTCCGACAGTCATTGTCAAGACCAAGGAAGGTATATAGAACTTTCTATATATAGAAGTTTCTATACAAAGCCTCGTTTACCGAACTTGCTGATTAAGCCAAGTGCCGTGACTAATTATGCCTTTTAGTGGCGTCTATATCGTTCGAGGCAACATTTTTGATGTGTATGGAAAATGGTGGGGGGAGGGGGTGAATCTGTATTGACTAAATTTCAGCCAATAGAAAGACTTTGAATAGCCAGCAAACACAATGTGAGCGCTATGTCAGAAAACCGATAAATACGAAAGGGGACATTATTGCTGCAGCGTGAAACTGATGCCGGAGCTTCCGGAAATAGCGGTAATCGCGGAACAGATGGACAAAGAGATAAAGGGAAAACGTATCACAGGAATTGAAGTCAAACAGCCGAAAAACCTCAACATGCCAGCCAAAGGATTCACCAAGATCATCACGGGAAAAACGGTTGAAGGCGTTTCCAGCAAGGGAAAATGGCTTTTCATGAAGCTGGATCGTGGGTATTTTCTGCTCATCAACCTTGGCATGGGCGCTGAAATACTGCACTTCAAGCTAAACCAGAAGCTCCCAGAAAAAGCCCAATTCAAGCTAACATTCTCGGACAAGACAGGGTTCACGATCCATTTCTGGTGGTTCGGCTACGTCCATCTCGTCTCGGAAAAAGACCTGAGCAAACACAAGATGACAGGTCAGCTTGGAAAATCAGCCACCGACACGACCTTCACCCTAGACTACTTCAAGGAACTGCTGACCCACAAGAAGACGGGAATAAAGACCTTCTTGCTCAACCAAAAGAACGTGGCTGGAATCGGAAACGTCTACATTCAGGACATCCTGTTCAAGGCCAGACTGCATCCAACCCGTAAGACCTCAACCTTGACTCAAGAAGAAATAGCAGACCTATACAAGGCTATCCAAAAAGTCTTGAACAGAAGCATCAAACTGAAAGGCCTAGCCTACGAAATGGATTTCTACGGAGAAAAAGGCAAATTCACAACAGACGAATTCCTCGTAGGATACAAACAAGGAAAATCCTGCCCACAATGCAAAACGCTCGTCGAAAAGATCAGGACGGGAAGCACAGCTTCGTACATCTGTCCGAAGTGTCAAAAAGAAAAATAGTAGAGACTTATGAGCGAATTGGTTAAACTAAAGTCTTGAGTTTAGCAACGAGTTCTTTCTTCATTCTTTCGTCTGCTTCGATCTCTTTTCGGGCCTTTCGCCAGTCAGCAGAGCATCGACCATAACTTGACTGTTCGCCAACGTAGTGGTGTATTAAGTCATCGACTTTCTTCTGATTCTTATCGGTAACTTCAACTCCAGCCTCTTTCAAAACGCTGCCGAACCATTTCCAACACGTCATTTCAACCTTCACCAACCTATTCTATTCTCAGTAGGCAAATTCGGAATGTCTACTTTTTCGGCTTATCTGCTTTCTTTCTCTTCTTATAACGCTCCGAACACTGCTGACAACAGAAAACGTATGGTTTACCATCAATCACGGTACTGTAAGCCGCAAGCCTGCACGTTTCCGACGGAATCTCCACCTTGCAAAACTCGCATCTGACAAACTCCGGCATCACTTCTTCACCTCTTTCCGCCTCTTATAGTAATCCTCTATCGCAGCGTGCAAAGCGTCTGCAGCAAGGTTAGAACAATGCATCTTAACCGGAGGCAATCCACCCAGCGAATCAGCCACGTTTGCACGAGTGATCTTCAATCCCTCTTCCAACGTCTTACCCTTAGCCAGCTCCGTTATCATGCTACTAGTCGCAATTGCCGAGCCACAACCAAACGTTTTGAACTTGATGTCTTCCAAACGATCGTTCTTGACCTTGATGTAAATAGTCATCAAATCGCCACATACGGGATTTCCCACTGTGCCCACTCCATCAGCATCTGGGATCTCGCCCATGTTCCGCGGATTCTTGAAGTGCTCCATCACCTTGTCAGTGTACATTACTCTCTCAGCTCCTTTGGTGTTAAAGGCGAAATCGCTCTCAACCTTTTAACAATTTCGGGCATTAGGCTCGCCACGTAATCAACTTCCTCTTCCGTGTTCTGCCTACCCAACGAGAACATAAGTGAACCATGGGCTTCCTCATGCTTCAACCCAATCGCCAGCAGCACATGCGACGGCTCAAGAGTCTTCGCCGTACATGCCGAGCCTGAGGAAGCCGCCACGCCCATCAAGTCCAAACTCAGAAGCATCGATTCGCCTTCGATGAAGCTGTACCGAACGGAAACATTGTCGGGCAACCTCTCGGTTGGGTGACCATTCAGAAACGAGTAAGGAACAGGATCAAGCAATCCCTTGATCATTCTGTCTCTTAGCTTAGTCAACCGTTTACTTTCAGCCTGCATTTCCTCCTTAGCGATCTCCGTTGCCCTTCCAAACCCGACTATTCCAGCAACGTTCTCGGTTCCTGATCTCAAACCGCGTTCCTGTCCACCTCCATGAAGTGACGGCTCCAAGCGAACTCTGTCTTTCAAGTAAAGCGCGCCTACCCCCCTTGGTCCATACATGTCGTTGGAAGAAAGCGTCAACAGGTCTATTCCTTCCCTTTGCACGTCTATGGGCACTTGGCCGTTTGCAGCCGTCGCGTCAACGTGCAGAAAAGCGTTCTTGCTGTGCACTATCTTGCTGATTTCACTTATCGGCTCTATTGTTCCGATTTCGCCGTTTGCATAGACGATGGAGACTAGAACCGTTTTGTCCGTCAACTCCTTTTCCAAGCTTTCAAGGCTCACAAGGCCGCATTTATCGACTGGAAGAAAAATGGTTTCATAACCCTTGGTCGTCATGAACTTGCATGGGTTAACGACTGACATGTGTTCAACGCTTGAGGTCAAGATTCGCGTTCCGCGATCCTTGTTACGGTAGGCGACGCCTTTGATGGCTAGGTTGTTGCTTTCAGTTGCTCCCGAAGTGAAGAGTATAGTCTCTTTTTTCTCAGCATTGATCAGTCTTGCTACTTTGTCTCTTGCCTGTTCCACTGCTTGTTTTGCTTCTTGCCCGAAAGTGTGCAGAGACGAAGGGTTTCCATAAAGCGCTTTCATGTATGGCAGCATGGCGTCTACTACTCTGGGATCTACTGGTTTCCCGGCGTTGTGGTCCATGTAGACGTGTTTTGTCGCCGACATGTCTGTTTCACTTAGAAGCAGAGAACAGCATCTGCGCTGAGAGCTAAATCGTTCAGTGTTGCAGCGCCTACGACCTTTGCTTCCTGTGTAAAGTCTCCGCGGGGGATTCCCATCAGGTTGCAGCTTTGTTCACAGACCGCCAGCTTCACTCCGGCCTTCACTGCCTGATTCATCACTTCTCTCAGTGAGGGGAAACTGCCAAGCTTGATCTTCTCGGCTTCTCCCTTTTTGACCACAGTTATTCCCTTTATGACAAAGTAAACTGTCGCTTCAATGTTCATCATGGCTGCGGTAGTAGCTAATATGAACGGGGCATAGGTGCGCTCAGGTTGGTCAACACCGCTCGTTTGAACGTACAATATCTTCTTTTTCTCCGGCATTTTGTTTCACCACCTAGTCCTATGTTATTTGACCTTTTTAATCAATATGCTAACTGCATTCCCATCTTTGGTCACAGATACCAGTTTCTGTTCCAGATGCTTCACGAGACTTCGTATGTCCTCCTCTGCCGCTGGATCATCAGCCACGACTTCAAGAACCTCTCCCTTCTTCATCTCATCCAACTCCATCCTCGTCTTGAAAACAGGCTCTGGACAATACAAACCAATACAGTCAAGCTTTCGGTCCGGCTTGTCTTTCATGTTTATTCATCTCAACAAAACCAAGCCTAAAAGAAGAGATTTAAGCGTTTTCTGTCGGCGCATGCAACATAGCATTCAGTCTGAGAGAGCAAGAAAAGGACAACACGACACCGCCGTCTTTCCATCCACTAAACTATCGAGTCTTGATCTTTATCGCTTGAGTGGGGCACTGAGTTTCGCATGCCAAGCATTGTATGCAGTCTTTTTCGCGGGCTGGATCAGACTTCTTTGCTGAGGTCGGATGGTCCGGAGTCTCAGCCCACTCGTACAATGTTACAGGGCAGACCTCAATGCAAATGCCGTCACCAGTGCAGACATCCCAGTCAACCGCCACGCTAGTCCCGTGAACACCAAGCTTCTTTGGAGGTTCAACCGGTCCCCAGACGTCATGACCATTATGCTGATCCACGACTTTCCGGTTCTTCTGGAAATTCGGATCAATCGGCAAAATCTCACCACATGTAATTCAGAAACTTACGAATATTAAGATTTTGCCGTGCAATCCCAGAGCAGTTCCTTTATTTCAGGTAGTGTCAGAACCCAATTTGCTTTAGAAGAATCAGAGGCCTAAGATGAACGACACAATTACGTAAATCAATATCAATACAATAATCAGGTCAGGTCCAACCAGAACAACCCTCGATGCCGTATCACAACTATCTTGGATAAACCTTTGCCCCAACCACCGCCACTGCGCCATTACAACATGTTATTAGATGAACTCCTACGTTTCCTCTTTGAAAGAGCATTACTTCTTAAGCTTGTGTGTGAAATCAAACGTTTTTCTGACTATTGGATTTCTTGGCAATGTAGTCAATACATGCTGTAACTATCCACTTCTCTTTCCATTTTTGTTTTGTAGTTCTCTTTTCTTTATGGATTATCTCAAAATTGCTGAAGTATTTGTCGGGCTCATCGTCTCTGAAGTGTGAAAACCTAATATTTCCAAGAAAGGGTTTGATAAAGGATCGCTTGTTAGGATCATCAGCTGATAGGAAGTTCACAAAACACAATCCGTTCGGCTTTAACACTCTTCCGATTTCCTTCATTGCTGTCCATATGTCCTCTTTCGTCATGAAGAAAATTGCATTGTAGGAATATACAAAACTGAAGGATTCATTTTTGAAAGGGATTCGACGCATATCTCCTTTCAATATGTTGAGTTCAGCTTTGTTTTCTCTACAGAAGTTCTTGGCCTGCTTCAACGGGTTCTCTACCACTTCAATTCCATATGTTTCATATTCATAATCATAGAAGAGTTGGAGTGGAGGGTTATCACCGCCCGCACCGCAATCAAGAACAATCCTTTCCAAAGGGCTCAGATTGCACTCTCGCAGGAACATGTAGAGAGGGGTGGCCCAGACGATATTTTTCATACACAATCGATCTCGATGCTGAGACTCTACGTAGTGGCGGGTTTATGAGCCTTAGCAGTACGCGCGCGAGGCGTGTACTCGATTTCGAATACTCCTATACCCTACTCTATTATGATGTTGATCTCTAATACCCTTCTTATTGCTGAAACAAAGCACCATATCCTGAACCGTGTCTATTGCCCTTCAGTATCTTTTCCTGAGTGCCGCGGACACCGTGGTTTTTGGTTGATTGGATAGAACTCTACCCCTACACACATAATGGAATCATCTGGGATTCACCTATAGCGGGCAGGGTGGGAGTTGCACCTACCACCACATGGAGATTTCACCAGCAATTCCCGTCTTTTTCTGTTGTCCTCCATCGGAAACTTTGATAATCCTATCTGCACGTGCATGCGGATGTATTCCAAGGCAGCCCTCCTTTTTTCATTGCTCCAGTAGGCTCCTCAAGAAACGGGCACGTTGCTTCATTTGCGTGCACGTAATTTCTTTGAACAAGCTTCCTGACCAATGTATTCCTTGGGAACGTGAATGGCGAATTTGCAGATTGGATCGCCTTCTAATACAGACTGTAAGACGTCTGCTTTGACGTCTTGGCCAAAGATGACGTCCCATAAACGTTTCTCGAATCCTGCGCTACAATAGCAGAAATTGGGCGAAATCTTTAGGTCTGACTTTATGGCTTCGCGTACCCACGCACAGTGGCAGGCATAATGTCGCTTCTTCTTGGGGTCTTTCTCGCGCAAATACTCCTTAGCCATGTAGGGAATCTTTGTGACGTAGATTATGTCTCCTTTTCTCACGCCTACTTGACAGGTCGGAGTTTTTCTAACGTAGTCAAGAACCTCTTTCGTGATTTCCTGAGTGTAGTACAGTGTTTTTTCTTCCATGTGCTTCTCGAGCTCTTCAACATATTCCTCGTGCTTTTTTCTGAGGAAGTCGTCTATGCCCTTAGATTCCAAGAACTTCTTCTGCTCAGGCAAATACTGCTCCTTAGGACTGGCATGAGGTCCGCTTGAAAGGATTTCTCTACACTTACTTACACCCAATTCTGCTTCGAGATTATCCATGAACTTTTTGGTGATTTTTGGTCTATCCTTTGGAAGTGTTCCCAGAGGGGGCAGCTTGATCCCCTCGAAAATCGCCTTGTGCTTGGTGTTACCCACTTTCTGTTTGATTGTATTTGAAAGGTTCTCCAAGACGTCACTACCGTCAAGAAGCTCCAGCATAGGAACAATTATTTCCTTGTTATTTATGAAACGGGCGTATCTGACGAGGGAGAGCAAGTTATCCCACGTGTTCCTATGCTCCTCCATCAAGTGTTTGACGAAAGTGTGCAGATTGGCAGAAGTGGCGCTGGTTATACTCTTTTTTTGGCACTTTGCTCTCAAAAAAGTTTCGAACTCTTTAACAATCTTAACGTGTGCTTGTATCGTCTTTTCACTAAGCTTTCTTTCAAGACAGTAGTTTCTGAACCCTTCTTCATCCAAGATTTCAGTCTTCCTCTTGGCAGCAATACTCAGCTCAATATTTAATTCTTGCCGCGGTCATTTGTAGCTGTTTTTCGCAGGAGAATATCGTTCAACCACCTGCCAAACGGCAACATTGTCGCAACTCGCGTTTCTCTAGGAAATGCGGAGGATGGGGGTTGCACCCGGCGTCAGGTGGCGATGTCGCCACTGTCTCCCGCAAATCCTTTCTTTCTCTATTCTATCTTTTCCTTTTGTAATGTTTCCGGCGGAACATTCTTTTTCACTAGGATTGGAATGAGTAGGCCGTACGCTGAGATGAAGATGAGTGGCGTGTGAAGGATTAAATTCCATAAGGTATAGCCTGGCATTATGAAAAATGACATGGCATTAAATAGACCGATTACTAGGCCAACGAGACTTGTGGTTCGTAGAACAAGCATGTTTACCTTTGGATAGATTAGGGTTAGAATGGCTATTATGAGTGGTGTGGTGGGGCAGTACATCACTCCGAAGGAGGATGTGAGAAGCAGCAAAGGATTGAAGTCAGGACTCAGACTGGCGTTTATCGGAGACCAAAAAGCTAGGAAAACAAAGGGCAAAACCCAGTATCTCCAAGCGGGGAGCCTCTCAAAAGTATACTCGTTATGGGGTCTGTAGACTTCCCACATCCAGAATAGACCCACGATAGAAATGGGGACTAAATTACCTGTTATCACGGTAAGCCCATAGTTTCCAGTTACAGCGATGTGATTACTGAAAGCAAAGAACAAAAACAGGATTCCGAAAAAGGCGTCGGCAACTCTGCCTATTCGCGATCCGTATCGATACAAGGCTATAAGAAGTGCAATAGTGATAACGTGAATTGCTGGGCTGAGCCACAGGTACGCAGCAGAAGTTTGTATCAGGACATCTCTAATCACAAGTGTACTGTCTTGCTGAGAGAAAGGCACAGCAGCGAAAGATGGGAGAAATACGCAAATCAGAAGCAATACCAGAACCAGTAGGGTCTTTCTGCTTTCGTTCATAAGCTCATCTAGGCAACCATGACTACTTTAGATTTGCCCCATTTCGTCATCCAGTTGCTTGCTGTTTCTGGCTTTCTTTGGCTTTCTTCCTCTTGTTGTACCTGTACTGATAGTAGCCAAAGGAGGTCATCATGATGAAGAAGGCAAATACAAGCATGAATCCGTAGAGTTTCGACATTAGGTATCCGTACCAGTTTAAGCCTATGCTGCCGATGAGTAGGAGTAGAAGGTAGACGACGAGGCCGGGTGGCCAGCGGTCGGGGTGATGATAGGGCTTCTTTCGAGTGATCGCTCTATACCAGAGATCGTAG
>Ga0315291_10001713_pt1 | contig 29108 bp, 16 predicted proteins | sample YL17G12_20_MG_FD_203070 | JGI IMG/M metagenome (GOLD analysis project Ga0315291, IMG submission 203070) | Sediment microbial communities from Yellowstone Lake, YNP, Wyoming, USA - YL17G12_20 | ecosystem: Environmental > Aquatic > Freshwater > Lake > Sediment | place: USA: Wyoming | collected...
CGCAGCAACGGCTGCGTCGCCCACGTTCCTGACGTTGAGGCTGTGGTTGTAGAGCTTGTCGGGCTGGACGCTCCTCGTCTCGTCCCAGGGGTATTCGCTGCGTTCCTCAACATCAATGTCAAATTCGAGGTGGCTCTCTGATGTATAGTTGGCTGTCTGTACATAGAAAGGATCACTCTCTTCGTCATCCTTTGAAGATATCTGATCCTGCCATGTCAGGTTCCATCTCATCTCGCCCGTTTCAAGGCTGCCAGGTACCTTTACCTGGTAATTTACGACCGCATACTCGTTGTATCCTAGCTGGGATGATATAGTCCAGGTTATGATATTAAAGTTAGGATTTTCGACGTCGGTTGATATTGATGCAGGGACACCACCCTCTATCGAAGGGTTGAATGGTGACCAGTCCGTGGGCATATGCTCCTTTAGCAAAATATTTCCGGAGGTAGTTCCGCAGCCTTTGTTGTGTATAACAAGGACCGACTCGAATATCTTGCCCTGCCCTATATATTTTGGAGTCTCCCTTATCACCTCGAAAACCGAGTTCTGGTGATTGTTTTCCATGTCCCGGGTTGCGGTTATGGACTGTGAAACGGAGCCGGGGTATGAGTAGTTGGCGGTGACGTTTATGGTGAAGTTCTCATTGTTCTGGCTGGAGTTGAGCGTGAAGGTGAGCGTGTCAGAGCCCGGAGAGCCGAGGGTTACGGTCTGGTATGATGGTGTCATGGACCATCCCGTGGGCATGTTCGCTGATATGTTGTATGTCACTGAATTGTAGAACGGGTGTGTGATGGTCACGCTGAGCTGCTCCCCGGTACCGTTGCACCAGTAGGATGGTGCTGTCATTTCGATGGACGGGGTGTCATAGATGAACGTTTCGCTCATCGTGTGGTCGGGCTGGGAGGATTTTATCCCGGCCGTCAGGGTGTACTGTCCTGTGGAGTTGCCGCTCAGGTCAATGGATGTGAAGTTTTCGTAGTGGGTGGTGTTTGCAATGAGGCTGATGCTGTAGTGTGTCAGGGAGCTTATGACAATACCTGATGGGCTCGTGATGTTCAGGGTTACGTTGACGGAGTGGTTATCACTGGTTGGGTTTTCGATTTTCACTGTTACGTTTAGCGTGTCTGTTCCGGGCACCGTTCCCTGCGTCTCCACGCCGTTTATCTTCGGAATGATGTCAAGTATTTTTACAACGGGCCTGTAGTATGCCTCAAGCTTCATGGAGTTTACTGTTATGATGTTCTGACCGGCTGATGATATCCTTGCCAGGCAAAGGCCTGAGCCGTTCGGTGCTGTCTGCTTCCGGAGAGCGGACATGTCCACGGTCTCGGCTGAGTTCAGCCAGCGGCTGTGGACTACGTCGACCCAGTCCGTGGAGTTGTAGACCTCGACTCTTGCATAGGCACCAGAACTAGACCAGTTAACGGTGAGGTTGGCCGTACGGTAGTCTCCGGCCGGGCAGGTGAAGCTGAAGGTTGAGCTGCTGCCAGCTGCGATTGCCCGAGGAATGAATTCCTTTGCGTTCTGGGAAAGCAGGGGCTTGTAAAGCGTTTGCGAAGATGTGGAGGAATCGTTGTCCTGTGTAGAATTGGCTGTGATGTTTATTATAAAATCCTTCAGGTATGTTGTGGCGTTTATTAGCCAGTTGACTTCTACTGACTGGTCTTTTGACAAGTCACCAATATTCTGCAGGGCAGACGGATAAACCTGCCATCCCGCAGGAATTTGCATACTTGTATTTGCGTTGGTTACCGGGCCGTTATAAGCTGTGACTGTTATGGATATTACAAAAGACTTATTTGCAAAAATCTCATCTGGGCCATAAACATCGTCTATTCTTAAGTCTGCGGCACAGCTTGGGAGGATGAGCGTTATGTTTGCCTCGCTGGAAACGTTTGTCTTAAAACAGGACCCGGCCTCATCCCTTATGTATCCCCTCCATTTTCTGCTTCCCGTGGTGAACGTGCAGTCGGGCAGGAATGTTACGTGTGCCTGGCCGGTTTCGTTCACATATGTGTCGTTCACCTCAACGTAGCTGCTGGTGCTCGCTGTCTGTGTCACGTTGAAATATATGTGTGGCTTGTCCTTCTCTGTGAAATCTATCAAACCCTCGGCGTCAATATCATAAGCCTGAAGTATAAACTTAGCCGGTACGGTATCAGACGCCGATGCATCTCCGTATACGTATGTAAGGTTGACGTCTGCCTTCTCCAGGTAGAACGTGTCATCGTCGTAGCTGGGTGCTTCGTAGTACTGGCCCGGGTTGAGCACGTCCGTGATGATGGTGTAGCCTTCCGTGTCAGTGGCGTTGAACCTGAACTTCATCCACGATTCCGAGTAATCAGTGCAGCTGTACTTTGACGCATTGCTCCAGTCCACGGCCGTGAAATTAAGCTGTGTATACCCCTGTGCGTTGTCGGAGCAGTTCTCACAGTACAGATATGCTATATTTTCCCAGGTCGTTCCAAGAATCTGCACCTGCAGCCATACGGTAACATTGTCACCTGTATCATCATCTATCTTTATGCTGAAGTTGTGGGGGTAGCTCCAGGACTCGCTCCTCGGGGTCACGTTGCCTTCGGTGAGAAGCGGCCTGGTCTGGACGTAGAACCAGCCGCCGGTGCCAAGCGAGGCGTTGTATTTGCGTTCAAGGGCTGTATAGTAGTCCGGGGCGGAAACGTTGGCCGTAGCATTGTACCAGCCGTCGCTGGCGTTGATGCTGTACCAGTTGCACTGGAAGTATCCTGTCACGGGGCTTGTGATCTCGTTGCAGCCCTCGAGTACGGGGCCTTCGGCGTAGAAGGTCACGTTGACGCCGTCTATTTCCTTGTCCAGCGGGTCATAGCAGTCGTCCCTGATTACTGCGGCGTAGCCAACCGTGTCCTTCCTGTCGTAGTAAAGGTTTGACGTGGGGGTCTGGTCGGGGTTCTCAATGCTGATGTTGAAGTCTCCCATGATGGTGACGTTGTACTCGGGCGTGGGTGTGTCCTGGTAGCACTTCTCGCTCTCTATCCTGGCTTTCCATTTCCTTAAGCCGACTTCGAACTTCGGGGCGTCGCAGGTGGGGTTGAACTGGAACTCGGAGTAGCCTGACGTATTGGTGTAATTGGAGCCGACCTGCCAGTGGGTCACGGTGGAGTCGTAGGTGGCCGAGAAGTTGATTCCCGTCCTTCCGACCACGGAGCTGTTCGCGTCGTACCAGCGGAGCAGGAACGTGCGGACCTGTTCGTTTGACCTGTTCGAGATGCTGCTATTACCCTGAAGTATTACGTATGTCACGCTGTCCTTCTGGACCGTGAAGAGCACCGAGGTGCTGAGGTTTGTATTGTTGCCGTCCGTTACGTTGAACCTGAAATAGGCAGTGGAGTTTATGTCGTCGCAGCTTAGGTTTATCTCGGTGAAGTTTATCTGCCTCCAGGGCTTGCAGGTGGAGCAGTTCCTGGTCTGGATGGTTCCCCAGGTACCGTTGGTGTTGAGCTGCAGTGTTATGTTAAGGTTCTCGCTCTCGTCGTCCTGGACCTCGACTGTGAAGTTCCACCCGCTTCCCCAGCCGGCCGAGTCGGTGGTTTTGCCGTTGACGTTGCTGTTCTTCCACTCCGGTGCCTTGTTTATGTCGACTGTTACGTTGTAGACTCCGGATGTGTTGTACTTGTAGCACGTGGTCTTTCCGGCCGAGGTGTCCACGAATGCCGTCCAGTTCTGCCTGCCTGCACTGTAGCTGAAACTTGGGGTGAAGTAGTAGTAGACGTCGCCTGTTGAGTTTGTGGTGTTGTAGCCGTCTGTTACGTAGATGCTTGCCGGGTTGCTGTACCCGCTGTTGGTTATGTTGAAGGAGACGTAGAGGGTCTCAGTTATGTTGTACTGGTTCCTGTCGAGGTCGAACACTTTCAGGATGAATGCGGCCGGTGTGCTGTTTTTTGCTGTTGTTTCGTTGCCGCTAACGTAGTCTACCCTTACGTCCGATGCCTCAAGGTAGAACGAATCGTCGTCGTAGTCCGGGGCTTCATAGTACTCGCCGGGGTTGAGGACATCAGTGATTATATTGCTGTAGCCTTCCGTGTCAGTGGCGTTGAACCTGAACTTCATCCACTGGTTAACATATCCCGTGCAGGGAAATGTCACACTTGTCCAGTTGAGCGTGGTGTAACCCTGTGCATTGTTCGAGCAGTTCTGGCATGTCCTGTTCTGGTAGTTTGTCCACGTGCCACCGAGTATCTGGTACTGCATCCAGACCGTCACGTTGTCGCCGAGGTTGTCGTCGACCCGCAAGGAGAAGTTGTGGGGGTAGCTCCAGGACTCGCTCCTCGGGGTCACGTTGCCTTCGGTGAGAAGCGGCCTGGTCTGGACGTAGAACCAGCCGCCGGTGCCCAGTGAGGCGTTGTAGTTTCTCTGTAACTTGGTATAATAACTGGAGCTGCTCACATTAGCCGTGGCGTTGTACCAGCCCTTGCTGGCGTTGATGCTGTACCAGTAGCACTGAAAGTATCCTGTCACGGGGCTTGTGATCTCGTTGCAGCCCTCGAGTACGGGACCTTCGGCGTAGAAGGTGACGTTGATGCCATCCAGGTCTTTATCCAGCGTGTCCTGGCAGTCATCCCGTATGACGGCCGAATAACCGACCGTGTCCTTCCTGTCATAGTAGTCCCCGGACGTCGGTGTCTGGAGAGGCTCTTCTATTGAGATGTTGAAATCTCCCCAAACGGTAATGTTCCTTGGAGTGTGGGTTGAAGTGTCGTTCTGGTTGAAGCATGACAGCTCGGAATCGTTCACCTCTATCTTCCATGACTGAATACCCACTGAGAATTTGTCCGCACCGGAATAGTCGGTGTCACATGTTGCGTTGAAGTAAAAGTTTGCATAACCTGTCCCGTTTGTGTTTGTCACGAAATACTGGTCCGAGTGGTATTTGACATGGTCATAGGTCACGGAAAATTTCATTGGAAATGAGGTGAGGTTCGTGCCGTTCGCGTCTATGACCCGTACCGTAAGCAGTCTCGTCTGGTTTCCTGTCCTGTTTGCATCAAGGCCGGTTAGCGACACGAAGCTATATGAAACATTCTCTTCAGCCACCTCCAGGAAATTGGTGTCCACTGTCCAGTTGTCACTGCCTACGCCGTCGGTCGCGTTGAATTTGTAGTACCATTTATCTATGTCGCCGCAGCCGGGGTCCCAGACGAAGCTGTAATTTCTCCATGTACCCGGGGTTGTATAGGTGCCCGAGCCAACCTGGTACCATGTGGACCTGTCCGTGCTTCTATACGCGTAAATGGTAACCGGGTTGGTGTCATCGGACCAGACAGATATGTTGAAGGTGAAGTTGAAGCCCCAGCTGTCAGAATCTGAGCCTCTGCTTCCGGTGCCTGTCGAGTTTACGGTGGCGTTGACAAGGTTTATGGTTTTTGATGGGCAGTTTACCTGCACCGACGCGGTCTTATAAACGACCGTGGAATTTTCGGTCGCGTTCGTACTGATGGTAAAGTTATAGCTCTGCCCGCAGGCCGCGTTCGACGTGTTTATGGTCCAGTTAGCGACGCTGCTGCCTGCATAGGCAAGCGTGCCTATGTATGTGGAGTTGCTTATGCCGCCCGTGTTGTTGTATGCTATGAAACTCCCGTTCAGGGTAATCCAGGAATTCGTGCCCGTCGAGGAACCCGGCCCATAGTTGGTTATGTTAGCCCATATGCTGAAGTTCTGCCCCTGCGCAACGCTTGCCGGGGCTGTCAGGGCGGACATCGAGAGCGATGCGCCGCAGGAGATGACAACGTTGTAGTCCTGGTCATAGAAAGTGATGGAGCTGTTGAGGGGCCGGGCCTGGAATTTGAAGGTCCCGTTGGTCTGGTAGGTCGCGTTGATTGTGTAATTGTAGTTTTTTGAGCCGTGCAGTTTCCCTGTTGGGTAGTTGAAATTTATGTTGTTGTTGCCCCATATAACCTGCGTTGCACCCACAATCGTTGCAGCCGTATTCTCGCTGGACCAGTTGTTCTGGAATATCAGCTCCCTCGGATGCGTGACGCTGACGTTGACCTTGTTGTCCGTGAAGTTGAAGCTTTGCGCCTGGACGTTGCCCTTGTTCCAGACCTTAAGCGAGGTGTTGAATACGCCGCATCCGAAAGCTGAAGGAAAATCTGCGGTCCAGGCCGTGCCTGCCTGCTGGTAATACCTCTCTGTTTTCAGCCACGGGCCGTTCAGCACGACAGGCACACTCTGCTTCGACCACCACCTGCCCTTGTTCCTCTGGGCATTGCCCATGAGCTGCTGGTAGAAAACCTTGCCGCCCGGCGTGAAGTTGCCTATGGTCTCTGACTGCAGGCGCATCAACGTCAGCGACGTGGTTCCGTCCGCCACGCCGCTGCTGCTCAGCCCCGTGGCTGAGGCGAATGACCACCTGACAAGATATCCTTCGAGGCTGGAGCCTACGGGATATCCGGCATCCGGGGCCCTGCTGAAGCTGCCCGCGGTTACGGTGAAGCCCGGGGGGATGGTCAGGTCGATAACGTACATGCCGCCCACCCTTGAGGAGAAGGTCCTCTCGGATATGTTGATTTCTGTGGTAGTTCCCGGATTCACGGCGGACACGTTGAAGGTCGGGTCCGGCGAGGCGCTGTATGTCTGGGCGGCGCTGCCTCCGCATACGCCGGTCTCATCGGTCTTCGAAAAGCCCTTCTGCTCCCCGGTCACCGGGTCCAGCCACACAACATCGGTGTAGAAGCTGCCGTACATGCTGGTGTCATCGGGCCCATAAACCCTGAAGGTTGATTTCATGCAGGTAGATGTGTTAATCTGCTTCATTGTCCAGTTTATGAAGTCTGACGAGGCTGTGGTGGACTCGCCCGCAATATAAACAGGGCTTACGGCGGTTGAATGCTGGATGGGGTACGTGGTTATGTTGGCCGTGATGTTGTAGTCGCCGTAGTTGCAGAGCGCCAGCTGGAAATACTCACCGTTGGCCTCGTCGCATGACGGCACGTAAGGGGGGGATGTGTGGAGGACTATCGGCTCTATGGCGCCCCCGCTGTCGCCCGAGGGATGTATCACGAAATCCTCGGTGTAGTTCACCCAAGGCGACGTCCCGTTGTGCCTTATCTCGATTAGCGCGGTGTATGTCTTGTCCGAGGCATTGTCAGGGACGTCGAACCTCCACCTGAAAATATTCTCATTGTAAGTGGGCGGGCTGGCCGACGCGCCAATATAAAAATTCTGGGTCGCGTTGTCCCAGAAAAACCATGAAAGCGGAGTTCCCCCGTCAAACAGGGTGACGGTTACGTTGCCGTAAACTTCCGACGTTGCGTTGTAGTTTGCCACAGGCACAACGACTGTGCCCAGATGGCCTGCTATGACGGAGCCATCCTCTCCTGTGGGGGAATAGACTTTAATGTCCCTACGGATGTTAGCGTTGCTGCAGTTTATCACCCTCAGGTCGATTATGTTGCTTTCGTCCATGAAGTAGCCCGGGTTCTGGACAGAGGTGACTTTCAGCTTATACGTTCTCGTTCCTGTACTGTTGGATACGTTTATGGCCCTCCATTGCCAGTAGCAGTGGTCGTCCGCCCCGTTCAGACATCCGATGGCGTTTGCCAATTCGCCGTTCGACAAAGTCCTGTCATTGGTCTCGCTGTTCCAGTATGCGAATCCTGCATAAGGCATGTTCGAGTACAGGGTCTCGCCATCCGGCTGGAGCTGAAGCCTTATCGTCTGGTCTAAAACGGTATTCCCGTCATGGGCAAGGTCTGCTATCAGCACCGTGACGTTGTAAATCTGCCCGCGGCAGAGCGTCAGCGTATCGCTGACGTTGTTTGTGTTTTGCCATTTCCATCCCCACTTCACGTAATAGAAGAATGCAGCGTCCACGCCTATAGTCCACTGCCTTGCCTCCCTGAAGACTTCACCACCATCATACATGACCTCGGCCGGGCCTGCGAGGGCAAGCACCGGGGAGATGTCCGGAGGGTCGAAAAGGTATGTGACAGAAAGTGTCCTGTTGGCTTCGACATCGCCGAAGAACCACGAAATTGACCTGTTCTCGCCGTTTTCCGTAACAGTTCCAGTGGCCGCTGTGATGTTCCAGTATGGCGGGACATACTCAACGATTGTCACATTCCGGGCATTGATTTTGGGGGTTATGGAAATCTTCACCTTCTCACCCTCGAGGTACGTGACCGTTGGCGTCGGCACGGACCTCTCTATTTCGAAGTCAACCGACTGCCTGGCCTCGAAGGTGGTCTCGTAATCCTCATGCAGGCCAATGTCGTCATTATCAGCAATAGCGTAAATCCTGTAGGTTCCGGTTTCGCCGGTTGTGTAATTCAGCGTGTAAGTACCGTCATTGTTGTTTGTTACATTACCCGTGTCATATACAGGGTCATAATAGAATGTCTGCTCATTTCCGGAGGGAGATGTTATTTTTACAAGAAGCGCTGCGTTTGTAACCCTTGAGCCGACCTGACTCAGGACACCGACAATTACCTCTGCGCTTTCACCCACCAGGTAAATGGATTTTCTTGTGTTTATGTTCACCATGCCCCAGGTGAAGTTCATCTCAGCCGACTTGTCGCCGCTTTCAACGACGAGCCTGTACGCACCCGGCCTGAAGGTTCTAGTAGGAGGCACACGGATTTTGTACTTGTTTCCGGTCTTTTCGGCCAGCGCCTCGGCTCTTGTCCCGTTGGTCTGCTCAAGGCTTTCCACGTATGCCTTCACTGTCCCGTCCATCGCAGATGACTTAAGGAGATAGTCCTGCTCCGAAAGCATCGGGACGTTCCAGGCGATTGTGTCCGCTGAGCCGTTGTTGTCTGTGTCTATGAACTCGACGTCGTGAAGGGGCTCGCCGGTAACATCCGTAACCCCGCTGTACAGTCCGGTTGTTCCGTTCACCCAGAACAGTCCGACCCCGCCAGACAGCTCGACGTCAAATTCCGGCTCCTCTGAAGCGGCAAAGTCTGCTTTACCCGCAAGTATTCTGATGACAGTCTTGTTCTCCAGGCCTTCCGGTATGGACGTTTTTACCGTTACGTTTGAATAGTGCACTCCGGTTATGTTGGTTTTCACAGCGACAGATTTCTCCCAGCCTGTCTCACCAACAGTTTCTTTTTCTTCGATTTCAGGAGCCCGCGTCTTGTATTCTATAACCTTGTCGTTGAATTTCAGCGTCCAGTTGACGGGCTTGCTGACTTCTGCGGGGCCCTGCACCCTCACCGGCCCCTCAAGGTCTATCACGTACTCCTTCTCGGAAAGCTGCGGCACTATCCATTTCGCCTTATCCTCTTCTATTGTGAAATTGTACTCGCTCTCATCCGTGACATTTACCTCCAGATTACCAACCTTTTCAAAGAGGCTGGGGCTGGCTTCCTGCGACCCGATTTCCACTTCCACCGTAACGTTGTAGTAGTGCATGGAGGAATTGTGATAGAGCTTTACTTTTTTCGACGCTACTTCCGAAGAGAGCAGCGACTCGTCCAGCTCACGGCTTTCGTCTGCCTCCGCAACCAACGAATCATTATCGTAAACCTGTATGTCATATGCTCCTGTGGGTATCAAATCTTCAAGGCGCAGTGTTTCATTGATTACAACCATCACGACTGGCTGCGTTGAGAACGTGAGCGTGTAGCTCCTGTTTTCATAGGAGTCTAAATAAAAAATTAAAAATCTAGGTTCCGGGACCTGGATATCGTCAATTTTCACATCATAGGCATCGGGTGTTACGTTAAGAAATACCGTGTAATTATAAACAGGGATACTGCTCGGGTTGTAAATGCTGATGTGTTGGGTCCAGTTTACCGGCTCGCCCACCACGGCTTCTTCCTGCACAGGTTCCGAGTAAGTTACAACGACTTCAGCTGTCACGTTTATTACAGAGGTTGCATTTTCTCCTGCTGAAAAAAGCAGACTGGATTCTGACGGGTTGAGATATTCAGCGGAATCGCCCGGGAATTCCGCCCTAAGAACATATGTTCCATTTTCAGGATTTACCGTGATTTGTGCATATCCTTCTGAATCCGTCGCGTTCGTTCCAATCTGGGAATCATTCACGTAAAATAATATTGTTTTACCGGAAATGACAGAACCGTTGTCCATCAGAAGCCTGGCTTTCAGGGAACTGTCGATGAGTTCCAGCTCCATGCTGGTATTAGCCCAGACTTCAATTTTTTCCACAGCTTCTGTGGTTTTTATCGCGGGTGTTGTGGCCTCGCTCTGATTGCCGTCGTCCACTCCCAGGAAATTGCCGGTAATGCTGGAATTTACTGTCGAATTATAGGCCGTATATGCCACCACTGATCCGGCGGCCAGGAGCATCATCAGGATGGATATCAGCAATTCGGCCTGGCCGCTCGAGCCCTTTCTTTTTATAATGAGAAGGCCGGACGCTACGCTGAGTGTCAGTATCAGAACAGGAATCGAGTAGGTGATTACGAATGATAAAATCATCGCCAGAAATGAAAGCAGAGCGCTGAAAATGTAAAGGGCGCTCTGAGACTTTTTGCGCGCAGAAGACCTTCGCCTAGACATAGCTTACCCTCACCCTTATCTCGCCAGGACCCAGAGCAGCATCTTCCGTGCTAAGCACTGCTATCTCAGAAGTAAATGAAGAGCCGGCGGCAAGGTCGCCTATATTCTCGGTCCCGCTTCCTTCAGTAATCACGAAGTATTCGGGCAGAATCCACTCCAGGACCACCTGCCGCGCATCCGCGCCGGAGTTGTTAATCTCAGCCCGAAGAACAACCGGTTCCCCTCTGGTCACCTTTTCAGGAGATATTATCTGGATAATTATCTCAGGCTCTGCCGGCTGAACAGGTTCATCTTCAGCAACTTCCCCCGTAGCATTTTCTTCAGGGAATAAGGTCGCCGTTACGTTAATATCATTTGTCTGCTCTGTGAGGTTTTCGTTTATCTGTTCCTGAATAAATGATGTGTCATTTTCCATTTCATAGGTGCTGTTCTCTTCTGATGGTGTCACTTCATCACTATTCTGATTTTCTTCGGCTGCGACGTCATCTGTCTCATTATTTGACGCGATCAAGGAATCCGGGGTTATTTCACCTGTATTTGTGTTTTCGACAATTTCATCAGAAAAATTATTCACAAAATCGCCGGGCATGTTTGTATCGATGGCTTCATTCGTTTCGATTGCCGTTATCATTCCTGCGACACTATCAGTGGTCACCGTGGCGTTCTGGGCGACTATTATGGCCGTGGGCAGAAGGAGCAGAAAGAACAGAATCGTCAGCAGCTGGGCCTGTGACTTCAGGCTGCTGCCTTTGTAGCACGATTTCAGATAGCAGAGCTTCGCTGCTCCGATGTCCCTCTGGATAATCACCTGGGCTCCGATGAGCTCGTACACGTATTTCGTTATCGTGTGCCTGTGATGTCCCACAAGGTCGGATATGTCCTTAAGCGTCAGGCCTTCAGGATGCTTCCTAAGCGTCTCTATGATTACATCCTTCATATCCCGAGAATTTTGGTTCATTGGCAAGGGCGCGCACCTGTCCAACAGTTATACATTAGTGTACAACACTGTTAATGTACGTAACTGTCGAACCTTATATGCACTGTTAACTGGACAAAAGCTTAAATTGTCGATCGACAATAGGATGTCATGGTGAAGCTTTTCAACCCCCGAAACTTCGACAAGGAAAAGATGAACTCGCTTTCAGAAATTGAGAAAATCAGGGAGTCAGAAAAGGAAAAATCCGCAAACCAGAGGATAGAGGTGCTGATTTTTAAGAAATTCGAGGAGATGGGCCTGGAGGACAGGATGAAAGAGATGAACTCGAGACTGGAAGAAATCGCGGAAAAAATGGACGAACTGGCCTATCTCTACCAGTCGAACAGTCGACAAAAAACCTCACCGAGCGTCAGAAAAATGCGCGTAAAGGAAATGATTACACTTATGCTCCAGCAGCATGAATCACTCAGCGCACCCCAGCTGAGCGACCTGCTAAAACTGTCCAGGACGAGGTGCAGCGAATATCTTAAGGAGATGGAGCATAACGGCACACTTAAATCAGAACTCAGGTGTCGGAAAAGGTTCTACAAAGTCCGACAGTAGAATTGGGCCCCCGAAAAGTTTATATAAAACATGAATGTTCTCAGAGGTTTAAACATTTCTTATATTATATATTATATCTGATTCGAAACAATAATGATGGATAGCGCCAATAGATGTGCCAGCCTGCTTTTTTTATTTGTTTTTTTTCTTCCTTTATCAACGGTCTCTGCCTCGGATTTGCCTGCGGTTACGCTGGTTTCGCCGGCAGAAGGGAACGTTTCAGTCTCTAACAACATAACATTCATTTGCAACGCTGTGGGTGATGAAAACGTATACAACATATCCCTCTATCATAATATAAACGGCTATTTTGAGCTGTACCAAACAAAGCATATAATGGAGCTTGAGGAGGATTCGAACACCACACTACTATGCCACTTCGACAATTCATACATATGTGAGGATGGGGAAGCGGGAACAAGCGCATCCACGAGCTTCACGGCAAGCAGATTCATGAAAGGCGTTTATATAAACGGCTCCGGAACCCTGAGGTACCAGACTGTAAACAACATAGAATACGACCATGGAACCATTGAATTCTGGGCCAGGCCCAGTTCAGACCCGGGTTCCAATTCGTACTTATACTTTTTCTCCACGGGCAGTGAATATCAGAATGAGATGGGCATATACTCATACGGCGGGATTCTTCACTTTGTGTTTTATGACAATTACGGGGACTATTCCGACGCCCAGGCTAATATATCTTTCTGGAACGCAGGGGAGTGGCACCATGTTGCCGCAATCTGGGATGTTGTCAATGGCTTTGAGCCCGTATATGACCATCTTGACCTGTTCATAGACGGCTCAAATGAGGATGTCACCCACCGCAGCGACTTTTCAACATACGGGTTATACTTCAACCCATATATGTACATAGGGAGCCACTCAAGCGGCCAGTACCAGGCCAATTCCACCATTGACGAGTTCAGGATATCGGAATGGCCGAGGTCTCCGGCAGAGATAAATGCCTCCTATCAGAAAGGCGCGGGAAATCACAGCAATGAGTATGCCAACTGGACGCTGATTAATATTTCCGACGGGACATATGTTTGGAACTGTCTGGCATACGACAATGAATCCCAGGGTTCATGGAATGATACCAACTATTCATTCAGCATCGATGCTGTATCCCCGCCATCCGTAAACGGCATAATCCTGTCACCGAGTTCAGCAGATGACATCGACCCCGGCATCAACGTCAGCGTCACCGCCAACGTCACCGACGTCTCTAACGTGAGCGCGGTGATGCTCCAGTACAAGGCCCCGCTCGCGGGCGCTTATACGAATGACAGCATGGACTACAGCCAGGCCACAGGCCTCTGGGAGAACAGTACCATCGTCACCACCCTCTCGGGAATCGGAAACTGGAGCTACCGCATATGGGCAAACGACACCAACGGTCATTCCGGCTACACCGCGGCGTACACGCTTCCGGTGGAATGGGACAGTACGTGGCTGTTAACTATAATCAACTCGTCCGGGAGCATCTCGGATGACTTCGGCGCTGTGCAGGGCTTCAAGGCCAGCACGCAGACGCTGGGAATTCTGATTATAAACAATACCGGTGATTACACGCTGAACTTCGATCTTGGCTCGTATCCGCTGTCCGTATACGTTGCGTACAATGAGACTGAGCCATTTGACCTGCCAAGCGGGTCTGCGAAAACCATAGAGGTTAATGCCGCCATACCGGATACCCCCAGCGAGTACGCGTTCAAAATAAATATCAGCTCATCGGGCGGAAAGCCGCCTTTCAGGGAAATAAACAGCACCGTGATATCTTTCATCGGTGGCCCGTATATCAATGGCTCAACGGAACTAACCGGCTACACTGTGTCCATGAGCCAGGGTTCGAGCGGCAACTTCACAGTCAGAATAAAAAACATAGGTAACGAGACAGCAACGTACGTCTGGGTCAACTGGACGTTTCCCAGTGGATGGTCCAATATTTCGGGCGATATGAAAAGTATGATAGGTAACATGAGTCCTCAGGAAACCTACAGCTCCACCGTTACTGCTTACGCAAGCTCGTCCGCATACGCTGGCGCGTCTCTTGTACAGGTAAACTCCAGCTGCAGCGAGGGTTCCGGGGGCAGCGACTTCGTCCTGGTATCATTAAGCTGCAGTTCCGGCGACGGCATCTGCGGCTCGGGCTGCACCTATCTGACAGATGACGATTGCGAGGCGCCGAAGGGGGGCGGCGGGACCACGTATACCGGAACAGGAGGTGTTATAATAGTCAGGGAGCCGAGAATGGAAGTGTCAATTCCGGAAAGGCTCGATTTGACAAAGGGTGAGACATACACTTTTGCTGTCAATATCAGCAATCCTGTGGCAAATACTAACCTCACGAACATCAGAGTAGAAACAAGCGGCTATCCTGAAATGCACATAAAAAGGTCACCTTCCTTGATTAACAATATTGCCACGAACCAGACCAAAAGTTTTTTATTGAGCGTGAGCGCCCCGCCTTACATCGAGGAGAAGGACTATATTCTAAGCGTTGTCGTCAGGGGGACGGGGGTATACGGAGGCGGCTCCCAGCCTTTAAGCGCCAGCGCCAATGTCCACTTGTCCGTACACGGCGTGGCAGAGAGCGAGAGCCTTGCCGCGATACAGGATGCGGAGACTGCCCTTAATGAGATGAGAGACGTGGGGCTGAGCGTGGAAACTCTTTCGGGGATGCTCGACGATGCCAGGAAGGCATATGCAGACATGGACTTCGACAAGGCGAAAGGGCTTGCGCAGGATGTTTCAGACCTGAAGGAAAAGGCCTTCAGGGTTTTGTCTCTCATCGGGGATATGGACAGCAGGATAGATTTCGCAAAAAAATACGGTATAAGCATGGAAGAGACGAGGAAGATGGAAAGCCTGGCGAAATCCGCCTTCCAGAGGGGCGACTACAGGAGGGCCGAAGAAAGGGTTACGGCCGCCATAACGGCATACCAACTGGAAACGAAAACCTTGCTGCCCGTTCTGATATTTATGCATGATAACTGGCACCTGATTTCGATTTTGATTTTGTCAATAGCTTTAGTTTCCATTTTTAGCAGGAAAAAACTGAGAATAAGAAATGCGGGGCTGAGGTTGGTGGCGATAAAAAATTCCAAGGCTGTCCTGAAAAAAATGACAGGCGAGCTTCAGGGTGACTATTATAACAAAGGGGAAACAACAAAGATGGATTATAACATCACGAGGCAGTCGTATGAAAAAAGGCTCGCAGAGCTGAACTCGGAGGAACTGAGGCTGGCGACAAAACTCGCCGCGATGAAAGGGAAAAGCAGGAGCAAGAACCTGCTGGAGGAAAGAGAAAACCTGAAGAAAAGGCTGGCCGACGCACAGCATGATTACTACGAGAAGGGGGGGATTGGGAAGAATGAATATGAAGAAACGGCAAGAGTCATAAACGAAGAACTCGCCTCTGTGGAAAAAGGCCTGTCCGTATTGAAGAAACCGCATAAAAAATTCACATGCGTCCTGCTTTTTGTCTTGTTCGTGTCTTTATTTGCCCGGGCCTCCGTAGCCGAAGAATATGTCACTGCCGGGGAAGCCGCCGCTGCGATTTCGCAGGCCGAAATAACCATGGGGGAGATGAGGGCTATGGGGCTTGGAATACAATATCCCAATCATACAATCGAGGAGGCAAAGCTGCTGCTGTCAAGAGGCGATAACGGCTCAGCGCTGACCATGGCCAGGTACGTGTCCGTAATAAAGCAGAAGGCTGTCACTGTGGACGGCATGATAGACGATGTTGAGGTTAGAATTTACGAGCTTTCATCGTTGGGCCACAACGTGTCAGAGGCGGAGCCGCTGCTCAGCGGCGCCATCGGCGAGTTCAGGATAGAAAATTATGAAAAGGCCGAAGAGACGCTGGGGCGGGCCATGGACGTCCTGGACAGTACTGAAAGGGAGGCCGCCCTCTTGAAGGCCACGGAAAAAAACGTATTCAGCGACCTTTACCTGTCAGCCTATGAAAACAGGCTTGTCATTCTCCCCTCTGTTTTCATCATTTTGTTGATTGTGGCTGCTGTACGCTTTGAACTAAGAAAATCACGCAAAGCCCGTATGGTCAGGAACCTAGAGAAGGATATTGGGAGCGTAAAGAGCTCCATGATGTCCCTGCAGGAGGCATACTTTGTACGAGGCGATGTGGGCAGAAAGAGCTACGATACGGAGATGAAAAGATATAAGGAGGAGCTTTCAAAGGCCGTTGAGAGTCTGGAGTTGGCGAGGAAGGGGTCGCCGGGAAAATAGTTTGCCTATTCTTTCGGTTTTCTACGCATCTGTTTAAACATTCTTTTTTTAGCCGCATTGTGAATATCTAATTTATGGCAACCGAGAGTGATATAATAAATGAAATTTCAGGTAAAGACATTCTATTGTTTCTCATACCAAACCGGAATTATTCGGACGGGATGAAAAGCATAACAGCGGCATCGGCAAAAATCTTCGATAAAATATGCTACGTTTCCCTCAACAAACCGCACGAGACCCTCATGTCGATATTCAAGGGATGCGACATCAAGACAGGCGGCATCGTGTTCGTGGACTGCGTCGCGGCAGGCGCCAAAAAACCTGCATCCGTGTGCAAGGTTTTCTTCGTCCCGTCGCCAAACGCCCTTACAGACCTCAACATAGCGATAAACAACGTCGTAAAGGAGGAAAGGGCCAAGGTCATATTGTTTGATTCGCTTTCTACAATACTCGTCTATCAGGAGCCCTCAATCGTCATAAAATTCTCACACTCAATTATCTCAAGTCTCAGGAGTGCGAAGGTGAAAGGCATCTTCACGTGCCTGAAGGAGGATATAGGAAACGAACTCGTGAAGGACCTTTCAATGTTCGTCGACAAGATAATAGAATTATGATGATATGAAATCTGAAAAATTATTCAAAGGGAAAACGGAAGGCTTTGCTCACAGGACAATTGAGTGTAAGGAATGCGAGGAACTGTTGTCCGCGGCATTTGACTGCGCCAGCGATGCCGTGGTCCTGCTGGACAGAAGCGGCAGAATCATCAGAATAAACAGGGTTGTCACCGACCTCGGCGGGTTTGAGGAAAAGGATCTTGTGGGTAAGGGGTTCAGGATTCTCAGGCTTTTTTCTCCAATGGATCTGGCAGGAATCGCGGCCGATTTCGCAAGGGTAATCGGGGGAGCCACGACACCCGCGCGCGAAGTCGAAATAAAGACGAAGAGGGGCAATCTGCGCGTAGAAATCAGGGGCTCGCCTGTAAGAAAGAACGGCAAAGTCGTCGGGGTACTTGGTATCCTGAGAGACGTTACAGAGCGCAAGAAGACTGAACAAATAGCCAAGGAAGCTTTTGAATATGCTGAAAAAATCGTAGATACGGTGCGGGAGCCTTTGATAGTGCTGGATGCCAATCTAAAGGTAATCTCAGCCAACGACTCCTTCTACCGGACATTTAAAGTTGACCCCAAGAAAACCCAAGGCCGGTTCATTTACGATTTGGGCAACCGACAGTGGAACATCCCTAAACTACGACAGTTACTGGAGAACATCCTTCCCAAAAAGAATACCTTCGAGAACTTCGAGATTGAGCACGACTTTGAGACCATTGGAAAGAAAACAATGATTTTAAATGCCCGCCGCCTTGATACGGTGCAGATGATTCTCATTGCTATTGAGGACATCACCGAGCGCAAGCGGCTAGAGAATGAAGTGTCGCTGGCAAAAGAAAAAGAATTTGAAGTTGTTTTTGATAGCGCAGCGGATGGAATAGTAATAGCCGATTTGGAAAGCAAGAAATTCCGCCGCAGTAATGCGGCAATTTGCCGTATGCTTGGCTATAGCAAAGAGGAAATGAAGAAGTTAGGAGTCATGGATATTCATCCTAAAAAAGACCTCCCTTATGTTATTGATCAATTTGGAAGGCAAGCAAAAGGGGAATTTTCCATGTCCTGTGATTTGCCCGTAAAGAGAAAAGACGGCAGTGTTTTTTATGCTGATGTTAATTCAGCAACCGTCAAAATTGCTGGAAAACCATATCTAATGGGTTTTTTTCGTGACGTCACCGAGCGCAAGGAGGCCGAGGAGAAAATTAAGCTATTTTCCGATGCTATCGCTAGCGCCCATGATTGCTTTTTGCTTACTGGCATGAAGGGAAACATTACTTACGCGAATGAATCCGCTAGCATAACATTTGGGTATACCCCTGAGGAATTCCTGAAGCTAAACATAACTGATCTTGATGCCGACCACAAGGTTGCCAAAAAAGTTATGCAGGAGATGCAGGTGAAAGGAAAATGGAGTGGCGAGGTAATCAACATCAAAAAAAATAAGGAAAAATTTCCTTCTCTTCTATCCGCTTTTATTATCAAGGATGAAAAAGGCAACCCAAAAGGGACGATGGGCATCCTTAGGGACATTACCGTGCGCAAGAAGGAGGAGGAGAACACCAGGAAGAGGGGAGAAGAGCTGGAGAGATTCAGCAAGCTCTCAGTCGGCAGGGAGCTTAAGATGATTGAGCTGAAGAAGAGGATAGAGGAACTTGAAGAGAAATTGAAGGGGAAATAAAAGGGTTAAAAAGTAAATAAAAAGGGGGTGAAGCGTGTGCAGAAAAAAGAGAAAGTAGAAGCGACAAGAACTACAAGTTGGGCGGGGCGGGGTTCATTATTTTCTCTTAAGGCACTCTTAACCGCGCTTGTTTTCGGAGTTCTTGCTCTGGCTGTTGTTCTCGGGGGCTTGCACATTCCCATTCCCGGTACTGGCGTAGTTACTGACCCCAGGGAGTTATTCACAACAATAGGTTCAGCGCTCTCAGGACCAGTTGGCGGGATTTTAATAGGCATCCTTGCCGGGATTGCTGAACCTGGCGGAATTCAATTAGCCAGCTTGCTGGGACACATTGCCGGGTGCTTGTTTTTGGGCTTGGCTTACAAGAAGCTGGTATATGAACGTCTCAAAACACCATTACTTTATCTGGGATGGGCCGGATTGGTTTTTGTGTACTACCTTGTGCCTGTTGTGCCTGGCTTTACTGTTGGGATAGCAACATTTTATCCCGGAACTTATGCTGAGTATTTTGGCGAAATAAACGTCTTTCAGGCCTATCTTACCTTGGCAGCGGGCGCGGCGTGGGAGGCTTTGCTCACAGCCACAATCACCACTCTTGCCATGATTGCTATGCCCAAGAGGTACAGGCGGCCGTTGTGGTAGCTTGGAGCTGACATGAATTTATGGATTATATGATTCAGCGTGCCGGGCAGAGACCCCCCTCCCCATGCTTCAGCACGGGGAGTGGATGCAAATTGGATAATCAGAGCAAACCCTTATGGCTTTAGCCACGAGCAGTTTGGGGGTTAGTTAAGGACTAAATGGAAAGGATTAAGAATGAGCTCAGATAGCGGTAAAACTGAAAGTGCGGGAACTAAGCAGCATCTTTGGGGTGAAAGAATCAGGAACTCTGTGGCTACTAAGCTTACGCTCTGGTTCCTGTTGTTAGCCATGGTGCCTCTAGCCGTGTTTTTTATTTTCATATCGCCTCACGTGAATGACGCGTTTATGAGTGCAGCGTCTGAACATATGGCTTATGAGGCAAGGTTGCTTGGGGCAGGGATTTCTTTCCTGAACAGCGAGGATGAAATGAGAGCTGTGGTAGTTAATAATAGTGATGAGGGTCATGTTTCGTTTATAATCGATAAGAATGGACTTTATACGATTCATCCCGATAAAGCAAAGATTAACACATCGATGCGTCCTGATTTCTCAGCCAAGACAACTGAGGAAATCCTTTCAAATAATGAAGGCGTTACGATTGATGAGAATTTCATCATAGGCTACTCTGCCATGCCAGCAAAGAACATGATAGGAGTAGTGGTAATGAACAAATCCCAGATTACGAAGAAAATGGTGAGCATGGAAAATGCCGCTTTCATTCAACTCTCAATAAGCCTTGTCATCATAGCCCTGGCAGGCGGTGCCCTGATATGGTTCTTGGTCGGTCCGATGTATAAGTTGAGGGGGTTTGCCCAGGAAGTCGGGGCTGGCAATCTGAACGTCAGGATTGAGCCTTCTGAATTCGATGGTGAGCTGGAAGCCCTCGCCACTGCCTTCAAGCAGATGACAATCGACCTGAAAAAGTCCCGGGAACAGATAGGGAAGCATACAGAAGAACTCGAACAAAGAGTTCAGGAGAGGACAAAGGAACTCGGCGGTAAAGTTGATGAGCTGATAAAAACCAAAACGGCAATCCTGAACATGATGGAGGACATGGACGAGACGAACAAGGAGCTGATAAAAACCAAGCATGATCTGGAGAAGAGTCTGGGAGAACTGAGGGAGATGGACGTGAAGAAGGACCAGTTCATCTCGATAGCCGCACATGAGCTGAAGACCCCGCTGACATCCATACACGGTTTCTCCCAGCTTTTGCAGAACAGGAAGATTGGCAATGATTTCAGCAAGAGGAACGAGTACCTGAAGATAATGGACCACGAGTCCAAAAGGCTGGCGAAGCTTGTTAACGACATACTGAACCTTTCGAGGATAGACCTCGGCACGATGAAGCTCACCGTCGAAAAGGTCGACCTGAATGAGTTCATGCAAAGTATCGAGAAGGAGATGGGCATACAGATAAAAGAGAAGGGCCTTGAATCGAAATTCGAGGTGGGAGGGAAGCTGCCCAGAATAAATACGGACAGGGAAAAGCTTACAGAGATTCTGATCAACCTGATCAGCAATGCTGTCAAATACACCCCAAAGGGATTGGTAACCATCACCATGAACTTGGAGGGCGGGGATGTGCACTTCTGCGTCAAGGACACCGGCATAGGCATATCGAGGATAGAGCAGGGGAAGATATTCGAAAGGTTCTATCAGGTCGATTCGTCTTATACGAGGAAGGCCGGCGGCGCCGGTCTAGGCCTCGCGCTGTGCAAGGAGTACGTTGGGATCATGGGCGGAACCATGTGGGTAAAAAGCAGGGCGGGCCGGGGCACCGAGTTCCATTTCACGCTGCCTGTAAAGGGCGTTCCGAAAACATTAGTGATGGCAGGAGAAAAAATGGCTGAAGAAGCTTTGAAAAAGTCCGAGGGATCATAAGAAAGAAAGGCTTGTGAGATACGGACCGGGAAATAAGCCGCGCCATCGCCTTCCGGCCAACGTCATCGCAAACAGGCATTTCTCATGTTCCCCGCGGCCGACTTTTTGCTTCCACCTTCATCGCATCGCTCGTGTAATACATCCCAAGCCCAACGGTGAAGAAAGCCATTACATAAATAGTGTCAACCGGGGAGCCGGTGTAGTAAGTCCCGGCTGAAATCGTCCACGAGAAGGCAAGATCGGCAACGGCCTGCAGTATGAAGCCAAGGCATATTATGGCGAACGGCCTGAACAATCTTCCGCCGCCGATAAGGGTCAGTATCACCAGCGCGAACGACATGAAAATTATGTCGCCGGACGGGTAGGCTACGTTTAAGATTTTTGTCAGCGTGGGAACGTCCTCGGATAGTTTTGACTGGACGAACAGCCAGTATGTCAGCAGGAATACAGCTACAGGTATTATTGCAATCTTTAGCACAGTTCCAGCGTCAAATCTTGTTTTCAGGTTTCTGAGGAGCAGGAACAGGCCAGCTGTTGCAAACGGTATCATCCCCAGATAAAAAACATCCGCCATGGACGGATACGGCACTTCAATCTGCGCCGCGACATTATAATACATCCATGCCAGGTTGCCGAGCATCCAAAAAAGCATCCCGAGCGAAACGAGGGCAAGCGACCTGCCAATGGCGCTTTTCATAGTGAACGTCCTTGCCCTGTAAAAGCCTATGGTCACGGAGATGAGAATTATCACCGATTGTCCCAAACCCACGACAATATACGTGAAAACGGGGGGCTGTTTCAAAAAAGACAGTGAAATGATTCCGCACACAGACGATGCAGCCAACAGAAACAATACCAGTACCTTTTTGTCCATGTCCTTCACCTCTCTAATGCACTTTCGCATATTTTTTGTAAAGCGGCTCTAGTTTATTCTTTGCCGCCGTTTCGCCGATGAACCTCCCAAGGAAGTATGCGCATTCATCGAGGAAATCCTTCGGGTATTTCTCAGGATTATCAAAATTGTCCAACTGCTTCGATATTAGGGGACCCAAAAGTTTTTCAAATACGGATCCGGCTTCCGCCTTTAGTGTCATATTTTAATAATTGGATGGACTTAAATAAAGACTATCCGACTATTTTCTTTACCCTCCTTACAAGGTCGTCGTTATCGAAGGGCTTTGTTATGTAGTCCAAGACTTTCATCTTCTTGAGCGTATCCTTCCCGGTTTCCGAGAACCGGGCAACCGTCAAAAAGGCAACCTTCAGGTCCCTGGTCTTGGGGTCTGCCCTGATTTTCTCGCAGACCTCCCTTCCGCTCATACCAGGCATCATCATGTCGAGAAGTATCAGGTCCGGTTTCACGGTTTTCAGCTTTTGCAGGCACTCCTTACCGTCGGATGCTGTCACAACAGCGAACCCCGCCTGTTCCAGAACTGCCTCCAGTAGCTCCAGCAGATTCTCCTCGTCGTCGACCACCATTACTTTCTTCGCCATAGTATTTTAATTTAATTTTTCTACTTAAATATCACTCTTTTTGTTGAAGTTTATGGTCCTGTCGGCGAACATCTTAAGGTCGCTGAGGAGCCTCTCGCTTTCCTCGACGGGTATGGAATCATGCTTCAGGACAAGGTAAAGGATTTTGTTCCTCTCCCTTTCCTCGGAGAGAAAATCGTGGGTGAACCTCACTATCTTGGAGGTTTCCTGATATATCAGCATGGTGGATATGGTGTCAAAGACAACCACGCTGCATTTTTTTTCCTTTATCGCATTTGATATGGCGACCCTTATGTCCGCAAGGTCCGTGGGAGAGTCCAGGAATGTGCAGTTATCCGTGGGTCTCCTTTTCCCGTAATGCGAGCTCAGGACATCGATGAAGTGGGATTTTTTTACATCTATGCCCCTGTTCCTGAGGTCGTTCGCGACGTCCATGTAGGGCTTGCTCAGGCACACGTAGCATAACTTTTTCTCGGTTCTCGCCATCGACTTTGCTATCTCCGCTATTTTGTCCATGCAGGCCTCTTCCTCAAGCAGTATAAGCAGGAACTGGCCCTTTTCTATTTCTTTTATCAGGTCGACTGCCCCGTTCATAAATATAAAGAATTCGCAAATTATACTTAAAAGCATTTATGTTTAAACATCTGATAGAAAAATTTAAATAATACTTATAATATAAGAAACATGTCCGAATTCCCCGCAGTAAGGATAATAGATACCACCCTGAGGGACGGGGAGCAGATGCCCGGCGTTGTTTTCTCCCCGAAGCAAAAAATCGAGCTTGCGGTGAAGTTCTCGGATTTTGGGATTGACCGCATAGAGATAATGCCAGCCGTTTCAGAGGCTGAAAGGAAAGTGGCAAAAATTCTCTGCGGGATGGGCCTCGCTCAAAAGCTGACCGCATCGACCATGATGAGGAAAGACGCTGTGGACATGGCACTGGACTGCGGATTCGAGCATATCACGCTGTTCACCCCGCTATCGGAAATCCAGCTTGGGACAATCGGAATGACGCCGGAGGAGAACATCAGAAAAAGCATGGAGATGGCCGATTACGCACTCTCACACGGCCTGCGGGTGTGCTTTGCGGGGGCTGATACTACCAGGGCGAGCCCGGAGTATGTTTCAAGCTTCATAAACTCACTGGCCCGCAAAATAGAGTACTTCATGGCATGCGACACGCTTGGCTGCCTGACCCCGATGAAGGCACACTCATTCTTCAGGGAGATGTGCTCCAAGAGCAGGGTCCCTGTCTGCCTTCATGAGCACAACGACTTCGGGCTGGCCACGGCCAATACGATCAGCGGCATTGCAGCCGGTGCGCAGATGTTCTCCGGGACATTCACCGGGATAGGTGAAAGGGCGGGAAACGCGCCAATCGAGGAGGTCTTGTCCTCCTTGAAGTTCCTGCTCGGGATTGAGCTGCCCGTAAAGTACGGGCGCCTGGCCGGAATCTGCAATGCCGTGGAAAAATACTCCGGTGTCAGGCTGCAGAGCCACAAGCCCATAGTTGGCAGGAATGCATTCAGGCACGAGTCAGGAATACACGTCGACGGTTTCCTCAAGGATGCCAGAAGCTACGAGTTTTTCGACCCCGCGCTGGTCGGGCAGCAGAGCTCCATATCAATAGGCAAGCACTCCGGCGGAAGCATAATCGAATACCTGACAGATTGCAAAATCATCGGCGAGAAAAAGCAGCAGGTGATGTCAAAGATAAAGGACGAGTCGCAGAGGAGGGGGAGGTCTCTTACCAAAAACGAGGTCTTCAGAATAATGCAGTCGTTCGAACAGCCGTACGATGAAACCGGGGTGCTGTATGCGTAGGAAGGCGCTTTACATAATATACAAGAGGATACGGCCGGCCTTCGGCCTGCCTCTCGGATTCATACTCATGTATGGATTCTTTGTGAACAGCATCAGTCTACAATTAATACTTGCTGGAATCGTTTTCGTTTTAATAGAAATATACGCTGGTCTTTACAACGATTACTGGGATTATGATGAGGATGTTAAAAATAAAAGGAAGGACAAGCTTACAACCTCCGGCCTGCTTACGCTGGAACGGGTAAAATACCTTGCCTTTTCCCTTGCTGGCGCAGCGATTATTTTGGCGGCATTCACGAACACATTCGTTTTATTTGTTGCGCTCTACGCCGTAATCATGTTCACATTCTATTCACACCCAAAATTTAAGCTGAAAGGCAGAATTTGGGGTTATCTTGAGGTGTCCACCATATTCTTTTTCATACCCATTGCCCTGAATACTCTTCTGCTGCCTGAATTTTATCCACCTACACTGATATTTAGCGCATATTGCTTCTTACAGTTCGCATACATACTTTTTCAAAAAGACTCTACCGATCCCGAGGACAAAAAGAACATATTTCTGACTCATGGGTGGGAGAAAAGCACCATCGCAACTTCTGTTATAGGTGTTTTGGCCTCTTTGTCTTTGCTCATTGTGTGTCTTTTCAAGCCGGTCCTGCTTTTAGTTTGGTTCTTCAACGCATTTACCAAATTCTCTAACCTGAATAGCATAAGAAACAAAACTATAACAAGAACGCTGAGAAGCAGACTTATCTTGTTCGAGTTCCTGACACCATATCTATTTATTGGGGTAAATTTCTTATGATTTCGGAATTTCTTGATTTCATCAGAATAAGGATATGCATTACTATTGCATTTATTGCGATGTCAGGATATTTGTTGTTCAATCCTCCAGATTTAAACCTTTTCTATGTCGCTCTTAGTCCTTTTTTCATTTTCGCCGGGGGGTATGCATATAACAATATAACTGACAAGCGAGAGGATAGTATCAATAGGAAAGGGATAAACCCCCTTGTGGAAAGTGAAGGGAATTATCTGATCGTGTTTTTGTGTTTCTTTGTTGGGGTTGTTTTTTCTTTACCACTATCCTTTTACTCGATATTGGATGCTTTCTTGATTTTATTTGTTAGCATATCCTACTCCCTTTTTAGGTTGAAAAAATATTTTTTGGTCAAGAATGTGTATACCGGATTTGCATTACCCCTCGCTTTTTTGCTGGGCGCTTTTAATGGCCCGACGGTAACAATCGAGATCCTGCAATATTACTTGTTGTTGTCCTTTTTTATTTTCATCGGCTCAGTTGTCTCAGACCTAAGGGACTTAGAGGGTGACCGTAAAACAGGCATAAAGACCCTGCCTGTTTACCTCGGGTTCGGAAGGGCAAGGAAACTGACATATTTTATGCTTTTGATTTGCATTGTGCTATTCTTAATGCTCCCAAGATTTTTAATCTTGCTGCCATTCACACTCTTTGTCATTTTCTTTCTCCACAAAAATAGGGTGTCTTCTGCGCACTCGTTGGGAGGAGTTTCACTAATAGCGTTAACTCTATGGTTGGTGATTTAAATGTGTCTTGTAACGTTCTCATGGAAGGAATCAGACTCCTTGGAAAAAGTTAAAACTTACAGAGGCCGCCCGACATGGGCAAATATCGAACTTACGGAGTTCTGCAATTTCGATTGCAAATGGTGTTATGCTGCGGCTAACATAAGCTTTAAGAAAAAGCGCATCCACATGAGCAAAAAGAACGCTGTAAGGTTATTAAAAATACTAGCAGAGTCAGGAATAAAAGAGATTACCTGCTCTGGTGGTGAGCCACTCATGTATCCGCATATACATGAATTCATAAAAGAAGCGAGAAATTACGGCATGATTGTGCACATGAATACAAATGGGTATTTCCTCACAAAAACGCTTGCAAAGAAGTTGCATGATGCCGGGCTTACCCAGATTCAGACAAACATAGATAGTTTAGACCCAGCGAAACACGATGCAATAAGGGGGAAGTCTGGTTCATTAAAACATTCATTGAAGGCGCTTAAGAACGCCATTGATGTAGGAATGACGGCTGTATCTGAGACTGTAGTGACAAAGCAAGGTGAAAATGAAATTTTTGATATAATAAAATTCGCTAGGGAGAAGATAGGGGTTCATAAATGCAGAGTTTGGGATGCCACCCCATCCGGGGCGGTTCTTGAAAACATGGAAATGATACCTAAAAATTATCCAGATATTCTCAGAAGGGTAGTAAAACTGGTTTCAAAAATGGGGGCAACTGAGGTACTTTCATACGAACCCTTTTTTCCCGAAGATGTCAACGCCAGTCTCAAAGTAACTCAAACAGGTTGCCCTGTGAGCATGGGGATGCTTGTCCACGTTCTCCCAAACGGCGACGTTCCTTATTGTGTAACTGTAAGGAGTCAAATAATGTACAACATATTCGATTACAAAAAGATTGGTAAAATACATCCGCAAATGATAAGGAAATACAACGAATCAATTTTAGGGTCAGATAACGGTTGCGCAAGCAGAATGATAATCAATAATTCTAAGGATTATCAAAAACCCCATTAATCATAAGGAATACTTTACAATAAGACGCTTGTACTGTTTTTTTAGCGAAATGGTTCTGAAATCCCTATCTAACAACCACAAGAATCCCAAAATCACATGCAACAGAAAATCCCAGTTGTCTTCATCAGCCTGTAAGCCGTAAGGCGGGTTTTCTATTGTTATTGTTATTTCTTCATCATACCTGGAGATCTTCATTTCGCCCCATCCCGTGACTTGGGCTATGGTCTTAAGGAGTGATAATTTGTTACTTTCCTCGACATCCTTTTTTACGATCTCGTTGAAATAATCGTAAGAGATTTCAGAAATTTTGTCCATAAGAATGTTGGAGCTGCCGAATATGTGAAATAATGTGTTTTCTATCGTAATTAGGGACCTATCCCTGAATTGGAGTCTATTGTTCTCTTTGATGGTGAGGATGCCTCTTTCAATTGCGTTTTTCATGGAGAAGCCCCTTTCTGAGATATGGTTAAGCTTCCTGTACTTATCTATTTCCTTGATTGGGGGATTTTTCCAATATGCGGCTTCAACAGAAAAGGTGTATTCCGATTCTTTTTTGGTCTGAACTGCTTTCAAACATCTGGTTTCAGAATTCGTAACAGCATTTAGAATTCCGGCGAAAGCTCCAGCAACAAATGCATTTTTTCCGATAACTCTTGTAGTGTGTTCGTTTTTTGTTCTTATAATGATGGTATTGCCAATTTTTTTAACATTTAGATCATCCATTAATCCCAGATTCTTCCATATTTTTCTTGCAATTGTGTTGAATAGGAAAGTTATTGGTAATTTCCTTACGGCAGGTGGGAACAGGCCGATTATAACCAAATTCATCCACTTCCTGCCAATCTCCTCCATTTCCTTTTCATAGCCTGCGTCTTCGCACTCCTTTATGTAATTGGCCAGAATGTCCTCGAAGAACAGGACATCCCTCCTTTCCCTAGCTTTGAACCTGTTGATGATGCCCCCCACGCCTACCCGTAGTATGTTTCTCCTCAGAGATTCTGACAAGCGCATGAACTCAGGCCCCGATAAGTTTATACATCTTTAATAAAAATTTATGTTTTGGCGTTAAATTTCTTAGAGGTTTGGATGAATCTTAACAGAGCTATTGAAAACACGCCGCACTCGGCGGTGGCTGGATACTTCGGCAGGGCGCCGGAGGGCGCCATCAACCTTTCATTGGGCGAGCCGCTTTTCCAGCCCCCGGAATCTGTAAGAAATGCCTATATAGAGGCCTTGAGTAGCGGCTCAAGCAGGTATGCGCCTGTGCAGGGGCTACCTGAGCTTCTGGAAGCGGTATCCAGCAAGCTCGAAAGCGAAAACGGGATTGCGTCAAAGCCCGGAAACGTGCTGATAACGAACGGGGCGAACGAGGCCATTGCGCTCGCCATCCTTTCGGTTGTAGACAGGGGAGACGAGGTACTCATATGCGAGCCAAGTTTCCCTGCCTTCAGCCCCCTCGTCAGGTACTGCATGGGAAAGCACGTCCCTTTGGTTCTGAAAGAAGAGAACGGTTTTCAGCCGGACCTGGAAGAACTGAAAAATCTGATAAACAGAAGGACGAAACTCATGGTTCTTAACACGCCGCACAATCCGACGGGTTCGGTTTTCAGCCGCGAAACACTGAAGGCGGTCTCGGAAATCTGCAGGTGCTACATACTCGTTGATGAAGTTTACGAAAACCTTGTCTACGGAAAAAGTCACCATTCCCTGGCTTCGGTGGCCGAGGGGCCGGAAAAGGTAATAACCGTCAATTCATTCTCGAAAACCTACTGCATGTGCGGGTACAGGCTTGGCTATCTGCACGCCTCAGCCGACCTTATAAAAAACTTCATGAAGCTGAAGCTGTACATATCCATATGCAGCAGTACCCCCGTACAGATGGCCGGGCTCGCTGCTCTTCAGGACGAGGACTTTCCGGTGGCGGCGAGGGCCGAGTTCAGAAAGAGAAGGGACATCATGCAGCGCGGCTTCAGAATGCTGGGAATGCCTTTTGTCAAGCCAGACGGGACGTTCTACATATTCCCGAACATATCCGAATGGGGAAACGACAGGGAGGTACATGAGATATTCCTTAAGGCGGGGGTTCTGACTCTCCCTGGAAGGATTT
>Ga0315291_10001714_pt1 | contig 29107 bp, 44 predicted proteins | sample YL17G12_20_MG_FD_203070 | JGI IMG/M metagenome (GOLD analysis project Ga0315291, IMG submission 203070) | Sediment microbial communities from Yellowstone Lake, YNP, Wyoming, USA - YL17G12_20 | ecosystem: Environmental > Aquatic > Freshwater > Lake > Sediment | place: USA: Wyoming | collected...
AGTTTGAGGCCATCCGTACTGTAGGTGGAAGGATACTCTTTGCTGACCCATCTGACCTTAGAGAGTATGCTCAGACTGTGCTCAATGGGGCTAATATCTGGTTCGAGAAAGTTGCTGGCTTTAACTATTGGGAGGCTCAAACTCCGGACCCGAAGACCGGCAAGACCCCGCTGGAATCAAAAGGCAAATGCCCTTATACCTCACTGTCACAGATGGCTTATGAAGAGGGCTTTATCATGCCTTTCCGGGAAGTAGAGAAGGCTTCTAAGTACGTCGGTTATTGCCAGATACTACCTGCTGATTGGCAGCGCTCCTTCCCGGAGAATCTGAGGACGCTGAATTATGTCTATAACAATATCGTGGAAGTCCTCAATACCCGGGGCTTATTGCCACATCTTCAAGTAACTAGGTATTGAACTATTTTTAAATATGATATAATTAAGTCAGCCTGTTCCGCACAGGCTTCTCGCTTCCTTTCGTTTTGAGCTCGGTGGCTTGGTCACCACCATTCCCACCGAGCTCTTCCTTTTATTATTAGGCTAACGAACTGCGCCATTTACGATTAAAACTGCCCCCTATTGACAACCACGGGAAATAGTGTATACTAAGGTTATGCGGAAGGAAGCCAAACCCTCTAAAGTTTCTTTTACACGGCCAGAATTGCTCTCTTTTACTAAGAAAATCCTAGATGCGTTTGCCCATGATTGTTGTCCAAGCTGCCAAGTTCTTTTAAGCTGGCGTGACTGTTACAGTGAGGACGATATTAAACGCAAGATAGAGGAAATCGTTAAGGGGGTGAAGCATGACTGTGGACGAAGCCATTAGAGACTTGCAGGATAGAATAGATGGCGAGTTTTGTATTAAGGATGTTGACAACTGCGACGATATGAAGCTGGGCATTGAAGCCCTGAAGTTGGTCAAGGTAGCGAGAGACAGTCCTTATTGTCCAATTCATCTCGACCTGCCAGGAGAAACAAAGGAGGATGACCATGAGTGAGCCGAATGGTGCGGAAATTATTGACGAGCCGATAGAGAGGCAGTTAGTCAAGGTTAGGTATATCGACGAGAGTACAGGCGAGGTAAGCGGCCGTGAATACACCTACTTTTCCGAAGAGCCCTTAAATGTAGGTGACTTTGTTACCGTACCTGTAAAAGATACCATCGGCAAGGCAAAGGTGAGTGCGGTTGATGTGCCGGAGTCCGAGATAGCCGCGTTTAAGGATAAGGTTAAGACGATACCAGCTGGCTCAATCATACATCTACCTGGTTCAGTCGTAATCCTACCGATTGATGCGCAGATAATTCAAAGGCCACCGGAGCCTGAGCCATACGAAAAAACAGATGCCTTATTAGTAGTCGAGCAAGCGGCCGATGATATGAGTGTCCAGGTATTTATGGTGGAAGAGATTACCACTCCGGAGGTCCACCAGGATGCCGAAAAATGGCTGTCTGTAATCCGTATACAACTCCAAGACTTAGAAAAAGCTCGGGTATCCGATGTTAAGAAACCTAACGAATATGTTAAGTGGATTAACAGTAAGTACAAGGAAAAGGGTGACCTACTACGGAGAATGGAACAGCATTGTCTTAAAGTTATCGGTGTATTCCGGCAAAGAGAACGCGAACACCAGGAACATGAACAACAGAAAGCGGACCGAATTGCCGAGCGCCAGTTTGACCGCCAGGTGGACAAGGGGGAAACGCCGGCGGTCCCGGTGCCGGTGGCCCGCAAGGTGGAAGGCTTGGCTCCAACTGCCGATACTGGCGAGGCGAAGAATATATGGATGACGGAGTGGGACTTTGAGATCGTGAAGCCCGACCTGGTGCCCAGGGAGTTTTGCGAGCCGGACGAGAAGCGTATACGGCAGTATGCAAAACTGATGATGGCGAAGGCAGTCATGGCCGGAGTCCGATTCTTTGAAAAGGATAAAGTTCAGGTACGAAGGAGTAAGGCGGAGGAGCAAGGCGGAGGAGCCGAAATGAGAATACCACACATAAAATGCGATTGTGGCAGAGTTATACGGCAACGAAGTAAAACCCACGTAATTTGTGCATGCGGTCGGTCATGGAGACTTTGTAAAGCTATCAAGGATATTAAAGTTGGTTTTGTAAAATCAGAGGAGGTAAATCATGGTTAAGGAAGGTAAAATCTTTATCGAGATTGTCTGTGCCAACTGTGGAGCCGTGATAAAAAACGGTTGGAGCTGGCACCCCAAGGAAGATGAAAAGACGACTTGGCCTTGCGGGTGTCCTGTCTGTAAGCAGCCGATAACGGTCGAGTTTGTGATTAACTAGAACTTTGCTGGTGTCCCGATGACAGCCGAAAGGCCACGCTAAATCAATATCGGCGGTGCGGGTGAAATCGAAGCCGAGCCAGCATAAAGGGATGCAAACCCAATTCATTGAAGATTTGAAAAAGGAAATTAGATTATTACGTTGGGAACTGAAACAACTAACAGAGGCAAAGAAACTATGGTAAATATCAGGTACCATGAAATCCCGGGATATGATGTAAGTTTTCCCTCGGTTACATCGTTAATAGAACTCTATGCTCAATATGGACTAATCAATGTTTTTATCCCGAAGTCTGATAACAGGGCGTCTATCGGCACTACAGCCCACGCCATTATCGCCAGGATTAACAAGGGAGGGCATGTAGACGATAAAGAGTGGGATACCCTGGACAAGAGGACTCAAAGCGCTGTCATCGCTTTCCTACGCTGGCAGAAGGACACTGGATTTAAGCCAAGAATATGCGAGGAACTACTTTATTCACTGAAGTACGGCCTGGCTGGTCATGCAGATGCGATAGGGACGATTAAACATTCCGTGGGAGTTTTCGATTGGAAGCTCGGAGATATTAAATGTGAACGCGTTAAGTATCAATTGAGCGCCTATGGATTTTTGTACTTGGAGCAATTTCCTAATCGTACACTCAATCGAGGGTTTAGAGGCGTTCATCTTGATACAGAAACTGCGACTTACAGTGAAATGATTATGGATTTTGATGAAGCATCATACTACTTCAGAAAATTCTTAGCCTTCAAAAAAGAGGTAGGCATAATATGACAATTAAACTCGGCACGATGGTTAGGGGTACCGATATAGGTTTGAAAGATAAATACCATTACTGGGTTCGGCATTCCTGTATAGGTTGTGGTAAAGAACGATGGGTTATGTTACGGAACAGGAAACCCCAAAATTCGAAATGCTGTTCGTGTGCGAATAAAAAGGAAATGCCGAGAGGTTCTGCATCTAAAAGTTGGAATGGGGGACATCACATTACAAGAGGATACGTGAGAATCTATATTCCCTCAGATGATTTCTTTTTCCCCATGGCTGGTCATAGATGTTATATCCTTGAGCACCGTCTCGTTATGGCGAAGAAGCTAGGCAGATGTTTGCAGAAATGGGAGCACGTGCATCACAAGGGAATACGTTATGCCGACATCAGAAACAAGAGTGATAATCTAGATGACAATTTGGAACTTACCACAGTAGGAAGCCACAGTAGGGAGCACAGCAAAGGCTATCGGGACGGCTATGCTAAAGGCCTTATTGATGGCAGGAATCAACAGATAGAGGAACTGAAAAAGGAAATCCGATTGCTCCGGTTACAAGTAAATCGTGAGGTAGGGATACTATGAAGCTCGCCGAAATCTACGCACAAATTCCAGCCTCCACTTGCCCACCTAATTGTGGTGAGTACTGCGGTATTCTATGGCCTAGCATGGCTGAGATAAGAAATATTCAAGCGTGGTGCGATGGAAAACATATTGAGTTCAAAGATTTCAATATGTTCGTAGGCTTGGAGTGCCCATATCTTGATAATGAGAAACGATGCACTATCTATCCAGTTAGACCTTTCCTCTGTCGCATCGCTGGCGTGAGTTCCGACTTACCGTGTCCGCTAGGTAAAAATGTTCCCAAGAGAATATTAAATCATGCTCAAAGTGATTATCTATACACGCAGATTTACTTACGCGGTAAAGAGAAACCGCGTACTGAAAAACATAGGAAATTATTGAGGGAAATTCTAAAGGAGGCGAGTAATGTCAAACGAGATAGAACGGGGACCTAGAGACGAGCCTAAAATCACTATTGAGATACGTCCTGGACGGTGGGGAAAGATATTTCATCTGTTCGATGGATACGGAGGAGAGGTACGATTCCCACAAAAGGACGCTGTCAAGATGGCCAAGCAGATACTCAAGGAACAAAATAAATAGGAGGTTAAAATCACATGGCAATAGCAAAACAACCACCGAAGGCAACAGCCAAAGCAGTAGCAAAGGCGAATGACCAGGCAATGCAGGATAAGGCTAGACAGAAGCAGATGGTACCGCTCCCAGCGGAGTTCAAGGCACTCGAGATAGTACGGCAGCGCGTCCGGGAGATACGAGAGTTTATCGCTCGAGGTCTTTTGGAGAAGGGCGTTGACTACGGCAGGATACCGGGCGTAAACAAGGATATGCTCTTCAAACCAGGCTGCGAAATGCTCTTATTGAATTATTGTATCGTGGTGGACCCGCCGGAAATAGACGATAAGAGCGACTTTGAAAAGGGCATCTTCCGCTACAGGATTATGCTCCGTGGCTATGACAAGGAAACTCGTACCTATGTAGGCATGGGAGTAGCCTCATGCAGTTCATTCGAGACTAAATACCGCTATCGCTGGTTATCATCATATCAATTACCCGATAGCATGAGGATTTTGGGTTTTAATGCGGGAACAGGCAAGTTTGACCCTGAGATACTCAAAAAGGTTTGGGTAGCTGATAAAGGCGATGCTGCCTTTCGTTTTAAGAAAGTTGGAGAAAGTTCTTACCCTCAATGGCGGATTGAGAATCAAGATACCTGGGATTTAGAGAATACCATACTGAAACAAGGTGTTACTCGAGCGCTGCGGGCTCTCACCCTCAATGTTACCGGCGCTGACCGTCTCTTTATCAACGAGAAGGATTTGGAAGCGCTCGGAATGTCGGACCTAGACGATACCGATTTTGTTGAAGGCGAATATAAAGAAGTGGACTCGGAAACAGGAGAAATTACCACATCGGAGAAACCCACTCAGGCAGCAGCTCCGACTCCAGCGCCAGCTCCTAAAACAGCAACTCCAGCGCCAACTCGGGCAGATACAGGAGGTGAGCCGACTCCGGCACCACGTCCGTTATCTTCTCCGACTACACAAAAACCACAGGAACACCCATGTCCGAAACACCCCGGGCAAGAGTTTAAGAACTATCCGACAAAGGCTGGCGGTACCGTATGGGCACATAAGACAGGCATGGGCTCGGACGGAAAGCCTACATGGTGTTTTGAGGATGAGGTTTTGAAAGAACAAAAAGCACAGGCACAAACACCGGCTCTGGCACCTGATGATATGGACGCGGTTGATGTTAAGAACAATGAGGAGTTTTTGTCTGTACTCAAAGAGTTAGAGGAGAAGTTGGGCTGGCATGGTGAGCAGCTCAAACACTTTCTCGAAACTAATTACCCTACGTCCGGCACCGATGTACGTGATTTGCCGGTAGCTGTCCGTAGGCCACTGCTCAAAGACCTTCATGCGCTTTGGAAGTCCGGCCTAGTAACCAAATAAAGGGGTGATACAATGGGATTACCTTATGCTGAGGACGTACGGCATTATTGGCAAACGAGCGCATCCTCACCTGATGTTTGGATAGATAGAGCTAAAAAAATAATCGGGGATTTGGATGGTGCTATATTGGCCGAGGGATTTGGTGAGGTGAGTGGACACGGTGCCTATATGCTGGCCTTCCGGATAAAGGATAGTAAATTCAAGGTGGTATGGCCTGTTTTGCCGTCTATTAGTGGTAAAACCCAAGCTGCAAAACGACAAGCTGCGACAATGCTATTTCACGATATTAAAGCTAAAGCCATGACAGCAAGTGTCTTGGGTGCTGATGCTGCCTTTTTCTCTTACATGATGCTCCCCGACGGCCGAACGGCTAGTGAACTAGCAACGCCAGAGTTGTCAAATGCTTTCCCATTACTTTTGAAGGAATAAGATGCCAAGACCGAGGTTAGAACATGAAAACGTTTTGCGAATCCGGCCTCAGGAGCTAAAGAAGCTAACCATATTCCAGCTAGGTATGCTGGTAAAGTTAGCTTCTATGGCTGCGGGATCGCCCAGGTCCGGGTATGTCTGTGGGAGCTCCGGCGCTCCGCTCACGCTTGAGCAAGTAGCCGAGGAACTGAAAACTACCTACAGCTTGGTGAGTAAAAACGTGGAACTGCTACAAAATGCCGGCTTCATCGTTTTATCGGATAGCGGTATCTCAATAATCAACTGGTCCCGGTGGCTGGATACGCGGACGGCCTACCAAAGAGAGCTAATGCGGAGACGAAGGAGGCAAACACAATGAGCGATTATCAATGCCCTAAATGCAAGTCCGGCAACATCAGTAAAGAGGACACACGTATCCGTTGTTTCTCTTGTGGATTTTTTGAGAATTTAGAGGACTACCCGATAGCCAGACCAGCCCCAGTGATTTATGCTCTGCCGGAGCAACTACAGAGTCTTGAGGATAGAGTGCAAAATGTTGAGGAGTTAGTAGCAACCCCAGGTAGCGTGCCATATCAGTTCCGCCATCAGTTGCAACAAATCAAGGGGGAATTAGCATATCTTAGAACCAATGCCAAACCTATTAAGCCGCCAAAGAAACAAAAGGCTGGATTCAAAGAAATCGAGGTTTGATTGTCAAAACCTCAAATCACCGAACTCGCAGACGGCTACGAGTATAACTGGACTGACGAGAAGCTCATCATTAAGGCTTCCCGGGTCCGTGTTCATACGTCTGACGGTAGAGTAACAGGTGAACTTCTTATTACAGGGCAGAATAATAAAGCTATCTACCCACAAACTTCATTCAATTTTACCTCAGACCGCACCCGTGGTAGTTTAATTAAGACGCTCACAGAGAGAGGTGGACAGTGGAAGTGGGATGATATTATCAACCAACTTTGCCTTAGTGTAGTAGAGAGAGCGCGGCAGGGTGAGCCAGTTCAGGAGTTATGGACATGTGATGAAATTGAGGCTCCAGAGTTTCTTTTGGAACCTCTTATTTATAAGGGCTTGCCAACTGTGATATTCGGCGAGAAAGCAGTTTGCAAGTCTACAATCTCACTTTTAGTTTATTCCTGCCTAATCTTGCCTTGGACTGACAATCCTTTATCGTGGAAAGCACCAGTTCACCCTGTTAAAGTTTTACTCGCTGATTGGGAGGTCAATGCGGATGTGGCAAAGTATAATCTAAAACGAATACAACAAGGTATGGGTTTACCACACTTTCCTCTGATTTACCGGCGCTGTAAATTGCCTCTGGTAGACGACATCGAGCAGATAAAGAAGCATCTCGACGACACTGGTGCTGAGGTCCTTATTATTGACTCTCTAGGTTTTGCGGCTGCTGGCGACCTGAACAATGCAGACCAAGCGTTGAGATTTGCCAATGCCCTGCGGCAACTAAATTGCGCTGCCTTTATCATCGCTCAAACGAGTAAGGATAGGAAGTCCAAGGGCAAATCAGTATATGGGAGCACCTTCTTTGAGTATTTTAGCCGTAATATCTTCGAGCTACGAAAGACTAGAGAGGATAACGAGGACTCATTTGACATCGCTATCTTCAATACGTACTGTAATCTTGGAAGGCGGGCGAAACCTATGGGTTACCATATCCAGTTTGACGACATCAAAAAAACTGTGCATATAGAGCAAGCCGAGATTACGGCGGCAGACTTGGTTGAACGCCTTGGTACATGGTCGAGGATATACGATAAATTGAAAACTCAAACATGGAAGGCAAAGGAACTGAGCGATGAGTTAGGCATATCTCTTGACCTTGCATCCCGGACGTTAAAACGGTACCAACAAAAAGGCCAAGTGGCTAAGTTGCCGGATGGCTCCTGGGGATTGGTCGCCAGGCATGAGGAGGTGTCTAGTTAAGTGTCTACTAGACAGGGGTGTCTACTAAATGATTAAATGCTACGTTCAAAGCAATCGTGTACTAGACATGTCTACTAGACAGGTGTCTACCTACTAGACAACTAGGGAAAAACTATAGTTTTCCCTTGTCTAGTAAGTGTCTACTGGTGTAGTATAAAATAAAAGGAGGTTTAACAATGGCACAGCAACCAATCGTAGTCATTAACTCAGTGGAGAACCTCAAGATGGGAACATCGGTCGAAGAGGGGCAGATAAAGGTTAGGATAGCCTTTGACTGCAAGATGAAATCGGAGGAGATTGCTCAGGTAGCCGACATTACCAAGGCCGGGGCGGTTTCTATCTCGGTCACCACCCGGCAATTAACCTTCGGTGGGGAGGCTAAATAATGGCAAACGAACCAAAATTCCCGCTACATTTCAAATGCCCGAGCTGTAAGAGTGATAAAGGCACCTTGCAGTTGTGTTCTCAAAAGGAAGTGGCCGAAGGCCTCTTGCCTCAGGACGTGCCGGTGGCCACAGCGCATCATAACATACTCCTGGCTGATGAAGGGAAAATTCAATCTGGAGTTCTCGCTGGTAAAAAGGCCCGGATGCTCTTTTATTTCGCTGACATTTGCTCCAAATGCGGCAACCAGTATATTTACCTGGTGGAGATGAAGGACATTATAATGCCGGCTGGCGCTCTGCACGGTCAGGCCCCGCGTATAGTATTGCCAGGCATGGGCCCGCTTCCGCCGGACATTGGAAAGAGACACTCGAGAGGCGATGGCGGAAGTATTTAAGCTCACCGAGAAGGACTTTCTGCGGCAGATTAAGGACCTTGCCAAGATTTGCCATTGGCGGGTGTATCATCCTTTCTTGAGTAAATGGAGTGAGCGGGGATACCCTGATATAACCCTAGTACGTCCCCCACGCCTCATCTTTGCAGAGTTAAAGGCTGAAAAGGGTGTGCTGAGTGAAAGCCAATGTGAATGGGCGGAGTTGTTACAGGCCTGCCCTGGTGTTGAGTATTACTGCTGGAAGCCGTCTGATTTTGATGCTATAGTGGAGATATTGAAGCGATGCTAGACAAGAGACTACTTAAGAAGTTTACCATTGAAGATTGTAACCAGGTTAGAAGAGAACTTGGGGAATCCTTGCGGCTGACAAAGGAACGGTTAAGACGGTTAAAAAGGAAAGAGAAGGAGAATCCCTCCTGGGCGGCCTATGATAAATATGCTGACGCTTTTGTAGGGATAGATATTCGGATTGAAGAACAGCAGGCCGTCAGGGAAGAAATCGAACAGGATATTATATTAGTAGATGGGCGAGCCTGCGAAATAATTGCAGAATCAAAGCGAGCGGTAGAAAAAGAAAGAAAAGATGGCGAAATTCAGTTGGAGTTGAAGATTTGAGTAAGCCAATAGTTGAAAGCAGGGGGATTAAGATATGAATAACGAATTGCCGCCGCATGACATCGAGGCTGAACAAGCAGTTCTCGGCTCCATCTTAATTGATAATGTGGATATGGGGAGAATTTCCGCATTTCTGAGGCCGGAAGATTTCTTTAATCCCGAGAACCAGTTAATCTATGAGGCCTGTATCGCCATTAACCTGCATGCTGTGGGGATAGACCAGATAACCCTGGCACGAGAACTCTCCGGAAGGGGGAGGTTGGAGGAAGTTGGTGGGACTGCTTACCTAAGTCATTTGATTTCAATGGTTCCTACTTCACTTCACATTGTATATTATGCGCAGATAGTTTCTAAGTTGGCTATGTCCCGACGCCTTATTAGCGCTGGCAATCAAATCATGGCGCTCGGTTATGACCCCGACATTGAAGTTGATGCGGCCCTAGAAAGGGCAGGGGATATTCTGGGCAAAGTTAGACAGTTATACAATTCCAGGTACGAAACACAAGGCGGCGGGGTGGAGATGTGATGACACCTTACTTCCAGGATAAGAGGATAAAAATCTAATGGCATTAGAACAGTTGGAACTAGAAACAGGACTTAATAAGGTGGAAGTTGCTATCACACTACTCCAAGCATGGGAACCGCCAGAAGGTTATTATTTAGCCTTTAGTGGGGGTAAGGATAGTGTAGCGATTTATGCTCTTGCCCAAAAAGCGGGAGTAAAGTTTGATGCTCATTATTGTGTTTCTCCGATAGACCCGCCACAGATTTACCAGTTTATCAAAGAGAATTATCCCGATGTTCAATGGGATTTTCATGCTAGGGGATTTTGGAAGTTGGTTGTCGAAAAGGGATTGCCAATGCGAAACGTAAGATGGTGTTGTGAAATTATCAAGGAGGCAGGCGGGAATGGGCGAACAATAATAATGGGGAATCGCAGAGCAGAAGGTGGCAAACGAAGGAAACAATGTTATGTGGAAACTCCTGAACAGCGTGCCAAGAGTCCATATCGCCAATCGACTAAAACCTTTTTACGCCCCATCATCAATTTCGACAACTTTGACATCTGGCAATATATCCGAGAAAACAACCTGCCCTATTGTTCGCTTTACGATGAAGGATTCAAACGACTTGGTTGTGTGTTATGCCCCTTTTCTCGGCAAATAGAACGAGAGGAACTTTACTTTCCAAAGATAGTAGCTAACTGGAAGCGGGCTTGTGAACGTATTGTAATGAGACATAAAGCCAATGGAAATATGACTAGGAAGGGTAAACCATTGAAACATTGCTTTGAAACAGGCGAGGAATTATATCAATGGTGGACAAGCCGAAAATAGCAGTCAAACGCTGTAGTCAAGGGGTTGTGGGGTTGAAGCGATGCTAGACAAGAGATTACTTAAGAAATTTACCATTGAAGATTGTAACCAAGTTAGAAGAGAACTTGATGAGTCTTTGAAATTGACCAAAAAGCGGCTAAGGCGATTGGAAAGGAAACAGTCTGAGAATCCTGCCTGGGCAGCCTATGACAAATATGCCGATGCCTTTGTAGGTATAGACATTCGGATTGAAGAGCAACTAGCCGTCAGGGAAGAGATTGAGCAGGATATTATATTAGTAGACGAGCGAGCCGTGGAACTTACCGAACGAGTGAAGCAACTTGCGGAAAAAGAAAGACGGGAAGGCGAAGTCCAGTTAGAGCTAGGACTTTAACGCCTCTATTTTACAAAGGGTTGACGCTGAAGTATATTTAAGAAAGGGATTCTTTACTCATGGTTATAGCGGTAGCGCTCATGGGTAAACTCAAGGGTAATTGGAAACTAACCGATAGGCAGTACGTTTTCTGCCGTCGTCTCTTAAATCTCTACCGTCTACATACCGGCCAGAAGCTTGACAAACGTTTACGTGGCTGGCTCTTCTTCAATCAAAAAAGCTGGCTGCCGGCTGCTGATTATTTGGCTTTTCTGCCGTTGTTTGATATTTGTGCCGATTGCGCCGAGACGCAGGGTATAGACTGTGGGACTCCGTGCCAGGATTTGAAAGTCTGTCTCGATATTTACAATATCATATCTGACCACTCGGATTATTCGCCAAGAAAAATAGGTGACTCGGACTCTAGTTATTTTTCCGAACCACCTATTTTACACGGCCAAGCTGCGGAGCTGCTACGATTTATTGACTCGTTTGAGCTTTGATGGTGGCGGTTCGTCAATTACCTCAACGGGTTCTTGGACTCCCCCTACTCCGGGTGGTGCCCCTGGTATCCACCCAAGCTCTCCACACCGTGTCATGGCTACCTGGTCGAAGTCCAGCGCCAGCTCCAGGGCTGCGCTCACCCACTTTTTAAGGTTCGTCCCGTCCTCGACGCAGGCATACTTGACCTTTTTATAAAGGTCGTCATCTATTTCGATGTTAAGTTGTTTCATATTAAGTTCTTCTCCTTCTCCGGTGCGAGAACACAGAAACCATTAGGAACTATTATCACTTCGAGCTCGTCACCTTTTTTGATGTCGTGCTCTCTGCACCAGTTTTTGTCCAGCGCCACCATTAGACGCTCTCCTACTTTTGCGACGTTACGCTTGACTATTTCCATTGTGCCCCCTCGCTTTCTCGATAAGGTAATAATTAGCTGCTATGTGTATCTCTTTGATGGTGGCATGGTTCCCCAGGACGGCCACCGTCTCGCCAGTTGCGGTATCGGTAATGTAAAGGTTGTGGTCGTCCTCGTGGGTGTCCAGGCCTGCTTCTCGCTGCTCCTTGGTGAGTATGTGCTTTTCCATTTTCATTCTCCCTTGCTCATTGCCTTTAAAATAGCCTGTCCTGTGCTATCAGAGCATGCAAACTCCAAACCTTGAATAAATCTATTAGCCCATTCTTGAGCATAACCATCAGAACACTTTTGCTCTTCGGTGTCAGTCCATCTTGTTTTCATGTACGTTATAAATCTTGATTTCATTATGTCGTCCATTTGGTAGACAGTTGCGACTTCCTCATAAGTTTTCATCTTCTTATCTCCTTTCGTTTTATAGTCTCCTGCTCCAATCATCGCGCCGGAAAGGATTGCAAACCAGGTTAAAAATGAAACGGTGGTATGTCTCCGCTCCGATGCGCTGTAATATGCCCCGGTGCTGCTCGATGTTTTGAGCTACGGCCTGAACGGTCTTACTCGGCTGCGTCTCGTAGTAGTGGCGCTGGCCGTCCTGGTCTGCCTGCTCTCCGCAGTCATGGCCAATCCTGGGCGTTAGCTCTTCCGCCACGGCTCTTCCCCTCTCTTCACGTCTTTATTTATCTGCCGCCACTCTTTGACACGTTGTCGCAGCGCACTAATAGCGGAAGCTATCACGTAGAGCAAAGCAGCAAAGAATAAGACAGTGAAGATAACCAATATAACTTTCATTGTGTCTCACCTCCTTTCTGGCTGCACTCATGGCAACGACGGTACTTCTTGAGCTGGTACTTGCTTGTAGGTTTTCCGCATACCGGGCAGGTGTGGGTTTTCTTATCCTGTCGCATTGTCTCGTTCTCCTTTTAATTCCCATGGTAGCCGACTAACTTATTACTGGTTCTCATACGCTTGGCCTGACTCATTCAAGTACGTCTGGTGACAATCGAGCTTGTAGTACAGCTCTTGCAGGTCCTCCTGTTCTTTCTCAGTCAATGGCCGGCGTTTCTTTTCGGCTTCCAGTTTCTGGATAGATTCTCTCAGCGATGATTTGTAAGACTGCATTCTCGCTCTCCTTTCGTTTATTTGCCCGTACTCCGCAATACGAGCATACCTAATTATAAAACTATTTTCCTAAGTATGTCAACTCTAGCCACGAGTGAAGCAGGAAAAAAAGAGAGAGAACAGAGGGGGGTCAGGTCCGGGGCTGTGCAGCTAGCTGTTAGCTTCGGAACTGTTGCCGGTGGCTGCCAACGGCCTTAAACCGACGCTCTGTGGTGAGCAAGGGAGGCCGTTAAACCGTTTATGAGGGGTAAACGTACCTGGCCACCTGGGATTAAACAGTTGGCGCTGGGAATGGGTATAATAGAGATATGGCGAAAGGTAAACCAGGGCAGCCGACTAAGTTCACGCCGGATAGAGTCGCAGTCATAATAGAAGAACTCAAAAAACATAACTACGCTTCCACGGCCTGCGATCAGGCCGGCGTTTCCGAAACAACATTCTATAACTGGCTGAATAAAGCAGAAGGCTATTTAACTAAGTTAATAACAGGAGATACTATAGGGGAAGAGGGGGAAAGATATATTGAGTTCTTTGATTCCATAAAACGTACACGTGCAGAGAGCGAAAGTGGACTTCTGGGACTAATAGCGGACGCTGGCTCTAAACCGACACTGATTGAGAAGCGGACAATCGAGCACACGCTCAAGGACGGCAGTAACAAGACCGAGACAATAGAACGATGGAAGCCCGCGGACTGGACGGCTAACGCTTGGATACTTGAGCGTACCAAGTGGGAGAAGTTCGGCCAGCACAGTAGCTTGGATATACAGCAGGCCGGCGTCGTATTCATCGAGAGACTACAACGAGCCAGGACAGCTCGTGTGGTAGATGGTGAGTTCAGAGAGATAGAAGACATCGCCAAAGAGCCAACAGTGATAGAAGAGCCAGGCCAGGCGCTTATACCAGCGCCAGCGAAGCGCAGCGAAGCTACAGAGAGACTCAGCACAGCACCCAGGCGCCGGCCAATCTTCGAGCTTATAGCCAAGACAAAAGAGAGACGGCAGCTTGCCACTTCGCAGATTGGTATTTCTGCGAACCCAGCAGACCAGGTAGAACCAGTAGAAGGGGAAGTCATTGAAGAGACGGCAGGCGTGGCAGAGCGCAGCGAGAAATTCGTGGGTGGAGAACGTTAGTATTGATGAAGGCCTAGGTACATTGTGGGTGGGGAGGAGAGATTGGCTCCACCCTCGCCGAAACCTTAAAACAAAAAGAAGTCAACAAGTAGGCAGGTAGGAAACTAGGTAGACATGAAGAAGGAGGACAAGGTGAGCAGGTTAAAGGAGCGGAAGCGGGCAAGGGAGAAGCGGCAGCGGTGGCGGAAGAGGGAGAGAAAGCGGCTCCAAAATTTGATTGCCAGCGCGGAACCGGTGGTGAACCCAGCGTGTCTGGGCATCGGCGCGGGAGTGGAGTCCTTACCCCCGCCGGAAATTCTGGAACGATTTAACATGGACGTAACGTTGTATGGCCAGGCCGCGATTGTGCCGCCGGACTTTGCGCGTGCCGGGGAGTGGATGCCGGCGTGGTGGGTAGGACTGCCAAAAATTTTGCGTGCGGTCACCTGGCCGGCCGTCTGGGTTCACAGGCGGTACTTGAAGTGGAAGTACCCGCCAACGTATATTAAGTCGGAGGGAGATTGATAATATGAATATCAATGAACGGCGTGCACAATTCGTTTATGATGCTGCAAGACTCGCAGCAGAAGCAGCACAAGCTCCAATTATTCCTGTGCTCTGGAATGAACGAGAGCAAGATTTCAAAGACCAGTTTATCAAGGTAATTGAACGGCAATGTGGAGAGCAACGTTCATCTTCTCCCGAAGAGTTGCATGGTAGTTGGATGCAATCGTACTTGGCAATGGGGTGGGTTTACGGCGAAATATATGACCGAGAAAAACGTATCCATCCTGACCTCGTGCCATATTGCCAGTTGGACAAATTAGAACGAGACAAGGATGCCGTGTTTGCGGCATTATGTGAGATTGCGAGGCAATTTATAACAGAGGGAGGTTGATATGACAGGGAAACTATGTCACGGTAAGCGACACACACCAATAACGAGTGAGGCGCAACGAGGCTTGATGGGTGCTGAGTTGGCTCGGCGCAGGAAAGGGAAGAAGGGACGTATGCCCGGCATTACCCAGGCGGAGCTCGAGTCGCATCTGCACGAGGCAGGCGGTAAGAAACTACCAGCCAGGTCGAGAAAATCTAGCAGGAAGAGAGGCAAGAAACGATGAAACGAACCAAGGACAAAATCAGAGGGGCACAATGTCCGGATTGCGGGAAGATGATGGAGAAGGTTGAACGCCCAATGTTTCTCGGCAAAACCGAGATTCTTTGGAGGTGCACCAACAAAAAGTGCAGCGAAAAGTAGGAGGTCTTTAATGCCAAACAAGAAAAAAGTACGTTGTCACGGTTGCGGCGAGGTCTTTGACACAGAGGCAGAATCAATAATGACGCCCTGTCCGAAGTGTGGCATGAACCTCAAGGTAAACAAGCGGTGGGAGCCGGAAGGTGCGCAGTATGTGACGCCTGCAGACATGGATTTGAATAAATACTGATGACTAAACGTAAGAACGTAGAAGTCAAAAAGAAAGCGCGACGCGTGATTGACCTGGGCCGGCTTCCGGCAAGTAAGGTAACCGTTGATGATGTTATTGAGGCGAATGATATAAACGAACTCCTGGCGGAAGTACAGTCAAAGCGAGCTAGTATTGACGGTCTACTTGTCGCCTGGCGAAATACTAATGGCACGATAAGTTACCGTTTCGTGAAAGCCACCGACACCACAGTTGTGGCTATATGCGAAATCGTTAAACAGCATTGCATACAACAAAGTTGGCTTAGAGAGGACTAATCGATGGCCGAAATCAACAAATTGAGGAACTGAAAAAGGAAATCCGTTTACTACGGTGGCAGGTGAATCATTCCTATACTGACATCAGATAACCGTATGGCCGTTCGCAAGATGATATGGGATGCCTTGCAATGGCAACCTAAAGCGGGACAATTGCCTATTATGGTGGCTGATAATCGCTTTATCGCCATAGCCGGCGGTGAAGGTAGCGGTAAGTCTGAATGTTGCGCCATGCGAGCCATGGAATACCTGGACATTAGCAAACTGATTTGGTTGTGTGGCGACGAGTTTCTGGATAGCCGCAAAGAGTTTGAGTATATGGCGGAGTGGGGTAAGACTCTCGGCATAGTTGCTCCGCGTGATATTTCCTTTCCGTCAGAAGGCCAATGCCATTTCAAGGCAATAACCGGGTGCCATGTCTACACGGTAGCGACTAAAGATGTAACTAAAATAGGCCGTGAGTCTCCGGACTTGATTATTATGTGCGAGGCAGCCAGACAGTCACTCGCATCATACCAAAGACTCCGTGGCCGTATCACTCGTGAGCAAGGCGACTTATTATTGTCCGGTACTTACGAGGGTAGTCTCGGTTGGTGGCCGGAACTGGTGGAGAAGTGGAGCGGCTACAATGTTGAGGATGGAAAGAGTTTTGTCATGCCAACCTGGTCCAACACGGCAAAGTACAAACTTGGCAATTATCAGATTGTGCTCACCGATGGAACGGTTGTTAAAAACGTGGGCAAAGAACTCCACGACCTATGGTATAACAGCAATACGCCGCCTGATATTTGCATGGAGCGCTACGCTGGTCGTCGAGTAAAGCCGGCAGGTATGGTGATACCTGAGTTTAATATTGAGTATCATGTAGGCGAATATCCGTACAATGATAAATTCCCGGTGGACATAGCCGTGGATCCGGGTTATGGTGTACCTGGGGCTCATGCTGTCCTTGCTATTCAGATGATGGAGGGTGGACAGCTACAAGTCGTGGATGAAATGTATTTGCAGCACATCACTACTGAGGAAATAATTGAAAAGATGCAGCGCGAGAAACAATGGGGCAAGGCCTTTTCCGATGGCGCCATTGATATAGCCGGCAAGGGACACGCTGCGATGCCGGCGCCGATTGAAGTGTGGAAGAAACTAACCGGTGTGTTGCTTAAGTGTAAAAAGGTTACCGATGTTGAGGGTGGGATTGAATTACTCCGTGGCCTGATGCTCCCGGACCGGCGTACCGGTTTCTGCAAGATTGTGTTCAACTATTCATGCTATGGAATTATATCGGAGCTCGGTGGTGGGCCGAGTCCTGTTATCGGTGGCGGACCCTGGCAAAGAAACCTACAGACAAATAAACCGCTTGAGTCTAATTGCCATTCTACCAAGGCGTTGCTCTACTACTGCGTAAGCCGGTTAGGGTATACAATTAAGAAGAGAGAGAGTCAATATGGTAAGCTATTAGTACCACGTGGTAGGCAAGGTAGATTAGTACCGTTATCTGAATGGGAGGGTAAACACCATGCCAAAGCAATACAGCGATAGCCAGTTTTCGGCCACGAGTATAGGTGATGCGCCGGAAGCTGAAATAATCGCTCGTGACGTTGAAACAACCGAAAACGAAAGCATAGCCAAAGGCTTACAAGAACGTAAGTTCGACGAAGGCACTATCAAGAAACTAATTGAGAATTTCGATAGTGTCCACAAAGGCCTACACGAGCGTCAGGACGAGGATATGAAACTCTACGAGCTCGAGGATTTTGAACTCGATATTTTCAGCGACAGTATGACCTTCAATGAACCGCGCCACATGGGAGACATGGTAATTCAACTTTGCAATGGTTCTATCCTCATGCTCACCGTTGAAACCGAGGAACAGGACCAGGACCAGAACGCCGTTATTGAGCAATTCCACCTGTCCTTTTTGAAGTCTGCGGACGAGTGGCTTGGCCAAATGCTCATGTCGCAATTGAAACAGGCGCTTTCATTCTATGGCGCCGTCCGGGGTTGGATGGTGCTTCGTGTAACCATTTACCGAGACGCAAATGGTAAATTGGTGCCGGGCCTTATGGCATTAGACCCGCGAGAAATGAAATGGGGTGTTGGTATGGGTGGTTTTATATGGGTAGCACAGGAGACGTGGAGAACTGCGGAAGATATATTACTTGACTACGGTAAGAGGGCGGACGGCGAGGTTGGTAAGATTACTGATTTTTGGAGCGAGAAAGCGAATGTAATCCTGTTAGATGACAAAGAAATTGAGAGATACCCACACAATATCGGCTATCCGCCATTTATTATCTTTCCATGCTCTAATCAGCCGAAGGTGATGGGCAGCGATATGAGTTCTGCAAAGAAACATTTAAGAGGATGGGGCGAGTCAGTCTATGCAGCTAACAGAAAATTGTACCCGGTGCTCAATAAGATTTTGAGTATATGGTTATCACTCGTAGTTAAGGCACATAAGCCCGGTGGTTTTGTTGTAACGGACGACGATACTATCAACGTCGAAGAGTTACCCTATGGTAGTGGCACTGCCATGAAACTGCCTATCGGTTCGTCCTGGGTGCCGGTGCAACCGGCTGATATAGCGCGGAGTACTCCGGAGTTATTCGGCCAGATTGCAGCGGCCGTACAGCGTGGTGGCATATCCTGGGTGACGTATGGCCAACTCTGGAAAGGCCAAGAACTCTCGGGTAATGCGCTCGAGGAACTCAAACAAGGATTGGGCAAGATTATCACTCCGATACTGGACACACTCGGTAGAGTATTTCAAAGAGCTGCTCGCATGGTAGAAGAGCAATTTATGTCTTACGACGAAGCATGGGAAGCGGTAGGCTATGATACCAAAGGTAAACACTTTTTTAAGACTATAGAGCCGGACGATATTTCATCTAACCATGAGATACGCTTTGAATTTCTGTCAATAACTCCACAGGAAGAGGCTGCCAATATAGCCAAGGCGCAGATGATGAAGTCGGCGGGGCTGGCGGACGACGAGTTTATTGATAAGGAAATTATGAAATTCCAAGACCCGGCAGGCATTGAGGACCGCAAGTTAATCATGCAAGGCAAAGAACTGAGTCCGAAGATTATGCTGCTCGAGATAATTAAGGCGTATCGGAAACGTGGCAACGATATGTACGCCGATATACTATCAACCGAATTGGAGAAGGCTTTAATGATGGAGCAAATGCAACAGCAGCAGCAGGCCATGTTGCCGGCAGGTCAACCAGGAACTCCGCAAAGAGCTCTCCCGCCAGGTGAAGCACCAACGCCGGCGCCAGCATTACCAGAAGGTTTTAGTGGACCGAGGGCACCAGCAGCAACGCAACAACCGAGGACACTGATAGCTGGACCGCCGGCACCAACTAGGAGGTAAGTCCGATGAATTTTAGAACAAATGATTGGTTAAAAAAGTTAAGTACTGCCTCTCCGTCTACTCCCGGGATGCCTCAACCTGTGTCAAATCCGATGCAGCAAACCACAGGCCGAGTAGGTGGTATTCAAACAACGGCGCAACAGACGCAACCGTTGAGTGCTCAACTTAGTGGCTGGCTTGGTCAGTCCCCAGGACAACAGAATTTGCAACCACTTGAGTCACTGATGAGTTGGCTATCTCCATATCTTACTCAGGCACTTTCCCAGCAACTTACTGGTGTTTTTGGCAATCGAAAGCCAGGTACTCAATCCTGGACTCAGGCATTGCCACAGAATATCACAAATAAATCGCTGAAACGGAGAACGAGAACATCGAGGAGGTTCTAAATGAACTTATACATTGACCCCAAAAAGGCCTGGGCAACTAATCCTGTGGCTGCTAAAGCTTATGGCATACCGAAACCAGCTTCCTATACTCCTGCACCTCAATATGTAACTCCCGCTGGTTTGGCTACTTATACTGCTGCCAAGGCCGCAGGAAAAACCTATGTGGCGGGGCAGGGATATGTGACTCCAACTCCTGCACCTACGCCTACTTACTATGATTTAGCCGCCCAACTCGCCAAAATCGCAGGGTATGTATCACCTACTTATGTTACACCACAACCCACTGAGGCGGATTACCTGCAACGAAAGGCGGAAGCTGAAAGGGTCACATCATATTTGAGGGCTGCACCTACCCAGGCCTATGTGCAGGGACAAGGATATGTTCCTTATCAACCTGGTTTAACTCCCTCATATCAGGAACAATTAGACCGGGTTGCCGCCTTGAAGAATCAATATTCCTGGTTGGGGACAGGAGCACCAGTTATGGCGGGAACTGCGCCAATTGGTCAAATGCCAACGCAACAACCAACCGCATGGGATACCTTAAAGAACTGGTTTTCTCCACAGCAACCAGCACAGGTTGGAACTTGGCAATCTGCCAAAGATGTTTTCGGACAATCACAGCAAGGACAATCTTTGTTAGGTTCAATACAGGATTGGATGGGTAGTCATAAAGCGGGACTTGCGGGTGGTGTGGCACCTGTGGCACAGGCACAAGGTTCAGAAAATGTTACTGCTCCTGGTGGTGCAGTACAGGGGCAAGGTACAGTGGCAGGCGAACAAAAAGGTTTCACTCCCGAGGAATGGGCAAGTATGGGACGTCCATTAGGAGGAGCGTATGCAGGATATGGTGGGGTTCCAACTTCGGGGCTAAAAATGGCGGAAACGGCAGTTATACCCGGACAAAAATATTGGTGGGAAGGCGGTGCAATGATGGGAGCACCAACACCAGAACAACTTAACACCCCTGAATACATACAAGGCTATTTCAAGACCTTATTTGACCCTGCAACGCATCCCGAACTTTATGATGGGGGAAAGTTAAACACAGAAGGCACGAAAGCATCTGAAGACTTCTGGGATGCGTTCACGAGTGATGCCAAGGATGGCTTTTACACTCCTGAGCAAATAAGTAAAGACCCAGAGACACATGAGGCCTTAGTAAGTGAAATGCTTATGCGGGACAAGTACGACCAACAATGGACAGAAACCCTTAAAGATGCAAGTCTTGGCAAGGTGATAACGCAGGTGGCCTCTCAAGACCCGACGAAATTACCGCCGACTATTTCACAGGAACGACTTGACGCGATGGTGCGCGGTCCTGATTTTGCAACTCTTTACGATACCGGTTATCGGTCACAGAAATATCAAGATGAGGTAACGGCTGGAATACAACAAGCGCAATCTAACGGAGCGCAGATAACTTATGACCCTGCATCCCTTAACTCATTAACGTATGCCAATATCGAAGGATTGAAGTCGCAGTTGGCCCAGATGAGTCCTGCCGAGTGGCAAAACATAATTGACGGCGGTGGCGAAATCACACTCAAGACGGAATTTTGGAAGTTTAACGAAAGAGGGGAGGCGGTAAATAAAGGTTCTTGGGATATTAACTACCCGCCGCAATCTGCAATGCAACAGAGTGAAAAAGACCGATATATCGACCAGCAACGATTTTATAACGAGTGGTATTGGAGTGACGAGGCCACGGCACAACGGCAAAAGGAACGTGAGGAAAGTTACGATTTCCAACAGGAGAAAGACCTAGAAGGTTGGAAGGAATACTACGCCACACTTGACGGAATGAAACTCTATTCTGATGCTAACGACTATTGGAGTCAAGCCGGTAAATTTGCCGAACTGCGGCGCAAGTGGGAAACTTCCGGTGGCGGTCAATCCTGGGAGGACTGGCTGAAATCGTACGACTTTGAGGGAGAATGGTATGCGAAACCCCCTGCGGAACGAGGAGAAAAGAAGTACATCTACAGTCCACGAATGATTAGACTCAACTATTGATGAGATAAACATGGACATTTGGGATGAGATAATCAGTTGGTTGCGAAGAACACCGCCATTAAGTGAAAAGGCGAAAACCGCTATTGCTGAAAATCCAAACGAGTTTCAACGTCTTTATCAGCAAATTAAGGTCTATACACCTGAACCTGGTTGGGGTGTGAAAGCACCTACTTATAAACCACGTCAAGTTGAGATGCGTCCTGCAACGGGACAAGAAAGACCTGTGGAGTTACCACCGTATCAACCCGACATTACAGGCAAACTTCCGAGTGATGTGTATGGATGGTTGGCGAAAGTGCCAAGTTACGCGCATCCTTATGAGACAGGTGTGGCGGCACCAGTTAGGAAGGGCATATTAGAGTGGTGGCCTGCCCCAGAACCGACAACCATTGACACCGAAAAACTCCGAACCAATTATCCCAAATTGTATAAAGACCTAACTGATGAGCAGATTATATCGTCGTTTAGCGGTGGACTTTATGGTCTACCATCTGCTACAAAACAAGAGAAGATTAGGCAGATGGTGGCTACCGAAATCCCATCTTTGCCATTGTGGGTTATGCCTATAGGTGGTGAAGCAAAGACTGGCAAGGTGGCTTTAGAGCAAGTAACCAAGGGTGCTGAAAAGCAATTAGCCAAAACTACTGCAAAATACCCCGAAGTATTTGATAGACCGGTTGAGGAAGTGTTGAGTAGGATTGATGATTTAACTTATGAGCAGTTGAGGCATTTTCGAGCTCGGCTTGGAGCGATACTGTCAAAGGGTATCAGAGGTGTTGAAACCAAGGGGTCGGAGAGGTATCAACAAATATCAAACCTGTGGGACGAATTTAACACGGCATTAAAGGCCAAGGAATACGGATTGGAAAAAGCAGGAGCAGCCGAGGAAGCTGGCAGATTATTACGAGGAGGTTTACAGGATCGGGCGAAAGCTGTTTGGAACGACCTTAGTTGGCGTAATTATATAATGCGCGGAGATTTCCCGGAGGCGGTGCCGGTAGACACATTTAAGAAGTGGAATGGTGGTCGTGCCCCTTCGAGCACATCAATCATTCAAAAGGGTCCGAATAAAGGCAAGGTACCAACCGACATAGCTGCTGATGATATGCTTTCTGAGCTAGGTTACCGTGGAACGGCTACCAAAAACGCTATTGACCAACTAAAAGATGATTTCGATGTGCTTCACAAGTTGTATATTCAACAGGGTGGTGAGGTTTTTAAGACGGTAGTAACCAGAGGACCGAGAACTGCAAAAATGCCAAAGTCACGGAGAGGCATAGAGGTTACAGAGATTATTCCTGAAGCCCCTGTAATGCCACCAGTTGAGGCACAGAGAGGTGTAACGGCTGAAAAGGTATCAGAAGGTGTTGGTGGCATGAAACCGCCGCCAAAACCACCGCCTACAACTGTTGCACCGACTCCACCTGTACCGCCTACCGGAAATGCAGTACAAAAAGTGCAGGGGATATTACCTACTATCAAGAAATTGACCTCGGAATATGCGGAGAAATTGCATAAGGTACGTTCTCAGAGACTTGGTGCCGCTAAAGGTGCCGGAGAAGTTGCTGGCGGTGGAGAAAAAGGACTGTATGCTGAATTAGGGCAATTGAAGGGCAAGGTAGAAAAACCAACTTTTACTCCCACCTATGACAAATATACTCAGGGTGAAAGAGATGAATTATTCAACCTCATTGATAAATTCGAGTTTAAGGACGGTCTTGGCGAGGTTCTACCGCATCAAGGTTATACCAGAATAGAAGTCAAAAGGGCTTTCAGGGATATTCTCGATGGAGTAAAACCAACTCCGCAGAACTTCAAATATCTTGAGCAGGTATTCGGTAAAGAGGCCATGAAACCATTGCTGAAATTTATGAGCCCGAAGTGGGGCGAGTATGTCACTGAACTATTCTACAATTCCATCCTGTCTAATCCTAAGACGCATATAGTCAATTTTGTCTCTAATACACTAACTGCGGTGATGTCCCCATTTGAAAAAGGTGTAAGTGCCTTGGTGGAAGTCCCCTTAGCTCTTATACAGAGAAGACCAAGGCAGAGGTTTTTCGGTGAGGTAGCACAGGAGATTTTTGGTGTTCTGCGTGGTATACCTGAAGGAGTGCGAGCCGCCTTTAAGACATTAAAAAGCGGGCAAACCGTTGAGCAGTTAAGTAAATGGGAACAACGTACCGAGGCATTCAAAGGAAAAGCCGCCATAGTAATTAAATTGCCCACCCGTTTTCTCGAAGCTGCCGATGCTTTCGGCAGGGGAATAAACAGAATGATGGCTTTGAGAGCACAGGCCTATCGAGTGGCTTCTAAGGAAGGATTGAAGGGTGAGAAATTTCTGGCACGTTTGAACGAATTGATGATGAATCCTACAGAGGAGATGTTGGAAGAAGCTAGTAGGATTGCCGAGTATAGACTTTTCCGGCAAGAACCTGGTGCAGTGGTTAGTAAATTGATGAAGTTACGAGATGCTGAGGTATGGGGTATTCAACCATTACGATTTATCATACCTTTTTTGAGAACTCCTGCCAACCTAGTTAAATTTGGATTAGAACGTTCACCACTCGCTGTTTTCAATGTTCCAATGTGGAAAAATGTTGCTCAAAAGAGTCCCGAAGCTGCCGAACAAATTGCCCGGTGGGTAATGGGTTCGTCCATAGCCGCTACGATAGGGATTTATGCGGCAGATGGTAAGATTACTGGGGCTGCACCTAAAAATACATTGGAGCGTGATGCTTTTTATAGAGCCGGCAAGCAACCATACTCTGTTAAAATTGGTGATGTTTGGATAGCCTATCAAAGACTAGAACCCTTCAATCAGGTTTTAGCACAAGTCGCTGCGATAGTGGGAGCTATCAATGATAAGAAGTCAAAAGATGATATTTTCAATCAAGCGCAACAAGTCGTCTCTACTATCGGTAATAACCTTATTAGTCAAACCTATATGAGTGGCATTGCTAATTTGATAGGAGCTTTTGAAGACCCTGTAGGGGAAGGCGAATATTTACTTCAGCAATTGAGTACAGGATTTATTCCTTATAGTGGTTTGATGCGTGGTTTATCACAGGCGGTAGAACCAACCTACCGCAAACCAAGTAATATACCAGAGACTATAATGACGGCAATACCAGGCATGGCAGGGAAAGTAAAACCGAGGACAAACATCTTTGGAGAGGTTTCAAAAAGGACAACACCCTGGTACAGTCCTTTCAATATTTCACCTGAAAGACAAACTGACCTAGATAAAGAGTTGGAAAGATTAGGGATTACTATTGGTTATCCAAGTAGCATCATTGGAACAACAAAATTGGATGAACAACAAATTTACGAATACAGGAATTTCGTGGGCCAGGCATTGATGCGGGAATTATCCACTGCTATCGAAAGTTCTACATATAAAAGACTAGGTAGTGATGTTGCGAAGTCTGATTATATAGACAGAGTTATCAGAGATACAAGGGCAGATGCTAGAGAAGAATTTGCGGAAATGGTAGGAATATCCATGCAAACAGAGAGGCAACAAAGAACTCCAACAGCAACTCCATCTATGGTGCCGGAGAGAGAGAAGGTGCCGACCCCGAGTAATATTTACACTCCGGGATATTTGCCGCGGAGAACACAAACTACTCCGTCGGCTCCGGGAACCACACCGAAAAGAAAATTACCGACGTTAGGAAGTAAATGACTAGCGTTGTTATGTGATATGCTATTTATTAGAAGGAGGGAAAAATGGTAACTGAAAATACTCTTGGGGAAGAACAGGAAACCCCGGGTGGCCAAAAGGGAGCCGACCAAGGAGAAGAGTTTGCCAAAGATACCGAAGAGCAACTTTTCGGTAAAGAGACAACTCAACCCGAAGGCGAGGCATCCAAAGGAAAACCGGAAGGTGGTAATGAACTTCCATTAGAGGTAATACAGGCACACCCCGCTTTTTCTAGTTTACAGGGTAAACATGACCGGCAAACGAATGTCCTGAATTATCAGAATGAGCAGATTGGACAACTTACACAGCAATTAAAGGTTTTTCGCGATAGACAAGCTGCCGACTTATTAGAGCAACTTGGAGATACGCCGGAAAATCGAAATGCGGTTAAGTTGATACAAGAGGCTGAGAATAAAGAGGCACAAGCGATGATGGTCATGCAACAGTTTGGACCGCTTCTGAAACAGGAAAAGTCCAAAGAGTTATTACTTCAAGAGGGTATCCCATCGGATTACCTCGAGGATTTAGTGGCCTCTGAGACTTTTGAGGAAGCGGTGCAAAAAGCTAGAATTATCAAGTCTGTTTTGGCTAGATTGCCGAAGCAGTCACCCGGCCAAAAGCCAAGTGGGACTACACCGAAACGTTCGCCGGCGATGGCACACGTGCCGGACAAGGCGCAAGGTTCAATAGTTCCGCAAAGTTTTGAACAGGCAGAAGAGGACTATGTTGCTGGTAAGATTACCTGGCCAAAGTATAAAGCTGCTGCGGATAAGGCCGGGGTGCAACTACAATAAAATAAAGAGGAGGTTTTAGTTCGATGCCATATACAGGTATCACAGGTTACACTACATCTGACCTTGAGAAGATGCAACGAACCGTGATAGGCCAAGCTAGATATACGCGCGAGCACAAAGGCTGTATGGTCGGCCTCTGCGAGCACTTTGACCTAGAAGAAGGGCAAAGTACACTGACCGTACCGAAGTTGAGCGCTTTTGATGATGCCCAGGATTTGCAAGACGGCGTTGATATGACGCAGGCACAGCAAATTGCAAACTCCTACACCGATATTACCACGGCGGAAATCGGCATAAAGGGCATTATCACGGATAAACTCATTCGGCAAATGAATGAGTCAGTGTGGCGTATGTTGGGCCGTTTGCTCGGTGACTCAATGAAGCGCAAGATTGAGAAAGATGGCCTCGACTTGCTCGATGGCTTTTCTAACTCACTTGGGGCTTACAATACTACTATCACAACCGGCTACTTAACAGCAGCTATCACGCAGTTGCTAGGTCAGAGTGAACCAGCTCCGGAACCATTCGCTTATGTCGGGCATCCTTATCAGGTTAAACTCCTGATGGACACTGTTGCCAAAGTGGGCACTTATCCTTTGCCGGAAGGCTTCTCGGCGCAGATGGTGAAGGATTATTGGGCAGGTACTCAAGACATGTTCGGCGTTCCCGTATTCAGAAATGGTTTAATCACCGTTCTGAGTGGTGGTGGTGCCAAAGGTGCAGTATTCTCCAAGAGTGCCCTAGGTTACGTTGTTTCAAAGGCAGCTTATACAGAGCGCCAGAGAGACGCGAGTTTGAGAGCCTGGGAACTGGTCCATGTCCAAGATAGCGATTGGGTAGAACTGGACGACGCCTACGGCAGGGAGATGTTTTTTGCTGCCGCAACTCCAACTTCGTAGTAACAAAATAAGGGGGTAGAGTAAGTTGGCCAAAATAGACGTAACTCCGGAACAGGAAAGGGAACTCAAAAGCAAAGGATTTGTGGCTAAGCCTGTTACTGATGTGGTAAGTAACCGCAGAAGTTATTGGGACCCGCGTAAAGACGAGGGAGACAACGTTATGGGCTGGACTCTTCCGTTACCTGGCGATACTGCCCGGATGAATTTCTATTTAAGAAAGGGTTTTAAGTTGGAGGACCCGGACGGCAACCTAGGTCCACCCCCCGGTTACTTTCGTAGGAACCTTACGCCAATGTTGGCACCTATGAAAGCAAAGGCACATGAAGTCGGTGTCGGAAGTGGTGAAATTGTGCAAAAGAGTGATGGGATAACCCCCATACTCCGATGCCCGATTTGCCAAAAAGACTTCCCAGATGCCGATACACTTGTCCATCACATGATTTACCATCGCTCGGCTAAGTCCAAGTCGAAGGGCAGAAAACCGAAGCGAGGAAAGAAAATAAAATCTAACATAGGAGGTTAAGATGAGTTTTCCTTTCGTAGCAACTTTAACACCCGAAGCTGCTCACACAGCATACACGAATAAACCTGGTGTGGGTTTAGGTACGCTCGGTATGACGCCTGATAATAGTATGTACCGCCTTTGCAAGGCGGGTGCAGCTATCACCAAGGCTGGTACAGGTGCTTATAATGCCAATAGGCATCTAGCTGGTTTAACTGGCGAAAGTGCCGAAGCTGCTCTTACAGCAGCAATCGCTATTGGAGATAAGACCTTCACATTTGCGGATACCACTAACCCCAGGGTCGTAGACTATTACAAGGATGGGTACATGACCACAATAGAAGACCCATTCCAGTTCCGCAAGATTGTCAGTAGCACCGCCGGTGATGGAACTTCAATTACTTGTGCTGTTGCTGACCCTTTTACCGCTGCTTGCATTGTCAGTACGGTAAACGTTTATCCTAGCCCTTGGGGAAATGTGAAATCTGCTTGGGGTGGTGCCGCTTCTGCTTATGTGGCGTTTGTTTGCATACCAGAGATTGCCGTTGCCAGTGGCAAATACTTTTGGGGCAAAGTGCGTGGCCCACTATGGGTTATGTGTAGCACTGGAAGTTGGCCGGGTGACGGAGCAAGCACCCTTGATGTAGTTTTCTACATTGATGGAGGCATTATGGTACGAACCAGTTACGCACAGCAACGTGCAGGGCACATGATAGTCTCTGGTAACTACGGCGATGTCTTGATAATGCTCCAGATTGAGTAATCGGGAATAAGTCGAAATAACCGAAGGAGGGTTCTATGTCTGAGAAAGAAAAGCCTCCTGCGGATGAGAAGAAAAAGAAGTGCCCGATTTGTGGAGAGAAGAGTACAGGTAAACGCTGCAAATGCGGTCACTACTTTAGACCATCCGACTAGGGGAATGATTAAGGGGGCGCGAAGCCCCCTTTTTCACAAACAGAGGTAAATATGAAACATGTTGGAGAAGTCACCAGATACATCGGGTTATCAACGGAAACCAAGCCGGCGGCACCGCCAGGGGCAGAATTTTATGAATCTGATACTGGCAAAACATATATTTGTATCGGCAATACGAATTGGGTGGAAAAAAAAAGCGACGATGAGGCCGTAGGAACCCCAGGTAAAAGTGCCTATGAGATAGCAGTTGATAATGGTTTTGAAGGCACAGAGGAGGAATGGCTTGCCTCATTAGTAGGTGTTGAAGGCACTCAAGGTGAACAAGGTTCGCCTGGTGAAATTGGTGCCACAGGAACACAAGGCACGCAGGGCATCCAGGGTGAAACTGGAAGCCAAGGCCTACAGGGAACCTCTGGTAGTAATGGACAAGACGGTGCACCAGGGCAACAGGGCAATCAAGGTGTAAAAGGGGATACTGGAGATACAGGACCAACTGGACAGACAGGTCAACAAGGTATTCAGGGCAATCCTGGGGTGAAGGGCGATAAGGGGGATACTGGTGTCCAGGGTCCTGCGG
>Ga0315291_10001716_pt1 | contig 29081 bp, 35 predicted proteins | sample YL17G12_20_MG_FD_203070 | JGI IMG/M metagenome (GOLD analysis project Ga0315291, IMG submission 203070) | Sediment microbial communities from Yellowstone Lake, YNP, Wyoming, USA - YL17G12_20 | ecosystem: Environmental > Aquatic > Freshwater > Lake > Sediment | place: USA: Wyoming | collected...
CTTTGACATTTGGGTCATGAACGCTAATGGTAGACATCAGACACGTCTTACCTCCATGCTTGGGGATGAAAGATGTCCCAAGTTCAGCCCGGATGGCAAGAAGATAGCCTTCTTGGCAAGAGACTCGGGGACTACTGACATCTGGGTCATCAGTGCTCACGGAGAAGGACTGAGTAGCCTGACTGATGATGACGCAATAGAAGAGAGCTTTGAGTGGAGCCCCTTGGGCGATTTGTTAGCCTATAATTCCAACAAGGGCGGGAGATGGAACATCTGGCTGACAGATGTCCATGACAAAAGTCGGGTGCAAGTTACCCAAGGCGAAGGCGACAGTCAATACCCGACATGGAGTCGTGACGGGCGCTTGATCGCATTTGTCCGACAGTCTGGTATTGGGAGCCAGATATGGATGGCTTCAATCAGTGAAGGTCGAGCACGGCAGATAACGTCGACCAACGGAAACCTCAGATTCCCCACTTTCAGTCCGACATCTAACCGAGTGGCGTATTTGTCTGATAGCGGCGGTCGATGGTCCATCTGGATTACTGATTTGGATGATGGCACCGAGTACGATGCGTTCATTCCAGTAGCCCCCGACATCATCATCATTCCATTCGCCTCACAGGTTCAGGTCAATGCGTCCAACGTGAACCCCAACATGAGGATCAAGTGGGACGTTCGAGGCGTCACAATCCTGTTCGCGGCCAAGTCATCGACGGGCTCAGATGAGGCCCACGTTGTCATGCCGAACGTAGAGCATCCTCCAGACTTGTTACACTCTTGGGGAAGGGAACCGCTGTTTACGAAACTTGCTTTGGATTCGGGGAACCAGATTCTTTCGATAGAGTGGGGTCGCGACTGGAGAGAGGTGCTAGTGTCCACCTTCGAAGGAGGTTCCTGCAAGGTGTTGCTGCTCCAATACGAGTCGGGGGGTTCCCCTCCGTCTGGATACGGTAGTTGATGCGATGAGCCGGCCTGATTGCCCGAGGTCGCTAGTCTGCTGGAGCTGTTGGAAATGAGGTTGTTAGATTCCTCCCTTGAAGATCGGGAGGAGGAGTTCATGCGAATCACAGCGATGTCTAGAAAAGCCACCCGAGTATCGCGCCGGTATTCGTGGCCCAAGACACAATCGTGCCGAGCTTCTCCATGAAGACCCCATCGTACCAGCCCTTGCCCTTTCTCCAAACGAACAGGAAAACAGATGGTGGGGTCGGTTAGATTCGCGCCACCGTTTGAAACTGCTGAAACGCAGGAAAGCTGCTCAAATCTAAATACAGGGATGCCTTCTAAATCAAAAGGGACCATACATAGTAAAGGCCTATCAAGACAAATACGCACGCAACGATGTACCTGGCGTATTTCTCGAACAAACGAATCTTGTGCATAATGGTTCCTATTCTGGAGACGCTGTGTACGAGAACGAACGATAGTATTATCACAGGCAGCCCTGTCGCGAACGAGAATACTGAAGGGATTATCAGGCCGTCTGAATAGGTCAAGGCAAGAGGTATGAGCATCCCAAAAAACAAGACAGCGCTGAAGGGGCAGAATGCCAGCGCAAAAATGGACCCAAGAAAAAAGCTGCCTATATGCCCTTTTTCTGAAAGAGTCTCCTTTACTATTTCTAGGCGAGAGCTTCCTTTCAACGAAGGAAACTTGATGACGTTTAGCATTACTAACCCCACAAAGATTAGAAGGGGCCCCAATATTTTCTCGCCATAGCTCTGAAGTAGCAGCGATATTGTCTGAACATTTACACCTATATAGACAATCAGGCTTGACAGTGAAACATATGTAAGCATCCTGCCTAGCGTGTAGACGAACCCCGTTATGAGTGTGTTCCAGTTGCCGCCGATTTTCCTAGATACGTACGCTATCGCGGTTATGTTTGTCGCAAGTGGGCATGGGCTTATTGCCATCATCAAACCTATGAAGAATGCTGCGATCGTGGGAATGTTGCTGGTTCCCATGGCTTCCAAGAACGGCATTATGTCTATCAACTGAAATCACCAGCCAGTCTCTTTTCTATAATTCCCTTAAGATAGCTCATGTAATCGTTCTTGTTGTTAATCTTGTACCATACGTTAGTTATCTCTTCTGGATGAAAGCCGTTCTCATCATATACGCCTATCCAAAGCGAAGGGCTTTTCACGTCGTATTTGATTGCAATCTCCCTGTTCTCCGGAAGGTCGGCGTTGATATGGGAAAAGGTAACCTTGCCGGACTCCATTTCTCTGGAAAAATAGGTATTGACCGTTTCTTCTGCAAGGTCTCCGACAGCTATGCATGAATCGCACGTGCGCGTTCCGTGGAAATGTAATATCTCAACCTTTTGAACGCTTGATATCCGGTTCGAATGCTCTTCGGACCTTCCAGAGTCAGCTTGTTTGTACGCGAATCCGGAGATTAGAAGGACAACGACCACCAGCAAAAACGCGCACACAAATTTTTTTCTCATATCTGTCATATATATCACTTAAGCCATTCTTGTATCTCCTCAACTCCTGGTATTCTGCCAGAGCTTTTCACTTTTCCGTCGATAACCAGGGCGGGCGTCGACATGACGCCATATTCGATTATCTTGTCTATTTCGGTCACTTTGACTATTTCTGCCTTGGTGATTTTCTCGGCAGCTATCCTGGCGTTTTCCTCCAATTTCTTGCATTTCGGGCAACCAGAACCTAGTATTTCTATTTTCATCTAACATACCGCCTAAACTCATGATGTTGGTTGAGAAAGATCTCGTTTCGGGATACACAGACGACCGACAGCGTCTGAATGAACATCCAAGCTCAGAGCTGGCAAGAGGATCTATCGCCTAATCTGAGACTGCCTTTTCAATACCAGCAGTGTCGCCGCTAGTGCTACGACGCTTACCAAACCTCCTGCTGGTAACTCCGGCACTGGCACCGTGTCAGACCAAGGACCCCAACCGTCCATGCTGCAGTGAGCCCTAACTTTAACGACTGAGGTTGCCTTGATCGTTCCCAAGTCCAGCTCCACCGTGAGCGGATCATCTTGCAGTGATCCTTCGTAAGTGAACTGCTGAACTTTCCCGTCAACGTCAACCTCAATGATATTGATGAAATGCAAGGGGTTCTGGAGACAGCAGCCAATGCCACCCTGGTGTGTGATCGTGACTTCTATCTTGCCCGCGGTGCCTTGGGATAGATTCTCTATCTTGACGAGGACCGGAACATTAGCTGTCGCCGTCTGTACGCCGCTGCATAGCAGCACAGCCGATATCGCCACCAGATATACGGATGCTAGAGAAAACCTCCAACTGACAGTTCCCACTCGACTCCCCTCATCGTGATGCTCTACGCTCCGTTATGGAACCAGCCTCATATTTCAAGATTTGCTGAAATCGGAAATTATTTATGGGAATTCCTATTCGTGAGCATATCAGGCGACAGCTTGTGAATGGGCGAGTTAGACTAATGGCTTTCTTGTCGTTTGCAGTCGGTGCTTTCATGATAACGGTCGCACCGTTTCTTATTGAGTGGACTAGTGCAATCTTATTCGGTGCATTTGCGAAGGCTGGCCTGAAGGATCCGGAACACTTCTTGACTGCTCTTGGCTTGGCGACATTTTTCTTTCCATTATGGCGCGTGGCTGGCATGATAGCGGGAGTCGTGCTCCTCCTGACTGGATGCGGTTTCCTGAAAGGAGAGAAATTGGCTTGGCCAATCGCCCTTAGCGCTCTATCTGTTCCGGGTATCGCAGGGCTGCACTTCTTGATTCCGTGGATCGGTATGTCTACGATAATGGGTCTGCCGCCTCAGGGGATGCCGCCAACCCTGCTCATGTGGCTCGTGGCCTTGGGCGCATATGTGGTCCTCCTCCTGATTCCGAGAGGAGACAAGATGCAGAAGCTTACCCGCCTTGTTGTCTTCTTTCTGCTTGGAGTGATCGCGGCTGATGCTTTCATACTTGGCTTCGCCTCGACTCGGACACTTATCGCACGTCCTGGAGCCCCTATGTTTCAAGGAGTTGAGATGACTATTCTCACGGTCGGCGGACCTATGGGCTACATCGTATCCATTGGCGCATTCCTAACCATACCTCTTCTAGCTGCTCGGAAACGTTCGGGTTGGTATGTGGGACTAGGGACCGGCCTCCTAGCGATTATTTCAGATTTCCCAACGCAACTTGTCAGAAGAGTCACATTCGATTTCTTGGTCGGAGGGCTCCTGGGACTGGCGCTCGTAGTAGTGCTCGTTATCCCGGCCGTGAGGGCGCGGCTACTTGGGGCCGTGGAAGACTAGTCTTGCGGTTTCAAGGCATCTTGAAATATCGCTTCGAGCAGAGCAGGCAGGACTCGGAGATGGAATTTCCTCAAAGCGTCGCAGCGTCGCTTGCAGCGGTTGGTGGATTGAAGGGGGTCATCGAGGCAATTCCCAAACGGACACGTTTAAGGCCAGCGAGTGATGTCTTCCAGTCCGTTGCCGATCCTGTTCGACTATCGATACTGTACGCGCTTTCTATTGCGCCTTTGTGTGTCTGCGCTCTGAAACCAATCGTGAAGATCGCGGACTCAAAGCTCTCCTATCACTTGACCAGTTTGAAATCCGCCGGTCTGATCGTTCACCGATACGAGGGGAGATTCATAATCTACAGCATAACCGATTCGGGCAGGAAGATGGTCTCTCTCTGCAATGATTTTCAGTAAGATTGCATATTGAAAAAATATTCGGGCACTTGCTATCCGCTCTTGTCCGTTTGCGATTTGGAGGCCAAGTCTTGGATCAGCATCTCAACTTTCCGTTTGATGATTTCCCCAGTCTTCCTGTAATCCTCGATGGTTCCCCCTGAAGTCTTCTATCGCCCAGTCCTCCATTGGCTTTCCAACGGCCGGGCAGGCTTCGGGGCAGCCCAATGTGACTATCCTGTCGGCTTGCTGAGTCATGAGTCGAGTCAGCAGCTTTGGCCTCAGAGTGCTGGTGTTGATCCCTGACTCCTTCAACACCGCCACTGCAAGAGGCCTCACCTCCTTTGCTGGCTTGCTGCCTGCACTAATCGCTTTCATCCCTTCCGGCGCCATGTGATTGAAGATGGCTTCGGCCATCTGACTTCTGCACGAGTTCTCTATGCAAATGAATAGCACACTAGTCAAAGTGTGCGTTCTCCGTCCTTCTTACTCGACTCCAGGTTGCCCCTTTGCGGACTCAAGCCGAAGTTGCCAAGAAAAGGTTGTTGAGCGGTACGGCTCATTGACAACTCGATAGTGGGGATCGCCAGGAACTCATTAACGCAGAGTTTCTCGTCCGATATTGCAGCACGCTTCTGAGCCGAGTCTTGGATTGACTTGAGGGCTTCGGCTTCCCGTTCGGTTGTCAGTGTCCAAGGCTTTTCTATTCTCCAAGTCAGTTTCGAGCAGATCGACGGTTCGGGGTATGCGCCGGGATCGTAGAGTTTGAAGCTCATGAAGTCTGTCGGAGACTCCTGGTAGGAGCACCTGATGGCTTCTCTGAGTTGCTGGGGGTCGGTTGCAATCATTGCTTGATTCTCTTCGATTAGGTGAACTAGAGTGATCTGTTTCCTGAATCTTTCGATACTCTCAAGGGCTATGTTGTAGAGGTACGGAGTCGGGCCTTCAGCTCCAATGATGTCCCTCCGTTCGTCGACCCCGTTCCTGACAAGAGAGGCTAGAGCCTGTCCAGGCTGATGCCCTACGGATTCAACCCCGCAGACGATCAGATACCGAATGTTCGGGTTGGCCACGACGTTGCAGACTATCTTCTCGATTCCAACATTCTCGGTCTGTAGCATACCTGCAAGTGCGGATCCGCTTTCGATTGCGACGCTCGCCAGTTTCTCAAGATAATCGGGTATCTTGTCGTAGAACGTGTGGAGCAGTATCACGACAGCAGCGGGTGAGTAGTCGTTTCCTCTGAGGTAGTGGCCTTCCTCCGGTGGGTACTCTGGCGGGGGCTTAACCTTCCTAATAGAAGGACTTGCTCCTTGGCTCATCTCGGGAATGCGCCCCGACTACGGTTCGGTCTCAATCTTCGGTTCGATGGAGACAGGCGGCTTGATCGAGTTTGCAACTAAGCTGTACTTGCGGGCCCAGTCCAATGCTTTCTCCACTCGGTCCACTGAGTTGGTCTTGACCTTGATCACTGGCCTGAGAACGGCTCGTTCAACTATCGATGTCCTATCCAGAAGGTCTACCATGTGTCCCTCAGCTTCGCATTCATAAGAAACCAGCTGAATCTTGAGTCGTTCGGTGGCCCAGATGAACATGAGTTGGTAGCACATGTTCAGCGCTGCAACGAAGGCGTCCTCAGGTGTCATGACGCCAGAGCGCCCCTCCAAGGCGGGCGGCGCCGAGAAAGTCATCTTGGGGCCGTTGCTGCAGGTCAGCTCGCCGTCATGGCCTCCCGTCCAAACAACTCTTGTCGTGTATACGGGCATTTTCTTCACCTCCAATGCTCTAGGACTTCATCGACTTCCTGCGTGATCTTTTGGGCTACCTTCCCGGCCAAGATGAGTGCTTCTTGATCGAGTCGCCGTCGGGAAGGCAGCTTTGAGCAACCCGGATTGCCGGTCAAATCAGTGACGACTATCGACGATGCCGCTTTCCCGCTGTAGCGTTCGGTGCCGACTTTTGCACACAGTTTCTCGCAGCCGTCAACGGTAATCGTCGGGTAATATTTCGCGAAGGCTCGTTCTTCCTCGCCGCCCGCGAGGAATAGCGGTAGGCAGATCGTCACGGTCTGGTCAGGCCTGAGTTGCTCTAGGACCATCCGTGTGGCGACTCGTGAAATGGTTCCCTCGACGCATCCTTCGCCGCTGCACGATATGACGCCAACCTTCTTTTCCGGTAGATCAACCATCATCATTCACTTCTCAACTAACTCGTCCACCTTCTTCGCGATGTCCCTAGCAAGAATTGCTGAGAGCTGCTGACCATCGTGGTCCAAGAAAGTGACGGTCTTCGGTTTCAGTTTTCGGTTCTCTTTGAGCGCATCAACCACTCTAAAGCTGGCGGCTACGTCTCCGCCCGCAAGCTTCACATTCTTCTGTGCACATTGAAGTGGGCATCCGTCAACCGTGATGCATCTATTGTCGCGTACGAGTCGAAGCGCCTCCTCGTCCCCGCTAACGATGAGGGCAAGACAAATGGTCTCCGTCACTCCCTTCCTCAGATTATCGACAACCTCGTAGGTTGCGTCTCTGCTTATGCTGCCTAGCGCCTTGCCGATTCCGCTGCAGGAGATCACAACTGCTTTCTTCGGCGCTGTCGTCGGCTCCATTCTATCTAGACTCCAGCTTCTTACTCTCGGTCTCCAGCTTCTTGAGCATCAGTTTGAAGTAATCGTCAGCGCTCATCAGCGACTTCAGGTCGCTCTCAAGACTGTGAGGTGTGAGGATGATCAACCAGCCTTCGCCGTAAGGATCTGAATTCACTAGCTCTGGCTTCTCAAGGAGCATGCCATTTACTTCTTCAACCGTCCCTGATATGGGAGAGAGCAGTGAGACGGTTGTCTTCGCAGTTTCCAGAGTCCCAATCTCCGTTTGCTTCTGAACGGTTGAACCTGGTTTCACGACAAGATCGACAAATGCAACATCTCCTCCGGTCCTTTGCAGGTAGTCAGTGACGCCAACCCTAACCTTGGCACCCTCCACGCCTGTCCAGAGCCCGTCCGCAGTGTAGCGGTATCCTTTGCGGACGCGAAGCTCGAATTTGTCGAAGACAGTCTGTAGGTATTCGCTCAAACCTTGTCCGCCTCGGTTGAGCGATGTGATTCGCAGTCCAAGCAGTAATCAGTCTCTCCATTGGTCCAGTACTCCTTACTACAGTTGGGGCATATCGTCTTTCGGAGCGGGTCTCTCTTCGGACGAGTCGCGCGTAACAGATCGGTCATTCTCGAAGCGCAAGCACACCCCTTCGAGCTCAGTTCATCCTTGGACATGTGTATCCCTCTTTTCCTAGTTCGGGTAAGCTAGCAGATCCCGCCTTTGCCAACCTTCTGTGCCGATTTCGCTTCCACCTCGATCACTTGAAGGTGGTTTCTTCTTCGAAGAGCCATCCAAACTATAGCGAGCATGACAGGAATCTCAATGAGAGGACCCACAACAGTCGAGACAGCTACCATAGGCATCGACGCGAAAGCCGTCAACGCTATGGCTATCGCGAGTTCAAAGTTTCGGCCGAGGATCAGATCGTTAATCTCGATGTGGATGCCTGCTCTTCTCTTGAGGCCCAGCAGGGTTTCAAAGATCGAGTTGGGGCTTCGAATCCCTAAATGTTTCTTGAGGAAACTTGGTGACGCGTTCGCCTTGAGCCCGACGATGATGCAGTCGGCGAACTCTGATAAGACACCAACAGCTTCCGGCGTTCCATAGCCGTTCGAAACGACAACGTTGAAGAGCCCTTCCCGATGTGCCAGGATGCCGATGTCTCTCGCGAACTCGATGAGAACCAAGGGCTCATTGTACGTGTACGCAATTCCTTGACAGCCGTACTGCTTAGCCAACTGGATCACGTCAGTGGGACTGAGTCTCTTTCCGATGACTTCGTCAGCTTGACTGACCTCAGCGTTCACGCAGAAGTCGCATGACCAGTTGCAGCCAACCGTTCCGATCGAAAGAAGCTTCGAACCAGGTCGGTAATGATATGCGGGCTTCTTTTCGATGACGTCAATATGGCCAGTGACGACCCTTCCATAGTTGGCTGCTACAAGCGCTCCGTCCTCGTTCGTTCTGACCCTGCAGAACCCTCTCCGACCTTGTTCGATTACGCAGCGGCGCGCACACGCAAGGCATCTCAGTCTGTGGCCTGGCAACTGCATCTGTAGGAGCCTGCTCTGCTGCATCTTCACTCCATCCCTAGATCGGTAGTGAGCCGAATTTGGCGTAATTCGGGGAAGAGTCACTCATGTTCAGCTGCCACGTGAATGGGCCTCCGACCCGCTCACAATAGCATCTCTCTTCCCGAGTCTGTAATCTCGTAGAATGACGACAGAGAGCGCGAGGATGGCTAGGCCTGCGATGTGAGTGACAGTGCAGAGCTGACAGATGGACCCGAGCAGGAAGACCTCCGTATAGACGAACCCGGCGACACCAACCGCGCCTAGCACTGACCATGCAACCAAGCCGATTATGGATCGCCCGTTTTGCCATGCGTAGATGATCAGGCCCAGAGCAATGATGAACCATCCGAGTCCGAGCATTGTAACTGAGACGCCGTAGAAGTCCGCATACTTGCTCCATATCACGTCAGTGCATGAGAACACCCCGTAGTCAGCCACCGGGCAAACTGTCGGAGGAGTGGATGAAAGGTAGGTGAGGTAGGCTGACATTATGAGGCCAACAACGGCTGGGATCACCATGAGCACGAACAACGTCTTGCTGATCATGCCTAGGCCCCAACTCGTATTCAGTCCGCCTTCCGCGTGGCGTCAGCTGTCCCGAGCCTGCCGCACGTCCACAGCAGTTCTCTTCCCAAGTCCGTGATCTTATACACGATGTATCTACCTTGGGTCTCTGCGGATACAAGCCCGGCTGACTTCAGATCCTCTAGATGGTACGACAGCAAGGAGTCTGCGATCTTGAGAATGCTCTTGATGACACAGACGCACAACGGAGTCGTAGATAATGCGTACAATATGGTGAGCCGAACCGGGTCCGACAGCGACTGAAAGACTCTGCTGACGCGATTCACGAGCGAGCGGGGATGTTGCGGACCACCTGTTCTAGTCCACCAACTCGCTCGATGCTCTCTGAAACAATCTCGGGTATTTGCACTCCTGATCCGACTGCTATCACCTCTCAGAGATATTTCAGCTTTTCTTGAAATCACAACCTTTTTCTGCAGCCGTGACATTTCAGGCAATCTTGAAACAAGAAACCGGAGATGCAGGGGTATGGGTAGGACTGTAAACGTCGAGGTGATCGGAGTGAACCCCCCGTGTGCTAGGTGCGATGCGACTTGGAAGAACACGGAGAAGGCTGTCAGAGTCGTGAAGGCTGAAGGCATCGACGCGACGATGAAGAAACTGAACATAATATCCAAAGACGTGATTCAGAAATACGGTGCTTTGGTGTCACCCGCGCTTGCTCTTAACGGGGTCGTCAAGATAATGGGCCGGGTGCCAGACCCGAACGAGATTGCAAGACTGCTGAGAGAGACGGCAAGCTAGCATCTTGGAGGCAGACAGCACGACAGACAACAGGCGCGTAGTGCGAACTGGCATTCTTGTGGCGTTTGTACTCTTCGTTTTCGCCGCTCTGGTATACTCAAGGATTATGGCGTACTCCCTCGCGCCGACAATGAAGCCCGCTGACTTTCACGGGCTACCAGTCTGGTATATTCCAATAGCGTACCTGCTCGATTACTTCAGTCACGGATGGATTTGCCTTCTGTTCGCTTTCGTGGTGGCGGGCCTCATCTATGAGTTCATTCCAAAGGAAGCGATCACGAAGTACATGAGCGGCAACCGAGTAAGCGGATACGCGTTGGCTCTTGGGACGGCGCCGTTCCTAACAGTCTGTTCCTGCACTATGGTGCCGCTGTTTGCGGGCATACTATACGCCGGCGCTGGCATAGGGCCTGCAATAGCCTTTCTTCTGATGGCTCCCGCCTCGAACATCCTCGCCATTCTGCTTACTGGAGAGATACTGTCATGGGAGTTGGCTGGTGTACGAATCGCGGCGTCGGTTGCGGTCGCGCTTGCAGCAGGCCTAGTGATTTCGAAGACACCTTGGGGAAGAGCAATCGAGAAAGAACATCAGATCACCGCCTCCAATCGAGCAGCGACGTTGGAGCTTGTCAAGCCACCTATCGACGAGAGACTTTGGGCAGCGCTCAAGTTTGGAGGACACTTGGGAAAGCAGATACTCCCCTACTTCATCCTCGGGCTCATCGCTGTCAGCTACGTTGAGGCATATCTTCCAGAAGATTTGGTCGGCGCCTATCTCACCGGTGTGACTGGTGTGCTTGTCGCGTCGGTCATTGGAGGTCCGCTGTATACACCCACGCTTGTCGAGATAGTGTTAGGTAGAGGTCTATGGGACTTGGGCATGTCTAAAGGCGCGTTGCTGGCGTGGCTTATGGGTCAGCCGTACGATGTCGCCAATGCTCTTGCGGTTTCAAGGATTGCCCTATGGAAGGTCGTTCTGAACTACATGGTGATAGCTTGGGCAGGTAGTGTGATCTTTGGTCTCCTCTACGGGACACTGACTGGAAGCCTGTAGAAGGGGGAATGATGGTAGAAGAGAAACACTGGCAAGAAGGAATGAAGACTCGTGAGAACGCCATATACGTCTACTTGGGATGCCTGTCAAACACTGGAATCGTTGCTGGTCTCGGAAGCCTCAAGCCGGTCAAGGAACTTGGCTTCAAGGAATACTCGTTCGAGGTTGAAATTTGATGTCCGTCAGTAGTTCAAGAGCACTAGGATCAGAGTTGAAGCAGTTACTTGGACTACGGTGTTCGCCCATCGCGGTAAAACTCGTCACCGAAAACGACGACCTTACCGTCCTTCCAAAGGAATCGGATAGACGAATCAGATACTGCCAGCTCCTAATGGAAGCGAAGAAAGGAAAAAGCCTCTTGTTGACTGCGAAGACAATAAGCTGCCCCGCTGCAGCATCCGCCCTAGGCCTTCTTCCACTCCCCGAGAAGATCAGCAAAGGAGAGATGTTGAAGGCACTTGGACTCTTCGCCTCGAATGAGGCGGCTGCCAGAACTATGAATGCGATGCCGAGACTCGACGCGGGAAAATTCAGAGCCGTCGCAGTGGCTCCTCTAGAGGAAGCATCCTTTGAACCTGATGTAGTTGTCATCGAGGACGTGCCCGAGAAGATAATGTGGATAAACCTCGCCTCACTTTACAGTTCCGGCGGAAGACTAGAGTTCAGCTCCGCGGTCTTTCAAGCATGCTGCGTAGACGCCACCGCGATACCGTACCTGTCTAAGAAAGTCAATGTCAGCCTTGGATGCTATGGGTGCCGAGACTCAACCGACATCGCCGACGACGAATGCCTAACCGGAATCCCAATCCATCTTCTACCTGAAATAGTGAACTCACTGCGAGAACTCTCAAAGAAAGCCATCCCAACAGCAAGAAGAAAATCCATCTACACAAAGTTGCACTAGTGAAAGACACGGAGATCCTTGGGCCTAGCAGTCATAATCAACGGGCAAATGGCATTCTCAAGGGATGTACCGTCAGTTTAGGACATAGAGAACAAGATACTCTGTAGGGCGCTGACGGATTCCTCAATGTGCTTCTTGTATACCTAGGATGCTCAGACGTTTGATGGTTTTGATTCCACGCGCCACATCTGCAGGCGCGAAAATCATTGATCCCGCTCCTAGTTCTGCCTGCTCGTCCCCTACTGTGAATGCCCCCTCGCCCTCTATTACGTAGAAGCAAACGTCATAGGGTTCTGGGTGAGGAGGAATCTCCTGACCAGTCTCAAGACAGACAAGAACGAGGTTGAACATCTTTGTCTTGTAGATATCCTTCTTGACCCTCTCTGTCTTGGAGAATTCCACTAGCTTCGTCAAATCCTGTACATCCAACTTCAATATTTCACCTCCATGTTGACGCCGTTCTTCCCGAGTCCATTTGGTGAGAAACTCACCTTCACAGGTTAGATACTTCACTCTTTGCGCTGGTTCATTATGTGGAGCTGTATGCCTACGAAGAGGAATACTGCTGTGTATGCTGTTAGGACGAAGATGTTCACGACTGGACCGAAGAACGTTTCTCCACCCAAGGCATATCTCGCGAGCTCCATGGTGTGAGTTAAAGGGGAAAGAAGCGACACTGCTTGTCCCCAAGATGGTAGTTCGCTTACAGGGATGTAGACGCCGCTGATGAAGAGGAGGGGAATGCGGACAAAGTTCAAAGGCATCATCACTTGCCCTGGGCTTTGGCCCGGCATAGAGGCGAACACAATTCCCATGGCTGAGAAGCCGAGAGCGGATAGAGTCATGCATGCAATCAAAGCTTCGAGGCTGGCTATATGTGATCCAAAGAATATGATGCCGACAAGTATTGGGATTATTGAGATTCCAATTCCATACAGAAAACCTGCCAGTGTTTTGCCCATGAGGACTGCAAGCAACGAGACGGGCGAGGTTAGGAATCTATCAAATGTCTGGTTGGCGCGTTCGCTTGGAATGATTACGGGGCCTATGGATGATGATGCGAAGAAGAGCGTCTGAGCGATGAGAATGGGGATCTGCAGAGCTATCGGTACGTTTCGTCCGACGCTGAAGGAGAGGAAGAGACTGAAGGGAAAGAGTACTCCGAACATAATTGATGCAGGACGGGTGTAGTAGGTGTACATGTCTTTGTTTGCGATCGCCCATGCTACCCGCACCTCCCTGCCGAGACGGCTTGAACGATTCGGCTTCATCGACTTCACCTCCTCCTGTTAACATCTTTCCCGGATCCGTCTCGTTTTCGACCCGTTGTTTCCTCACCGATTGTCGATGACCTGATGCCAGTGAGTTTTATGAATACGTCTTCCAGGCTCGGGCCTAGAGTGTTGATGGTGACGAGTTTGAGATTGTTGTTCTGAACATAGTTCCAAGTCGAAGTGAGGACGCTGGGTGGGTCATCTGTATAGAGTCTGAACTTGTCACCTACTTTTACAACCTCGCTTACTCTTGGGAACTTCTCCAGATCTTTGAGGGGGTTCTGAGGCGGAGTTTCAAAAGCAACCTCAACAGACTGGACGCTTTCCAGAGTTCTTTTGAGCTTCTCAGGTGTATCGATGGCTGCGATTCTGCCGTGGTTGATTATGGCTATTCGGTCGCACATTTGGCTTGCCTCTTCGAGGTTGTGGGTTGTGAGGAAGATCGTTAGACCTTGCTGGTTCAACGTTCTAATGGTGTCTCGAATTACTAGGACGCTTTGCACATCCAACCCAGAAGTAGGCTCGTCGAGGAAGAGAATGCTGGACTGATTCATCAGGGCCATGGCTATGCAAATGCGCCGCTTCATGCCTCTCGAGAAACCTTGAACTTTTTCTCTGCGTCGATCATAGAGGCTAAACATCTTCAAGAGCTCTTCAGCGCGACTCTCTCGGTAGACTTTGGGTACATCGTAGAGCCTACCGGTGAAGATGAGGTTGTCCCATGCGGAAAGCTCATTGTAGACGTTGCTGATATCAGGGACAATACCCATCTGCTCCTTTGCTTTGACTGGCTGGTGTTGAATGTCGTAGCCCATTATGGAGGCCGTTCCTTCTGTTGGAATCGATATGCCTGTCAACATTCGTATTGTGGTTGTCTTTCCAGCTCCGTTGGGGCCTAGGAAACCGAAGATCTCTCCTTTCTGCACCTGGAAGTTGATATGGTCAACTGCCAGCAACTCACCGTACCTTTTCGTTAGATCTGTTGCCTCGATCGCTCTCTCCATCGGAAGTCACATTTCCCTATTGTTTGACTTCCTTGAGCTGTTCCTCTACAGCAGCAAGCTCTTTCTTCAGTTCATCCGCGTATCCTTCCAACTCCTTCGCTTGCTCTTCTCTCGTGAAGAAACGCCTGCCCGGATATCCGTGGTGTCCGTGACAGCCACCCCGCGAACCGCAACAGCACATCCTCACTTCCACCTCCCGCACGCGCTATCAGAAACGAAGCATTTAAGCTACGAAGTCTGTAGTAAAGTAGCAACTATGTCTAAAGCAAGTAACAAGCCGGCGTTCCTCTGCTTATGTCCTCTGGAAGGAGTCATAGATACGATAGGAAAGAAGTGGGCCCTGCTGGTGGTCAACGCTATTGGAAACCGTGAAAGGCTCAGATTCAGTCAGATGATGCAGGAACTACGGGGGATCAGTCCCACCACCTTGACTGACACGCTGCAAGAACTACAACGTGAAGGACTAGTCAAGAGAGAGTCCTTCGCTGAGATACCCCCTAGAGTTGAGTATTCCCTCACCAGGGATGGAGCGCAGCTTAGAAAGGCGATTCTCCCTCTACTTCAATGGGCAGCGACAAGGCATTCTCCGGCGAAGAAAAGGTGTGGATCCAGGTACAGGCAGATCCCTGCACACAAGATCCTCAGGACCTAGGAATAAGGATCCGCAAAGGCACCGTGGTTTCGGCGGTGCCTGACGCAGCCAAGGCTCTCGCGGTTCTCGGTGGATAGACGCCTGGGCGAGGCAAAGTTTCGGGCAGTGACGAACACATGGATATGTCCTTGCGTAGCTCTAGGGCTGCGAATACGTGGGACGCCAAGCCATCACGAACGGATCGCCCAGATCTGCTAGATGAAAGACCGAGTCGCCCACAGGCAGCTTTGGAACGATCTGAGATGCATCGCTTCCAATCATCCTTGCTATTGCCTTCAGATCTCCTTCGTATTTGGTCCTGAACACAATGCTGATGTTCATGGCTGACCTCATGGCTGGGTCAAAGTCGCTGATCTTCTGCGAAACCAGCATACACCGACTCCCTTCTTCCTAAGCAGTCTAGCTGCGCTGTCCAAGAATCGTATGGCATCCTTCGGCAGGTCCTTTGAAGTCCAGAGGTGCGCTTCCTCAACAACGATCAGTAGCCTGAGGTCCTCAGAGTCTTCTTGGAATTGAAAGTATTCGAGAATCTGATCGAGCATGCGTGCTACCTTGTCGACTCTTTCCGCGCTATCGTAGATGTCTGAGAGATCCACTATCGTAGCGCCGGCAGAACCCAGCAGACTGTCCAGTTGAGGCGCAGAGTTCAGTACCTGCCCCTTCAACCCCTTCGGGCTTCGTCGCATACCAAACTCGGCATAGCGGTCAAGCATTTCCTCGTTCGTGTTCTTCTCCAATAGTCGTTGCCACTGTTGAGTGTAGTCAAAGACGAGAGCGGGTATTCCCTCTTCGACCAACTCCTCGACGATAACCTTGGCCGCGATTGTCTTTCCAGCCCCGCTCGCCCCTGAGACCAGAATTCCCTTTTGAGCGTACTTTCTCAGGGGTAGGTAGAGGAATTCGCCTAGCTTCCAGTCATCAATGGCGATTCGGCCAAGCATGTTGCCCTCTTTCGGCAGGTTGACATGCCATTTCGGTAGCTCGACATGACCCGCGTAGTCGCCCTCTTCTGAGGGAGTATGACGATTATGCGTATGCAGGTAGGTATGCGCGTCTCTGAGGCTGTAGATGAAGGTCTTTCCCTCTTTCCTTGCGGCGATGATTCCGGTTTGGATAAGCGGGTTCACGAACTTTGACAGGTTCCTCACATCAATCTCGAGAAGCGAAGCTAGCTGGCCAGAGGTCACGTGGCCAAGCACTTTCAGATACTTGAGGGCCTGCTCCCTCTTAGTTCCCGCAGAAGGCAGGTCATCCAGTGTCTTTTGGTTCTCGATTTCTTCTGATGAGTGCCTGCTTACGAAGGCATAATTGAGGGCGAATAGCGTAGACAAGAAACCGAGTAGTAGCGTATCAAAGAGCGCTGAGCCGGTGACCCAGATACCGTTCCAAAGAAGGTATGCGAGATAGGTCAAGACAAGGCATGTGACCTCTACGCCGAAGGCCATCATAGTCCGTTTGAGGTTTCCCGCTACTCCCACTGGCTCACCTTTGGAGTCGGTATCATCTTTTTGCGCAGCAGCCTGCTGAATATCCAGAAAGTCAGAATGATGAAGATGATCAGTATCGCGGTTGAGAATGAGATGTTGAATAGAGCTGACAGCGCATTAATCTCTCCCCCCTGAGTCGATGACCCTCTCTGCACCAAAGTCGCGAAGATTGCCAGCCAGGTCAGAAAGACCGCGAAGCCTCTGAACTTCTTCCAGAATGGAGCGACCAATATAGCGGCTATCGCCGCCATCCAAAGCAATACTGTGAGATTGTAGAAGGGCGCGAAGTAAGGTACAGCCTGACCTGATGGGAGTTCGCCGAGTATGCTCTTGATGAACTCCAGAGGGAGTGTCAGCAGATCAGACATAATGCTATTTGGAGTTCTTTTGGCTTAAAGCCGACGGATTCGTGCGATGTGCATAATGGACCTCATGCGGATTTCCTGAGAACTATGAGGTATTCATGGTTGTGGTGGTAGACGTTGTGGGCTATGCTGAACCCATTTGCGAAAGCCTCCTTGTGAATGATCGATGTGTCACGACCGGAAGCTGATGACGAGTAACCCACGTAGTCGGCCAAGAAAGCCAGCACTACCTCATCCATAAACTCAAAACCGACCTTCAGTGCAAGCTCATGAGCGATATGATGGAGGGGCAGATGCTTTGCAGCGTACGGTCCGATCTGTATGCAGCAGAATCGGCCAGGCTTCAGGACTCTAAGCATTTCCTTCAGGCTATCTTCGAGGAAAGAGCTGTATTCTTTGATGTCGCTGTATGTTCCCTTCTCGCCGTAGTCCATCATGTCGAGATATGGTGGGTGAGCAACGATCAAGTCAACCGAAGAATCTGGAATGAAGGACAGGCCTCTGGAATCGCCCTGTATGAACCGTTGCTTCTTGATCCAATCGGCGAGTGAAGGCTCTTTTTCGAGTACGAGTTTGAACCTTTTCTCATTCGCCCTTTCGGCTTCTGGATTGATGTTCACCCCAATCCCCAGCCGCCTTAACGTGGCGCAAGCCACGAGTGTGCTGCCGCTTCCGACGAATGGATCTAGGACAACATCGTTTTCTTTTGTGTACCTTAGGATGCAGTTGATTGGCACCATGATAGGGAAGCAGCCGCTGTAGATTGTACCGTTGACTCCGAAGAGAGGGTCATGCCTTCTGGTGGCGGGCCAAACTGAGTAGAATTGCAGAAACTGTTGCTGACTGTACTCTTTCCATTTTGCAGGGTCCAAGTCGTTGACTTCTACATTCGGCTGTCTTTGAGGTGGCTGCGAAGTCACTCTGTTCCTAGGCAATTTTATGATTTTCAGCCTTCGAACGAGCATCTGAGTCTCGCGTGTGGTAAGCTCCTGCGCAGCAACGGTGTTGGCAACTTCGATCTGTTCGTCTTGGCTAAGAGTCAGCATGTGTCGTGCGTGCCCTTCAGTCAGGCCGCTGCCACGTGTCAACATGACCTGAATAGGCTGCGGAAGCTCCAGCAGCTTCAGATAGCGGCTTACCCAGGCTACGTCTTTTCCGATCTTCTTCGCCAATTGTCTTTGGCTGTAGCCCAACTGCTCAACTGCATTTCTTAGAAGAGTGGCGATCTCCATTGGATTGAAATCCTCTCGCTGCAGGTTCTCAGCCATCAAGAACTCAAAGGCCTCGGAATCGCTTAGCTTTCGCACCAGGGCTGGAACCCTTTTCATACCGACTTTTCTGGCAGCCAGAAATCTTCTCGTTCCGGCAACCACTTCGTAAGCATCGTCTTGAGGTCTCAAGACGATGGGCTCAATCAGCCCATGTTGCTCTATGGACGATGATAGATCACTGAGATTCCTACCGTCAATGGCTCTTCTCGCATTGAACGCGGAGAGCCTAATGCTTTCGATTGGAACATGCCTGAGTTCACCCTCAAGTTGTACCGATCGGTTGCGACCGACCACATCTACACCGTTTCTTGCGCTTCATTCGAAGCATAGATTCGGCGGGCTATCGCTTGCAGAGAGCTGATCATATGGATTCTATCTGGATTTCAAGAAGCATAAAGACGATGGGTCAAATACACTGCCAGCTCAAGTATTTACCTTCAAACAACGAATAACCAATAGTGAAGATCACATCAGAGATGCTGCAACGTCAGTCTTCGTTCGAGCAATTCTGTAGTCAGTTCGACTGGTATGACTTCAAGATACTCAGCTCCTTCCTGACAAAGCTGGACTATCCGTTTGACACTACTACGCAGTCGTTGCACTCAATTTGGCAACTGTTCAGAATGAAGGGCATTCAGGTCTCTAAGATGACCGTCAGCAGGCGGTTGATACGACTCACCGTTCTCGGCCTTCTGAGCAGGCTCCCAAAAACAAACCCGGCTTTCTATGAGATCGCCAAGGGCCAGGAGCGGCTTGTCAGGAAGATCGTCTACTTCAAACGTACGGAAGAACTCATGGAACTCTAGAAATCGCTAACACAAGTGATACCCATACGGGTAGTGCTCATCCGGAAGAGCATACTACTACCTATACTTGTCATACAAGTTACTGTTACTACTGTTATGTTACTACACGAGAAACGAGTCATCATACTTACTGTCTTTCAAATGTTCGGCGGTGAGGCGGCCCCTTCTATCGTTCACAACTCTGCTATCGGTTTCGGAAATTTTCGCGAATCTGTTACGGGTTTCGGTTGTTTTCGTCTATTTATGCGTACGGAACCAAATACTGGATATGAAGACTGGACCGAAGCCCATCGGCAGGCTGCTCATTCCTAGCATATTGCACGTTCTGCAGGAAGCTGGCCATGATCTGAGAACCTGGACGGTCACCGTCAGTCTTAGACAAACCCTAGACAGGCCCAAGTTGAGATGGGAGACCGTTCACAAGTATCTGGAACAGATGGTCCAAGATCAGATGCTATTCAAATACGAAGACCCATCAGGACTAGTCACGTACTCGAAGAATCCCATCGTGAGAGACAAAGTTCTCTTCTGAGAACCATGCGAGACTGCGTCTTGCATCAAGAAGCCACAAATCCTCTAGCCAATGCTAGCTGGGGTTTCTCAGCCTCGCCCGGAAATCTATCGCAACGCATAGCGGGCGAGAGGTACGGAAACTGCCGCTAACACCGAGTCTCTCAGCCTCATGGACTCTGTATCGTAAGACCTGCCCCTGAAGCAGCGGTTATGGCTCTTGGGTCTCTTCTGCCGAGTAGAAAGAATGGGTAATCTGAATGAGGATGCAACCTTAGCGACATTGTAGTCAACCGGCACGAAGAGGTCTTTGGGAGAGAGTTCTTCCCAGATGCGGAGATCAGGATACGGCCTGACCATCCAACGCATGTACATCCACATCTTTCTTCTCGTGGAATTGGGGGTCGCTCCCATCCAGTAGATCCCTGTGGATATCGCTTCAGCGATCTGTGAGGGCAGTTCGAATTGGGTTCCCCATTGAACTAGGTTCCCCTTCGCTTCTGAGGAAACAAACCTGTTTGTAGACGCAAGAATACGAGGTATGACAGCGCTGCTTTGTCCCAATGGTCGCTGACTTCTGAAGGGAACAATTGCTTCAGCAAAGGTTCTTTCCTCTTCCACCGTGTACAACTTGTCGCCGAGTTGTTGGTGACAGTGGCATAGCAGCCTCCGCGCGTTCTCCGCAACACCAACGAGAGATCGCTGATCGACTGAGGCTACTAAGAGCATATGGTGCGCTGTTCGGCTAGACATTGACTTGTCTCGCGGGTCTATGGGGAGCTTCGTAAGACTTGGTTCCTGCGAGAACTGAACATCGACAATGTCCGAAAGCTGCTGCACAAACTCCCTGAGCTTGAGTTTCATCAAATCGTCGCTGGCTGGCATGTTTTGGCCCTAGCCTGTTTCCAGTTTTGAAAGCTGGCCAAGATCACTCACCTCGATGATCTTGATTCCTCTCTCGGTCATTTCATCAACCAGCTTCCTGTAGAGAGGATGCAGTCTACGCATCTCCTCCGGAAGATGATAGAAATATGCCACCGAGTAGTTTCGAAGTGTATTGTATGCCTTATCGAACAAGGCGATCCTCTCTGCGTTATTGTGAAGCAGGTCTGTAGGGTTCTTGTCGTACCATCCGATTCTGTCTGTCGGGAAAACGAAACCATGCAAGTCGGAGAATATGGCGTGAGGAAGCCTCAGTCTCTCACATTCTCTGCAGAATTGTTGAACGAATGGAGCAAGATACAACTTGCAGGGTGGCACTTCTTCACCAGTTTGCTTCAGTCGATCGTCCTTGGTCTTACTACAATGCGTGAAGAAGAGCAGCACCTTGGGTCGTCCTACGTGTTATTCCAGACTGTCTAGATGAAATTATGCTTGGCGACGGATCACGTCGGTCCGAAATAGCTTCGAGAAAGGTCAGGGGTAGTCAGAATCATCGCGAGAGATTGCCGTCGAGTACACCAGTTGAGCTTCCCACAAGCTCACGGGGAAGCAGGTCTTCAGAGAGTCTTCATATCCTTGACGAGGCCATATCCGGCCTGAAGGTTCTTGCAACAAACAGACCTTGACACGGCGATCAAGGAAATCCATGGTCGAGGAGCTGCGACCAAGAGGAAAGGGAATTGGACGGTTGGCGATTTCTACGTTGAAGTGGATGTTCGTGAGGTAGAGGAACGTGACATCAGGACGTCGAAGGGTCTGCTTACCCGTCTGAAGGTTGGAGACAGAACTCGAGAGGCTATACTCGTTGTTTGGGGAAGTGACAGTAATCGAAAGAATTTGGACCTGGTCAGCAAGCAGACTCCTAAGAGGATACGCATTGAATCTCCCGTGCGGCCCGATGATCAATATATTCTGCGGGGAGTAGGTCTATGGGCCCACGAGGGCATCACTAGGATTCAGGGCTTGCCCTGAGAACAGAACCAATAAGGCCAAGAGCCAAGTAACTAATCCATCCCTATTCTAGCTATGCCCTTCACGGTTGGAAGCGGGCAACCAACCTTGCACTTTTCTTCTTGGGCTACCAACAACCATTACCAATGTCACTCTCTTTCTTGGCGCGCCTCGCCACCAATCATGAGCCTTTCAACCAATTGTCAAATGAGCTCGTACACCCCTCGACTTACCCTCCGAGCATGACCGAGCCGCTCAAGGTTCCTCAGATGCTCGCAGGCCGTGTTTGCTGCGATCCCGAGAAGCTGCGCCAACTGGTTCGGAGTTGTTCTTTGCCTAGTCCGGAAGACATCAAGAACTTGCTGAAGTCTGAGACTTGGCAACGATCTCTCTGAACGGGTTTCACCTTCCTCGGTAGAACTCGGCATCTTCGGCTCCATGCTCGGCTTACTCGGCTCAATACTCGGCATACTCGGTTCGATACTCGGCTTCCTCGGTTAAAACTCGGCTAGAACTCGTAGAGCCTCGTCAAGTTTGCCGATTATCAGACTGCTCCTGTCACTGCTGCTTATCTTCTGCTCAAAATAGTCCTTGCTCAGCATTGATCCTTCAATCCTCTCGAGTTGGCTCTTGAGATGCATCACTCCGACCTTGATATCGCCGAGGCTGTCGCCTATTGAAAACGAGGGCGTATGGATGGGCTCGGTCTCTCCGACTAGGTTGGGGCTCTCGATCTCAGCACGAACTCCCAGCTTCCGTTTCAGTATTGAAAGCAGACTCATCTACTCACCATGAGCCAAGCTATGGCCTGGCTCCAATTCTCAGGCGGGGCCTTGAAGGTCGAGCTGCGAATGTCAGTCATATTCGCTATTTGGTTCAATAATAGCTGAAGTTTCATATTCAGTCATGCGACCGGTATCGTGAAGACGGCTCAGGGCTTTTCGCCCCTCATTGCATCCGTGAAGCCATGGAGATGGCTCATGATGATTTTGTGAGGGTGTGGTCTAATCGATTTCGGTGATTCAATCTATTCTTTCCAGAATACAGGTCGAAATGCATGGGTTGACCTGGTCTGTGCTTTGGCAGAATGTGCAATTGCGCCAGCTGGATACACTTCCTGTCTCACTAGGTTGAGCGAATGCGGTTGCCATCTGAGAAGAGAACCTAAGACGGCAGCGCGGAGGATTAAGCTGATTTTGCCTGCTCAGGAGAAGTAAAAGCGAATCACTCACTCTACTTGTCTTTCTCGACTTAGAAAGCTCATTTGCTAGAGAACCGGAGTTCATGTAATTCGCTTTATATGCCGTTCCGGCTTAGCCAATCCATTGAGACGTAGAACTCTCACTTCAGAGAGTCAGATTTTGTTGCCCCGAGGAATGCTTCGTCAGTTCACCATTGGACGCTTCTTTTTGTGAGATGCCATTCTCTTCCCAGCGAGCTCCTGCACATAACAATTCAAAGAATTAGAACGAAGTGAGAATGCTCGGGGTCCGGGTTGGCCCTTCATAGCAAGAAGCTTTCCTCTAACCTCCATCGTCGAGGATTTCATGCGTCAGACGAAACTCTTCATGGCACTTTGGGCATCGTATCCGTTTCTCTTCCAGTTGTATCATAATCTTCACCTCCTATGTTTCTCATTCTTCTCTACGGAAGTCATGAAAATGACTTTGTGAAGATGGAACATAATCGATTTGGGTGATACAATGTATGTGTTGGAGCACACAAATTGATAATCGTGTATGAACTGAATTGTCAACATGCGAACTGCGATAACCGTCAACGACAAGATCTCGGAACGGTTCAAGTTAGAGGCTATCCGTTGCTATGGGAAATGCGGATTCAGGAAGAAAGCTCATGAAGAGGCAATCAGATTGTAGACAGCTAACCTAAGACAGGGAGTTTCCACGGTAACACTTGATCTGTCTGTCCATTTGTCTGTCTGTCTCAATTTCCATTTTTTTGACAATGTGGCGCCCAGAAGGTGGGTCAGACTGTCCGACAGAAAGGACAGACTCGAAGCATTAATGAGCTAATTCCGCCCGGACCTTGAGTCATGATCGAATGTGTAGCTTGTGGAAGCAGCTTCGAGCCGTCCCAGATGAAATGCTATACGATAAGGAAATCCAACGAAAGACACGTCGTCTGTTTCTGCAGAGGATGCCACACGGCTTTCCAGCAGGAGATGAAAAGCTCCAAGAGGAATCCGAAGGTCGGTAGAAGCGTGAAGAAAGTAGTCAATGCTCTTGGCACCGTTGGGTTTGTAGTGATGATGGCCGTGTTTTCGGTAGCGATGTTTGCCTTCAAGCAGATAATGAAGACGAAGTTTGGGAAGGAGGATTCAGAGGGGATGAGCGAACCAGACTTCGCCAAGGCTGATGAAGCTGAGAAAGAACCTATGTTCGAAGATTACACTCAAGAAGAGCTCACGGGGTTCCAAGTCAGTGATGAGAGCGGGACCTATCCCACCGACAATCTAGTTCACGAGTTGTATGAGACGGACGGCACCTTCTCAAGCAACGAGGTGGACTTCACAGACAGTAATCAGACCTTTTCAAGCGAGGATTCTGACCTCGATTGAGTCTTAAGCCATATTTTCCTCTTGTTTGTGACTTTCTTGGCTCTGTCTCTAAACCATATTAGATGCTTGGTTCTGAACGGTTGACTTGGGCTGTTAACCATCGAAGGAATCACTCTTCGAGAATTCCTCTCGACTGTAAGACATATTCTGGGAAAGGCTCCGCCAACATGGCGGAGGAGCCGTACCGGTAGACCTCCATTCGACCCAACGAGCAGAATCATGGCTCTACTCGTGAAAGAGCGATACGGTCTCACATACCGCGACGCAGAGATATACCTCAAAGAGAACAAGCAGACCTGCCTAGAATGCGGAATGACCGAGATGCCCGACCACAACACCATATGGCGCACCATCACCAAACTCCGCGAACCCTACCTGAAACATTTGAATCATGAAGTCAACCGGCTTTTCAAAAAACGGAGAAACGCATAGCCGTAGACGCCACAGGCTTCAGCCCCAAAGCATACTATTCATGGCGGAGAAACGAGTCTAGAAGGGAATACATCAAACTCCACGCAGCCGTAGGCCTACTCTACAAGGCGGTTCCAAGCATGGAAGTCACCACAGGCCAGGTCGGCGACACAACACAGCTCCGCGCCCTACTCGAAAGCCTAAACGACATAGAATCCGTCTCAGGCGACACAGGATACCTCTCCCACAGAAACTGCGAACTGGTCGAAGCGAAAGGAGCCACACCATACCTCAAACCAAGAAGACACAGCCCAGAACAGCCTATCGGCCCACCAGCCTGGAAACGCATGATACGATCCTACAGACGAAACAGACACAGATGGATGAAACATTACCACACACGATCCATGGCTGAAACCGCCTTCTCAGCAATCAAACGAACCCTAGGCCACCGACTCACCTCCAACAGAAGAGACCACCAGAAACTAGAACTCATGACCAAAGTAATCGTCTACAACATCACAGTCCTAATCAAAAGCAGACAAAGAGGAGTATAGAGACAGAGCCACTTTCTTGGTTACTATGATCCCTTCGCTTTCGAGTCTATTGACGAGGTTTGTTATGACGGCTTGACTGTGGATCTTTAGTGCTCTTCGAAGATCGGAGGCCGAGATTCCGTCTTTCGATTTCAGAACTTCAATGGCCCTCTGCGCTAGGTCAGGTTTCATGGGGCTAGTTTTCATCTCCGCGTCTTCCGGAATTGACTGGGTTGCCATAGGGGCGGGTAGACCTCTGTTTTCGATGGTCATTTTTGAGACTGCGACTTGTAGAGCTCTCCGGGGTGCTGTGTAGTCTGCGAGTTCTGTGGCCGATGTGACTCCTTTTGGACTGCTAAGTGTGGGACGGAATTTGCAGAAGAATTGTTCACTTCCATGGATCACATATCCTTCTCGCGGCCCTAGTGTTCTAAGTCTCCGGGCCAAGTCGAAGGAATATTTCGTTGCGTAAGTCTGAATCTCGCCTTCAGCGATTCTCAGAAGGATCCTGATGTTGGCTTGCGTGAGAATCTCCGGTATGTCCTTGATGGTCTGTGTCAGAACAACCATTCCAAGGCCTTTTCCTCTGCCTTGCATGTTTAGAGACTCGAGGACACTTGAAGGAGTTCTTGGCATTCCTTCAGAGTAGAATCGGTGGGCTTCGTCTACAACCACAAGAAGTTTCAGCTCGTCGGTGTGCAGTTGATTCAGGAAATAATGCGAAAGTTCCCTGAGTATGAACCACATGAACATAAGCTTCTGAGAATCGGTATACCGCGAGGAATTGAACGTGAAGATGGTTATCCCTTGGAGTAGGGCCTGAATATCAAAATCACGGTGACTCATAAGCGACTTGTACGGGGCGAGCCTATCTAATTTCACTGAAATTCTTCGCTGAGCGGCCTCATCCCTGCAAGCTGCCATGAAATCCTCGAATGCCATATTTCCACTCTGCCAAGCGTCAAGCAGAACCCTCCGGTAGATATCGCGTAACCTTTCCTCTTTGGTTAGCTCGCACAGAATGAGAGCAACATCATCTGCCTCGGAAATCAGCCGATCTTCCGCAACTGGCGGTTTTTTCAGAAGGTTAGCTTCAAACTTCAGGCCCACATCGTCTAGGGTGTAGATTGTAGGCGCGAATGAGCAACCTTTGGGTAGCTGGAATTGTGGTTCCCTTCCTATATCCGGATTTGTTCCGATGAGTCCTGTAAACTCTCCCATGGGATCGAGCATGATTACTGGTACGTCCGGAGCTGCTGCTTCGGTAACGAGCTGTCCAACTCTGGTCTTGCCGCTACCAGATGTGCCTGTAATCAGTACGTGCCGAGTCAATGCTTTCAAATCGAAAATGAATGGATATGCTGTCTCTTCGAGTTGATCCTCGTTCGCTGTTGCCATGAGACCCATGTAGACCGGTTCTTTGATCGACTTATAGTCGATCTTTGTTTGTACCCGACTAGGCATTTCTTGTATGTGGTCGATATGGCGTAGAAATGCTGCTTGAGCTTCTGCGATGGCTGTTGAACTATCCTCTTTGAAGCCGACCCGTTCTATGGGTCTCTGCGGGCGTGCATTGAAGTATTCTTCGAGGTCGCTAGCAAAGGACTGCAGAAGCGGAATGTTCTTGTAGATTTCTCGAATGCTTGGATGAAAGAGTCCAGCATACTCTGCATGAAGGGTGTAGATCGGTTCCCTCAATTCTTCCAGCCAAAGTTGTTGCTGATGAGCTCTGGATTTCACGCTCTGGTTCCATATCCTGCCAATCTCAGTTTCTAAGCGTTTGACTTCCTCTTCAAGTTCATTCTTCTTGCATACCGCGAAGCCTGTCGATATCGTCCAGATTATTGCGATAGCGTAGCCTTTCTCGACCCAGTCGTTTAGAATGCTTGCAATGTTCTTCCATTCCTTCTCTAAAGTGGAAAGTTGTCGTCGGATCTCTTCTCTGTCACGAAGAGTCTTCTCTGTTTCAGCGATTAATGCGTCTGGTCTACCTGCTGCTAGTTTGAGCCTCTCAAGCTTTTGTCGCATCAGCTGTTCTTCTTCCTCTGTGACGGCACCCAGCCGGTGAGTCTTCTCTTCCCATTCGGACAATTTCTTCTGCAGGAGAGGCTCGTGGCGGAAATTGTTGATCGCAATATGCGGGGTGATGTTGCTGATGTAGTATGATTGGACGTGCCATTCCTCCGTGTTCTGTTTGAGGTATTCAGCAAACTTGCTGATGTCTTGCAGTTTTGAGTATAACCCGGCGTCACCTACAGTCTCCATTGCACGAATGAAGAAATGCTTCGATGACTTGACAACGTAATGGCTCCTGAGTTCGATGACGCTCACGGACAGATTGAGATTCGAGTTGTAGGAGATTATGCATGGAAAGTCCTTGAACTCGATGATTGGCCTGTAACTCGGGAGCAACCTTCGTCTGTCCATTGTCTGTCTCGACTAGGTAATAGGTACTTGCAAACTACAATAGAGACAGCCCTGGAAGCTTTAAGTTCACGGAATGACGAAACGAACTCGTTGAGTTGTTTGCCCCTAGATGACGACAAGCTAAGGCGACTACTCAGAGAACGACAGACGAAAGGCCCTGACCAGTCTGATCCGAGCGACGATCACGAAATCTCTCCATCGAAATTCGTGACCATTTACAAGGCGAGTGATGACGAGGAGTATCTCAGAGAAGAACGAGTTGTCAAAATTGATCTACACTCACCCGAGCAAACCGAGATCGCAACTATTACCAGCCGTCGATGTAAAACTTGCAACGAACCAATAGACAAGACGATGTTCGGGTTTGTTAGACCGTGCTTTAGCTGCAAGAGAGAAACGTGTCCCAGGTGCAGAGCCAATACCGACCAGAATGAATACTTACGACCTGAAGTCCGTGGACAACCTGTATGCATGAATTGCTGGAATAGCAAAACCATTCTTGAACAATTGATGGTTCATTGCCCATCTTGCGGACAACGAGTAAGAAGTTACTCGGACATCAAACAGTGCGCTGGATGGTGCCGGGAGAAGCTGTGCCCATCCTGTGGGATTCCGACAGGCGCAGACTCGCTGGTTTGCAAGAATTGTCATGTCAAATATTCCCTTCTGCAGGAGGAACTCCATCGATGAGTTCTCGCGATAGAAAGAGCATATCAGACAAGACTAGTATAGAGCGCGAAGAACCCATTTACAAGCATCTCGGCGTATGTTCAAATTCCTATTGTGTAAAAACAGGTCAACGATGGGAGGAAGCTTGGTTGGCTGGCCGACGACGACCGAAAGTCCGAAACTTGAGAAACTGGACGCAGCTAGGTTTGATCTTTGGGTGGCTTCAAATTTGAGTGATCAACGAAGGAAATCTGATCAACTGTACGGCAAGACGGCTGTAGAAGCAGACATCGAGAGAACGTTGGCCGACCTACTTTCGGGCAAGGAAGCAAGCGAACCGGTCAGAACTGCCAAGAAGATCATTAAGACAGCTGACTCCGAGACGACGATTACGTATGAACTCCAAGTAAATCCTCGAACTGGTCAGCAAGAAGTAGTCGAACACATAGCTACTACCAAGGAAGAGTGTGCGCGTTGCGGAAGATACACCTCGCAGCGCAGGCAATGCCACCGGTGCGGCCTAGAAGTGTGCGGCAGCTGTATCACGACGTATGAAACCTCACTGAGTTACTTGACGGTCTGCAAGTCGTGCTATGAGGGATTGCCGAAGCACTAAGAGATCTTTCAGTACGCTATAACCCAAGATATCATTCTTGGCAATACGTTGAAGGTGGTTACGGCAGACCGTGCAAGAATTGTTTTGGGTAGAAATTTCCAGATGAATTCAGGCGAACAGAGTCGTCGTCAGCTTCAACGCAGCTAGGGTTCACAGTCGACAAAGCATAAGTAATTCCTCAGCGATCTATAGTTTCGTTCTGAAGAAGTAATGGCGAAGCTGTCGGCGATCTGGCCTTTCAAATGCTGAATCTCGGCGGCCGCACCAGATTCACGACATAAGGTTCCTTCCACCGCTGTCAGACCGCGCTGGGGAATCAGCTGAGGAGCCCGAGAACCACGCACGACGGCAAGAAGAGAAGAAAAAAGCCCGGATCCTACTACGTCTACTTGCTCCTATGTGATGACGGAAGCTACTACACAGGATACACAAGCAACGTAACTTCCAGGGTCCACCAACACGAGAGAGGACGAGGA
>Ga0315291_10001717_pt1 | contig 29064 bp, 24 predicted proteins | sample YL17G12_20_MG_FD_203070 | JGI IMG/M metagenome (GOLD analysis project Ga0315291, IMG submission 203070) | Sediment microbial communities from Yellowstone Lake, YNP, Wyoming, USA - YL17G12_20 | ecosystem: Environmental > Aquatic > Freshwater > Lake > Sediment | place: USA: Wyoming | collected...
GCCACTCGCGCTGCCCGCCGCAGTCTGGATTAACCCCCCGGCAGACCAGCCGGACCCCCGTATGTTACAACTACCGCGCTACACTAATTTCAAGCCGCAGGTGTCTCAAACCGGTTGACACGTTCCGGAACACCAAGAAACCGATCATGCTGGCGAAATACAACGACGTTTGCAGCAGGTTGCGCCGCGAAGGGGGTGGATCGGGCACCTGCAAGAAGGCCTTCTCTCGCGTCTGTTCCTCCTTGCGGAAGATTACCGCCATGAGGTAGCCGATGATATAGGCAAACGCAACGGCCCCGATCACCCGCGCCAGGCCGATGTTGAAACCCAGGACCCGGGCCGTCAAGAAGATGGCCATGACGTTGATCGCCGGGCCGGAGTAGAGGAACGCCGAAGCCGGCCCGAGCCCCGCGCCCACTCGGTAAATACCGGCAAACATCGGCAGCACGCTACAAGAACAGACGGCCAAAACCGTGCCGGAGACCGACGCCACCGAGTACGCTTCCAGCTTGTTTGCCTTGGGTCCCAAGTGGCGGAGAACCGCCTCCTTGGAAAGGAAGGTGGCGATGCCGCCGGCGATGAACATGGCGGGGATCACGCACGCGAGCGTATGGTTCCGGGCGTACCACTGGAGCATCGAGAATGCCTCCATGACGGCATTCTGAATGCTCGGGTCGGCCAGGTTCAGGAAATATGCGACCAGGAAGATGGCGGCCAGCCCCGCGAGAATCGCCAACTCCTTTTTCATCGTGGGCACTCCTGGATCGGTGCCAGCATTGCACGCTGGGCGACTTGGCAAAATGTGCAAGTGTTGCGGCAAAAGAAACGGCCGCACCCGATCGGCCGACCTCTCAAGCAAGCAACTCCTGCTGACTCCTGGCGTTACACGCCATGACCGACTCGATGCACTCAAAGAAATTCAGGATGCACTTGACGCGGAGCCGGTAATAGACCATCGAGCCCCGCTTCTGGTCCTCGACCAATCCCGCCGCCTTGAGCATCCCCAGGTGACGTGAAACCGTGGAAATGTCGGTGCCGATCATCTCCGTCAGCTCACATACGCAATGTTCGCCGCTCTTGGACAATTCGTCGACGATGAACAGCCGCGCCGGGTGGGCCATGGCCTTGATGATCTTCGCCCGCGCCTCGTACTTCGCCTTCGCTTTCGCGTCCATCGCTATAATCCATCGTCAGGAGGGAGTTGGCAATTTAGCCAAATTCCCCTTGCGGCACAACGGCACTTGGCCGAAACGGCCGGCACTGACCACTGGCAGCCTCTGCCGCCGTCCAAACCGGCCGGCAACATGAGGCGTGTCAACACTTGCCATTTTAGCCAAATGGCCAAGTATGTCAAGGGCGTTTTCTGCCACGGAACAAGATCGCCCCCATCTGTCCCTCCTTACTTACGCCCCCTACCCCGCGGCCTCCTGGTACATAATGGCCCCAGAGAGTTGTATTCTCCCACGCGAAAAAGTGGTCGGGCGGGACCCGATTCAACGTCCGGCAAAGGTGCTGCCAGGAGGGGGCTGCCCCAAGAGGTCTGAATCCGGTTGCCTGCCCGAATCTCGATTGGTATACTTCGTTACGTGGCGAAGTATCGAAGGAATCAGCATGCGCGATTTCGTAACCCTTGCCAGGGCGCTGGCGGACGAGAACCGCGTTCGGGCCCTGATGGCTTTGCAGGAACGTGAGCTGTGCGTGTGCCAGATCATCGAGCTGTTGGGCTTGGCACCCTCCACGGTCTCCAAGCACATGTCCATTCTCCGCCAGGCGCGGCTGGTGGACAGCCGCAAGGAGGGTCGCTGGATCTACTACCGGCTCGCCGATGATGAGGTGCCCATCGAAGCCCGGGAGGCTGTTGCCTGGGCAAGCAGGTCGCTCTCCGGTGAACCCCAGATCTGCCAGGACCAGGCCCGCTTGAGGCAGATTCTCCGCATCGAACGGGAAGAGTTGTGCAAGCGTTACGGGAAGAGTTGACCGAGGTTCTCACAAAGAAGGCGGCACAGTCCACGTTAAACGGAGTCAGAATGCATGGCTGAAAGCGTTGCGAAAAAGCTCTCTCTCTTGGATCGATACTTGACCGTCTGGATCTTCCTCGCCATGGCGGCGGGCGTTGGAACCGGTCACCTGTTGCCTGGAATCGAGTCCTTCATCAACGGGTTCCAGGTTGGCACGACGAACATCCCCATCGCCATCGGCCTGATCCTGATGATGTATCCGCCGCTGGCCAAGGTGAAGTACGAGGAGCTCGGCGACGTCTTCCGCAACTGGAAGGTCTTGGGGCTGTCGCTGGTTCAGAACTGGATCGTCGGCCCGATCTTGATGTTCTTCCTGGCAATCCTGTTTCTGCACAACTATCCCGAATACATGGTGGGCCTGATCATGATCGGCCTGGCCCGCTGCATCGCCATGGTGATCGTGTGGAACGACCTGGCCAAAGGGGACACGGAGTACGCCGCCGGGCTGGTGGCTTTCAACAGCATCTTTCAGGTCTTGTTCTACAGCCTGTACGCCTACGTTTTCATTAGCGTCTTGCCGCCTCTGTTTGGCCTCAGCGGCAGCATTGTTGAAGTCAGCATGGGACAAATCGCCCAGAGCGTCTTCATCTATCTCGGAATCCCCTTCCTGGCCGGGATGATCAGCCGATTCGTCCTGCTAAAGGCCAGGGGCAAGACGTGGTACGAGACGAGATTCATACCGCCGATCAGCCCCGTAACTCTCATCGCCCTGTTGTTCACGATCCTGGTGATGTTCAGCCTCAAGGGCAACCTGATCGTCGAGATCCCGCTGGATGTTGTGCGGATTGCCATCCCGTTGCTGATCTACTTCGTGGTGATGTTCCTGGTGAGCTTCTACATGGGCCGCAAGGCCGGCGCCGACTACGCGAAGACGGCCACACTCTCCTTTACCGCCGCCAGCAACAATTTCGAGCTGGCCATTGCGGTCGCCGTGGCCGTCTTCGGCATCAATTCGGGGGAGGCCTTCGCCGCGGTGATCGGCCCGCTGGTCGAGGTGCCCGTGTTGATCGGTCTGGTGAGTGTGGCGCTCTACTTCCGCAGGCGCTACTTCGCTGTCCCGGCCGGTGGAGTGCAGACCGGTGTTGGCTGACCCACGGCGCGGCGGCTCTGGGACGGTTGCACCGAGCCCGTGAAGAATTGACACTGGACAGGCCTGCGCGCGGGGCCACCAGCTCATGGCCTGGCATGATTCCGGGAATTTACCAATGCCCAGAGGAAGCAGTGGCACCGGCGTCTCGCCGGTGTTTTCCGGCCACTACCTGCCCCAATGTCACCGGCGAGACGCCGGTGCCACTTGCCTCTTGGAATCGTGCAAGTCCAGTTAGAATCCTTGGCCCCTGGTGCTCGTCTTGATCCGGCAGAGGTACATGTCAGCCGTCAGATAGAGCACCGAACCGTCGTTGCCGAAACAGCAATTGGCCGTCGCCTCGCCGGGGTCGATCCGGCCCAGCAGCGTCCCGTCGGGGGAGAACACGTTGACGCCTCCCGGGCCGGTGGCAAACAGGTTCCCTGCCTGGTCGACCTTCAGCCCGTCGGGCAGGCCCTTGAGCTTGCCTGCCTGGACCAGCCGCGTGGCGTCGTAGAAGACGCGCCCGCCGCCGAGCGTGCCGTCGTCCTTCACGTCGAAGGCCATCCACACCGCCCGCTCGGGATCGGACTGGGCCACGTAGAGCGTCTTTTCGTCGGGCGAGAAGCCGATCCCGTTCGGCCGTGTCAGCTTGTCGGTCAGCAGCGTGAGCTTGCCGTCGGTCGACAGCCGATACACGCCGCAGAAGTCCAACTCCCGGGCCGGGTCGCCGGGACCCTTTGCCAGACCGTAGGGAGGATCGGTGAAATAGAGATCGCCGTTGGACTTAAACAGGGCGTCGTTGGGGCTGTTCAAGCGCTTGCCCTGGTAGCGGTCGGCCAGCGTGGTAAACGGTCCGTCCCTCTTTAGTCGCGCCACGCGGCGGTCGCCGTGCTGGCAGAGGACCAACTGCCCCTGGGTATCCAGCAGCAATCCGTTCGAGCCCGGCTCACCGCCTCGCTTTGCCTCGCCAGTGTAGCCGCTGGGCTTCAAGAACAGGCTGATCCCCTCGCCCTCCTTCCATTTCATCACGGAGTTGTTGGGGATGTCGGAGAACAGCAGGAATCCGCCCTTGGGGACCCAGACCGGCCCTTCCGTCCACTCGAACCCCTCGGCCAGTTTCTCCAGCACCGCGTCGCGGGGAATGAGTTTGTCGAAGCGAGGGTCGAGCCGCTCGATGGTCCCGATCGTCGGATAGGTCTTCTTCTGCTGTCCCATAGCCGGCCGGCTGCACGTCGACAGCACGGCCGAGATCCCCAGTACACACACGGCAAACCGGTTCGTCTTTCTCATGGTTCTCGTCGATGAAACAGTGTTTCCTGTTGCAAAGGTCCCTATCGGCTCTGCCTGGTTCCGGCGTAATCGTACCCTTCGACTCCCAACTTTAGCCGGAAGACGGCTTCCTTGGCGGCCACGGTGACGTAGAGATACCCCTTGTGGAAATGGCAGTTGGTTGCGCGGTCGCCGCCGGCCTTATACTGGCGGAGAACCTTGCCGGAGGGCACCTCGACCACGTTGATCACGCCGCCGGTGTACATGGCCACGTACAGCCTGCCGGCAGCGTCGAAGATCATTCCATCCGGTGGAGTCGCGCCGCCGATGATCTGGCCGCGGGTTTCGGTGGGAAAATCGATCAGCACGCGGCGGTTGGCCAGTTTGCCCCCGGGCGTCAGGTCGAAAATCAGGATGCGGTACTTCTCGCTCTCGCCCACGCAAAACTGCTGGCCGTCGGGTGTCACCGCGACTCCGTTGGGAAAGGCCATACCGGTGGCCAACTGGGTGACCTTGGCGGTTTGGATATCGTAGCGATAGACCGAGCCGATGGGGTTCTTGACGCTGGAGCCGCCGGGATCGCTGAAGTAGATGCTGCCGCCGCGGTCCAACGCCACGTCGTTGATGCTGTTGAAGCGTTTTCCTTCGCAGCGGTCGGCCAGCACTTCCACGCTCTTGCCGTCGGCGGACATCCGCAACACGCGTCCCGCCCCGGAATCGGCCACGATCAGCCGGCCTTCGCTGTCGACCTTCAAGCCGTTGGCCGTTGACTTCCGCTCCTCCAAAGGTTCCGTTTGTCTTAGATCGCAGAAGATGCCGGCGGTTCCGTCGTGGGCGATGCGTCCGATGGTACCGTTGAAGCGGTAGTTGACCACGAACAGGTCGCCGGCCGCATTCAGCGCCGGCCCTTCGGCAAACTCGAACCCGGTGGCGTACAGTTCCGGCTCGATACTGTGGGTGGGTGGCAGCTCGACCTGCTCTGCGGCCCGGCCGGCCGCAGCAAAAGCTGACCAGACGGAAAGGAAGCAAGCAACTCGTCGGATCGTGGCTTTCATGGCACGGCCGTGGGGGGTCCAAGGGAGATCGCCATGGACTGTGCGAGACAGCGCTAAGCCTAGAGCGAAGGCCACGGATTTGCAAGGGGGGACGAGCCGCGGCCGCCCCTAAATAGCCTCGCGTGATTCCGGGAAAAAGGGGACAGGTCCAATTTGCCGGAACGGCCCGAAGGGTGCTTCGCACAAATTGGACCTGTCCCCTTTTTCCTCCTCTCCGGCAACTACTTCTCCTTCTCCCCCTTCACCGGCCGCAGCCAGATGTTGCGGTAGGCCACCGGGCCGTGATCCCCTTGGAGCATCAGCGGGCCGCTCGGCTTTTCGTCGTCAAAGGTCGCCGCCCGCGTCGGGCCGGTCACCTCGACGTTCTCGTGGACTACCTTGCCGTTGTGGACCACCTTGATGAACTTCGCATTGGCGACCTTCTTGCCGCTGGCGTCGAAGCGAGGGGCGCGAAACACGACGTCGAAAGTCTGCCATTGGCCGGGCGGGCGGCTGGCGTTCGTCCGCGGTGCATGCCCCTCGAAACCTTTTTCATTCTCCCACCGCTCGTAGATGCCCCCGCAGTCGCCGTATTTCGGTTCCTTTACGCCCCAACTGTCGAGGATCTGGATCTCGTAACGACCCTGGAAGTAGACCCCCGAGTTCGAACCCGTCGGGACCATGAATTCCACGTGGGCCTCGACGTCGCCGTGCTCGTACTTGCTCAGCAGGTTGCGGGTTTGCCCCTTCGGGCCGTTCAGCAGCACGCCGGCCCCCGGGCGGCCGACCAGTTGGCGGCTGTTGGCCGGGTCCATTCTCACCTCACCCACGACCACCCAATCTCCGGTCTCGCCCCGCCAGACCGAAAGGTCCTTGCCCACCAGGGAGATCTTCTCCCGCTCGGCAGCCGGGGCGACCACCGCCAGCAAGGCGATGCCCAAGAGCACGACGACCAACACGTTACGGCGTTGTAGATGGAAGCTTCGCATGTCCGTCACTCCTCCCGTTCGACTTACAGGGCCAGGACTCCAGTACGTCCCACCCTACCATCTTCCGCAACAGAGACCAACTATATGGCCCGCCATTGCGGGACGCAATGTTCTCCGATTGCCGGGGCGACCTTTTGGCCGTGTCTCAGCCTGCGCCGCCCGTTGGAGACGTGGGTATTGTAGACTGGCCTACTGCGGGCAGAGCTACCGGAAACTGTAGAGGTTCGTTTTCAGCAGCCTCCAACAGGTTCTCCGGAAAGTGGTTCACATCGGTCCCCTCTCCCTCTGGGAGAGGGTTAGGGTAAGGGCGATTCGGAGGCGATGCGACTTCCCATGTTGCACAGTCTCAGCATGCCCCAATACCGTTGAATTAGGCGTAAACACCAGGATGGATCAAGTGGCACCGGCGTCTCGCCGGTGTGGCACAACTCATGGCAACGCGTTCACTTACGTGCCACCAGCGAGACGCCGGTGCCACTGTGTTGACGCCAAGTTCGCCCTTAATTCAACGGTATTGCAGCATGCCCTCACCCCCTGCCCCTCTCCCAGAGGGAGAGGGGAGCTTTCCGGATAGCCTCTAAGACCTTTTCCGGCAATAAGTTACGTCGATGCTTGGTCTGCGGGGGGCGGCCGGAAATGGGCGTTTTGCCGGGGGCCGTCTTTCGCTATAATCCGCCCCTCTTCGACCTTACTTCTCTCGTTGGAGCCTCCGGGATGCGATGCTGTTTCTCGGCGACGGTCTTTGTCTGCTGCACGGTGTCGGCCGGTTGTGGGACCACCAAATGGTCGGACACCAGCCGCACGGCCACCGAACAGTTGCTGATCTCCGATTCGATGGACCGCGCGGTCGCCAAGCTCGACTTCCGGGCCGTGGCCGGCAAGAAGGTCTACCTCGACTCGACCCCACTGAGCGGAGTAACCGACTCCGCCTACCTCGTCAGCATGCTACGACAGCACATGCTGGCCCAAGGTTGCCTGCTGATGCCCGACCGAGAGCAGGCGGATTACGTGGTCGAGATCCGGGCGGGGGCGGTGGGGACCGACCGCCGCGAGGTGATGTTCGGCGTGCCGGCCACCAATGTCCCCGCCATGGTCCCCGTCCAAGGCGTCCCCAGCAGCATTCCTGAAATGCCCCTGGCCAAGAAGACCGAGCAACGCGCGGTGACGAAGATCGCCGTATTCGCGTATAACCGCCGCACTGGCCGCCCGGTGTGGCAATCGGGTGTCGTCCCGGTGGAGAGCAAGGCAAAGGACGTCTGGTTCTTGGGCGCGGGTCCGTTCCAACGGGGCACCATCTACGAGGGCACGAGATTTGCCGGGGAGAAGCTGTCGATCCCGCTGATTGCCCCCGGCGAAGATGGCAACGGCAGGGTCGGCGAGGTGTCGGTGGCCGAGGAGGCCTATTTTGCCGAGCCGCACGAGCAGTTGGCCGAGGACCGAGGCAAGCCGAAAGAGGACTCAGCCGCCTCAGCCGCCGGCCCGACGGTCGCCACCCAACAGCACTCTTCCGCAGTCTCCAGGGACGTGATTCACGCGGGCCACACGGCAGCGGTCACCGAGTCCCAGCCCCAGCCCATTGAGGGCGCGGAACCGCGCTTGAAGGCGCCCCCTCAGGCGCCTGTCCTCCCGGATTCGCCGCGTGGGAGCCAGCAACCCGTGCCGCAGCCGGGAGTCCCGCCGGACAGTGGTCCAAGGGCCGAAATGCATCCGGACGACCTGCCGGCGTACCGTATGCCCCGGTGATGCGTCTCGCGTCGCGCCCGGGCCACGCACCGCGCCCACCCGTCGGGCGTTCCAGACTTGAGGACCGAGGCATCATCCTTCCGCCTTCCCCCCTCACCCTTCTCGCTTCTCCCTCCCACCTTCCGCCTTCCACCTTCCGCCTTCCCCCTTCCGCTTTCCCCCTTCCCCCTCCACGGTCCGCTCGAAGACCAGGGGGTGGTCCGAGGTGGGATCTTCGACCCGGATCGCCGTCTTGCCGGCCAGCAGGTCGTCGAACAGGCGGCCGACCACCTCCGCCCGCCAGCCCCGCGCCAGGCGGGGCGGCTTGCGGCGGCGACTCGGCTCGCCTGCGGTCCGGTGGGCCATCAGTTCGCGGATGTCGCCCGGTGTGCCGACCAGGTTGGGGGCGAGTTGGGCGCCGCGGCAGATACTGGCCAACGCGGCAAACAGGAACTGGCCCAGGACGGAATTCTTAGGTTCGCGCTCCCGGCGGTCCACCCGGGGGTACTCCTCGTCGGGCAGGGCCAACGCCCGCTCGATGCACGCGGCGATCTGCTGCACGACGCGCCGCAGATCGCCCCGTTCGAGTCCCCGGACCGCCCGGATCCGCGAGGGGTCGGCGGTGCCGCGTCTGGCCAGTTCGACGAGCAGGTCGTCGCGGAGCACGCGTCGGGGCGGCTGGTCGCGGCGTTGGGCCTCGGCCTCGCGCCAGCGCCAGAGTTCGCGGACGATGGCCAACCGGCGGCCGTCCAGGCCCGAACTGCCGGAGACCCGCCGCCAACGCTCCTCCGACAGACCCCGCTCGACCTCATCCTGCCAGGCGGCCATTTCCTCCTCGATCCAGGGGAGCCGCCCCAGCCGGCTGAGCTTCGCGTGCAGGGCATCGTAGACCGGGTGCAGGTGGCGGACGTCGTCCAGCGCGTAGTCGATTTGCCGCGGGCTCAGCGGGCGGCGCCGCCAGTCGGTGCGGGTTTCGTGATTCTGTGGCCCCCCGCCCAACACCTTGGAAATCAGCGTGCCGTAGGAGGCCGGGTATTCCACGCCTGCCAGTCCGGCGGCGAGTTGCACGTCGACCAACCCGGCCGGTCGCCGGCCGATCGCCCGCAGACAAAACTCCAGCTCGCTGCGGCCGGCATGGACGATGGTGTGGTGGCCGGGCTGGGCGATGGCCTCCCAGAAGGGCGTCAGGTCTGCGACGGCCATGGCGTCGATCAATGCCGGTTGCCCCTCGGCGGCCACCTGCACGAGGCACAGCACCGGCCGGTAGGTATGCTCAGAGACAAACTCGGTGTCGAAGGCGATCGATCCGCTGCGGGAGAGTTCCCCGCAGTATTCCTGGAGTTGGCCCTGATTAGTGATTTCCTGGTAGTCCACGCTAAATGGCCACGTGTGATTCTGAGAGGCTAGTGGCACCGGCGTCTCGCCGGTGTCTCGCGGAACCTGAGTCTGTCCATGTTTTCCAGCGGCGAGACGCCGGTGCCACTGGTTTCTCTAATCATCGGTGCATTCCCCGAATCACGCAACTCCAGTTAGTGGGTCATGGCGGGCGGGAGGATCCACGTGACGACCGTGACCAGCACGAACAGCGGCAGGAGGACGGAACAGCTATAAACCATGTAGCCGAAGAAGCTGGGCATGCGGATGCCTGACTTCTCGGCAATCGCTTTGACCATGAAGTTCGGCCCGTTGCCGATATAGGTCATGGCCCCCATGAAGACGGCCCCCAGGCTGACGGCCCGCAGCAAGGATTCCGAGATGGCGCCGGTAGTCAGGGGCACGAGCTTTTCCCCGCCGAGCGTCTTGGCCGTCTCGAAGAACACCACGTAGGTCGGGGCGTTATCCAAGACCGACGACAGGGCCCCCGTTGACCAGAAGAAGTGTATCGGGCTGGTCAGGCCGAGGTCCGGGCCCCTGACGTGCAGGATCTCCAGCGGCGGCTGCATGCAGAGGAAGATCCCGAAGAACAGCGCCGCCACCTCGACGATCGCGTGGTAGTTGAAGTTGTTCGCCCGGCGGACCGCCGGGCTGCCCAGCATCAGCGACAGCGCCACCAGCCCCAGTTGGGTCACCTCGCGCAGGTAAGGCCAGGGGCGCCAGCCGGTCCCCGGCAGGGCCTTCTCGGGATCCAGCAAGGCCACCGAGAGGACCACGCCCAGCAGCAAGAAGGCATTCGGCCAGAGGCCCGAGAACCGCAAGCCCCGCACGCGCGTCTCGTCGCGGACGATGTCGCTGGGCTTTTCGTGCGGGTAACACCAGAAATGATCGTATAGATAGTACATGCCGGTCAACATGCCGTTGACCAGCAGCCACTGCGGCCAGAGGTTGAGCGTCCACAGGAAGCTGACGCCCCGCAGGTAGCCCAAAAACAGCGGTGGATCGCCGATGGGCAGCAGGCACCCGCCGCAGTTGCAGACCACGAAGATGAAGAAGATCACCGTGTGCTTCACGTGCCGGCGTTCTTTGTTCGTCTCCAGCAGGGGCCGGATCAACAGCATCGCCGCACCCGTGGTGCCGATGAAACTGGCCAGCACACCGCCCACGGCGATGAAGGCCGAGTTGGTCAGCGGGTGGGCCCGCAAGTCGCCCTGGATCCGAATCCCGCCGCTGATCGTGTACAGGCTGAACAGCAGCATGATGAAGGGGACGTATTCGTGGAGGATCGCGTTGGCCAGCACCGCCCCGCCGAGGCGGAGGTTCAGCCCGCCCTCGGTGGGCCGAACCAGGGACTCCTTGATCCAGTGACACTGGACCGGGTGTTGGTGGAGGACGATGTAATACAGCAGCGTAATCGCCCCCAATCCGGCCGCCACGATGAACCGGTTCAGGTTGCTCTCCCACCAATGCTCGGTGGCAGGTATCAGCGGGAGCACGGCGATCGCCCCCAGCAGCAGCACGAAAGGGATCACCATCACCAGCGGCGGAGGCTGGCGGGTCTCCTCCGCGGGCCCCGCTTCTCCTTCGGGGGCCTCGGCCGCGGCACCCTCCGCGATCTGGGCGTGGTCGCCACGATCTTCAGGATGGGCGGGCGACGGCCGCAGCCAGCCGACCGTCGTCGCCAGGATGTAAAGGATGTACAACGCCAGAACTAGCCCAATCGCGGCAAGCAGGGGCCGGTCGGGGCCGTGGGAAGAGTGCGTGTGGTCCATGCCGTCTCTGTGGTCTCTCATCGTTGGCACGATGCAGCACGATCGCCTGACCGGTGCACAAGCGCTTAAGGAGAAGGGATTGGCCCCCGAAAATCAAGCCCTGCACCCGAAAAGACGGGCCGCCCTGTTGTCGGGAATAGGTAGCCCATCCTGCGCGAAAAGGTGGCTGTCGCACAGGGAGTATATGGTGCCCACCGGCTTACGAGAAAGCCCACGGGCGACGGACCCGTGGGCTTGGTTGCCTCAACAGCCCCCTGCCGCCGATTTGGTGCCAGTGGGGAATCTATGTGGCAATGATCTGGGCGGCATTGCCACCACCCGGAGTCGAGCAACTACCCATTCCCTGCTGCATACCGCCGACTGCCTACCGCCTGCTGCATACTGCCTCAAGCCTACCGGCCTCACCAGAGCCATTCAAATCCCAGCGAGAGCCCCTGGTAGACGCCGAGTCCTTTGACCTTGATGAAGTCGGGCGGGTCGGTAGCATAGGTGATTTGCTCGGGCGCAACCGCCAGCCCAGCCACCCACATGAAGTCATACGAGGCCCTGAGGATCAGGTTCGGGCGCCATTTGTAGGTGCCCACCAGGCCGGCTTCACCGATGAAGGCCATGTCATCTTTGCTGGCACTGATGCGGTAGTCGGGGAAGACCCTGGCGTACGGGTCCCCTGCGGCGTTGGTGGTCACGCGGCTGATGTGGCTGGCGAAGTTGATGTACGGGCCGGCCTTGACTCGCGCACCCCAGCTATACCTGCAACTACGATGCATCAACTCGCTGCCGAATTGCAGGCCGACCAGATCGTTGTTCGTGGTGACGAGGTACGCCGCGGAGACTTCGGAAAAGGGGGCCCCGTTGAGCTCGAACCTTCCTTGGGTCCGCCAGTCGAACCCCTCGTCGATGGACATCACGCGCACGCCGACCAGGTAGGACCAGAACATTCCTTGTTGGCATTCCCGCCGCCATCTTCCCTCGGGGTACAGCACCAGGCGTCCGGGCCGCCGCGAGCGGGGATTGAAGCGGAGATTCAGTTCAAAGTTGTTGATGTTCGATTCCCACGAGACCTGCTGCCGATCGACCCGGTTGAAGCCGCCGACCTTCAACGCTATCGAGTGTTCCACGGGCGAGCTGAAGGTAGTGGTCGGGGCTCCGGTGACTTGCTCTATTCCACTGAGCGTCCGCGAACCTTGACCGGCGTTCAGGCTGCCGAAGGTGACCTCGTTGGGAGCGAAGGTTGTCGAATCCGTCAATCGTTCACCGCTGACGGCGCGCGTTTCCTGCCAGTCGTTCAGCCCCCAGTAGCAGAACTCGAAAAACCGGTCGCGGTTCTCCGCATCCCGCCCCAGATAGCGCCCCAACGTCACGGCATATCCCCCGGTATAGTCGAAGGCTGCGGAGCGGTTGCTCAGCATCGTCACTGGCGAATAGACGGGGTCGCCACCCGAGTTGAAGCCGATGAATTGGTCCGCAATTGCCAGTGAGGTGAACCCCGGCCGGGAGCGGGTCAATAGGCGCCCCTCCTGGGTTGTATACCAGTTCGGCGGACAACAATCCCCATTGCCGCAGATCTCACAGCAAGGCCCAAGAGGACACTCCCCCCACGTCCCGCCGTCCAGGGAAATGGACTGCTCAGACAGGACGGATTCGGTTGCGCCGACGGTGGAATCCGGAGACGTTTCGGCGTATTCCTCAACCCCGGAGTCCCCGGCTGCGACGGGCATTTCCGCAGGGGGGCCGTCAAAGCCGCCTGCATTACCGGGCGATGCTGGCCCAACGTGTATCTCTGTTGCGGCAGGTAAGCCGGCTCCGGCCGGGCCCTCCTCCGCGCCTGCGACTCGGCCGGAAACGACCAGGCCGATCAGCACCAGACTGACCAAGATGCACCTTGTTCTCATATTCACCAGTTCACCCTCCTTGACTCGCCAGCACGTGGCAGGTTCCGGTGCGAGCTGACCGGCTGGTCGCAGAACTTCACACCTGCCTAATCGGCCAACCGGCCGCCCGACATACAGGAATAACCGTCAAATTCGGAAAGGAAGCCGCAGGTTTTCTTACCAGCAAAGCCAGGTCGTCGCTTCCCATATTTCCCAGACGTTAGTGTTCGCGTAGAGTTCCTGGAATCGCACCGCATCTCACCCCTAAATGATGGGATTCCCTCCCAGCGGGAAACCACGATGATTGACTGACGGCAGACAAGCCGCGGACCGTGGGTCGTCCACACGCCGCTGTAAGAGAACTCGCTAGACCTGGAGCGTTCGTCGGACCGTGGTCGAGTCGGTTGTCGGGTGCCACGGCTGTATCAGCCGTGCTCCAGATTCTCAAATTTACCCCTGGAGACACGGCCGACACGGCCGTGGCACTCCTGTAGACAATCCGGGCCAAACCCCTGACCCTTGTGAGCAGATGATGACTAACCCAATTGAGTCCCTCTTGGCTACGGGCACAAAGCTCTGGCTCGACTCCATTGATCCCGAGTTGGTTCGCTCCAACCGGGCGGCTGGCGCAACCGGGGCTACCTCCAATCCAATCATCGTGGCCGATTTGCTGGCTTCCGGCCGTTTCGACCACCAGATCGAGCGGCTGGCCAGACAGGGACTCGATGACAGCCGAATCGCCTGGAGGATGACCGACCAACTGGTCCGCGACGCCCAGGAGGTCTTCCTACCGGTATGGGAACGGAGCGGCGGCAACGACGGCTACGTCAGCTTCGAGGTCGATCCGCTGCTGGAGGATCCGCAGTTGGGGCCAGCGCACCGACAGCGGGTCGACCAGTATATCCAGTTGGGCCGGCAATGGTCGGCCGGACAGCGGAACCGGATGATCAAGGTGCCTGCCACGCCGGCCGGATTGGATGCCCTGGAAGACCTGGTGGCTTCCGGGGTGACGGTCAACGTGACCTTGATCTTCGCCGCCAGGCAGTATCGCACGGCCCGCGAGGCCGTCTGGCGAGGGGCCCAGCGGCGGGGGCGACTCGACGATTTCAAGAGTGTCTACAGCATCTTCGTCTCGCGGTTAGACGTGTACACCGAGAAGGCGGTCCCGGAGTTATCCCCCTCCGCTCAGGGGATGGTAGGGATCCTGAATGCCAAGCGGATTTGGGCGGAGAACCGGGAGTTTTGGACAGCACGACCCACCCCACTGGACCAGGAGATCATCTTCGCCAGCACGGGTACGAAGAAGGCCGATGATCCGCCGTGGAAATACGTCGAGGCCTTTGCCGGGGGCGACATCCAGACCAACCCCCCGGCCACCAACGACGCGGTGGCCCGCAGCCGCCGCACCTTCTCTCGCCAGGTTGACAAGCTCCCCCCGGACGATGTGGTCGAGGAGATTGACCGGCTGGTCGACCTGGAGAAGCTCGAGGCCACGCTGCTGGCCGAGGGGATCGAGAAGTTCGCCCAGCCGCAAAAGGCCCTCCTGGCCCTGGTGGCCCAGCGGCGGCTGGCAACGGCCGTGCACTGAGTGTGCGGCGAGTTTTTCTGGCAACTTGGTGCCTCGGGTGCCTGGGGTCGACGGGCACCGACGCGGAGCGTTGGTCGGCGAGCCCCCAGATGAGCCTGCTGGGGGCGGCCTGCGGTCGACCGCCAGCCACCCGCGCATCCGGCAGAAAAACTTGCCACACACTGCACTGACCGCCCCTGTGTGATAGTATAGAGGGCGATCTTGCCGGCCCAACGGGGTCGCGGTCTGTTCTCTCGCGCCCGACCGAAATTCGTTCCCATGCCTATCGACGCCTACTCTCTCTGCCCCTGCGGCACCGGCAAGAAAATCAAGTTCTGCTGTCCCGACCTGCTGGCCGAGCTACAGAAAATCGAGCGGATGCTGGAAGGGGAACAGCACCTGGCCTGCCTCAGCCACGTCGAACGTCTTCAGCAAACGCAGCCGGACCGGGCCTGCCTGATGGCGATCAAGGCCACGCTACTGCGGGCGTTGGGCCAGTGGGAGAAGCTCCAGGCCAATGCGGCCACCTTCGTGGAGAGGCATCCCCACAACCCCACCGCCCTGGCCGAATCGGCCATGGCCACTGCGGTCGGGGAACCGGCCGAAGGTGGGCACCAAGCGGAGCTTGGTCGGGGCGGCCGTGCGGCCCAGGGCATTCTGCAGCGGGCGTTGGCGGCCTCCGGTCGCACCGTCCCAAGCCGTGTTTACGAAGCCATCGGCGTGGTGGCCCGGGTCCTGCTGGCCGAGGGCCAATGGCTGGCCGGCCGTGCCCTGCTGCAATTGCAGACGGCCATCCACCGGCAGGATGAGTACCCGGTGGAGGTGTTGGTCGAGTTGAACCGGTCGGCCGATGTGCCCCTGCTGCTGAAGAACGACCCGGGGATGGCGCCTTGCCCGGACGACGCGCCCTGGAAAGACCGGTTCGCGGAGGCGATCGCGCCGCTAGGAGCAGGAAACTGGCAAGCAGCGGCCGAGAAGCTCACCGCCCTGGCCGAAGACGTCCCGGACTCGCCGACGATCTGGCGGAACCTGGCGACGGTCCGCGGCTGGTTGGCCGACGACCGCGGGTGCATCGAGGCCCTCCGCCGACTGGCCGCCACGGAGGTTCCCTTGGAAGAGGCCGTCGAGGCGGAGGCGTTGGCGATGCTCTTGACGGACAGCCCGCTGGGCGACCCGCTCGATATCCTTGCTGCCACCTGGACGATCAACGACGTCGAGCTTCTCCAAGCGGCGCTGACGCTGGAATCGCGGGTGGTCGAGGTGTCGCTGGATCCGTCTTCGTTGGGCGACGGCGACCACCCGCCGCCGAGAGCGGCGTACCTGATCCTCGACCACGCCGTAGTGAAGAAGGCCGAAGACCTCACCCCCGAGACGGCCGCGCGACTGCTTGCCCAGGCGCTGCTTTACGGTCGCCAGACGGATCGCGAAGCGCGGCTGGAGGTCCTCGGCGTAACGCGGGAGGATTTCCAGCGGCTCCAGGTGCTCCTTAAGGAAACCGCCGGCGACGCCATGGATGCGGACCTCGTGGAAGAAGAGGTGATCGGGCGGATGTCGGCCAGCCGGCAGTTGTTTGCGCCCAACTGGCGTCTACCTGGGAACGTCACCGCCAAGCAGGTCGACGAGTTGGCCGCCGCCCATGCCCGCGATGCCTTCTTGAACCGCTGGCCGCAACTGAAGCTGGAGATCTTCGACGGCAGGTCCGCCCGCGAGGTCGCCGGCGACGAGTCCTGTCGGGTGAAACTCCTGGCGGCCGTGCTGGTGTTACAGTCCTGGAACGAGGCGACGCCGGTCGAGTTCGACTTTAACCAACTGCGGAGCCAACTCGGTCTGCCGGTCCTCGAACCGATCGATCCCAGCCAGGTGGAGGTGGAGGACCTGCCGCTGGTGCGGTTGTCGCGGGTGGCGGCCGAGAAGGCCTCCGACGAGGCCTTGTGTGTCGGATACGGTCGTGCGGAGGTGTTTGCCGCCACGGCAGCCGCCCACAAGTTTGCCCGCGCGCTCCTGGAGCGGCCCAGCCTTGCCGGCAGCCCGGAGCAGCTCCGCGCCTACCGCACGATGGCGATGATGGAGAAGGATCCGGACAAGGCCCTCGAGTATGTCGAGCAGGGGCGACAGGCCGCCGAGTCGGCTGGACGGTCCTGTGCGTCCTGGGACCTGCTGGAGCTGACGGTCAGGTTCGCCCGCCGCGAGGCGGGGCAACTGCGGCGGCTGGTCGGGCACATTCAGGAGCATCATATCGAGGAGCCCGGGGTGGCCGAGGCGCTGACGAGCTTCCTGGTAAGGGTGGGCGTGATTCGCCCCGACGGTACGCCCGCCCCGCTGCCTCCTCAAGACGAGGCTCCCGCGGCGGCGGCCGGGGCCGCAGCGGGGGAACCAGCCCACAAGCTTTGGACGCCCGATAGCCAAGGACCCGGCGGCGAAAAGAGGATCTGGACCCCAGATTGAGTGGGGTGGTACGCCGGATGTTGCACCTGAAGGACGTCAAGAAATCGTTTTTCCAGCCGGACGGCACGCGGTTGCCGATCCTGGACGTCGCCGAATTCCACGTGGCCGCCGACGAGCAGATGGTGCTGGTCGGCCGCAGCGGGTCCGGCAAGACCACCCTGCTGCACGTGATCGCCGGCATCAGTCGTCCGGACTCGGGTCGGGTGAGGGTCGACGACTGGGAGATCACGCTCTTCTCGGAGGCGGAGTGCGACCGTTTCCGGGCGGAACGGATCGGCTACGTCTTCCAGACGTTCAACCTCCTGCCCGGCTTCTCCGCCCTGGAGAACGTGCTCTTGGCCATGCGCTTCACCGGGGGGCGGCCGAACAGGGCCCGGGCCCGGCAACTGCTCGAACGGGTGGGGCTCGCACACCGGATGACCCACAAACCGGCCATGCTCTCCGTGGGCGAGCAGCAGCGGGTGGCGGTCGCCCGCGCGCTGGCCAATCGACCTAAGCTCCTGCTGGCCGACGAGCCCACGGCCAACGTCGATTCCGGCAGCCAGCAACAGGTCCTGGACCTGATTCGGGAGGCCACCGAGGAGGAACAGGTGGCCTTGGTTCTGGTGACCCACGCGCCTGAAGTGGCCCGACAGTTCAAGCGCGTCGATCATTTGGAGCAAATCAACCAAGCGGTGACAAGCTGATGGACCCCTTGAAGATTGCCCTCCGCTGCGTTTTCTGGGTGGAACGTTTCGCGGGGCTGTTGAAGATCGCCTGGCGGAGCATTCGGCAACGGGCCTTGGCCTCGGCGCTGACGGCGGTGGCGATGGCGCTGGGCGTGGCCCTGGTGGTGGCCGTGCTGGTCATCTACGCGGTCTTGGTGCAGTCGTTCAACCGCCGCGCCGGAGGGTACGAACTGGTCGTCGGCAACAAGCAGGGAAGCCAACTGCAACTGGTGCTCAACACGGCGTACTACGTCGACCAGCCGGTGGCCAACATCCCTTACAGCTATTACGCGGAATTCACCCAGGGCACCTACGCCCTGGACGTGGAGACGGCCGTGCCGATCTCGATGGGCCACAGCTACCGAGGATACCCCGTCGTCGGCACGTCGCCCAGCATGTTCAGTCTGAAGTACCGCGGCGACCAAGGCTACGAGCTTGCCCAGGGCTTGTGTTTCGCGCCCGAAGACCTCTACGGGGCGGTCGCCGGCTCGGCCGTGGCACATGCAGAGCACCTGGAGATCGGTAGCACGTTTCAGGCCATTCACGGGGGAGCGGAGTCCGGCGGCCAGGCCCACCAGCAGGAGTTTCGGGTGGTCGGCATCCTGGCACCTACGGGCACGCCCAACGATCGGGCGCTGTTCGTGAATTTCAAAGGCTTCTCTGCCCTTCATGCCCAGGAACAAAAAACAGACGGCCACGACCATGCAGCGGCGGCGGCTGAGCCGGCAGAGATCACGGCCATCCTGGTAGCCGTCGACCCGAACAGGCCCCGCGGGGCTGAAATCATGGCACACCAGATCAACCGGGGCTCTGTGGCCCAGGCCGCCATGCCCGCGGTGGTCATCGAGAAATTCCTCAGAAACATCATCGGCAACGTCCAGTTGGTCTTGTTGATCATGGCGGCGCTGACCGTGGTGGTGGCCGGCATCGGGATCATGGTCAGCATCTACAACTCGATGAGCGACCGCCGCCGCGAGATTGCCATCATGCGGGCGCTGGGCGCCAGCCGGACGACCGTGATGGTGGTGATCCTCATGGAGTCGGTCCTGCTCTCGTTGGGCGGCGGCCTGCTGGGGCTGCTGCTGGGTCACGGATTGATCGTCCTGCTCTCGCCGGTGATCGTGGAGCAGACGGGCGTGGCCGTGGGCCTGTTGCAGTTCCGCCTCATTGAGCTAATCTTGATACCAGGACTGATCCTGTTGGCTTCCCTGGTCGGCTACCTTCCGGCGGTGGCCGCCTATCGTACCGACGTCGCCCGATCGCTGACCGCTACGCCATGACCTACCCCGTGCACGACGGCCCCATTATCCAGCCCGTCATCCAGGACGATCAGAACGGCGTGGGGCCATCCCTCCGCTACCGCGCCATCAGCCGGATGGCCGTGGCCAGCCTGGTCTTCGGCGTGCTCTCCGTGCTGACCGTCTGGCATTGGGCCCTGGGGCTGATTCCCGCGGTGGGCACGTTGCTGGGATGGATGGCCTTGCGGGGGATCGCCAAGGTCCCCGAGGAATTGAGCGGGCGGGGGCTGGCCTGGGCGGGACTGATCCTGTCGGTGGTCTTCGGCGTGCTGGGGTTCGTGGTGCTGGGGATCGCCAAGGCCAGAGAGTTCCCCAGCGGCTACCACGAGCTGACCTACCAGGACCTCCAGCCCGATCCAAACGTGCCAAACCAGCGGATTCCACCCAAGGCGTACGATTCGCAGTACGACCAATTGCGAAACAACAAGGTGGGTTTCGTTGGCTACATGGCGCCGACCCGGCAACAGACCGGGCTGAGGCAGTTTATCCTCTGCCCCTCCATCCCCAATTGCCCTTTTTGCACCCCCAATCCCAAGCCCACCGAGATGATCCTCGTGAGGCTGGAGGGTGATCTGGAGGCGAGGTACACCACCCATGAGATCAGGGTGGGAGGGAAGTTCCGTGTGGACGAGACCGCACCGGGAGGCCTGCCTTACCAGCTCGACGCGGACTTCCTGGCACAACCCCGCTGACGGGCTGACGCGGTGCTCCCCGTGAATCTCTTTCCGCGGCTCGACCCGGGCGGTATACTCACTTAGAGCTTATCTCAGAACCGTACGGAACCCTCTGGGTGGCCGGGGTCGAGCGGAGCGAGCCCCCGGAGCGTTGCGGCTGGGGGCGGCCTGCGGCCGACCGCCAGCCACCCCGAGTATGAGTTCTGGGATAGGCCATTAGGCAGTCTGCGTCTCCGCCCCTGGGGCGGGGCCCGGACGCCCTGCGTGCGAAGCCGCAGCACCATCTGGTTGGTAGTTGCCTGCCCATGTCCCAATACATTGTCCGATACGGAGCGATGCGATTCCTGGGGGTCTTTGCGGCCGCCGACGGCAATCAGTACCAACGGGGGGTGAATGTCATCGTGCGAACCGACCGGGGCCTCGAGACCGGGGAAGTCCTCTGCGAGGGCAGCGACGATGTGCTGCGGCGAATCAAGGACCCGGCCGAGGGGCAGATCCTCCGCCAGATGACCCCGGAAGATGCCCACGAAGTCGTGCAAATCAGAGACCAGGCCAAGCATGAATTGGAGGTCTGCCAGCAATTCGTCGACCAACTCGCCCTGCAGATGCAACTGGTCGACGTGGAGCACATCTTCGGCGGGGAACGAGTGGTGATCTACTACCTGGCCGACAATCGGGTAGATTTCCGCGAATTGGTCAGGATGCTGGCCGGTGAGTTCCAGACCCGCATCGAAATGCGCCAGATCGGGGTCCGCGACGAAGCCAAGCTGCTGGCCGATTACGGCGATTGCGGCAAGCCGGTCTGCTGCAACAGCCACCTGGCCCAGATGCCGCCCGTCTCCATGAAAATGGCCAAGCTGCAGAAGGCCACGCTGGATCCGACCAAGATTTCCGGGCGGTGTGGGCGGCTGAAGTGCTGTTTGCGGTACGAGTATGAGACCTACGAACGGATCCAAAAGGAGCTGCCGCCGTTGGGCTCGTCCGTAATCACCCCCGAGGGCCGGGCCAAGGTGATCGGCCACGAGATCCTGACCGGGCAACTGCTGGTGGTCACCGACGACCGCCGCCGCGTGCTGGTCGATGTGCACGAAGCCTCGCCCGCCCCCAATGAACCCGACAAGGGAAACCCCCAATCCAACTGACATCCAGGCCCGGAGCGTCCGCACCTGACGCTGCCTTCGGCCGCAGCCAAACGGCGGGCAAGCCGCGATGCCGTTGAATTGACGGCGAGCCTGGCGTCAGCACAGTGGCACCGGCGTCTCGCCGGTGTGAGGCAGCCAATGGCAGCGCGTGCACTTTGTTCACACCGGCGGGACGCCGGTGCCACTTGACCCTCCTTGTTATTCCACCGAATTGAACGGTGTTGAGGCAAGCCCGCCCGCTAAACTCCCCCCTTCCATGCTCGACCCTTCGCATCCGATCGCGCGACTGCTGAAACAGGACCGCCGCTACGCGTTCGAGGCCTACGTGTTCGTGTTCGAGGCCCTGGGCTACGCGCAGAACATGCTGGAGATGGGTGCCGAGAGCCCGAGCGAAGCAGCCAAGCGCCCGCAGCAGGAGGGCGAGGAGGAACAGCCCGCCGAGCGACACGTCACCGGCCAGGAGTTGTGCGAGGCCATCCGCCGCTTCGCCCTCGAGCAGTACGGCTACATGGCCAAGACTGTGTTGAACAGTTGGGGCGTCAACAAGACGGGCGATTTCGGCGAGATCGTCTTCAACCTGATCCGGATCGGCCAGATGCGGAAGACCCCCCGCGATCGCCGGGAGGACTTCGACGACGCCTACGACTTCGAGACGGCCTTCATGCAGGAGTTCAAGATCACCCCGCCCGAGTAACCTTTGCCCAGGACGGAAGGACCCAGACTATGAGCCGCCGCACGCGCCGCCCCGCTACCCGACGGCCCGGCGCCAATTCCCGCCGCCCCACGCCCGCCGAGGCCGCCAATCCGCGGTCCGCTCCCGCCCGGCCGAACAAGTGGTTCCTGGCAGTGGCCCTCTTCCTGCAAACCGCCTGGATCGGCTTTCTGGCGGCGATGGCCCTGCTGTGCTGAATGGACTTGCACGATTCCGGTTTGGGCAGCCGTGGGCACGGCGCTCACGGTGCCGAAGCGACGGCAGCCCGCGCGGCTTCCGGCGGCTTGAGTCCCGGGATCGAGAGCGTAGACACCTTACCGCCGCCGACCACTGGCCAGTCGCCAGTGCCACTCCGCTGGAGCGATGCCCGCAGCTCGATCACCCGAATCAGGTGATTGTTCGTGTCGGCCACGAACAGTCTGCCGTCGGCAGCCGTGATCCCGGCCGGCTCGTCGAACGTCGGCGGGTCGTCGCTGCGGCCCGGCCTGCCGCTGCCGGCCAGGGTGCGGGTGGTGCCGTCGCCCGGGTCGATCACCTTGATCTTGTTGTTATAGGTGTCGGCCACGTAGAGCAGGCCGTGGTAATAGACTACGCCCAAGGGGTGTTGCAGGCGGGCCTGGCGGCCTGGGCCGTCTACGTCGCCGAAGGTGAACAGCCGGGCGGAGGGCAGATCCGCCGTGCCGACCACCGTGGTCACCTTCTGACGCGGGTCCAGTGGCACTGCCCGAATCGAACTGCCCTCGCTGTCGGCCACGTACAGCCGGCGTCCGTCGGAGCTAAGCCCGCTGGGTTGGGCGAACGAGCTGTAGCCGAGCTGGAAAAGTCGCCCGGGCAGCAGCGGCCCGTCGACGATGTCTTCCTGGCCGTTGCCGGCGTAGACGCCGATGCCCGACCCGTCCAGCCGCATCTTCCAGATCTGGTGCAGCCCGGCCATGGCGATGTACAGATCGCGGTCGTGGACGCACAGGGCCCAAGGACTACTTAGGGAGATCCGCAGCGGCCGGCTCGACAGACCCGGCAAGGTGGGCTGGCGGGCCTGGCCCCCGAGGCCGGCGACGGTGGTCACCTGCTTGCCGGTCAGGTCCACTTTGCGGATCAAGTGGTTTTCGGTATCGGCCACGTAGAGCGCGTCGCCGCGGAGCGCCATGCCTTGCGGCTGTTGGAACTGGGCGGTGGCGTAATCGCCGTCGGCCCGCCCGATGCAGCCGGAGCCGATCGTCTCCAGCAGCGAGCCGTCCAGCCGCGTCACCACGATGCGGTTGTGATTGCTGTCGGCAATCAACAACCGATCACCCGCCTCGTCGGCCAGAACCTTGCCCGGAAAACGCAGCGGCGTCGGCTCCACCTTCTCGGCCGCCGATTGGAAGTTCCTGGGGCGTTCGTCCAGCAGGCCCTGTTTTCGGTAGAAGGGGACGGCCTTCTTCATCACCGCGTCGAGGTCCTCGAAGGTGGACTCGCCGCTCTTGGCCCAGATCGCGTAGCCCTGCGGATCCACCAACAGCACGGTCGGCCACGCCCGGATGCCAAACCGATTCCAGATAACCAGCTCCGGGTCGTTGATCACCGGATGCTCGATCTGGTAGCGGAGCACGGCCTCGGTGATGTTCTGCGTGTCCTTCTCGCCCGCGAACTTGGCGGAGTGGACGCCGATCACGACCAGCTCGTTGGGATAGGCCTTTTCCAGCTTCTTCAGCTCGGGCAGGACGTGCATGCAATTGATGCAGCAGTAGGTCCAGAAATCCAACAGCACGAACCTGCCTCGCAGGTCGCTGAGCTGCAACGGCTGGGCGGTGTTAATCCACCGCAGGTCCTCGGGAAAGGGCTGGACCTTCACCTGCCGAGGAAAGGGCGGCTGAGACATCTTCTCCGCCTCCGTGGAGCACGTACCCGTCAGCAGAATTGCCAGAACCACGCACCCAACAACCGCCCAATGCCTGCAACGCGACATGGGTCAACCTCCGACCGCCACTAACACCCTGCACATGAACAAGTTCAGCAGCTTCAATCCCTGTAGGAGGCGACTCCTGTCGCCGATTGCCCGCGGATCACGGTCCGATCGGCGACAGGAGTCGCCTCCTACAAAAGTGAGAACCGCCGGAAAAAGGGGACAGGTCCAATTTGCCGGAACGGCCCGTAGGGTGCTTCGCACAAATTGGACCTGTCCCCTTTTTCCTCCCGAGATCGTGCAAGTTCATTTAGGCAAGTAACGAAGGCTTGGCCCCGGATCCGCCGCCGTTGCCGGTGAGCGAGCCACATCTGGCAGTGTAGAACTGTATGCACGGACGCCGCAAAGGTCAACCGCGCAGCGCGATGAAAGGCAGACCGCAGGGCTGAAACGATCTACGACTCTGGGGCTGTCATGTGCCGGTTGCCCGATCCGGCTGTGGACCCATGCCTCAGCCGGACTGTCTCGGATAAAGCGGGCTGTACAGAGTCGGCCTGGCCCGCACTGCCAGGTCGCCCTTGACCACAAACGGCTCGCCGCGCTCGGCCAGGTGGTCGACCATCCGCCGGCGCCAGGTCCGCAGCGTCTCTTGATACTCCGGAAGGGACGACAGGTCGCGGGTTTCGCCGGGATCCTGCTTGAGGTCGAACAACTGTTGTCGGCCGTCTGGGGCATAGTAGACGTACTTGATCCGCCCGTCGGTCAGGCCGGTCCAATTGTTCTCCGGCGCGTAGCAGGTGGAGTGCTCCAGGTCGATCCACTCCCGCCACCCATCCGCCTTGCCGCGGACCAGGTCGAGCATGTTGCGGCCGTCGAACCACTCGGGATCGAAGGGCACACCGGCCGCGTCGAGGTACGTCGGCAACAGGTCGCGGAGCTCGACCGGCTGGCTGAGGACCTGGCCTCGCTGTGCCGATAGGACGCCGTCTCCCCAGCGGATCAGCATGGGAATGCGTGCCGAGGCCTCGTAGCCGTAGGTCTTCCGCCAGAGGTGATGATCGCCCGTCATGTCGCCGTGATCGGCCGTGTAGAGGATCAGCGTGCTTTCCAGCAGCCGGCGCGTCTGGAGCACTTTGAGCATCCGGCCGATCTGCTCGTCGACGAAGGAGACGTTTCCGTAATAGCCTTGCCGCGCCTGGCGGGCCTTCTCCGCGCCCAGGTCGCCCTGCCAGAGGTCGTTGCGGTACGGCTTGCCCCGCTGGGCGTGCCGCTCAGCCCAGTCGCCGATAACCCGCTCGGGCAACTGGGCGTCCTCGTATCGTTTCCACCATCGCGGCGGCGGATCGTAGGGGCTGTGCGGTCGGGCAAACGAGACCTTCAGCAGGAACGGTCGCGTGTCGTTGTAGCCCTCCAGGAACCTCACCGCCTCCGCACCGGTCCAGCTCGTCGGGTGCAGGTGCTCGGGGAGCACGTACGCCTTGGCCAGGTGGTCGTTCCAGCCGATCCCCGTGGCGTCGGGGTCGAGGTCGGGGGCGACCGACCGAAACCACCGGCGATAGTCGCTCACAAAGCCCGCCGACTCCACCCGGCCTGATTCGTCGAGGATCGTCTGGTCGTATCCGTGGGTGTTCCGCTGGGGGTAGAAGTGCATCTTGCCGATGCCCAGCGTGTAGTAGCCGGCGGCGCGGATCATCCGCGGCAGCTCGCGGGGATACTCCGGGGCGATCCGGCCGTAGCCGAGCATCCCATGGCGCCAGGGCGAAAGCCCGGTGAGGATCCCCGCCCGGGCCGGGGTACATGAGGGGACCGAGGTGTAGGCACAACGGAAGCGGGCCCCTTCGCGGGCCAGGCGGTCGAGGTTCGGGGTGATGATCGCCCGATTGCCGTCCGCCCCCAGACAGTCGCCGCGGTGCTGGTCGCCCATCAGGAAGAGGATGTTGGGGCGGTTGTGCTTTGCTTCGGACGCTGTGGCGGTGTGGACCATCTTCATCAGCGCGGTCGAAGCCAGGGAGGCTTTCAGCATGCCTCGGCGGGTGAGCTTCGGTTCATCGGGTGAGCGGGGCACGGGCATGGGAAACCTCCGCGTAGTGTACGAACGATTCTCCAATGGCCGCTAAACGGAACGCATCATGCATGACTCGATTCGCTTGCCGCAACTCACGGACTCATGCAACAGTTCTTGTACTTTCTGCCGGAGCCGCAGGGGCAGGGATCGTTGCGGCGGACCAGGCCGGCGGCCACGGCCTCTTCGCGGGCCCGCTGCTGCCGGGCGCGAAGCTGGTGCATCACACCCGCCGCCGGCCGGCCCGCCTGCACTTCCGCGGCCATGACTTTCATGTAAGGGTCAACGTACGCGAAGAACATCTTGTACCCTGGGCAGAGATAATTCAACCCCGGCTGTCCGTCGGGCCCAGCCACAAAGCGGTCCTTCGGACAGGCGCCGTGGCAGGCGAACAGGTACCGGCATTGGCGGCAGACCTCCGGGAGCCCCTGCTCCTTGTCCAGCCCGAACTGTTCCTGCCGCGGCGAGTTGACCAACTCTCGGATCGGCGCCTGGTGGATGTTGCCCAGCTTGTGCGGCGGATCGACGAAGTGGTCGCAACTGTACAGGTCGCCGTTGTGTTCGAGGGCCACCGCCCGGCCGCAGTGCCGGGTGTAGACGCACAGGCTGGGCACCGTCCCGGTCCAGGCCGCCAGGGCCAGATCGAAATCCCGCACGAAAACCTGCCCCACGTCGTGGTGCACCCACTCGTCGAACACATCGACGAGAAACCGGCCGAACTGCTCCGGGCTGACACTCGGCTGGGTGACCGGTTCCTCGGGCCGGGCGTCAGTGGCGGGTGTGCCCGCCCCCGCATCATTGCGGCGCTGGACGACGGGAATGAACTGGATAAACCGCACGCCGGCATCGCGGAGGAACCGATATACCCGCACCGGATGGTCGGCGTTCGCGCGGTGCACGCACGTCATAACATTGAACTCGACGCCGTGCCGGAAGAGCCGCCGCATGGCCCGGGTGACTCGCTCGAAGGTCCCCCCGCCCTGCTTGTCGCGGCGATACTTGTCGTGCAGGTTGATCGGGCCGTCCAGCGACAGCCCCACCAGGAAGTCGTTCTCCCGCAGAAACTCGCACCAGTGATCGTCCAACAGCACGCCGTTGGTCTGCAACGAGTTGTGGATCCTCATTCCGGCCCGGGCGTATTGCCTCTGCAACTGGAGCACCCGGCCAAAGAAGTCGATCCCCATCAGGGTCGGCTCGCCGCCTTGGAAGGCGAAGTCGATCTGGTCGACCATCTCGGGCTGGGCCTCGATGTACTGCCGCACATAGACTTCCAGGGTCTCGTCCGACATCCGCCAGGACTCGCTCTGGCCGTAGAGCGACTCCTTGTCGAGGTAGAAGCAGTAGTCGCAGCGGAGGTTGCAGATCGGCCCGATCGGCTTGGCGATCACGTGCAGGCCGAGTTGGGACCAAGGGGCAAGAGTCACGAAGACGGCCTTCCTGTGCAAGCGAACCTGACGCTATCCTGACCAGACACCCGCCGTCGCACGCTGCGTGGCGCCGTTCCCCCATTCTTGCAGAACCCGGCCGAACTGTCAAAATGGCGATCTGTCGGCGTGTGGTAGGTTTCTCTGGCAGATGATTGGGTGGCTGGAGGTCAGCCGCAGGCTGCCCCCAGCACGCCTTGCTGGGGGCTCGCTGCGCTCGACCCCAGCCACCCCAAGCACTGCGTGGCCGCCGCGAAAAAGGGGACAGGTCCAATTTGCCGGAACGGCCCAAAGGGTGCTTCGCACAAATTGGACCTGTCCCCTTTTTCCCCAGGATCGTACAAGTCCATTCAGATGTGATTGTGGTCAAGAGGGGACGTGAAATGACCAATCGCGAGCGGATCCTGGCGATTCTCGACGGCAGGCCCCCCGACCGCATCCCCTGGATTCCCCGGCTGGAGATCTGGTACGAGGCCCAGCGCCGGGCCGGCACTCTGCCCGCACCGTACCGAGACCTCAGCCTCCGGGAAGTCGAGCGCCAGGTCTTCGGCGGCACGGCCGCCCGCGACGGGCTGATCTATCGCGCCGAGGTCCACGGCGTCGAGATCCGGCAGCACCAGCCGAGCGAGATGGAGACGCTCGTCGAGCACGTCACGCCGGTGGGCAGCGTGACCACTCGCTTCCGCTCCACTGGGCGCCTCCGCAGCCAGGGCATCCAGGACGCCCAGGTCGAGTTCATGCTCAAGGACCGCCGCGACTACCCGGTCGTCGAGTACATCATCGAGCATACACACTACACCCCCTGCTTCGAGGAATACCAGCAGTACGAGAGAGAAGTCGGCGAGGACGGCTATCCGATGGTCAACTGCGGCGACTGCCCGTTTCACCACTGGATGCGGGCCTTGGCCGGCTACAACCAGGCCTACTACCACCTCTGCGATTTCGCCGGCGAGGTGGAGCGGTTGCTGGCCGTGTTGTCCGACCATTTTCGGGAGCGGCTCTGGAGGCCAATGTTGGACAGCCCAGCCCGGCTGCTGATGCACGGTCATCACCTCTCCAGCCAGATGACCCCGCCGCCGCTGTTTACGCGGTACATCCTGCCGTACTACCGGGAGCTTGCGCCGCTCTTGCGCTCCCACGGCAAGGTGCTGGCACTGCACGCCGACAACGATACCCGCGCGATCCTCTCACACATCGAGCAGGCGGGATTCGGCATGGTCGAGTGCTTCGTGACCCATCCGATGGTCCCCACCACGCTGGCCGAAGCCCGCGCGGCCTGGGGCAATCGGGTGATCATCTTCGGCGGCGTGCCCTCCGTGATCCTCGAAGAACCGTTCACCGACGAGCAGTTCGAACGGTTTATGGACGATCTGTTCCGCGTCATCGCCCCGGGCAAGGCCTTCATTCTGGGCATCGCCGACAACGCCATGCCGGGCTCGAAGATCGAGCGGATCCGGCGAATCACGCAAATCGTCGACCAGCGGGGGACGTATCCGATTAGGGGTGAGGGGCGAGGGGCGAGGGGTTAGGGGCGAGGGGTTGGGGGTTAGCGGAATTCTGGATGTTCAAGGTTCAAGGTTCAATGTTCAACGTTCAGTATTCACTATCCACTGTCCGCTAACCGCTTGATGATCTCCTGGTGAAGCTTGTCAACGTCATCGCCTCCGCGAGCAGGCAACTCGTGTACGTGTCTGAACTTCAGCAGCACCGTATCTTCCACGCCCTCCAGCCGGCCCCGCTCGCCGGTTGCATCCTGCCCCGCCGTAGCGCGACAGGCCAGGCCGGCGGCTGCCAGCAGCGTCAACGTCAGAATGGCGGCTGTCCTGATCGGCTTTCTCCCCATCGGCCTGTCGGTTGGCCGAGGAGCCGTGCAGTCTCCGACCCGGACTTGTGGCGTGGAATGCAGTTTCTGTTGCGGAGAGTCGTTGTCGACAAGTGCGTTTATTGACCCTCAGATATCTAATGTCGTATACGGATGCACAGTTTGCGTGGTTCAGCCTGGTTTTCACGTGACTTGGCAACCTGGGCGA
>Ga0315291_10001718_pt1 | contig 29056 bp, 23 predicted proteins | sample YL17G12_20_MG_FD_203070 | JGI IMG/M metagenome (GOLD analysis project Ga0315291, IMG submission 203070) | Sediment microbial communities from Yellowstone Lake, YNP, Wyoming, USA - YL17G12_20 | ecosystem: Environmental > Aquatic > Freshwater > Lake > Sediment | place: USA: Wyoming | collected...
TCCGTGGTTTCAATCTTTGTTTTTTTATTGCAGCTTTTCATAAGGCCACATTTCGAGGCCGCCGTCGAGAACTTTCACATTCTTAAAGCCCTGATGTTTCAATATAATCGCTGCCTCATAAGCCCTGAGAGAATAATTACAGAACGCCACGACGGGCTTATTTCTATCAAGCTCAACAAAACGAGAACGCAGCGAGGCAAGAGGAATAAAAGTTGCACCGCTCATCCGCTCGCACTGATACTCGGAGGGCGTTCTTACATCCAACAATACAAAATCTTTCTTTTCCTGTATCATCTGCCACAGGTTCCTCGGACCGATACCGTCCATCAGGCCGTCAAGTTTATTTCGAGCCACGTTGGCGGCGGTTATGATATTGTCAATAACCGGCGAATAAGGCGGAGCATAACACAAATCGAGATTGGCAATCTGCTCGACCGTCATCTGCGAAGCGATTGCCGTCGCTGCAACATCAATTCGCTTATCGCCATTGCCGGCGCCTATGGCCTGCGCACCGAGGAGTCTGCGGCTCTTTTTGTCAACAACAAGCTTCAACATCACAAGCTGGGCGCCGGGCACAAAATGCTCTCTGTCCGGCGCAGGAACAAGAACCGTAACAACATCAAAGCCTGCCTGTCCGGCTGTATGCTCCGTAAGACCCGTAACGGCAACATTATAATCAAAAACCTTGCAGGCCACAGTGCCGAGAATCGGCGAAAATGTATCGTTCCCGCCGCAGATATTCACCGCGGCCACCCTGCCCTGCTTGTTCGCAGTCGAACCAAGAGGCACGTAACAGGGTTTCTGTGTAACCAGGTCAATATTCTCTACGCAGTCGCCGGCGGCATAGATATTCGCATCAGAGGTTTGCATTCTCGGACTGATTTTTATCGCACCGGTTGAGCCGATTTCAAGACCCGCCTGCCGTGCTAAAGTTACATTAGGCCGGTTGCCTATCGCAATTATCACCAAGTCCGCAGGATATGTACCCTTGTCGGTAACAACCGATTCGATAGTGTCTTTGCCCTGAAATTTTTTCACCTGAGTATCGGTAAGAACCCTGACGCCGTGCGATTCGAGCTGATTTTCGACGAGCATCGCCAATTCAACATCAAGAAGACGGAAAATCTGCGGCAGCTTTTCGACTACTGTCACCCTGCAGCCTTTTCTGACCAGCGCTTCTGTCATTTCAATTCCGATAAGGCCGCCGCCGACAATAACGACATCACGAGCCTTGCCCCTGTCGAGCGCAGACTTTATGCCTTCGGCATCCGTGACACCATGGAGCGTAAAGATATTGCCGAGCTTAATTCCTTCAATGTCAGGCATAACAGGCTCCGAGCCGGTTGCGAGAACGAGCTTGTCGTAATCGAGCAGCAATTCTGCTTCATCGAGCAGACGTTTTACGCGAACCTGCTTCTTTTTGCGGTCAATCTCAACCGCCTCGGTCTGATTCATAAGATGAACGTTCTTGACCTGCTGGAAGAATATCGGGTCGCGCACCACACCGGCAGGCGAACTCATCAGTTCACTCTGGTCCTTGACGGTGCCGCTGATGTAAAAGGGCAGGCCGCAGCCTGCATAAGAAAGGAGTCTGCCCTTTTCGACAATTGTAACATCGGCATCAGGGTCAAGGCGCATGATTTTGGCGGCAACTTTCGGCCCTGCCGCCACTCCGCCAATTATTACTACTTTCATTGGCTTTTTCATTTTTTTGTCTCCCGGGATTATTTCGGCCGCGCCCTTTGGCACAGCCCTGAGATTTACTACAAGTTCAGCTCCGCCGAGATGCGATTTCTCGACATAGACATTTCCGCCCGCGGCGTCAACCATCGCCTTTACAAAGGCAAGGCCCAGACCTGTGCCGGGACGCGATGAGGCATGAGCGCCGGGCGTTCTGTAAAAGGGCTGAAAGACTTTTTCACGGTTTTCCTCTGAAATGCCGATACCTGAATCGGCAATTCTTATCTGACATGTATCTGCTGCCTGGTCATATAAAAGAAGCATTTCAATCCTGCCGTTGTCAGGCGTATATTTAACTGCATTTGAAAGAAGAGCTTCGAGCACCTCTGTCATTGCCGCTTCAGTTCCAACAGCCCAGGCAGGTTCAGCATCGATTTTCGTTGTGAGGGTAATATTATGCAGACGCGCCTGCTGGCTCCAGGCAACCGAGCTTTTGCGAACAAGCAGGGAAAGTTCAACCTTACCACTGAATGCCTGCGGGTCGTGAATAGCCTTTGAGATTGCAAGAAGTCTCTGAGCGGCAAGCAGCGATTCATCACAACGCCCAATTGCCCTTTGCAGGAGGTCTTTCTGCCTCGGCGTAATCGGGCCGGCAAATTCGCCGACAAGCGTCTGCAGAATCGCACTGATTGCAGAAACCGGTCCCCTGAGCTGATGAGCCACCAGCGACGCGAATTTCAGAGGGTTAGACATAATGTCTTTCATATTCATCACATTATACTTTAGTCCCGCACCATATACAACAATTCAAAATTGTCAGGCATTTCAGATTATGCTATACTAAAATGTATGGCTATCAAGGATGAAAGACTGTTTGAAAAATTATTGATTCCGGTAAAGAAAGTAACCTTTCAAAAAGGTTTTTTCCAGCTCACAGACACGTTCAGCCCGGCAAAGATTAGAATATATCGCGATAAAACAATCAAAAACAGCGAGGGCCATCAAATAAAAATCCACACAAAAGGCATTAAAATCTTTGCTGCAACGGACGCCGGAGCATACTATGCCATACAGACTTTAAAAGACCTTGCGGCAATCTATGGAAACAGACTGCCTGCGTGTCTGATAGAGGACGAGCCGGACTTTAAAAGGCGAGGCGTTTATCTCGACTGCTCCAGAGGAAAAGTGCCTAAACTTGAGACGCTCAAAGGACTGGTTGACCGGCTCGCACACTGGAAGATAAATGAACTGCAGCTTTACGTTGAAAATGTTTTTACTTTCAGGAAACATCCCGACATCGGCAAAGGTTATAGTCCATTTACGCCGAATGAGATTCTTGAACTTCAGGATTACTGTCGAATGCACCACGTAAGACTGGCTGGTTCGCTGGCAAGTTTCGGTCATCTGGAAAAAATCCTTGCCCTTCCAAAATACTGTCATCTTGGTGAGATGCGGGGATTTCGCGGATTTGGCGGCGGGACGACACTCTGTCCGACTGAGCCCGGCTCAATTAAACTCATCAGCGAACTTTACAGCGAATTTGTGCCGCTGTTTGAAGCAGAGGATTTCAACGTCTGCTGCGACGAGACCTTGGAACTGGGCAAAGGCCGAAGCAAAAAACGAGCAGACCGCATCGGAACAGGTCGAATCTATCTGGAGTTCCTTTTGAAAATTTATCGCTTGTGCCAAAAGCACGGAAAGCGAATGAATGCCTGGGCAGACATTGTTCTAAAATATCCCGAATTACTGAGCAAATTACCTCATGATATAGTCCTGCTGAACTGGGAGTACGAACAAAACGGGGCAAATATCGAAAGAACAAAAGAAATTGCACAGGCCGGGATTGACTTTATGGTTTGTCCCGGCACAAGCAGCTGGCTGACTCACGGTTCGCGTTTACCCAATTCAATGGGTAATGTAAAAAACTTTGCCCAGCAAGGCCGAAAATTTCACGCTGAAGGTCTGCTCAATACAGACTGGGGCGATAACGGGCATCGAAATTTTCTGGGAGTAAGTCTGCACAGTTTCGCACACGGAGCAGCCTGCGCCTGGAATGGAAAAGCGGTTGACAACCCAAAATTTACAGAGAATTTTTGCTTCCACTTTTTCGGCGAACATACAGGCCGATTAGCTGACGCAATCCGTTTACTGGGAAGCACTTATATCACCTGCGGAACCAATGTTCCAAACAAGAGCTGGCTGTATTTTGCACTCGTTGAGCCGATTCTGAACAAAAATAACCAAGCACAAAGCCCCATTGACTTAATGAACGCTGAGGGACTGCGAAAAATAGTCGAGCATTTTTCGGATGAATCCATCTGGCCGAAACTGCTGCAATCGACAGAAAATTTTGAAAAAACCGCTCTCGAAGAACTGAAACTGGCTGCAAAAATGGACTGCCTTTCCGCAAGACGGGCACTTGCTGCAAAATCGCTGCGAGCCGGCAAAAATGTAGAAAGAAAAGAATTACAGCTCTTAAACAGACAAATGCAGAATGTCGCGAAAGACTTTAAACAGCTCTGGCTGTTGCGCAACAAAGTTTCACGCCTGAAAGATAATCTGCGGTTATTTCAACGAGCATGCAAAGGATAAAAACAATGCGTATAGTCGGTTTAATGTCAGGCACGTCTGCCGACGGTGTTGACGCTGCCGTTGTAGATATCAATAAAAACAAAATCAAACTGCTGGCTTTCGATACTTTCAAATATCCGCAGCAATTAAGAAAAAATATCCTGGAGATTTCCGAACAGAAAATCTGCAGGGCTGCGGATATATCCAATCTAAACTTCCTGCTCGGTGAGGTTTTTGCTGATGCCGTTATCAAACTGTGCAGAAAAAATAAAATCAATTTAAAGACTATTAATGTTGTCGGTTCGCACGGACAAACCATTTACCATAATCCGACAGGCAAATTCCGCTCAACCCTTCAGATTGGCGAACCATCAATAATAGCTTACAAAACCGGCATAACCACAGTAGCGGATTTTCGGCCAAAAGATATAGCTGCCGGCGGTCAAGGCGCTCCTTTAGTACCCTTTGCAGATTACCGGCTATTTAAGGATAAAAAACTAAACCGAACTGTTCAGAATATCGGCGGAATTGCCAACGTAACTTACCTGCCGGCAGGATGTAAACTCAAAGAAACAATCGCTTTCGATACAGGGCCGGGCAATATGGTCATCGACCGAATCGCAAATGTTCTCAGCAAAGGAAAATTACATTACGACAAGGACGGAAAAATCGCTGCGAAAGGTAAAGTAAATAAAAAGTTGCTCGATGGAATGATGCGGCATCCGTTTTTGCGAAGACCGCCCCCGAAATCAACCGGCAGAGAAGAATTCGGAGAAGCTTACACCAAAGAATTTATAAAAAAGGCCAAAAAGCGGTTAATGCCCTTTGAGGATATGCTTGCTACAGCTACTGCTTTTACCGCTGTCAGTATCGCTGACGCATATCAGCGATTTCTTCCTGATATGCCGGACGAAGTAATACTCTGCGGAGGCGGAGCCAGAAATAAAACATTAACTAATATGTTGAAACAAAATTTCAACAAAACTATAATCCGATTCAGCGATGATTTCGGTATAAGCTGCGATGCAAAAGAAGCCGTTTCGTTTGCTATTCTGGCTTATGCAACCATTAAAGGTATCGCAAATAATATTCCCGGTGCAACCGGCGCAGAGAAACCGTTGATTTTAGGAAAAATAATACCGGCACAATGAAAAAACACAGACTACTTCCGGCAACAGAAAAGGCCAACAGCAGAACAAAAAATATCGACAGGCTTACAACCGGCCAAATCGTGAAACTCCTCAATGCTGAAGACAGACTCGTTGCGCCGGCAGTCGGCAAAGAATATAAACAAATTGCTGCGGCGGTCGATATGATAGTAGAGCGATTCAAAAGAAACGGCCGATTATTTTACGTCGGAGCAGGGACAAGCGGCAGACTTGGCGTTCTGGATGCTTCCGAGTGTCCGCCAACATTCGGCGTAAGTCCTCTGCTGGTACAGGGAATAATTGCAGGCGGAAAACGGGCATTAGTACGAGCAATCGAAGGGGCTGAAGATAAAACCAATGATGGAATTGCCGCTATAAACAAATATAAAATTTCTGCAAAAGATGTTGTTGTCGGCATTGCTGCCTGCGGACTAACGCCTTTTGTGAGGGCTGCATTAAAAGAGGCAATGAAAAAAGGGGCAGGCACAATCTTTATCACCTGTGCGCCGGAAGCCGTCAAAGATATTCCGGCACAAATAATTATTAATCCCATCGTCGGGCCGGAGGTTATTACCGGCTCAACAAGAATGAAGGCAGGCACTGCGACAAAACTTGTGCTTAATACACTTACTACTACAGCCATGATAAAGATGGGCAAAGTTTATGGAAATCTGATGGTTGACCTGATGGCGACAAATAACAAGCTTCGCGGCAGGTCCGTCAGAATTGTTTCTCAATTGACCGGCCTTTCACGAATAAAAGCCGCCAATCTGCTCAGGAAAGCAAAGGGAAAAGTCAAAGCTGCGATTGTAATGCACTATCGCAAAGTTAATTTAAAACAGGCTGAAAATATTCTTAATAAATGCGATGAGTCTTTAAGAAAGGCCATTGGCAAGTGAACGAATTAGCTCCGGTCCAACATCTGGCAAACCATCTAAATAATATTGATTTAACAATTGCTGCATCAGCCGTCTCTCTCCTTTTTGTCGTTTCTTATATTTTTGGACGCAAAGAAAAAGATACAAATGATTTCTTTCTCGGCGCAAGAAAAATCCCTTTGATTGCGGCTTGTCTGTCGTTTGTCGCCACCGAAGTCAGCGCGCTGACAATCGTCGGGGTGCCTGCAACTGCCTACAGCGAAAACTGCCAGTACCTGCAGTTTTTCATCGGCTCGGCAGCAGCACGCATCCTGGTAGCGTTTTTGTTCATTCCTGTTTTTTATAAATATAACTGCACGAGTATCTATGAATTTTTAAGGCATCGCTTCGGCCCACAAACTCAATATGCCGGGTCGATTTTCTTCTTCATCACACGTCTGACAGCATCCGGCGTCAGGCTGTATGCCGCCTGTATGGGTATCGGGATTATTATGGGCTGGAATCTGGTACAAACGCTTATGGTTTTTACAACAGTCAGTATTATCTTCATCGCATTCGGCGGCATAAAAGCGGTTGTCTGGGCCGGTGTATATCAGACAACTATTTTCTTTTTGGCAGGCGTTGCGTTACTAATTTATCTTTTCCTGCATATCCAAGGCGGTTTATCTACAGCATGGCAAATCGCGGATAGTGCCGGACGACTAAGCGTTTTTAAATTCGATTTCAATCTCAACGACCCTATGACTTTCTGGGCCGGCACAGCCAACGCTTTTTTTATCGGCTTGGCCATCTTCGGCACTGACCAGGAATTGATGCAAAGATTACTTACGGTCAAGACCAGAAAAACAAGTCAAAAGGCAATTCTCCTGACAATAGCAACGGCGTTTCCGATTCTTTGCATATATTTGGCAATCGGCACTTTGCTTTATGTGTTTTTCCGGCAGAACCCTGCGGCAATCCAGCCGGAAAAGGCCAAAGAGGTTCTTTCGCATTTTACGGCAAATTTCCTGCCGGCCGGACTAAAAGGACTTATACTTTCTGCAATCATTTTGGCCAGTATCGATTCGCCGCTCAGTTCGCTGTCGTCATCTTTTGTGATGGACATATACCGCCCGCTTATCAAAAGAGGAGCAACAGAGAAACATTATTTATTTATCTCACGAACAGGAGTAATAGTCTTCGGTTTAATTTTGGCTGGTTTAGCTCTGGCTTGTGAGCCGATAGAGAATATTCTCTGGTTTGCCTTTGAGATAATTTCTCTTACCGGCGGAGCTACGCTGGGCGTTTTTCTGTTCGGCGTTCTTACAAAAAGAAAAATAAATATCGGCAACGTTATTGCAATGATTATCAGCACCTCGTGTACGATGGCACTTCTACTGCTGTCTCATAAAGGATACATCAAACTGGCGTGGAGCTGGCTGATAGTATTGGGCACGGCAGAGACGTTTGTTCTGAGCCTTCTATTCAGCAGACCATAACCCCCTCAAAAATTAAAATAGAGCCAATGAAAGACACCTGACCTCTACCTGTCCTGCCAGACATTCCCAAACTCTGCAAAGTCCAAAAAGTTCACCATTTCGTCGGCGTCGAAATCACCCGGAATTCCCACACCCTGCGACAGCCAGTTGTCCGCTATCACAGCCACATCGCCCCAGCCGATAGACCCATCGCAGTCGAGGTCATAAATATTATAGGCGATGTAGTTCTGGTCATAATAGTCAGCCAATACCTCAACGTAGCCGGTCTGGTTCGGCTCAAACGTGTAGTATTTCTTTGTTGGGGTCACAGTCCCAGACCAGTTATAATCCACCCAGACCTCATAGAAGCCATTAACATCCGTTGTCGCTTCGCCTCCGCCCATATTGGCATCAACCAGCACACCAGCTATCGGCACGTTACAATCGTTCTTAACGTATCCGGAGATTTTGAAAGTAAGTAAAATTCCATTGAAGTCCTGATACATAGTCCAATCTTCTTTTACATTCTGATAATACCTGCTGTTAGGGTCAAATGTGTATGCATACTTCATTGGAACAACATTCCCCGACCAGTTGTAGTCCACCCGAACTTGGTAATAGCCGTTCATATCTGTCAGACAAGTGTTTCCACCATATCTGCTTGTCCACGGGCCGCCGCCATTCTCGGCGCAGATATTAACGTCGCTGATTGGCGTAATCACATCAGACTCCCGAATATAACCGGCAATGGCAAAAGTGGTCAGAGTTGCTGTATAGTCATTTACCTCGTCGATAACGACATTGCCATACGATATGCCGTTTGGTTCAAAAGTGTACCCTTCCTTGAGCGGGGTAACCGTGCCGGACCAGTTATAATCGACCACCACCTCGTAGTAACCATTAACATCGGTAACAGCATCGTTTACATCAGGGCTTCCACTGTTGCTATTTGCATCCACCAATACGCCTTCGACCGGCATGTTGCCGTCAGGCTCTAGGACATAGCCAGAGATAGTTATCTGATTGATAGTGAAGTTCGCTATTACAGTCTTATTGCCGTCCATAGTTATCGTCTTGGGATTGTCGCTTCCGCCGGCGTCGCCGCTCCATCCACTAAACGTCCAACCTGTAGCGGGATTGGCCGTCAGTTGAACTGACTCACCAGAATTATATGTGGCCTTGTCAGGACTCTTCGTAACTGTGCCACTGCCCGATGTATTTATAGTCAGTGTATACTGATTCTGAGTACCTGTTATCTGCACATTGTCAATGTAAGCATACTTGCCGGAGGAACCGGCGGTGGTGCGGAATCTGATGCGGAAATTAGGGTCGTTATCGGCAGTAGTGCCCAAAGCCCAATCTTTGGATGCCCATGAGGTACTGGTTGTCGTTTCAAGAGTATTCCAAGTACTGCCATCTGTTGACCAGTCAACAGTCAAGGTTATACTAGATTTACTGGCGACTTTTCGGTCATATTTGACATGAATTGTATTATATCCTTCAGTGCTTTTGCTTTTTGTTATCGACCTTGAGCCAGTGCTACCTGGAATTTGTGCACCATAGGCGCCTGTGTATTTTGCACCAGTTGTAACACTGGGGAGTGGACTACTTCCCCCTACCGTCCAGCCGCCCGCGGTGAAGTTGCCGCTCTCGAAACCATCGCTCCACGGCAAAGGTGAAGCTGTAGTAAAATTCCAGACTGTACCGGTTGTTTTACCACCGGGTCCAAGTTCATCGATACGCCAGTAGTAGGTTGTATTCGGTAGAAGGGTACCTGGGGCAAAAGTTGTACCCGTCTGGTTACCCTGGAATGTCCCCGGACTTGCGGTGCCAAAATACACATCGTGCGAGGTCGCACCGGCGCCGGCGGTCCAGCTAAGGTCTGCGTTTATATTGACGTTTGTTGCCCCGTTCGCCGGGCTTGGAGCAGAAGCCTGAGTAAGCGCTATCGTCAGTCCCCTGATGCAGACGTTAGTATTCTCGTATCCGCTATAAGTCGTTATATCAGTGAATGTCGTACCAGTGGAGCTTACATAACTCTGTCCCGGACTGGCGGTAGCGCCCGAAGAATAGCCCGCAAAGTCCATTTCTACCGGAATAGGGTAATTATAGTCGGGAGTGGTGAGCTTGACGACTATCGAAAAATCATTACCTGTCGTCAGGTTGATTGGGGAAGCCAGAGGGATTGTATGGTAGCCCGAATTACTAAGCGTGCCGGAAACAGCCCCCAGAAGATTTGAAAAAGAGCTGCCATTGAAGGAGTCGTAAATGGAGATTATGTAAGAAGTGGCATCGGCAACGGCGTACAGGCCAACCGCCGTTAGCCGCTCGTTCGCAGTAGGGGTAAAAATGTTGGCAGCCCACGCTGTGGTAGAGCCATACCCAACCGATGTTGTCCACCCCAGCGGGTCGTACTGGTAGTTAGTCGCATATGATAAGGTAGGTACAGCATCGCAGAAAGCTACCGCGTACGAAACGGCAATGCTGTCATAGTAGGAAATCCAAAAGTACCCATTGTCGCCCCAGTCGGCGCCCCAACTGTTCTTAATGAGCCAGGCGCCGTTAGCCGGCGCTCCGGTTACAGCTTTGTTATCATCCCAACCGATAAGAGTAACAGCGTGGTTAGCGCTGGTGCTGCCGCTATAGTAATATGTGTACAGCGAAGAGTTGTAATATGCAGAACCCCAGTACATTTCCACATACATACCGCCGTATGTCATAAGCGCACTCTTGATATCACTATCCGTGAAAAACCACAATACCCTTTCCACGTATTTTCGACATATTCCCCCCGGAGAGGGACGGTCATCATAGTCGTGGTAAGGGTCGTCGGCTTCACTGACCGGCCCTGACCAGCGAGCCAGGTAGGCCGTGCTCATATCCGCGTTACCCCCTGCACAAGGAGTAAAGTCAAAACCGTGGTAGTTTTTCAGGTGGTTTTCGGAGAGGTCCCAGGTCTCTGCAGGGTTCTTCAGGAGCCAGCTCTCAAGTGGCCCATATGAACCAAAAGCCCAACAGGACCCGCAATCGCCTTGGTTTTTGACGGGAGTAACATATCCAAATGTCCTTAAATCGTAGCTTGAGGGGATGCTGGTGAGCGTCGCCAGTTCGGAAGCCCCAGATATTAAATGGGACCTGTCAAGCGGGGATGGTATGAGACCTAATGCGTGGCCTTGCTCATCTCGCAATTCAGCAAGAGCCAGACCGGCTTTAGCCTGCCATGCCGTGAACTCCGGGCTGACTGGCGCGATACTGAACGTGGCTGGGGGGGAGGCAGAGAAGCCATCTGCTGCGAGTATCGCCGGCGTATATACACAAGTCGCGAGCACCAAAAGTATGTATCTGTAAAAGCCGAAACCGTCAGATTGTATCCTTTGCCCCGCCGGTAAAAAACCTACGACACCCCTGCATATTGCCGCTACCATCTCCGCGTCCTCCTTTCATACATTTCGCCGAAGAGCAAATATGCTTCTCCGGACAGGACAGCTGGTTATATCATACTACGACCTGTCAAATTTCTCAATGGAGCCAACAAGATTCGAACTTGCGACCTCTTGCATGCCATGCAAGCGCTCTCCCAACTGAGCTATGGCCCCGTATAAAAAACAATAATAACAAAATAAACCCCCTTTTGCAAGGCTAAACTCTACATTCAGCCATTGTGCCTTTTCAGCCAGTCTCTGACCCAGTTTGATGCCTGCTGCCTGGTAGTAATATTTTCAGAAAGCTGCTCAATATAAAGCTCTCGCCCAACGTGTCCTACCTGAGGGCCAGGCTCTGCTCCAAGCTGGATAAGTTCATGGCCGTTAAGCAAAGGTTTTGGCCTCAACTGGCTGCCGGCAAGAGCATCGGCCCTTCTGCGAACGGTAAGCAGAGCAGAAAGACTTTTACCATCAGCTTTTTGAATTGCCTTTTGCAGCGAATATAAATCCTCAAAATACGGCTCTGAGATAATCAGCTTAAGATGAGCAAGACCCATATCGCTATTCAGCAGATAACCCCTCCTTTCGAGCAGAAATTTTATATGCTTCAACTGATTTCGACTGAGCTTAAGAATTTTCAGATTTTCCATTGCATCGCCGGTCCGACAGGCAACAAATAAAGCGGCAACAGCAAGTTCAAAGACTATCCCTTTAGGCAGATAATCAAAAACTTTGACAGCAAGCTCAGCGGTCCTTGCGTTTTTGAAAATCGGAAAAATCCGCTCTGCGAGGCCGGTTTTGATAAGCAGTTTTACTCCTTTTTTCCGCCCCGCAGCAGCCGAGAGCAATTCAAGCTCGGCAGCAATTCTCTCGCCGCTGATTTTTGTTATTCGCCCGGAATATTTTTTTACAGCGATTAAAGTATTTTTCTCGATTTCAAAATCGAGCTGAGCAGCAAAACGAACTGCTCTTAACATCCTCAAATAATCTTCGCTGAACCTTTCATCAGCCTTTCCGATGGTGCGTAAATTTTTGCTTTTTAAATCCTTTTGACCTCCGACGTAATCCATCACTTTTTTTTGCAGCGGGTCATAAAACATACCGTTGATTGTAAAATCCCTGCGAAGTGCATCCTGCTGAGCGGAAGTGAAACTAACTTTATCCGGCCGTCTGCCGTCGGTATATCCTGTTTCAGTTCTGAATGTTGCGACCTCAACCTGCTGCGAATCCGCAAGGATGATAATTACGCCGAATTTCGCGCCGACCTTTATTGTACGGCGGAAAATTTTGCAAACCTCGGCGGGAGTTGCATCGGTAACCACATCGTGGTCCTTCGGCTTTTTGCCCAGGAGCATATCGCGGACACAACCGCCTGCAAGAAGAGCCTGGAAACCCGCTTTACGAAGTCTGCGAATTATCTGTATCGCCGCCTGTTTGTTTGTCATCTTTTTTTAATCCCAAAAAATATACCGCCATTGAGCTCCATACTCGCCTGCCAATTATCCTCAAAGAGCCGTAACTGTCGAGAAGATTTACTTTTTTTTCGGTTCTCACTATAACCAATCCGTCATCAGTTATCTGCTCAGCCAAAAGCGTCAATAAACCTGCTAATCGACAGTTTGTGCCGCTACTCCTGCTCATTTCATAAGGCGGGTCAACAAAAACAAGGGAATATTTCTGCCCATCGGTACTTCTCGGCGCTCCTACCTTAAATGCATTTGCGCATACAACGTGAACCTGCGAACCAAAGCCGGCTTTAGCGATATTCTTTTTGAGAATATCAAGCACAGTCCTGTCAGTATCGACAAAGATGGCCTCTTTCGCTCCTCTGCTTAAGGCCTCAAGGCCGAACGAACCTGTGCCGCAGAACAAGTCGGCTATGAGTTTGTCTTCTATAAGATTATACTTGTACAGCACATCGAATATGGACTCTTTGACGCGGTCGGTTATCGGCCGGGTCTTATCGCCCTTCGGCGGTAAAATCGTCATCCCTCTTTTTGTGCCGGATATTATCCGCAAAACCCTACCTCGACAATTTAAAGGTTATTTTAGCTGATAGTTTTGTCAGCCAGTACTGCAACAAAATCATAGCACAGGCGCCAAATAATATTATACCGACAAAACCAGCAGTATTTATAGTAAGTTCCAAGCCCAACAATGATTTAAACAAGACTTCAAAATCTTTGCCGCTGACTTTCCCAGCAAGTCCCCACAGTACCATCAGACAGCACACAATTAGCATAATCCCCGCTGTGAATATGGCTGTCTTTTAAATATTATGCTTAAACTCATTTTGGTCCGTCCTTAAGTGATACATCTTTCGGACGATATAAACTCCTGCCGCAATACCCAGAATATAATTGAACACGGGTATTCCCATACCAAATCCAATCGCTAATATTGAGTAAAAGATATAAAGTGCTGCAAGTATTTTATTACTCAATTTATATGCATTCCTGACCCAGCGTTTTAAAACAACCGCTGTGATAATCAGGCCGACCGCCAGTCCTGACAACGCCGAGGTTGAGACAACTTTTTCGCTTAAACCTAATGCAGCAGTTGTAAACCAGGCTCCTATGAAACAAAGTAATATTGGCGCCGGTGCAAAAACCAATCCTAAGACAAACGTCTCAAACTTACTCATAACATCACCCCTTCAAACAGGTAGCTTTCAGGTTAACTGTGCCTCAAGACCCAAATCTTTTATCATCCGCAAATCTTCTTCAACCGCCCTGCCGCCTGTTGTAAGGTAATTTCCGCTGAGTATCGAAGTAGCGCCGGCATAAAAAATCCAGCTTTGCATATCGCGAAGATTCAAAACCCTGCCGCCTGCGACTTTTATACCTGCCGTAGGCAGTATAAACCTGTATAAAGCAATCAAACGCAAAATCTGTTTCGGCTGCATCGTCGGCATATCGGCCAAAGGCGTACCCGGTATCGGGTGCAGAAAATTCATCGGCACCATATCAACGCCAAGCTCTCGAAGCTCAAGAGCCATATCAATTCTGTCTGCGTCCGTCTCGCCGATGCCGAATATCCCGCCGGTACACAGGCCAAGGCCTGCTTTTTTGGCGGCTTTTACCGTCTCTATGCGCGTATCATAATCATGCGTTGTAACAATGTTCTGAAAATGATTTCTTGAAGTCTCAAGGTTATGATTATATCTGCTCAAACCAGCTTTTTTCAGACGCGCAGCTTGTTCGTAATCAATTATTCCAAACCCGCCGCAAACGTTTATGCCGATTTCATTTCCAATTCGTGCAATCAATTTCTCAAGTCTTGCCAGCTCTTTTTCAGAGATGGTTTTTCCGCTGTAAACAATTCCGAAGTTCGGCACACCTTTTTGTTTTGCCTCTCTTGCGGCATCGAGGATTTGCTCATCGGTAAGAGTTTTAGTCTCTTTAAAGGCAGTAGAGTATCTTGCAGACTGTGCACAGAATTTACAATCCTGATTGCATCCGCCGAGCCTGGCAGGAACTATCGAGCAGATTTTAACTTCATTACCGAAAAATTTTTGGCGTATCTGATTTGCCCGGTACAATAAATCCGGCAGGCTGTCATCAATAGAAAACAGATACTCTATTTCGCTTCTGTCAATGAGACTGCCGTCTAATATATTCTCTGCGATTCGTGCAAGTTTTTCGTTCATCCCGCACCTTCTAAATATTCAGTGAATTATACAAGGTTTTTAAGGACTTAAAAATTTATATATGAAATATAGCGAAGTTAAAAACGGAATTAAAGAAGGTGCGGGATTCACAATCGAACCTTTTTACAAATCAATTCATCCGGACTAACGACACAATTTTTATAATATTCGGCAGACAAATGGACGGTTGCCCATTTTTTACTGCGGATGGTTACCCCATTTTTATAATCGTCAAGCATAACAGCCATAAAGACATATCTTTTGTCGCGGTATTCAAAAATTTCTCTGCCGTCGGCATCAACGTCGATATTTTCAAGATTATACACAAAAATAAACAGGCCTTGATAATTTTTACCGAAAATTTCAGTCCAGCTTTCAAGTCCTTTGACGTCATCAATTGTTACCCAGTTCGGCAGACTTCCGAAGGCGGCAAAGGTTTTTGATGTGAATTTGCGCCCCTTTATTTCCGCGATATAGGCATTTGAGTCAGGTGCATAAAAAAGGAAGTCAAAGCTTTTGATTTTGCTTTTAGAAAATGCAGCCCTTTTCTGCTGGTCGACGGCAAGATATTGAATTCCGTTATCTTTCAGCCAGCTTTCAAAGGCCTTTTCATAGTGGTTACCGCCTCGCTCCCTCATTGAATTTATCCCGCACCTTCTTTTAATTCAACTTTCGTTAAACCTTTTATAATTCCATTATTCTTTCGGCTATTCAAAAATGCTCTTGATATATTGAATATTTAGAAGGTGCGGGATTTACCTGAGCCGGTCTAAAAATTCCCGCATCTGCACGGTCTGCTGAGTACCCTTGTTCATATCCTTTATTATCAACTGCCCGGCTTGCGTAAATTCCCGTCCGATTATAATGCATCTGGCTGCGCCGCAGTCACCGGCCTGTTTGAGCTGTTTGCTCAATGAACCGCCTTTGTAGCTGAAATCGGCTCGAACCGACGCCCTGCGGAGTTTTGCAATCAGCTTTATCGCTTCGTTCTGCAAAGAATCTTCGGCAAAGGTCACAAAATATTCGAGGCTGTTTTCTTCTATCAGATTTTTGAAAAGGCCTTTTTCCTCGAGCACAATACCGAGGACACAGTCGCCCATCCCGAAGCCGGTAGCGCCGATTTTCGGCCCGCCGAAATCAGCAAGCAGATTGTCGTATCTGCCGCCGCCGCAGATTGCACGCAACTTGCTGCTCTTGTCATAAATTTCGAATACTATGCCGGTATAATAGGCAAGACCCCTGACAATGCCTATATCAAAGCGGCAAAATTCAGTTATGTCCATCACTCCCAGATATTCAAAAAGCCGTTTAAGTTCTTTAATCGCTTCATTTGCGTTTTTGTCGGAGCCGGCAAAACCTTCAAGCTGCTCCAAAGATTCAACCGACATAAACTGGAGAACTTTCTGCCGCCTCATCGAGTCGGGAATTGTTTCCTCAAGCATTTTTTCGAAGGTTTCCTGCGGCACTTTGTTTTTCTTGTCGAGAACGCCGTAAACTTTTTCAAGTTGTTCTTTTTCTATGCCGAAATATTCAAGCAGTGCGGCAATAAGTTTCCTGCTCGAAATCTTTACAACCACATCTTTGCTTGTAAGCCCTGTTTGCATAAGGTAATCAACGGCACAGAAAATTACTTCCGCATCCGCAAGATAGTCATCAACGCCGATGATGTCGATATTCCACTGGAAAAATTCTCGAAGTCTCCCCTTCTGAGGTCTTTCCGCCCTGCAAAGTCGCGGCACTGAAAACCACTTTATCGGCCGGGCTAATGTATTGATTCTCTGATTGACCATTCGAGCCAGCGTGGGCGTAATCTCAGGCCGAATCGCCAGCATTCTGCCGCCGCGGTCTTCGAATGCAAAAAGCTGCGAGGCAATTTCATCGCCGCTCTTGAGCTGGTACATTTGCAGATATTCAAAAATCGGCCCGTCATATTCGACAAAACCGTTGCGCAGCGACACCTGCTTCCAGAGGTCAACTATAAAGTTGCGCTTAGCCATATCCTCAGGATAAAAATCCCTTGTCCCTTTTACCGACTGTATTTCCATATAGTATTACCAAGTTTAACCCCCACTTTCAGTGGGGGTCCAGTTCAGTTTGAACCGTAATTATAGAGCAACCAACTAATTCCGTCAACAGTCCTGAAAAAAGGGTAGTGGGTCAATTTGAAATGCTTTTTGACAAATAAAAAACAGGAGAGGCGCGCCAGAATGTTAACACCCCGCAGGGCTACCCCAAAAGTCAGTGCTTGCTCACTGATTTTAGGCATTCTGGCATTTTAACTGCCGTCAAAGCCAGTCTCTGCAAAATTTTTCTTTCTAATAACCTGTAGACAGGTTATCTCTTGCAGAATTGTATCTCAGGCACGCGCCTACCTATCAGAATCTTGGCGATAATTTTCGCCATAAGACATCACCTCCTTTTAAACAGGCAAAAGAAGTGAAAGTTGATAAGGAGACCGCGCCTCTCTTATATGGTTAATAATACCATATTTTCGCCCTTTTACAAGTAAAAATGGTCGCCTAAAAATTTAACTTGAAATAACTTTTCCATTGATTGTCAGCAGATAAGCTGTATAAATAGGTGTTGTTCAATCCATTACCACAATTAAATTAACGATAAATTTTGAGGGAGAGAAAAATGAAAGCTACAGTTTTCATCATATCTTGTTTTCTTTTAGTCAATCCTTGTTTAGCAAGAACAATTACAGTTGCTCACGATGGTTCTGCGGATTTCAACAATATCCAGGATGCCATAAATTCCTCTTGGCATAATGATATAATTCTCGTTTATCCTGGAACTTATAATGAAAACATATCTGTCAGCGGAGCTAATATATTACTTACGAGTGAAGACCCCAACGATTTTAATACAGTTAATGCAACTATAATAACTGGTAGTGTTAGCTTTCAAGTAGGTCAAAAATCCACCCTGACAGGTTTTAAGCTTGATGGTGCATCAATTACTTGCTGGGGCGCATCACCGATAATTACTAAGAATATAATAGAAAATTGTAACAATGCAACAACAACAGATGGCGGTGCGATACGAGGATATGCAAACTCAACCCCTGAAATAACTTATAATATTATCCGTAATAACAGTATTCAACTTAGCAGCAATGTAAGTATTGCAACTGCTGTAGGCGGTGCAATCGCAAATTGTAACGGTCTCATTGCTCATAATGTGATAGCTGGTAATCGTGCATATGTAAATAGACATCTTGCTTATCATACTACGGACCAGACCGCACACACGTATGGAGGAGGACTTTATCAATGCAATGGAACAATAATCAATAATACGATAGTAGGCAACGTGTGTTGGAGCGTACCTGGTGTAAACCCTGGCAGTTTCGGAGAGGCTTTAGGTGCTGGTTTGTATAATTGCAATGGGATTGTTGTTAATAACATTATTGCATTTAATCAATGTGTAGTGGCGAATAGCTACGATGGTGGTGGGATTTATGGGCAATGCCAAAACTCTTACAATTGCTTTTGGCAAAATTTGCCCAATGATTTAGCTGGAGGAGCTCTTGCGGGAGCAGGTGATTTTGGTGGAAATCCTCGCTTTGCGGAAGATGGATATAGGGTAAGCTATTATCGGTGGAGTTATGGTGATTATCATTTGAAATCGCAAGCTGGCAGATGGGAGCCTAATTCGCTACAGTGGGTTAATGACAGTGTTACGAGTTATTGTATTGATATGGGCGACCCCTGTACTCCGATAGGAATCGAGCCAAATCCAAATGGAGCTCGAATCAATATGGGAGCTTATGGCGGCACAGCACAAGCAAGTAAATCAATTACTGGTATAATTCAGCCTGTTTGTGCTAATCCACCCTCAATGGATACAAATGGCGATTGCAAAATTGATTTTATAGACTTTGCTGAATTTGCTTCTCAGTGGATGACCTGTGGCTATGACCCACCAAGTGCATGTTGGCAATGATTCGACTTTAACATACTCTTACTGCTCGGCTTTGGTGCGGTGTTGTTAAGAAAAAGACATTGATATTATAGTTGAATTTGAAAACTTGGTTGCGTAGCCAAGCGTTTAATATGGGAAATGTCGGAGAATAGTTAAAATATGGAAATTATGGAACTGACTAGAGAAATGGTTTTTGAAAAAATTAAAAACGCATATAGGACATTGTTGAAAAACGATTCGCATCTGCTGACGTTTGATGCAAATGAAAGAAGTATCACGCATAAATTAGCAATTTATCTGCAAGATGAGTTTCCTGATTATAATGTGGATTGTGAATATAACAGAGATAGGCACGATAGTAAAAAGTTGCTTTTCTTGCTGGAGGTGAAAGAAATACGTTCCGACGAGACGAAAGGAACTACGGTATATCCAGATATTATTATCCATCACCGAGGAACGAAAGATAATTTTATTGTCATAGAAGCAAAGAAGATGACAAATAAATTTAAGGACTATGATGAGAAAAAGTTAAGGGGATATATAAGCGAGTTAAATTATCAGTACGCTTTCTTCATTGAATTTCCAGTAGAAAAAGGGTTTTCAAATTCAGATTTTGACGAAAAAATGCTTGAAAAGTTTATAAAAGAAATAAGAGCCATACAGCCTATTCTTCAACCGGATTAGATAAGTGGTATCGACTTAACAAGCTGAGAAAAGGGGAAAATATGAGAAGGTTGCGTGATTATCTTAAGAAATGGAAATCCAATCCATTACGTGTGTTTATTCCTTGTAGAAAATGCGGAAAAGATACAGCAGAGCTATACCAGCAGTTAGAGGGAGGACTTATAAAGGCCAGATGCTTTGAATGTAATAACCCTCTACAACCATTTTCTAAAGATGATTTTAAATTCTTGCCTCCATATCCTTGCCCTGAGTGCGGTAAGGAAATGAAACCAGAACAATTAAAAATAGATTATGCTAATGCTTGTTATACCTGTAAGGACTGCGATGTGTATATCCGACTTGCTGACCTGTTGCCTGGATTCGAGTAAATAGCGAAAAATTGAAAATAGCGGGGCTAAGGAGTTCTTTCTGCCTTGTTGTATCCTCATCGCTTCGCAAAAATTATCTCCTGCCTCTTTTCAAACTCAACCGAAATAATCTTTATTTATCCGCTGTTTTCGCTTCAGGTCTTTCTTCTCCAAAGATGGCCGAAAGCTTCTCATCGGCCAATTCCTTTGCGCTTTTCTTTATTTTGTTTCGCCATTTTTGCGGCATTGAACTAAAAACATTTTTTATAGCCTCTGTTTCGCCCTTTTCGACAAGTGCATTCAGTATCCTTGCCGCATCCTGCATATCCTTGACCGCTTTTTCTTTGTTTCGTCTTTTCCCAGGCAGCAGCAGTTTATGCAGCCCGAAATTGGCCGGATGGGGAAGTATCAGTTTAATCCCTTTTATTTCTACGGTCATAGTATTTCTGCCGAGAAAATCGAGATACCTTAATGCCTGTGCGTTAAGCCCAAGCTGCGGCAAATTATATGGTTTCCCATATTCCTTTCCTGTTTCGGGAACTAAAAACTCGACGATTAACTGTGGATGTTCCAGCCGCATATAGCCCTCCCGCCCTGTAAAACCTGTTACAAAGCCCAGGTCTTTGAGTAGTTCGCTTATGTCAACCGACTGTTTGATTGCCGCAGGTCTTGGAATTAAAAAATCAATATCGCGGGTCTTTAGAACTGAGGCATATTTAATGCCTGTAAAATATTCTTCATAGAACAGCGTGCACCAGCTTCCCACAAGGACAATGTGTTTCAGAACACCGCTTTTATCGAGTCTCCGCAATACCTCGATGCACAAATCATACTGGCTTTTTTCCACGCAGCGTGCCTTTTAGAAATTTTATTTGTTTATTCAGTTCGGAAACTAATTTCCTGTATTTTGCCCTGTATTCCCTGGCTTGTTTATATCTTTTAACCTCATCGGCGTTGAGTTTGCCTTTATAGATAAATTTGACTTTGCCTTTTTCTCTCAAAACCAGATAGTAATACTCATTACCTTTGATTTTTTTCTTAACAAGGCTCCCCTTTGGAAGCTTCGCCAGTTCTCTTTGGTAATTCATTCTCATCGCCAGAGAATTGTCAAGTTCTTCTTTCAATACGCCTTTAATTACTTTCATATTTTGCCCTTATACATTACGGCAATAGTTACCATACAATTAGTCGTTTATTATAAGTTGTATGGTAATCAAGTCAAGCAAGTTACCATACAATTCTTAAGATTTTACTTAATGTATGGTATCCGCATCAGGGTGCGAAGTTATCTAACTGGGGTATGCTTCAATTATTCCTGTTCTATTCAGGTGCGGGGTTCTCCGCTTAAAAAAATCCATCCGCCTCCTTGTCGCGGCGGAGTTTTGTAATTGTTACGCTGAACGTAAGACGACAGACGAAACGAGCCTCGCAACTGCAACCGATAAACATTTTTATTTGTGCCTTTGCCTGTCCGCCGTAGCTTTAGCGAAGGCGGATGCCTTAGTGGCTATCTTTTCTCCACATAATCAAATTCGCGCAAAGCCTGCCCTCGTGAAAACGGGGGTCGAAGTTTACCCGCCGCAGGCGGGCGGAGCGGAGGTCTCGCCATAGCCTTACCGTAGGCGGAGTGCAGGGCTTCTGCTTTAAGGCATAACTGCGTAGCAGAAATAATTCAAAGTGCAAATCCGGCTGAAATTTATTTCGAGCAAGGGTTCATCTTTGAATTTATAGTGTTTGCAAAACACCGCCTTAAAGCAATCTCTCTGTGGCTAAATTGATTCTTTGTTCTTCGTGTTTCTTCGTGTCCTCGGTGGTGAAAAAGTAAAATCGGTGTAATCTGTGTAATCCGCGGTTTCTTACTCCTCATTCTCCCAATAGCACAAAACGCGCAAGCCTGTCCTCGAGTAGTCGGGGATCGCAAAGTTTACCTGTATAGTCCACATAGTCAAATTTGCGCAAGTCGTACTTGCGCAAATTCATCAAAAACTGAAAAAAATCGAAAAAAGTGATTCATTTTTTGTAAAAATCTGAAAAAATCGTTAAAAATCCGAAATTTCGACCACTGTTTTTAGCGTAATTCTTAAAACTTGCGCGCTTTTGACCAAAAACTTGCGCTTTTTGCCGAGAAAATCGTTCATAACTCCTTTATTTTCGAAAAAGGATAAGGACTTACGGCAAAATTTAAAGTGTAAACAAACGACTTACGCAATTTTTTCTATATAAATAATTCCGCCTTTGGCGGCTCCTCAAATTTTAAATTCTTGCCCTGTGAGATGTCTCTTGGCTATCTCACCGGGGTTCAATCCTTGCCCCGTGAGATGCCGCTTCGGCTATCTCACCGGGGTTAAACCTGTCCCCGCGAAGGCGGGGATCTTCAATTTTTCAATCCGCCCTTCCTTTTCTAACCCCCGCCGCCAGATCGTTTGTGTTTGGCTCAAAAAGTGCCTGTTTTTAGGGGGTTTGGAGAATTTTAAACAGGGTCTATCGTTTTAGCGGATTGGTCTCTATTTTTTAACTTAAAAGCCCAACATCCATATTGACAATAACTTATATTTTCGTAGAATAGAGGTTTCGCAAATCAGCCTGAGCCTTATGCGGCAGGTCTTGGCCCGCAGATAGAACTTATTATAACCATTTCCGCGGCAAGCGGTTATGAACCGGAGCAACAAATGGCAGACAACAAACAACCAATCGACAGCCACGTACATTTAGAGGTAGAACCGGAGATTAACAGATACTTCAAGGCTGCCATAAAGGCACAGGCAAGTGATTTGCATCTGAAGGTCGGCCAGCCGCCGAAACTGCGACTTAACGAGGGCATAAGAAGCACAACAGCCGAGGTCCTTACCGAAGAGAAGATTGAAAAACTTGTTTTTGAAATTTTAAACGAGAAACAAAAACAGTTTCTTATGGAAACCGGCAACCTTGACTTCGCTTATGAAGTCAGTCAGACCGACAGATTCAGAGTGAATGTCTTCAGACAAAGGTCCAAAATCAGCCTGACAGCAAGGAGAATAACATCCCTGATTCCCCCGTTTGAAAGCCTTCATCTGCCGTCCGCAGTCAAGGATATCGCCGACAAATCATACGAAGGCCTCATCCTCGTAACAGGCCCTGCGGGCTGCGGCAAAAGCACTACAATCGCATCAATGATAGACCATATTAATCAAACTCGTTCGTGTCATATAATTACCATAGAAGACCCTCTTGAATTTGTCCATACCGACAAAAAGGCCATAGTTTCACAGAGAGAAATCGGGATTGATGTCAGAGATTATGAAGGCGCGTTAAACTCATTGACGAGGCAGGACCCCGATGTGGTTCTGATTGCCGAAATGCGAGACAAGGAAACCCTTTCGGCAGCGATAAGAGCCGCAGAAACGGGACAATTAGTTTTCAGCACGCTGCACTCCGGCAGCGCAGCACAAACCATACAGAGAATCGTTGATTTGTTTCCGCAGGAAGAAAGGACCCTTGCCAGACAGGCATTTGCTCAGGCCTGCAGGGCTGTTATAAGCCAGTTCCTTCTGCCCGGCCTTAAAAAAGAAACACCGATGGTGCCCGCTGTTGAAATACTCATCTGCAATCCGGTTGTCAAAAAGAATATATCTGAAGGACGTGAAACCGAGCTTGAAGCCGTCATAAGAACCAGCCAAAGCGAGGGAATGCAGAGCTTTACTGAAAGCCTCAGGGCGCTGGTCGAGGGCGAATGGATTGACCTGAAGGTGGCGCTACAGCATGCGCCTAATGTCGAAGAACTGAAAATGGCTCTTAAAGGAATAAGGCGGAGCGGTTGATGCCGACAATTACAGCAACAATACAGATGGGGGCATATATCTCGATTTTCAAGCTTGTTGTTTTTGTAATCGGCCTCTTCGCATGGCTTCCCATACTTACCTGGGTCAACAAGGATGCCAAAAAGGTGCGTACGAAAGTGCAGGACTGGACGATGACGGTTTTTCTGGCCGGCGCCATAGGTTCGCTCGTCTGGCTGCTGATACCGCTTTTCGTCATCGGCCTGCTGATATACATAATCGCGGTAGGCACTACTGCAATAATATACGTTATGCACCGCAATGGCCTTGTGGACGAATACCAGAAAGTTCTGACAGCCGAGCACATAAAAGGACTGTTCACCAACGAGCAGAAGCAGGTCGAAAAGATCAACAAAGGGCTTGTTTTCATAACGGCAAACAAAAACAAAGTTCCTGTGCCGCAGCCGAAGACGCCGGAATTCTACGGTTTTAAAACTGCACAGGAGTTTTTCGACGACGCCATCTGGAGACGAGCAAGCGACGTCGCCCTGACACCCGCAGCCCAGCAGTATCATGTGCATTTTGTCATCGACGGCGTGGTTGAAAAACAGCAGCCGAGAGAAAGAGAGGAAGTCGAATACTTCATAAGGTACCTCAAGCACCTTGCAGACCTTGATGTGGAGGAAAAGCGCAAGCCTCAGGCCGGCAGATTCACCGCTCAGAAGAGCGGCCAATCATTCGAATGGGAACTTACCTCGGCAGGCACAACAGCCGGCGAACAGGTAAGGCTCAAACTGCTTGCGGGGTATAATATTCTCAAGCTGACCGATTTGGGACTTGCGCCCGACCAGCTTGAACAATTCCAGAATCTCCGCACCGGCACCAAAGGCGTCTTTATCATATCAGGGCCGAAGAAAAGCGGCATAACTTCAACTTTCTATGCCCTTATACGCAATCATGACCCGTTTTTGAACAACATAAACACCCTCGAAAAACAGCCTATCGGCGAACTGCCCAATATTACCCAGATTGTTTATTCATTAAGCGATACGGGAACAACATCCTACGCCAGGAGATTTCAGTCGATGCTTCGAACCGGCCCGGATATCGTCGGCGTTGAACGCTGCGACGAGGATAAAGATATCGCCAAACTGGCCTGCTCGGCAGCAAAGGACAACAAGATGACCTACGTAACCATGGAGGCGACAAGCGTCAACGATGCGATGAGCAAGTGGATGAACTTTGTAGCCGACAAGGACTGGGCCATCGACTATCTGGTTGGAATAAGCAATCAGCGACTTGTAAGAAAACTGTGCGAGCAGTGCAGACAACCTTATGAGCCCAACAGGGAAATGCTGAGAAAACTCAATATTCCCCCCGATAAAATAAAACAATTTTACCGCCCCGGTGAGGTACAACACGATAGACGCGGCAGACCTATAATGTGCGAGCACTGCCAGGGCACGGGCTTTTTTGGAAGAGAAGCAATATTCGAGTTCATTTTTCTGACTGATGAAATCAAAAAACTGCTGAAACAGGCCAAAAGCAGGACCGATATCGCCAACATTCTCCGGCATGCGAGAATGTTGTATCTGCAGGAACAGGCTATCCGGAAGGTGGCGGCAGGCTCGACGTCAATAAACGAAGTCGTCCGCGTCCTGTCCGGGCCGCAGGACGCAGGAAAAAAGAAACCTGAAACAACAGAATAAAACGGAGAAAAAATGCTGGCTGAATTAGCTGTAATTCTGGTTATACTTGTAACCGTCACCTTTATTTATCTTAAAGGCACCGTTATCAAAGCATTTCTGCTCCTGATAAACACACTTGTCGCCGCGACCGTCGCCTTTGCATATTTTGAAACTCTGGGACGACTGATAATAGGTTACGGTCTGGTGGTCGAATGGGCTTTTGCAGCTGTCTTAATACTGATTTTTGCGCTTGTCCTGGCGATATTAAATGCGGTCGGCGGTAAACTGGTGCCGGCAGATATATACTTCGGTGACTTTTCGGACAGGGTTATCAGGTGTCTGATAGCAGCATTCGCAGGCCTTGCCATTGCAGGGGTTATTTTAACGGCAGTTGCAATGATGCCCATCGGCACAAAATGGCCTTATGAACGCTTCATCGCTACTGCCAGCAATCCGACAGAACCAGAGAAAACTCTGATTTTGAGCGCCGACGGCTTTATCACGAGTGTTTCCTCATGGCTCAGCCGAGGCTCAATGAGCGGCCAAAAAAGTCTTGCGGTATTTCACCCTGATTTGCTCAATGAAATATACCTTAACCGAATTGGATGTGATAAAGACAATTCGGCTGTCGCAGGAGAATCTGCCATTTCAGTCGAGACTGCATGGACCCCGCAAACAGAGCTTATTTCGGCTTCGGATAATCAGCCTATAAGCGGAGGCTCACAGACAAAGGCAGTTGTCGTCAGAGCCCGCACAAACGGCGCCTTTTCAATGTCCCAGGTGAGATTGGTGTGCAAAGAAAGCGATTCTGCCGGCAATTTGACCGGCAGCGGCGAAGTTAGAAGGCCGGTTGGGTACATCACGAGAGAAAATATTGTTGACCGAAAAAGCCTTTCCGAAAAGGTTACATTGAGCCAGCTTGATTTTGTCTTTTACATACCGACTGATACGGTGCCTGTAATGCTGCAGTTCAAACAGAACGCCGTTGCCTCGGTCGGCAGACTGGTAAGCAGCGATAAAACTCCCCCGCCACAGACTCCTGCCCAACAGCCTCCTACCCAACAAACCCCCGCAGAACAAAATTCCACACAGCAATAGCCTGAGCGTTGAAGGTTTTATAAAAGCGGCATAAGAATAGTATGCGCCTGAAGTTAGAGAGGAAAAATATTAAAAATATTCAAGCTTTTCTTGAATTTTTGTCGGAAATTATGATATAATTCATAATAGGTTAAGTGGACAAAACTCACAGCGGAGATTTTAAAAAATTGGAAAGGAGCGTTGAAGCTATGAAAACGAGGTTATGGAAAATCATTTTGGCAATTCTTTTGCTGCCGGTCTGCGCTAAAGCGCTAATTATGAGGGACTTCAACGACCACGAAACCGGCACAATTCAAACCGGCGACTACTACGACATAGTCAATATTTGGGATAGCGCAACAGTAAATATGTCAGGAGGGCAAGCTTCTTCCTGTTATGTGAATGATGCTGCAACTCTAAACTATATGGATGGAGTAATCTGGTGGATGGTTGCTTCTGAAAATTCTACAGTAAATGTTCATAGTGATTATGATACTGGCATTCAATTAGAAGACAGCAGTAAAGTTTATTTGCATAACGGTGATTCAGGTTTTCTTCAAATATTAATTGTTTCTGGTAATGCCCAATTGCATATTTATGGATACGATCTTATTTATACTCCAGATGATCCAGGGTCTCCAGATTTTGTTGATGGTTATTGGGAAGATAGTCACCAAAGTTTTAATATGAGGGTCAGGTATGCTGGAGGAATTACTCCTCAAGTTATTTTGCATGAAATTCCGGAACCATGTTCGTTTGGATTAATTGGTTTTGGTTTCTTCATTGTGAGGAGAACCATTAAAACTTTTCACAAATAATTTCCTTGATTTTATACAAAGTTTTTGATAAAATGAAACAAAATAGGAAGTTTAAGGAGGTCGAAAAATGAGAACGAAACTTTTATTTGCAACGGTATTTGTATTACTGACAACGATACAAGCAAATGCCACTTACATCGATATTAATGAAAACACAACCATCAACAGCGATCTTAATGCGATTGTCCGTGTGCACGGTTCTGCCCAACTTACGGTATTATCCGGCGTTTTATGGAGTGTCCATTTGCTTGACTCCAGTGCCGCAACTGTTTATGGGGGTATTGGATGTTATACTGCAGAGGGGGCTAACATACTTAAGCTTTATGGTGGAAACTTTGATAACTGGTATGTTACTTATTCCAACAGTTTGGCACAAATCTATGTTTATGGACAAAACTTCCAAACGGTGCCCGCCAGTGATGACCATACGAGTGTATTTCTGAATGGCAACTGGTTAAATGGGACTGCGTTTCATATATATTTCAGGGAGTTGCCGCAACCGTTTGAACAGGCACTCGGAACAAATATATTTCTCGTTCCCGAACCGTGTACAGTTGGATTATTCGGTTTTGGTTTCCTCGTTATGAGGAGAATAATTAAAACCTTTCACAAATAATTCCTTTTGACATTATTATTTTGATGTCAGGAGAAATTACACAAATGTTTTGCGCAAATTTGTTAAAGTCCATAAAAAACTTACAGGAGATATAAAAATGACAAGTCTTAACAAAAAATTAAGTTTAGTGATAATTTCAATTATAGTTTTCTTTGTCTGCAACGATGTTGTATTTGCAACGGGCGAGCCAATCAAGATATACACAAATGATTACACCGCATCAGGTGGTGGCGTCGCTTTTAATTTTTATCCTTCCGGCTATTCTGATGGTTTTTGGTGGGGAGCAACAGCCCGACATAGTGGATACGGAAACCACGAAATGCTCAGTGGCGAGCACGCGGCCGCAATTTTTTGGAACCAATGTGGCTCTAATCAGGCCATCTGGCTGCCTAGCGACTTTGTCTGGCCGGATTTTTCAACGAACTCAACATTCGAAGGCGTCCCGATTTATCAAGGCAACAGTTGGCACTGCTGGAACGACCCCTGCAATCCTTATAGATAGCTGTGATACCGCTTATTCAGTTATTCGTAATACTCTGGACCAGAACAGTATCGAAGTCAGAATAGATTATGAGTTAGTTGATTTGGGCCAGCAGGATGCCAATGGCGTCGGCGGCTCACCCATAGCTTTCAGAGATGCCAATGAAACGGTTGCTTATGTAAATAGCGATCCTTGTGTCCTTTTGCAGACCTATACAATAAAAAATATTTCCGACAGCAATATTACAGGCTTGGAATTTTATCAGATGCTTTGTGGTCTAAGCAGCGTTGTGTATTACTCAAGTTACGCAGCAGAAAATTATTCAGACCCATTATCAAATTATGTTCCTTACAATCCTGTACATAAAGCACCGGGTTCTAATTATGCAGGTAAGTTTCGCTATGACGTCAGCCAATGGGGCTACGGCGACCCAAACACACACGTTGATTGGATCGGTATTAGTTCAACTGTTCCGCCGGATTCGTATGACACAGATCACTTTCCTTTCGCTTCTCCTCCTACAACGGGAACCTATGTACACGTTATGAACAGGTCGCTAAATAATCAAACTTATATTGACGGTGGATATGTTGCGGGTGCTATGAAATGGAATCTTGGGAATCTTGAACCAAACCAGACCGTCAAGCACACAATCGCCGTAATGTTCGGCTGCAAGCCTGTGAATTACACCCCGCCTGAATGGGATTGCGTTACCCTCACAAAAACCGATGATGTAAACGACGGCGATTGTATTGAGCCGTTTGTTGACCCATTGGTGAGCGATTACCTCAATTACACGATTTGCTATTCCACAACCTGCGATATAAACGATGTAAATATAATTGATTGCTTGCCTGC
>Ga0315291_10001721_pt1 | contig 29025 bp, 35 predicted proteins | sample YL17G12_20_MG_FD_203070 | JGI IMG/M metagenome (GOLD analysis project Ga0315291, IMG submission 203070) | Sediment microbial communities from Yellowstone Lake, YNP, Wyoming, USA - YL17G12_20 | ecosystem: Environmental > Aquatic > Freshwater > Lake > Sediment | place: USA: Wyoming | collected...
AGAAGGCATGGAATTGTTAAATAAAATGAAAAATATGCCTGGAATGGAAGATATGCAACAAATGTTCTCTCAAATGGGCATTCCTGGTTTAGGTAAAGGTGCTAAAATAAATCTGGGAGCAATGGAAGCTCAATTAAATAGAAATATGAAAAATTCTAAAATAAAAGAAAGAATGAGAGCAAAGGTAGAGGCAAATGCCAAAGCAAAAGAACAAAATGAAATGGCATTATTAACTAATAGCGAAACTCCAGCAGATATTAGCAAAGAAGAAGAAGAAGAATTATTGAAAATTTTTAGCACAGGAGAAAATGTAGAAAAAACTCCAAGAGGAGCAAAACCGCCTAAATCAAATAAAAAAAAGGGAAACAAATAATTTTATAACTTATATAAAAGTAACCCAAATTTTTAAAATTATATATAATATATAATGACAACTCCATTTTGGTTCAATGACCCAATCATATTATTTAATAAAGAAAGTATTCTAGAAATATGGCCTACTCAACAAATGAATTTTGAGGCTAAATTAAACGCAATAAGCAGAATAGTTATAATTATGTCTCTTTTAGGATTTATTTTTACAAGAAATTCCAATTTAATTATAATTGGAATTGTAACATTAGCCATAATATTTACTCTTTATAAATTAAGAAAACAAACTATTATTAAAGAAGGGTTTTCTGTTAATCCATCTATGCAACCATCTGCTTTATCACCAGCTCCTATGACTACTAATCCAGTAACTTTAGAATCCGTTTTGCGATCAGAATTTCATCCAACAACTAAGAAAAATCCATTTGGTAATGTTTTGCTAACTGATATTGCAGATAATCCTAACAGAAAAGCAGCAGCTCCTAGTTTTAATCCTGATGTATATGATGACATTACTAGTTCTGTAAAAAAACAAACTCAAATGTTAAATCCTGGCATCATTAATACTAACAAACAATTATATGGTGATTTGAAAGATAATTATGATTTAGATAATTCAATGATGCGATTTTATTCTACAGCCAATAGTAGAGTTGAGAATGATCAAGGAGCGTATGCAAAGTACCTTTATGGCCAAATGCCATCAAGTAAGAGTTCTGGTCCAGACGGTGCCTACCAAAGAGTTGCGGATTCGTATCGTTATATTTTAATTTAACACCATTATTCGTAACAATTTATTTTTTCTCCTTTGTTATTATAACCTCATATTTATGTGACTATAAACCAACAAAAACGACAAATATGAAATTACATTATTTAAATAAACACGCAACTTTTGAAGAAAGACAAAGTCGATTTCCATTTTATTGCGAAAAATGTGACTTTGGTTGTTTTGTAGAAGTGTTATATACCAGACATTTAGAAACAAAAAAACATATTAATAATTAAATTGAGAAAATATTATTGTAGTAATATATATAAAATGGCTTACGTCTCAGACTTTACATTTAATGGTATGTCAAGAATCGGAAATGATTCATGTTCTCAAGATCAAAATTCAATTCAAAACTCACAAGCGTGTAGTTATACACTACAAAATTATTTTTCTCAAGATTGTGCAATGAAAAATGCCAAAGCTTTAGCAGTGACTCAACCATGTATTAATTATTCTGGTGGTTTTGGAATGGGAACTGGAGGATGTAATGTTGATGATAGTTCAAATCTTTTAATTGGCGGAATACAAACTCATCCAAAGTCAAGAATTGATTTATTTGGAAGACCATTTGCTACTGTTCCATTTTTAGGAAGAGGATCAGTAGACCCAATTTTAGAATCACAAATACAACAAGGAGAAGCAATAACTAACAAACGTAGTGTTACACGATTAACTGAAAAAAGTTATTTAAAATATCATACAACTCCTTTAATTCCAGAAGTTAAAGAAAATATTCAAAATCCTAGTTTAATGATTGAAGGCATGGCATCTGAAGGTTGGATTCGCGGGGGTCTTCCATCACGCGAACTAACAAGAGATAAGGATTTTTACACAAATAATAATTAAAGTGATAAACTAATAAATACATTATCACTTTATTACTTTATTTACTTAAAAAGAATGCATATAATATCCTAAGGCATGTATAATACTAAATTTAAAGTTAAATATCATGATATTGAAAAAGAATTGTTAAGTCAAGAAGATTTAGTTAAACAATATAAATATTCCTCTCAAGATGTTATGGACATTTGTAATAAACTTTACAGAGATGAATTCTTATCTGTATTTGGATTAGAATATTTTGAAAACGATAAGATAAACGAAATGCTTACAATTGTATACGATAAAATGATGACAAATATAGAATTTAAAAATCTTATAGATGATATTTTAGAATTTTGTTGTAAAGATTCTTTTTTAAATACAAACCTGTCATTAGAGGAAAAAAAAGAAGAAGAAGAAAAAGAAATAAAAAAACACATTGTGTTAACAACTTTATTTAGTCAACATTTATTTTATATTACACATAAATGTATTTGTCAACAAATTGAATGGGGAACTATTGATAAATGCTTATTAGTTGAACTAAAAACACATACTATTGACATATATAAAAATCAATTTGTATAAATTTATATATATTATTCTTTTATAATATATATAAATGGCATCCACCCGTAATAAAAATACTTCAGGAAATTATTGTTTAGATCAAAGACAAAATACAGGAATTGAAACTTGGCAATTATATAAAAATGGCGCAAATGGTTATGCTTATGATACAAAATTACCTGGAAATGGTTTAAATCCTGGACAATTGCCTTGGGATACATTATCACATAACCCTGTAGATATAGAAACTTTTTTATTTGGAATTAATTCAACTAATTTAGTAAATCCAGCACCTGCTTTAACTCCAGAATTAAAATGTTTGCAACAGGCTGATGCATTTAAATCAACTCCTATTATTATGCCTATTCCACAGGCTATACCCAAATATCAAAGACCCTTTCCTATATAAAATTAGAATTATTTGGATATTATTTGTTTAATAATTGAGTTTTGTGAATACGTTTCCATTGGATATGGATAGATATAGTGATCAACATTTGATGAATAAATATTATAATAAGACGGATTTTCTGTAAATAACCAAAACTCAGCATATGTTCTGATACCAGTATTTTCATTTAATACATGTAATTTATTAATATATGTTGATTTACTCCACCAAAAATTTCCGGAAAAATGTTTTTTATCGGTATATTGGTTACGTTCTATATAATTACACCCAATTGTATCATACCCTTCATTTAATTTATTAATACATTCAGAATATTTTTCAACTAAAAAATGTAACATAAGATTTGTCCAATGTGCAATATATGTTATTCTATTAACATTTGTATGACTAATTCCTTTGGTATGTAAGTATAATATATAACTATCTGGATTATTTGTAGAAATAGTTTTAACCTTATTTAAACTAGGATACTCAAATAATTCAGTATTATCCGAATAATTATTTACTATGTATTTATCATTTTTGTATTTATTTTCAATAGGCAATCCAATATTATTGATAAATACATTATCAACCACATCAATAAATCCAGTTTTATTAATTACTTCTACTATAAAATCAAGGACATTTGTTCCTGTCATTTGAAGTGTACAACTATGTATAACACAAAATATTTTTTTATTTGATTTATTTTTAGAAAATAATTTTAAATTTAACCAATCCAAATTATGGTAAAGTTCTTTATTTAAAAACTCATTATATTCTACTATTTTTAAATTATTTTTATTTTGATTAATAAAATTTTCATCTAAAAATAGACTACTTTCTGATAATATGTTATATCCTGCTGCTAATAATCTATCACATCTAATATGTTCAAAAATATTTGAATCTTCAAAATTATTAGACCCGTGTATATTTAATAACACCCGACACGACGCAATTTGTTCATCACGAATATTTTTCCAACCTTGAATGATTTTAATAGAATAATTATGGTTAATCAAAAAATTGACAATGTTTCTTCTTCTATTTATAGTTGTTGGGTCTTCACGTAATATAATGCCAAAATCATATACCTTTGGCGTACATTCGTTTAATTTTTTTAATAAATTAGTTTCTTCTTCATATATTTTATAATTTAAGTGTTCAGTGTTAGTATATCCATTATTACGCAATATAGTAATATTAGACTTACTATAATCATATAGTTTAATACCTGGATATTTTGTTAAATAAGAAATTATATTATTTAAACGATGTTCTAAATTTAAAGGTTCCGTGTTTAAAAGTGATACTTCAATATTTTTGTTAGTAAAATATTGATAAATATTATCATCGCATATTTCAAAAATAAATAATACTTTATTTGGTGTTAATGTAAGAGCATAATTTAAATCTTTAGTAAATGTTACATCATAAATAGTATTTAAACTATCTATATAATCTACTATATTTTCCATAGAATACCAAAAAGGGGGTATACATAATATACTAATTTTATTATTTTCTTTAACATTTGTTATTTTTGTATCTTCTTTAAATGTATTGTTATTAAATAACAAATTAATCCATGAGATTGAACGATTTTTCCAAGAACATGATGTAGCGTATAGTTTACCATTTTGTCTTATTTGTGTTTTTTGTTCATCAGTTAAACTAATAATAGCGTTTATTTCTGAATTTGATGTAACTTGTATTCCATATTTGTCAATAGTATATGGTAATCCTGCAATAGGATAGTACAGGCATATAACTTCAGACATTAGCATTTCTAATGCAGTTATGCAAGATGTTTCTGGCCAATGTGTTGGATATAACCAGTATTCAGAAGAATTCATTTCATCATATAATTTATCAACTTGTAATTTTCCTAAATATGTAATACTATCATGTTCATCAATAATATTTTTTAGGGTTATTAATTCTGACGGAAAAGTACCATAATTTGAAATGCTAAGAGTTGCGTCTGGAATTTTTTCTAAAATTTGTGACCATAAATGCAACAATGTATTTAATCCTCTGTCAGGTCTGGACGTATATATAAATTTATTTTTTATTTTGTTAGTTTTATTTATTTTTTTAAAACTATCAATATCAACCCCATTGTTAATTATGTTTATTTTATTACTTAAAATAGGATATTTTTCTATAAATAAGTTTTTATGCCATTCAGTTAAACATATACATCCATTTATAGAATTATTCCATTTAGTAAGAATTTGTGTATCATTCAATTGAGACCCATAAGTTATAAGGTGAATATCATGGGCCCAAATATATGATTGATAAAATGAGCATTTTTTAAACATTTCATAAAAAGAAATATAACGTGAAACTATTAATGTATGAAATGGAGTATTTTCAATTAATTGTGGTAGATTATTTAATGGTATATAAGTAATATTTTCTATTGTTTCGGATTGTACATCTCCGCTTATAAAAATACGATAATCTTTTGGAAAACAACGCGTAATATATACTACTGCCTTTTCAGAACCACCTAATGCGTTATTAAGAATAAAACTATCATTCCAATAAATATCAGAGAACCCTGTATAAATAAGTATATTTTTAGATAACATACATTCATTTTTAGAGAATGTTATTTTTTGTTTAGGAAAATATTTCTCTATATTTAACCCAGCATTAATATAAATATCACTATTTTGTAAAAAATCACAAATTTGAATATTAACCTTATTTAAATATAAAAACTCAATGTAATTATTTGCTAATTTAATAAAATTATTCTTATTATCAGATGGGACGTATTCAAAAAAGAATTGTAAATTATAAAGAAGATTTTTAATATACCATTGATCAAACATATTTTGTTTTTTAGTAAAAATAATTTCATACATTTTAATAACGCATTTAAAATCCTTAACTTTATCAGCAATCAAAATCATGTAGTATGGAACAAAGAAATTATATTTATCCATATTTAAAAATAGTTTATTTGGCATATCACTTGTTAAATATTTGTTTTCAAAAAAATCTTTAACAATTAAATAATAATTATATGCTACGTTAAACATTTTTTCACAACAATAATGAACTAACAAAGGATACAGGCAATCTACTCTTTCATTATCATATTTTAATGATTTTACAAGATAAAAAAATCCGGTATCTTCTTGATTTAAAAATACGTAACACTGATAAATATATAGACAAGCTGTGTATTTTTCTTGATCCCATTGTTTTTCTTGATTTAATGCAATTTTATACCATTTAATTGCATCTTCAAAACGACCACAATCTCTGTAACTATTTGCACAATAATAAGAATATCTATGAAATAATTCATCGTTCTTTTCTAACGCTTCTTTGTAGGCATTTTCAAGAATAATCGCATCTTTTAAATACTTATCTTTATCTAAATTTCGACTTCCTGTTCTTCCAGACACAACATAATAATCACCTTTAATTATATTTGTTTTACAAGGTTGTTCTTTACAAGAAATAAATTCATGAATAACAGAATAAAATTCAAATATTTTGTAATTATTAATTAATATTGCTCTTGTATACATAAGAGATTGTGAACCAAATTGTAAATGATATTCATCAAATAACACATTAGTTGGCATTTGAATATTTCCAACAATTTCATCATCAGCATCAAAAATAAGTAATAATTGTGTTTTTTTATATGCTCTTTTTAAACCAAGTGTTCTATTGTGAGCAAAATTAACCCATTCATCATAAAATAGTTCACCTTTAATAGATTTATTTTTAAAAAAATCCTCTATAATTTGAGGTGTATTATCAGTCGAACCCGTATCACAAATAACCCAATAATCAAACTTAATTTTATTACATAGTTTTTCAAGTGTATTTTGAATTATATGAGATTCATTTTTAACAATCATATTTAAACAAATAGTTGGAGTTTTTTCAGATATAGATAACTTCATATAATTATTTATTTACTATTTATTTTTAAGTATTTAAATAGTAAATTGTAAATAATAAATAATTAAATAATAAATAATTAAATAATAAATAATATTATTTAATTATGCCATATACATGTCCTTTATGTAAAATACTACCGTCTAGTCATTCATTATCAAAAGTTCTAGAGAAAAAAGAAATAATATATTATTACACTTGTCCATCACAAGCTATATTATATTATGATGTAAAAGGTATTATAAATCACTATGATGGAGTTTTAAGTGAAATTCCCGAAAATAAAGAGTGGGTTTGGATATTTGATAGTTTAGAGTTTAGTATTATCCACGCAATAGAGATAAACGTTGCTATTGAATTGGCAAAATTAATTTCAAATAAATTTAGTAAAAATCTCAAAAAAATAATAATAATAAATCCAACATTTTATATTACAATAACACATAAAATGATAATGCCTTTTTTACATAATAAAGTAAAAGATATTATTGAAATTAATTATGATTCAAAGTGTGTAGAAGAGATATTTTATAAAATGTTTAACTAATATAAATATATGGATACAAAATATTTATTTTATATTACATTAGTAATTTCAATTATTGTTCAAATAATAACAGGAATAATAGAGTTAGGCGCCTTTTTTGTAAAAGTTCCTACTATTTATTCAATAATAAGACAATTACTAATATTAGAATTAGTGGTTCAGTTTTTTGAAGGAACGTTTTATTTTTGGTTAGCCTATAATTTTACTAAGGTATTAAATGTTACGCCAAAAAGATATATAGATTGGGTTATTACCACTCCATCAATGCTAATAACATTAATGATTTATTTAATTTATTTGAGTGAAAGGGTAAAAAATAAAACAAATGAATTGGATTTTTTTACACTTTTTAAAAATAATTTAAAAATTTTTATACCTGTACTGCTTTTGAATTGGTTAATGTTACTTTTTGGTTATTTGGCTGAAATGAAAATTATCCCTGTTTTGCTTGGAGTATTTCTAGGATTTATACCATTTTTAATTTATTATTACATCATTTATGTAAATTATGTAACTCAAAACGTAACTGAAAAATTATTATTTTGGTATTTTTTCTTTTTTTGGTCATTATATGGGGTTGCTGCAGTTTTGCCTTATTATGTCAAAAATTCACTTTACAATATATTAGATTTGTTTGCAAAGAATTTTTTTGGTATATTCTTGAGTTATATAATATTTTCGGGAAATTATTAAAACATATTATAATAATGGATTATAAATAATAGGAATTTCACTTAAAATAAAAAAGTTAGAAGTTATAAATAAGTATTTTAAAATTATAAATACTTATTACAATTAATAAATATTTAAAATTCGGGTGTATGTTTTTTAAATAAACATCCTTGTGGAGTTAAGTTTTTTATTTCATTTGTAATAATTTGTGGATTTTGATGATCACAATTAGTCGTCCAAATTTTTATAATACAGAAATTTTTTTTAGGAGAAATGGTAATTCCAGTCACACTATTAACGAAGATATCATTTGTACTAATGGTTTCTCCAATAAGAACATATGTAAGATCTCTCCAAACTTCAAATACATTTTTATTAGATACTTTGTATGAGAAACACCCCCCATGTCTATTCTTTGCATCTTCCCACATGGGAGTAATTCCATCTCTCATAATAAACAACATACAATTTTTTGATAAATTTTCTGGACAAGATTCGATAATAGCAATAGTTTCTTCAACATTCTTAAATTGATAAATTTTTTTGTAACTTTTAACAGACCAATCAGTATCTTGAGGCAAATGCGCCCATAAATTCCAGTTGTGTTTTAACTTATGAAATGTGGAAGTATCAGACAATATATTTGTAGTCATTATTAAATTAGTATGATATGATTCCATAATATATTAATTAATTCAATTTTTTTTAAATTAGTTTAATTAATATTTAATATTTATATATAGAACGTAAATGAATTATTTGTCAACAATATTATTTTTTAAAGTATGCATATAGTTAGAAATAGAATGAATTTGATAATCATCTTCCAGAATTAATATATATTGGTTAGGTAAAAGTGTAATCATATTTACATTGTTATCAATTATAGAAAGTTTATAATCAAAATCATCTGTATTAATTTGCGTTTTAAGAACGTTTTTTATATAATATTTAAAAAACATTTTATTTAAACAATTATTAACAATATAATAATTATATTTATTATTTTTTAAATTTATGGAATGTATTTTATTTTCATATTCTAATTCAATTGACATAAAACTTATGTTTGATACTTTGTAATCAAATGTTGTTGGAAAACTAGTATAAAATAAATTATTTACACATGTTGTTTCGACATTTTTATCCATTAAAACCAACCCAGAATAATTATGTTTTTTACATTCCAATTTAATAAACTCTATATTATTTTTATTTGACATTATTTTATTTATTTCATTTCCATTTTCATCTATTAGAACTAAAATATTTATTATGTTTTCAGTTAATATTTTATGTTCTTTTAAATATGATAATAATAATATAAATTGTCTGTTAATTTTATTTTGTATTATATTAAATTTTATATTACATAAACTATATATATATACACAATTGTAACCTAGGGTAATCATTAATGGTGTTATTTTTGTTGTTAACTTATTTTTTATATAATTGGTTTGAAGAATTAAATTAAATACCTTAATACATATTATTACTGATAATATTAAGTAAATATTCATAATATATTGTTTAATTTTTTATTTAAATAGTTTTATTATACATTTTATCATAAAACTATTCGTATTGTGGATCAGTCACTCTAAATGAAGATAATGCATTCGCATTTGTGTCTAATGGTTTTACCTTAACTTTTTTGTTATGAGTTTTTATCGTTGAACTATATATTAAATTACCACTTTTTTTTGGCATTGAACTATCATAATTATCACAATTTATATTTAATTTACCTGTTGCTGGGTCTAACCCAAACACATATAGTAATATTGCTATTATTACTGACATAAAAATAAAAGGAATAAATACTATTATCCAAGAGATAATTCCCATTCCTGACTCACATAACGCATTTAAAAGTATTGTAATTATAATCATTACAATTGCTTTAAAAAACGCTGTATTATATAACCCTTTAAATGTATCTATAATTATTTGAGTTAATGAAAACGCTACATATATTAATGCTGGAGCACATAGATTAAACATTTAACTTATTATATATTTAGAAAAGAGTTTAATATTAATGCTCAATTAAAAATTGGTTCCCCGTTTTTAATGATACCAACTTTTTTTCCAATGTCCCCATCAGACGTTATTTCATATAATATACCATTTTCTTCGTCTGTTACAAAATAAGGTATATCATCAATTTCAATTTCAAATACCTCCTCTTCCTCTTCTTCATCTTCTTTTTGTAATTGTTTTACATTTGGCATTTCTTTTTCTAAATCTTTTGATTCGTCGTCATCTGTGCCTACTTCCTCTTCCGATTCCTCTCCTTCTTTTTCCTCTTCTTCTTCGTCTTCTTCCTCTTTTTCTCCTTCCTCTCCTTCTTTTTCCTCTTCTTCCTCCTCTTCTTCTTCTTCTTCCTCTTCCTCTTCCTCTTCCTCTTCCTCTTCTTCTGGTTCATCGCCCCATGGATCACCATTAGTATAATCATTTTTTTCACGCACAATTTGTTCTAATGTACATAAACTTTGTTTATTTATATTGTTAGTATCATTTAAAGTCTTTTCTTCAATCTTTAGCATAATATTTGGTTCTTCTTTAATTTTTAGCATAATATTTGGTTCTTCTTTAATTTTTAGCATAATATTTGGTTCTTCTTTAATTTGTATTACTTTTTTTTCGTCTTGGGTTCCGTTTGAAAATCCTGGATAACTACTTAATGATTGTTGTCCTCTAATTTGCTGACATAAAAATTTGCTATTATTATTAGTATTACTTTTTATTTCATGTAATTCCTTTTCAAGTTCTGTAATTTTTATATTTAATTTCAATATGTTGTCATTATAATTTTGTAAATTATCAGTTATATTTCGAATTTCAAAATGCAAAGTTTTAATGTCTGTTACTAGTTCAGCATTAACATTTACATTTACATTTGTCGCCTTTTTTTTTTCTTCAAAATTAGATTCATTAAAATTATCTACATTTTCTTTTAATTTTTGTAATATTGAATACATTTGTTCAATACTTGCCATTTGAATTAGTTTTTCAAGATTAGTATTTGAAAATGTCATTTTATAAATTATATAATACAATTTGTTTAATATGATTTAAAAAAATATTTATTGTAATTATATATGTTAAATGAAATAAATAATGTTAGTAATATTAATTTTGAAGAACATGTCATAAAAATTATGACTCAAACTAATTATACTAAAGAAGAATCCACAAATAAATTAAAATTATTTAATAATGATTATATAAAAGTAATTAAAGATTATATGAACATTCCTATTCCTATTCCTGAGGAAAAAAAGGTTAAATCAGTCAATCAAGAAATTTTTAGACAAATTAGAATAAAATTAGACAATTCAATGAAAAATTATAGAGACAAAAATCCAATTAATGTGGACCAAGTTATTTATAATTTTAACGAATCAGATGAACGTAAAAAAAATAACATATAATTTTTATATATAAATATTTTAAAAATTATATTATTATACCTTTGGACATTCATAACTTGTGAAAATTTTAAATTTAAATAAATAAATTAATGCAATAAACGTAATAATCTTTACCATTATTTTCTTCTTCAAAATCATAATATTTATTGTCATCAGTTTGAATGGGCATTATATAAATACATAATTGTTTTATTGTTAAGTCATTTATTCTAATAATGCAGATGTACCAAATTTTTCATTTAAAATTAAACTTTTATTTTGTTTTTTTCTTTGTAGACGAGTTTTTACTTGATAATTATTTGATGGAATAATTTTATTGTTTAGAATATAATCATCATTGTCCTCGTGTAGTTCTGGTAATATTCTTGTAAGTGGTTTATCGACTATTAAAAATAATCGTTCATTTCTTAACAATGACCTATATTCTTGGATTGATAAATTACCATAATATTTTTCTAACATATAATAAGGATTGGGTGCAGGTTTAATGTTTTTTTTATAATCATAAATTTTTGTGTAAATATGATTAAATAAATGATAACGTTCAAATTTGGTAGAACTATCAATGTTTTCATTCATTAAATGAGCAACTCCACACTCTGGACTACAAAAACACCCATAAACATTATATGTTCCATTAATAAAATGCTTTGGGATATAAATTGGAGGGTTATCAAACTCACATGTATCCCAAAAACAAGCAGACCTTTTGTTATTTACATTATTAATATGTAAATTGTGTTCTAGTTGTTTTAATTTTTTATAAATTTCTTTGTTAAAATCTTTACTAACAAATTCTTCGTCATAATCATCACAATCGCTATCTAATGTTGAATTTGTATCATTAATTATATTAATTGAATTAATATGTTCATTTTTGATTAATTCATAATTTAAATCATTTTTTCCTCCTGAAAAATTATATGATTCAATAAATGTATTATTTGGCGTATTTATTTGCAAATCTTTCATTGAACATTTAAGATGAAGAATTACGTTTGGTTTGTCTTCTGTTTGATGTATATTTGATTCTAATTGTTGTATTATTTTTCCACCCTTTGGTTTTCTTCCTCTTTTTTTTAATACATTTATTTCCTCTATTTTGGTATCATTTGTTAGGTCATCATTAATTAGGTCATCATTAATTAGGTCATCATTAATTAGGCTATCATTTGTTAGACTATCATAAATGTTATTTAAATCTGTATTATTTGTAGTTACTATCTCAGTTACATTTAAATTAATTGTATTTTGAGTTGGATTTATTTTTTTAGTATCTATTTTTTTAACTAATGTTTCTACATTTAATGCTGCTAATAATTCTTTTTTAGACTTACGCCCTCTTTTTGCTTTAATTTTATCATTCATAATCAGTTCTACATTTTCAAGTTCTTTACTTTTAATTCCCATTTGTTTATATACAATAAATTGTTTAATTTAAATAGTTTTTATATATATTTTTTTATAAAAAAGAAAAAAGGAAAAAAGGAAAAAAGGAAAAATTATATATAAATTAATAAATTATTTGTCATAACAATTTCTACATACAGGAATATAATTATCAAACCCGACAATTGTTTGAGTTTGTTCACAACTAATGCGTTTTGAGAAAATTCCCAGAGTTCCGTTTTTACACATACTGCATAATGATGTTAGTTTAGTAACTTTATCACAAATGGGAATTAAATCTAATATTTGACCAAATTTTTTACGCTCAAAATCTCCATCTAAACCACAAACATATACTTTCTTACCATTTAACAATAATTTTTTAACAAATTCTTCCAGATCTGGAAAGAATTGACCTTCATTTATTAAAATAACACTACTTCTTTTAATATCCATGATTCTAGGGACTAACTCTACATTAGATTCCATATCAATGGAATCAGTCCATACATCAAATAATCTGTCGGTTTTAATACAATGAATTTTTACATGATCATGGGTTGAAAGTAATTCGGTATCATAACGATTATCAATTGAATGATTAATTACTGCAACTGATATGTTACAACAAATACATTGTTTGTAAATTTCAACTAATCTGCTAGTTTTACCGGAATACATAGATCCAAGTATAATTTCAAGATAACCGGATTGTAATTGAGATGATGTTATTAATTGTGACATAAATATAATAAATAGAACTATTTAAATTTATGTCATATATTATTTTATAAAATATTTATATTTTTTACTTCGTTATAAATTTTAATTAATAATATATTAAATATAAAACATATTTATAAGGAATGGAACATAATGGTATACCATTTGTAGAAAAATATAGACCAGTTAAATTTGATGATATTGTATTAGATCCGCTAAATAAACAAATTTTTAAAAATATTATTGAAACAGGACATTTTCCTAATTTGTTATTTTATGGTCCACCAGGAACAGGTAAAACCACAACAATTATAAATCTTGTAAATTCATATCAAGAAAAATTAAATCAAAAAAATAAAGAATTAATGATACATTTAAATGCTTCTGATGAGCGTGGTATTGATATTATTAGAAGCCAAATAAATCAATTTGTTAATTCAAAAACAATGTTTAATCATGGAATGAAATTTGTAATCTTAGATGAAGTTGATTACATGACAAAAAATGCTCAACAAGCATTACGATATCTTTTACAAAACTTTTCGAATTCAGTTAGATTTTGTTTAATTTGTAACTATATTAGTCGCATTGATGAAGGCCTACAAAATGAATTTTTAAAATTAAGATTTAATCAACTTCCAAAAAATAATATAATAAATTTTTTAAATAATATTTCAATATGTGAAAATTTAAATTTAAATCAAACCACATTAAATTTAATTCAAACTCTATATAAATCTGATATAAGAAGTATGATAAATGTAATGCAATCAAATCAAAATATAAAGGATCCAAATATTTGTATTATTGATAATAGTATTTGGGAACAATTATTTAATAAAATAAAAAATGGTGATGATTTAGAATCATTAATATTGTTCACAAATGACATAAGTTATAAGTATAATATGGATAAAAAACATATAATTAAAGATTTTCTAAATTATATTATTCGTAATAAAGAATATTTAAATATTCCTAAATATTTTAATTTTGTTGAAAATATTATTCATTTTGAGGAATGCAACAATAATCATTATGTAACCTATTCATTAATTAAGTTATCAACCTTACTAAAAGAATTATTCTGAAAAAGAGACATTCTTAATTTAAGTTTTAACATAAATTCATTTGGTGGAGAGCATTTTGATGGGTCAAAAAAATTTTGTTTTAAACTATATTCATTTGTATTAAAAGATTCCTTCATATTTGTAGGTATTTTTTTAGGTATTTGAATAATTGTACTTCTTTCATTTATTTCACGTTGTTTATAACTATTCATTATTCTATATTAAAAGAAAAATAATTGAAATAAAATAATTTAAAGAATATAAAGATATAACTGAAGAATACATATATATAAAATATGGAATTAAATGCAACAAATAATATTGACGATGAATGGAATAATTTCATCGCTAATAAATATGAAAATGAAAATGATGAGACTGACGACGAAAATAATATGTTACCCGATACTTTTAATGTAACATCAAATGAATCAAATTTAAATATGGAAACTTTTAAAAATTGTGATGTTCCTGAACCTACAGATATTTATATTTCTACAAAATCTAAAATAGCGTATTTGACTCAACCGGTTGACCTTAATATCTTTTGGGATATTAATGTATTGCAATATTCTACTCCTACAAAAGGAGTTATTAAAAAACAAATTAAAATAAATTCAAAAACGCCTGAAGAGTTGGAATTTGTTCAGCAAAGATTAAAAAAAGAACTTTATTATGACGAGTATATTATGTCTCATATTGATAACCCAAATGGACGCATTAAATTTAAAGATATTCGTAAAGTCACTATTGGAGTATCAAAAAAAGATATTATGAGTTATCGTTCAAAGAAAAAACAGGCATTTTATAATTGTTTTGTTATGATTCTTCGTATTAAAATGGATACATTATTTAGAGAATTTCATATAAAAGTATTTAATACAGGTAAATTAGAAATTCCGGGAGTACAAAGCGAACTTATGTTTCAAACGGTATTAACTCATATTATTGATATTTTACAACCATTTTATGAAACTCCATTAACTTACTATGAACATAGCGATACTGTTTTAATTAACTCAAATTTTAATTGTGGATTTTACATTAATCGTGAAATTTTATTTGATATTATTAAAAATAAATATAATATTCAAGCGATTTATGACCCTTGTTCATATCCTGGCATTCAATGTAAATTTTATTATAATAATGATGTTGGAATTCAAACTGGAATACAAATTACTAGTGAAAATAAAGAGAAATATAAAAATATAACCGAAGTATCATTTATGATATTTAGAACTGGTAGTTTATTAATTGTTGGAATGTGTGACGAAAATGTTTTACTTGACATTTATCAGTTTCTAAAAGCACTTTTAAAAACTGAGTTTAAAAATATTTGTCAAAAAATAATTAGTCCTAGTGATTTAGCAAATAAAAAGATTAAAAAAATACGAAAAAAAACAATCAATATTATTACAGGTGTTACATGTCTTACAGAAGAAAAAATAATTTCTCAAGTAGAACTTGAGAGAAATTTAATTGTTATAAATGAAAATGAAAACTCAAAAAACATAGAACAAATTGCGTTAGACCCCCCACAGAAAAAAAGAAAACAGAAGAAAGATGTACAATTAGAAATTATTGATAACGTCTAATATTAATATGTAAAAATCCATTCTACCATTTTATTTAATTTATTATCATCTATAAAATTTTGTATTTCTATATCATAAATCTTATTTTTAATAACTTTTTCGTCGAATTTTTTTTTACTAATTGTTTTTTTAATAAAATCGTCCAATAATTTTAAAAATTCGTGAATTTCTATATTTTTATCATCCAATAATGTAGTAAATAAATAGATACAATTAATTCGGAGAATATCATGGTTCGTTTTATTTTTATTTAATGTTTCGCTAATAAATTTTATAGAATTACAACATACATTTATATGATTGATTTTAGTAAAATCATTATGATTTATAATAAATAAAACTATACTTTTATATACACATATATATGAATTAATTTTTGATAATATTGCATTTTCTTCTGCTGTTGGTTCTTGAATACTTTTTTTATATTCATTATTTATATCAAAAATACTTTTTTTATAAACAAATAATATAGCATCGCGTGAAGTTAATTGTAAAAAAGTTACATTATCATCTGAAATTTGTTCAATAAATTCAACATAAAAATAACATGCTTTTTGTGTATGATAAAATGTTAAATTTAAATTTTTTGTATAATAAAAAATAACTGAAAATACGTGTATTAATGTTTCAATTCCTCTTTCAAATATAAAACAATAATATTTTTTATTTTTCATTATTATTTTTTCAGAAATAAATCTGATATACTCAATTAAAACATCAACAAATTTGTTTAATATTTCGGAAACAGAATTTTCAATAGATGGGTTATAGTTTGAAATGCTATATAACATAAACTGAGAATTATCACTTAAAATAGGATTACTTGCATTTTTCATTATATTAAATGAATTTATTAAATACTTTAATAAATACTTTATTAAATACTTTAATAAATACTTTATTAAATGCATTTTTAATAGATTTATTATTAAATATATTAAATACTTTTTAAATATTACTATTTAAAGACTTTAAATTTAAATTTAATATAAATGTCTTCAAATGAACAAAAATCAGCAAGCGCACCTTCTGTAGTCCACTCTAATTCTCCATCTTCCCCAAATTCAGTTACTACTAATAATACTACTTATCGTCTTCCATGTGACGCTACTTTACAAAATGCAACCAAGTTATCTATTGTTGAAGATAAACCTGTTATGTTTGATTATTGGACTGATTCTTTAGATAAAAAAGCACTTATTGGTGTTAGAGAAGCTACTAGCGAAAAATTGTTAGTTAAATCTGCAGAAGAATATACATCTCCTATTTCCAAATTTTATAAATCTATGACAGAGTATATTATTATTACAGAAAACTCTATTTATATTGTTGCTAGTGATATTCCTACTAGAAAAATTTCATAAATTTTATTTTATTTACAAGTTTTATTACAAGTTTATTACAAGTTATAAAAACTTAAGAATAAAATAAAATAAAATAACCCTATGTATATAAATGTCAAATAGGAAAGGATTTAGAACAAGTTCAAATAGTTATGGACAATTTTGGTTTGGTGGTAATAGTTTTCCTGGGTTTCTTTATAAAAAAAATATGGGAGTTGGGGGGCGCAGAAGCACACAATTTACTCCAGGAGGAACAAGTATATGTAATCAACCTAACGAATTTTGGAACAAATATACACCTGGAGCAGGTGTAGGAGCATCTAGTATCGCCACAAGACGCGCTAAAATGATTCACGCTACATCATGTAATGATACTCAACAATGTGGCAAATTTTATGTTGAACTTGGACAAAACCAAATCAGACCATCACAATATACTAATTACAGATAAATAAATCAATTTAAAGATTATTAAATACTTAATAATAATATTATGGGTGGAGAGTTCATCTTTTTGGTATGTTTCCTAATATTATTATGAGTTAACAACTTTAATTAAATATTTTAAATATGATTGTTATAATATTTTCTCTGTTGTATTTATAGAAAATATTATATTTTTACACATTTAATGTGTAGTAGGTGGAATAAAAGAAGTATTTATATTATTTGCTCGAGCCCACTTTTCTCCACGAGCTCCAAACCCGGAACCATTATTTGCTAATTGATGATACACATTATAAGAATATTGTGTTTTATTTTGAAACCCAAAATAATTATTTGGTTTAAATGGCGACGACATTTCTCTGTTTTTCATAGAAAAAGAGTTAGTAAAAATTTTAGATGCAATTCTTGGACCTGTTCCCATTATAATATAGAATAAGAAAATAAACATTTAATATTTATTTTTAAAAATCTATTTGTTTAAGTTGCACAATTACTTCTTCTGATAACTTATCTGGAAATTTTATATCAAACATTATTATTAGATTTCCTATATGTTGATCCCTTGAAAATCCCATATTTGGAATTATTTTGTTATATCCAGAACTAATAATATTTCCAGAAGTATTATTAATTGTATATACTTTGTCTGTTATATATTTTAATTCAAATGTAAATCCACACAACGCTTCTTTTAATGTTATCGTTTTTACATATATTAAATCTAAACCACTACGTTTAAATTCTGTATTATTTTCTATTTTAATAATTATTTTAATATCTCCTTTACAATCATCCCTTAATATATTACCTTTTTCTTTTAATAATAGTATTTCTCCATCATCTACTCCTTTTGGTATTGTAACATATAATGTTTCGCTTTCAAATATTTTATGCCCATCCTGAATTAACCATCTTTCTATATCTATTGGAATTATTGTTCCAGTTAATATTTTGTTTATAGGAACTACTATATTTTTAATTATTGAAGTTGGTTTTTGTAAAAAATTTGGTTGATTTACTTGAACCCCGTTATGAAAAACACGAATATTTTGTCCATATGGAGAACCTTGACCAAATGGAGTTCCTTGACCAAATGGAGTTCCTTGACCAAATGGAGTTCCTTGACCAAATGGCATTCCAAATAATGATGAAAATATTTCATCTACTGGATTCATTCCTTGACCATTCATACCTTGACTATTCATCATTTTTATGAATGGATTATTTCTTGTCATATCATATTCATTTTTTTTATCTTTATCCCCTAGCGTTTCATATGCCTCTGAAATTTGTTGAAATTTTGCAGTAGTATCAGGATTATTTTTATTTTTATCAGGATGATACATCATTGATAGTCTTCTATATGATTTTTTTATTTCATCTAAATTTGCAGTTTCTGGAATTTCTAATATTTCATAAAAATTTGTATTCATTTTTATAATAATATAAATAAAGATAAACTTAAATACTTATTAACGTATATATTTATTTAAATGAATCAACCACTTTTTTTACATAAATATCAACCATTATATTTTAAAGATTTTGAATCTAATGATGAAATGATTAATATTCTAAATACTTTAATAAATATTAACAATTTAAATATATTATTTATTGGAGACATTGGTTCTGGAAAAACTACATTTTTAAATGCTACTATTAAAGAATATTACAAAGATTATACTCAACAACAATATCAACATAATATTTTACACATTAATTCTCTTAAAGAACAAGGCATTAATTATTATCGTAATGATGTTAAAACCTTTTGTCAAACTTGTTCATATATTAATAATAAAAAAAAAATTGTTGTTCTTGATGATATTGATATTATTAATGAACAAAGTCAGCAAGTTTTTAGAAATTGCATTGATAAATATAGTCACAATGTTCATTTTATTTCTTCTTGTAGCAACTCGCAAAAAGTTATAGAATCACTTCAATCTCGGTTTACTATTATTAAAATTGAACCACTTAAAAAAGACAATTTAAATAAAATTATACAAAGAATTATTGATACAGAAAATATTAATATTTCTGATGAAGCCAAACAATTTATTTTAAATGTATCTAATAATAATGCAAAAATTTTGTTTAATTATATGGAAAAATTTAAACTTTTAAATCAAGATATTAATTTAGATTTGGCTACAAGTGTATGTACTAATATAAGTTTTTTTATATTTGAAGAATATACTAAATTTCTTAAAAATTCTAATTTAAATGACGCTATTAAAATATTATACGATATTTATGATAAAGGATACTCTGTTATGGATATCCTCGATAATTATTTTTTATTTGTTAAAATTACAAACTCATTAACCGAAACACAGAAATACGAAATTATTCCAAATATTTGTAAATATATTACTATTTTTCACAATATTCATGAAGATGAAATTGAATTAGCATTGTTTTCAAACAATTTGTTTAGTATTCTTGCAAAATAAGGTATAATAACATTTAATTTGTATATGTTATTATATTTTATTATAATATGTCATTTCAAATATTTAAAGATCGCATTCCAAATGAAATACTTATTAAGTTATTGAGTGATATTGCTGTTAAATGTGAAAAATATTATATTATTAATAATAATTCTTACAAAAAAGGAATGTTTAACAATATTATAGAACTTTTTATTACTCAGTGTATTCCATATTATCACATATCTAAACGAAAATATTTAGAAAGAAAACTTACATACAATTCATTTATTACTATTATTAGACAAATATGTAATTTCAATAAAATTACATATACATCTCAACTTAAATATGATAAATCTACGTATGATATTACATATTATATTTATTTTTAGGACTTAATTTTAAAACATATTTTTTAACATTTTTAAATATTTTACAAGTTCTAAACGCTTAACTTTAACATTATCATATCCTGCTATTTCATAGTTAATATCTACATTTTCTTCTAAAAATTCATATGTTATATCATTATATTTCATTTCACTTATATTATTAAAATTGTATAAAATAATACTTGAAGTTTTTCTAGAACCAATCACAAATTCAATAAAATTATATGTGTCATAATCATTTTCACATGTAAACGCATATGGAACAAAATTATTATAACAAATATCTTGGCGTTTTCCTCTTATATAATAAACATTATCTATATAATTCCAACCAATAAACATTATTGTATCAATTGAATCCTTATTTTCTTTGCTATCGCGTTCTTTAATACATAAAATTAACTCACTATTCATTTGTAAACTTGAATCGTTATAAGACATTTATATATAATTTAAGTATGTTGGGTTTAAATTGTTTTATAATATTAATATTAATAGATAGGGTTGTTATAAACTTCTAAAGTTCTTGCACTAGGGTCGCTTGCTTTAATATATTTTGGCATCCAAAAATAAGGCAAAATATGAGAGCAATTTGGAAACTCTTTATCAAATATTTCTTTATAGTATTTTTTTTCTAATTCAATAGATGGTTCTCTTTTATTATAATAATTATTTGATATTAATTCTTGTAATATTGTAAATAATGATCTACCTTTAGAACTAACACCATCACTAAATGCTTCTTTTTGTCTCCAAAGAATTTCATTTGGTAAAATTTGGGTTTCATTACAATTCACAAAATATATTTTACTAAAACTTTGACGTAATAAATATTTTTCACATTGATTGAAATTACTATGATTTCGAAAATACGAAGGAATAGATAATATATAATTTACAAACGTAATATCTAAAAATGGGGTACGAGGTTCTAAACCATTAGATGAAATTGATTTATCTGAACGTAACACATCAAATAAATAAATATCCTTTAATAATCTTCTTGTTTCTTTATCAAATTCAATATCATCTGGACATTTATTCATGTATAAATAACCACCAAATAATTCATCAGACCCATCACCATTTAAAATAACTTTTGCATCAGACATTTTTGAAATATATTTACCAATTAAATAATTACCTATGCTTGCTCTAATTGTTGTTGTATCATAACTTTCAATTGCTTTAATTACTTCAGGAATTGAATCAAACATTTCTTTTTCTGTTACTATTATTTCAGTATGTTTAGAACCAATATAATCGGCAACAATTTTAGCATATTTAATATCTTCGGAATCTTTTAAACCAATACTAAATGTTTCTAGTTGCATTTCTTTTTTAAATTTTAACAAATAATTTGACGCTAATGCCGCTATTAAACTACTATCAAGACCACCACTTAATAAACACGCTATTGGTCTTTCAGTTGCATTACATCTTTTTATAACTGCTTCATTTAAATATTTTGATACATTTAAAAATAAATATTGTTCAATATTCAAACTTAACTTTGAATGTGAAAATGCAGGAATAAAATATAATTTATTTTTAATTAATGGATTCCACCTTGAGTTTACTTTATTACCATATTGAAATACAGAATAAGTTCCTGGTTCAAATTGTTTAATTTTATACATATTTGGATTTTGATTATAAAAATATTCTAAACATTTAAGTTCTGATGCAAATCCATATAAATTATATAAATTATTATTTTTATTTATATTATATAATTGATATAATGGTCTAACACCAAATGGATCTCTTGCTATATAAATATTATTTTCAAGTTCATTATTAATTCTATTATCAAATAATACAAAAGCATATTCTCCGTCTAGCATAGTCAAAGTTTGTTCAATGCCATATTTAAGATATAGATGAATAATTACTTCACAATCTGAATCTGTTATTGGACTAATATTCATATTAGCATATATATTTTTATAATTGTAAATTTCTCCATTACAAATTAACACAATATCTTGGTATACAATTGGTTGATTTGATTGTATATTAAGACCATTAATTGCTAATCTATGAAATCCAAGACACATTTGGAAATAATTAAATTCTAATTTTGAATATTCTGGTCCTCTTTGTTTACCTTTATAAAATTGTTCTTCAATAATTGTATTATTTAATAACCCAGTATTAATGCTATTAAGAAGAGCAAATATACCACACATTGTATTGTATATAATTATACACAATCTTTAAACTTATTTTAAATTATTATTTAAATACTGATAGTAAATTATTATTTAAAATAATGTTAGTAAATAATGATTTAAATAATGTTAGTAAATAATATTATGAGTTTAGTAGAGAACGTTTTAATCATTCTTACTTGTACTGTTAATGTTAATCATCATAAATCTTATATTTATCAACAAAATACAAATGATAGATTAGAATGTTATTTAAAATCAATTAAACAATGGTTAGAATTAACTAATTTTAATATTTGTGTTATTGAAAATTCTGGGTATAAATTTTTAGAATTAGATGAATATACTAAGAAATATAACGATAGATTTGAAATATTAACATTTAATGAATTAAATCTTACAAATGGGTTAGAACATTTAATTTATAATTGCTCAAAAGGGGCAAGTGAAATGTATTCTATTATATATGCTTATTCAAATACAAAATTTAAAAATAAAATTAATTTTGTTATTAAAATAACAGGAAGATATTTTATTCCGAATTTTCAAAATGTTTTAATTCGACTTAATGTTATATCTAATACTAAGAACGTTAACATTCATTATAATAATGATATGATTATAGGATTACACCAATCAAATCATATGAGATGTGAAATAATTGGTATACATCGTTTATTTTTTAACATTATGTTCCATTTAAATTTATCAGATGACAATAATATTTTTTATCCACATATAGAATATATTTATCATAATAGATTTAAATTATTAAATAACATAGTAACTTTACCCGTGTTTAAAATTGAACCAACGCAAATGGGAGGAATAGAAACTATAGTCGATGAATTATAAATATTTTTATTTATTAAAGTTATTATTTTCTGGTCTCTCGTACGTTTCAATAACCGAATTTATTTTATCATAATCTAAAGAATTTGTAAAACTATCATAAAAACAACTTCCTAATTGAACATAATTTGCCCCATTATTTAAATAATCTTTTATATCATAAACATTTGATATTCCTCCACAACCTATGATTTCAATATTTTTATCAAGTTTATTTTTAAAATAGTAAACATTACTTAGTGCAATATATTTATTTAATTTTCCGGATAATCCTCCAAAAATATTAGATAAAGCAGGAGTTCCATTATTTAATATTAACCCATTCGGAATTGAGTTTGATAAAACTATATATTTATAAATATTACTAATATTATTACTATTAATAGTATTTATAATTTTATCACATAATTGATGATCTAAAAATGGTGATAATTTAAGTGAAAAAATAAGATTATTTAAATTTAAATTATTTATCAACTTTAATATTTTATCTAATATTATATAATTATATGATGGTATTTCGTGTTCTAAATTTGGACAACTTAGATTTAATTCAACTAACTCTTGTTTAGTAACATGATTATCATAATCTTGTAATAATTCCAATGTATTATTTTCATTTGACTCCCAAGCAACAGATAAAATATATTTTTTATTATTTGAATTGTATTTATTATACAAAGTTTTATAATAATTATAACCTTCATTTGGCAATCCTTTACTATTTATATGTAAATTGCCTAATGAATAAAATGTTGGTTCTGGATTTCCTTTTTTTAAATGTAATGTACAAGTTTTAGTTATTATAGCGTTTAATTTTGTATTAAATAATTCATCTAATTGAGTTTCATTTGATGCCCAACAACCACTCGAATTTAAAATTGTATGATTTTTATTTAACATTTATTGTATATTTTATAAATACATTAATTTTATATTTTAATTATTAAGGTAATTTCATATAATTTTCATTTTCTAAAAACTTATTATATTGCTCTTCTGTAAAAAACTCTAGATTAAGTAAAGTACATATTTTTTTTACTATTTCCATAAATAAAAATGTAGTAGGATGATTAAGGGTTAACATTAATTTTATATTAGTATGTTGAAATTTATATAATATATCTGACACCTTAATATCTACATTATGTATATTTTCTTCGTTTCTTAATTTTTTTATAGAATAATCCGAATGTGCATTGCCAAGCGAAATGTATGGAATGTTAATTAATTTACAACTTATTTTTTTTATTTTTCTAATGTAGTTGTGTTAGAATACTTAGATGTTTCTATACGAAAATTTCGATATATTATAATATCACTATCTTTAATTCGCTGAATTGCTTCACATTCATTTGTTATTTTATTTATACATTTGTCACTCCAATCTCCTAAAACAGGAATAAACTCTTTATTAGATACAATATAACAAATATTATAATCGGATGAATTTAATAATTGTTGAAAATAAAAACACAATGATACTTTTTGGCAATTTCCTATAAATGTAATCTTCATATATTGTATATGTAAAAATAAATATTTAAGGTAAATTTCCAGAATTTGTTGCTCGTGGAACGTTATTACCAATTCCCATAGGCATAGGTCCCCATATATTAAGTGTTCTAGAATTAGAATTTATTGGTACCCTCCAAAAACTTATCCAATCGGGACGATTTTCTAGCGGTTCAATCACCCCCATATGACTATCTGGTGCCAAAGCTAATACAAAATATTTAGCAAGTATAAATTGACTATCAAATATTTGCTCTGGACTCATTCTAGAAAACCATTCGTAATGCCTGCGTTTTAATATCATTTTATCAGGTATCCATATACCATACATTTTTTCATAAAAATGAATATAATTTTCTCCCAATAATGTTTCAATAGTAACAGGTTCATCTTCAATGCTTTTTATTCCAACATCTGTTCCAGGGATTAATCTCATATGTCCTTTTGTTATTTTGTTGTCACACCATTTATCAAATTCTCCTAAAAAGTGTATTTGAGCAGTATAATCATCAGAAATAGTGCGTTCCATAAAATTAATAAATTCTTTAATTGTATGATTTTCTTTTTTAGCTCCCATAAATCCTGTATTAGGATAAAATAATTTGTTAGTTGATGTAATGTTTAAATCATAATTTTCACAAACAAACATTGTATCATCATTCGTTCCTTTATTATATAATCCAATTAAATTTTTAAAACATAAAAATGATATAGGAACATTCATTCCGCCGTATCTATGAATAAGTTTAGCAATGCATAATTGTCTTATATTACATTTCATAGGATCCGCAAGAATATTAATGTTAATATTCCAGTTAGGTATAAGTTTTTTAAATGTATTATCATCAATTAAAATAATATTAAATGATTCATCGCAATTTTTAATTATACTTTTAACAGTTAAATATAAATAAGGTTGATTTAATTCAGTAGAGTTTCTTGACCCAAAACTTAACCAATCGCGTGCGTTTAATTCATAAGGTATATGTATCCATAATAATGGTTTTTTACTCTTATCTAAAGTTTTGTCATTAAGTAAATATTTTTGTATTTCATCATAATCATTAAATGAAGTAGTTTTTGATTGTTTTTCAAGGTATTTTTGATAAAGTATGCCTAATGATATAAGTATAACAAATAATATAATATAATTAAATACTAACATATATTATAAATTTATATTATTTTTTTAATAATATATGTTTCTTACTTTGTATATTATGAAAAAAAGATTATTATATATATAAATTTATATTTACCAACCGCCAAGTTGTTTAATATCTCCCCAAAATGATTGTTGTTTTTGTTTAACTTTTTCTGATTCTTGTGCGTATTTAAATGCTAATGCTGCTGAATGTTTGTCATGTTTATCCTGTTGTTGTAATAATTTACGTTCAGATTCTTCTTTTGTTAAAGGAGTAATATTAACTCTTTCTCTATGTGCTTGATATTCGCTAACATTATTAAATTTTTGAATTTTATTATAATCATCCATAGTTACAGGTATAAGTGTTTGAGTATAAGCTTGTCGTAAATCTGTATATTCATCTGTTGAAAAATCACCTTTGCCATCAAGTAACGACCCCCCAAGCGATGAAGCAAACATATCTGTTACGCCAGTATAAATAGTTACATCTTGAATTTGTTTTTTCTTTTGTTCAAATACTTCATTCATATTTCCTTTTGTTACATTTTCATTGATAGATATAAAATCTTCATCAGATTTAAGCCAATCTCCATAACCTTCTTCATTAGGATTGTCTATTCTATGTTTTTCAAATGCTTGATTAAACCAAGAATTAAAATTTTTAGTATCTTTCAATTCTTTATTTTGTTCAAACATATTATTTAGAACATTTTTGTTACTTTCTTCAAAAAAATCGGCATCTTTGTATTGTTTATTTGTAGATTTATTTTGAAATTCGTAGATGGAAAATAATCGTTTATATGCCTTTGAAAAAAAGAGAAAATATTTAGAATCTAGTTGTGATTTATCTGGGTGCATTTTTAAAACAATTTGTTTGGCGCGTTTTAATGTATCTTCCGTCAATTTGTTATCTGAAATATTAAATAAATGATAAATATCATCTAATGAATAATGGTCTAACTCAAGGTCTAATGAATTAAGTGTGGTATTTTTATAACTAACAGGGTTAGATAATTGAGATTGTTTGTTATAATTTTGTGTATAATTATTATTAGAATTATGAATTTTAATTCCTGCTTTTGGACAAGTTGTTGGGTCTCTAGGATTCATTTATATTATATAAATTTAATGTTTAATTATAAATTTCGCATAAATTTATAATTAAATTTGCGATTAATTATTAAAATGCATTTTCGCCCTTTAAGTTGTTTTTTAAATATATTGTCGATCTTTAAGTTGTTTTTAAATATATATTGTCGCTCTTTAAGTTGTTTTTTAAATATATTGACAACCAAAAAATTGAATAAAATTATTACCAAAAGAAATACAAGATTTAATTTATATGTTTAATGTTGAAATAAAATGAAGAAAGTATTTGATTACATTCATTGTATAATATATAAATGTTGGGGTTGTGATATTTATCTTATTGATATGCTTCATCATGACGTTAAACGTATGAGAAAACACATATTAGTATGTTCAAAAGAATGTGAAATTATAGCAGAAGAAGAGTTATTTGGAGTACCTTAAATTAAAATATCTAATCATTTTTTTGTAACACATGATAATAAATGTAGTCCACATCTTTTAAAAAATAAATCTAGTCCTACTGGATCTGAACCTGTAATTGAATCATCCGGAATATAACTTAGATTTCCTTTTTTATAACACAATATAACAGGAATACCATTTACCATTTTTTTACTTTTAAAATAAGAATATAAATCAAATGATTCATCTACATCTACTTCACAACAAATGACATTTTCTGGAGATGACGCAAAAAAAGCATCTACAACAGGTTTAATTTTTTTACAAGGACCACACCAAGTTGCACCCATCTTAATTATCACTAAACCCGGATTCTTTTCTAACAAACGTATAAAATGTTCTCTGTTTTGAAAATAAGTAATTATTATTTTTTTATTAGACATTATAACATATTTAGAAATTATTTTATAAATATTTACACAAATTTTTATATAAAATATCTATGTATTTTATATAATGAATAATAATACTATGGATATTATAAAAGTCTCAGATTTTTTAACAGAATTAAAAACAAATCCTGAAAATGTAACGAATTTACCAGATCATGGGCAAAATTACTTTAATAATAATATAACAGATACTTTATGTATGATGTTTTTATCATTGACCAAAATATCTTATTTACCTTTTATGAAATCTAATGAACTAGCAAACCAACAATTGAGTAAATTAAATACAGATTTAATTAACATACAAAATATGCTGTTAACATATTGGCAACAAGAATTTGTTATATTACAAATGACTAAAACAATAATAGATGATGAAATTAACAGCGTTATAAAAAATGTTGATTGTGATTTAAATGATCTAAAAAATGTAGATCTAAAAAATATAGAA
>Ga0315291_10001723_pt1 | contig 29022 bp, 22 predicted proteins | sample YL17G12_20_MG_FD_203070 | JGI IMG/M metagenome (GOLD analysis project Ga0315291, IMG submission 203070) | Sediment microbial communities from Yellowstone Lake, YNP, Wyoming, USA - YL17G12_20 | ecosystem: Environmental > Aquatic > Freshwater > Lake > Sediment | place: USA: Wyoming | collected...
CCCACACGACCGCCACGTCGGCCAGCGTGCCGTTCGTGATCCACATCTTCGCCCCGGTGATGAGCCAGTCGCCGCCGGACTGGCGGGCGTGGGTCTTCATCGTGCCGGGATCGGAGCCGCCGTCCGGTTCGGTCAGGCCGAAACACCCGATCGCCGTGCCACGGGCCAGCGCCGGCAGCCAATGCTGCTTCTGCTGGTCGGAGCCGTAGGCGTCAATCGGGTACATCACGAGGCCGCTCTGCACCGAGGCGAAGCTGCGCAGCCCGCTGTCGCCGCGCTCCAGCTCCTGCATAATGAGCCCGTAGGCAACGTTACTCAGTCCCGCGCCGCCGTAATCATGCAGCGTCGGTCCGAAAAGCCCCAGGGCGGCCATCTCGGGCACCAGCTCGCGCGGGAAGCACTCGTGCTCAAAGCACTCGGCGATGATCGTCAGGACGCGCTCATCCACAAACCGCGCCACGGTTTCCTGGACCTGGCGCTCATCTGCGGTCAGCAGGCCAGCCAGCCCCATGAAGTCTGGCGCTGTCGTATCCGGTGTCACTGACTCGGTCTCCCGCTATCAGAACCTCCGCCGTCCGCCGCCGCGGACCGGGGCCCAGCCCCGCACTTGCATGCGGGGCGCCGTTGGCCGCACCCGGCAGCCTATTTGCTCCGCCGGAAGATCGCCACGATGTCCTCAACCGGCACGACGAACAAGCGGTTGTCGCCCTCGAAATCGACCGGGACGGCGTTCTTCGGGTTGAACAGCACCTTGTCGTACTGCTCGATGGGGTAGTCCTCGTCGCGGGCAATCTGGGCCGACACCGCGACGACGCGCCCGGTGATGGTCGGAATCTCGATGTTGCCCGGCAACTGGATCCCGCCCTTGGTCGTCTTCTTGTCCTCGTCCTTGCGGATCAAGACCCGCTTGCCGAGCGGCTCGACGGTCTCAAGCTGCTGCTTGCTGCTGCCGACGGTGCCCATAACCACCTCTCGTCGCCATTCTTCGGCCTCCATATACTATACGAGCATAGGCGCGGCTGCGACCGCAAGCCGCTCCCGGCACACAATCAGACGCTCCGCTCCACGAGTTGACCCAACGCCGCGCCAGGTTGAACGAACCGCGAGACCGTGGTACAAGAACCGCCCGGAACGTGCGCGGAGTCTCGCATTGAAAGCCGAGCTGACTCGCGGGCAGGATGCAGCGGTGTGCGCCGGGATCGGCGTTGGCGGCGCGCTGGTCTTCCTGTTTGCCTTTCCCAAGGGTTCGATCACCACGTTCATGCACGAAGTTCTCAAGCTTCCCGGGCCCGGAGCCGGCATAGCGCTGGTCCTCGGTCCCTTCCTGGTCGTTGTGGCGCTCGTCTCAGCCTTGTTGCACCGCGGCGTCGGCGCCTCGCTCGTGGCCTCGTTGGCGTTCGCCGCAAGTCACACGGTTGCCGTGAAACTCCTGGGGATATCCGCTGATTCCAAGGGCGCGTTTGGCAGCGCGCTGTTCGTCGCTGCGATCGCGGTGTTCGGCGTTGCGGCTGAGGCCGTCATGGTCCTCAGCAGGCGCGCCAGGACCCTGTGGCGGTGCCTGCTAGCCGGGGCCCTGGCGAACGCATCCTTGCTGCTCTTTTACTGGGTCTTGATATTCCCGCGCACGGCGAGGTGGGTTTGGTGGGGCGATGTGCCGCTTCTCATGGGGCTCTGCCTGGCCGCCGGCCTTGTCTCAGGCGGTTTCGCGTGCGTATTATTCAAGTCTCTTTCGAGGACCGTCGCCCTCAGCCAGCAAGGAGCAGACCATGTGCGGTCCCCCCGACTTTGACGCCCTTCACACTGCCATCCTCCGCCTGGGCGAACTCTCGGCCGCCGGCCTGACCGGCTACTCGGTCTACAAGGTCGTCTCTTTCTGCCGCACGCTGGCGCCAAAGCGAGGCGCGCCGGAGGAAAAACCTCCACGCCGCGTCCCTGGCCAGTTCGCGGTGCAGGGTTCGAGCGGGCGATCAGTGACGAGGTTGTCGAAGCCGGTGAATGAAGCTCATTGACGACTTGCTGGAGAGCGTTGCCGGTCTCGACTACCCGGTGAAGCGGGTCTGTGTCGGCCTACACTGGACCGTGGTGGTGAGCCGTTACGCCGGCATGGCCCACACGTACAAGACCCAGAACAAGGTGGAGCTCGCATCGTCAGGCGAGCTGGTGGGCGACAGCGCGGTGGCGTTGGCTCAGCGGTTGCGGAGTTGGGAGCCTCTGGAGGCCAGCCTGGGCCTGGCGGCGCTGAACTCGCTGATCGAGCCCGTGGGCAAGCCGGGAAACGTGCTTGACCACATTCTTCGTCTGGCGGCCGGCAGGACCGTCACGGTGATTGGGCGGTTCCCCTCGAACGACCAGGTGGCCCAGGTTGCCCGGCGGGTGCATTTCCTTGAGATGGAACCCCGCGGTGGAGAGCTTCCCCCCTGGGCATGTGAGGAAGTGCTCCCCGAGTCCGACCTCGTGGTCATCACGGCGACCACCCTCATTAACAAGACGCTGCCGCGTCTCCTGGAACTCAGCCGGGAAGCGACCACCATCGTTCTCGGTCCAAGTACGCCGCTGAATGAGGTTCTTTTCCGTCATGGAGCGGATATTCTGGCCGGGGTCCGCGTGACAGACGTGGACGCGCTCATCCGCAGCGTCATGCAGGGAGTCAAGGCGTTCAACAAGCTCGCCGGGACCGAACCTTTGACCCGGGGGCTGTCCGAGCTGTAAGAAAACTGGCCTTGCTTCACAGGGAGGGCGAGGCTCCCGCCGAGCCGCCCGCCTCAGCTTTGCAGAGCGACTAACGTCAGACTACACTGGAGGTGCGTTGCCGGAATCGCAGCGCCGCGCGCCGGCCCGCGGGGCGATGTTCAGGCCGTGGCGGAGGCCACATTTGAACCCGGAAGCTCTGCGTCATTTGCTCGAAGAACTCGCCGCCGGACAAACCACCGTCCCGGCGGCTTTGCAGCGCCTGGAGCGCTGGCCGTTCGAGACGCTCGACTTTGCCTGCCTGGACCACCATCGGGCCTTGCGCTGCGGCTTCCCCGAGGTCATCTTTGGCGCAGGCAAGACGCCGGAGCAGATTGAGACGCTCTTCGCCAAGCTGGCCGCGACGCGGAGCAACGTGCTGGCGACGCGCGTGAGTCCGGAGGTGGCCGCGCGCGTGCTGCAGCGGTTCCCGCAGGCCAGCTTTCATGAGCTGGCCCACGCCGTGACGCTGCGCCAAAGCCCCGCCCCGGCGGGCACCGGGTTCGTGGCCATCGTCTGTGCCGGCAGCAGCGACCTGCCCGTCGCCGAGGAAGCCCGCGTCACCGTGGAGATCATGGACCAGCCCACGCGGACGCTGTACGACGTGGGCGTCGCCGGCCTGCACCGCCTGCTGGCCCGCTCGGACGACCTGCGGCAGGCCAACGTGCTGGTCGTCGTCGCCGGCATGGAGGGTGCCTTGCCGAGCGTGGTTGGCGGCCTGGTCAAGGCCCCCGTGATCGCGGTGCCCACCAGCATCGGCTACGGAGCCAGCTTTCACGGGCTGGCCGCGTTGCTGGCGATGCTGAACAGTTGCGCCGCCGGCGTTTCGGTGGTCAACATCGACAACGGGTTCGGCGCCGGCTATCAGGCCGCGTTGATCAACCGCCTCTGTGCCACGGCCGTGCCGGCCGTGTCTCAACCCAAGGCCGAGCACGATGACGCCCAACACTAGTCTTCAGAAACCGACCACCGATGTCCCGGCGCTTCCGCCGCGGCCGCCAACCATGCACAAGGGCCAGGCCGGGCACGTCGCGATCATCGCCGGCAGCCGGGGCATGAGCGGCGCCGCCGTGCTTAGCGCCCTGGGCGCCCTCCGCGGCGGCGCCGGGCTGGTGCGTGTCTACTGTGCGCGTTCGATCCAGCCGATCGTGGCGGCCAGCGAGCCCTGCCTGATGAGCGTCCCGCTGGACGAGGATGACGAAGGCAGACTGGCTGTGCGTCCGGGGGACGCGCACCTCAGCCTCGACTGGCCCCACGCGCTGGCGCTTGGCCCTGGATTGGGTCAAAGCCCGCACCTCGTCCACTTAATCACGTCGGTCATAGCCGAATTCGCCGGTCCCCTCCTCGTTGACGCCGACGGCCTCAACAACATCGCGCCCCTGGGCGAGAAGGTCTGGGCTGCCCGTACCGGCCGCCCCACGGTCATCACGCCGCACCCGGGCGAAATGGCCCGTCTCCGCAAAGGCGCCGGTCTGTCCGAACTGCACGGCGAAGACGACGACACGCGGCTGCACATTGCTCATGAGTATGCCTGCCGGGCCGGCGTCACCGTCGTCTTGAAGGGCCACCGCACCGTCGTCTGTACGCCTACCGAGGCCTATGTCAACACGACCGGCAACCCCGGCATGGCCACAGGCGGCATGGGCGACATTCTCACCGGATTCATCGCCACCCTCCTGGCACAAGGGCTCAGCGCCTACGATGCGGCGCGCCTGGGCGTGTACGCCCACGGTTGGGCGGCGGACCGCTGTCAACAGGACATCGCCCCCATCGGCTATCTGGCCCGCGACGTGGCCGACGCCCTACCCGCCGCCTTGGCCGAGGCTAGCCGGCCACGGATCGGCTTCAGATGACCCCGGTCGGGCAGATCGGGCCCAGCCCGGCCTGCTATCACCCGACGGGCTCAGGTAACGATGAAGCCGCCGAAGATCGCCGAGAACAGCGCGGCGATCGCGGTTAGCAATCCGCCGAAGAGTCCGAACACGGACGTGAGGAGCTCGCTGATTAGGCTGCCGAGACTTGCCATAACCTGACACCTCGCCTTTACGTGATGCTGACGTTAAGTCCGCTCAAGAAGTTCGTGAGAAAGCCGAAGATGCCGCTCAGCAGTTGGCTGAGGAAGTCAAAGAGCGTCGTCCAGAACTCCTGAAAGGTCCCACCAAGATCGAGCATGTTGCGCCTCCTTGCTCTGATTTCATCGGCCGACCCATTCACCGGCCAAGCCACATCCTACCGCAAATGCGGTCGCTGAACAGTGCCCATATTCCGGAAAGCCCGCCCCCAGGGTACGTTAAGCAGGTATGATCGACCGCGGACACTTGCTGACCGAACAACGTAACCCCGATTCCGCCGAGCTCGACGCACTCCCGCTGGAGCAGGCGTTCGACGTGATGAACGCCGCGGACCGCTGCATCGCGCCCGCGGTGGCGGTGGCCAAAGAACCGGTCCTGGCCGCGATCCGGCTTATTGTCGGCGGGTTCAAGCAGGGTGGCCGGCTGATCTACGTCGGAGCCGGAACCAGCGGCCGGCTGGGGGTGCTGGACGCCGCCGAATGCCCCCCTACTTTCCTCGTCGAGGCCGACCGGGTGCAAGGCATCATCGCCGGCGGTGACGCGGCCTTGAAGCGCAGCGCCGAGCATTGCGAGGATGACCCCGCCGCGGGTGCCGCCGAGATCGACCGGGTGACCGCCGGCCCGCACGACACCGTCTTTGGCATCGCGACCGGCGGGACGACGCCCTTCGTACACGGGGCGTTGCGGCGGGCGCGTGAGCGCGGGGCCGCGACGGTCTTTCTCGCTTGCGTGCCCCAGGAAGACGTGCGCGACGACGCCGACGTGTCGATCCGCGTCCTGACCGGTCCCGAGGTCATCAGCGGGTCAACCCGCCTCAAGGCCGGCCTGGCGACCAAGATGGTGCTGAACCTGGTTAGCACCCTCAGCATGGTGCAGCTCGGCAAGGTGTATGGCAATCTCATGGTGGACGTGAATGCCCGCGGTTGCGCCAAGCTGACCGACCGGGCAATCCGCACCACAATGGCTGCCGCGCAGCTCACCCGCGACGACGCCCGCGCCCTCCTCGAACGGGCCGACTGGCACGTGAAGACCGCCATCGTCATGCACCGGCTCGGTGTTTCCGCCGACGAGGCCCGCCAGCGGCTTGCGGCGTCAGACGGCCACCTGCGCCGCGTACTTGCAGGCAAGGAAGCGCCACCGTGCGCGTGATGTTGCTGGTGACGGATTTCGAGCGTGGCGGCACGCCGCTGCGGATCGCGCGTCTGGCCCGCGCCTTGCACAGTGCGGGAGTGGAGGTTCACGCGGGCTGTCTTGCCCCGCGCGGCCCGGTCAGTGCTGATCTAGAGGCGGCCGGCATCGCCACCTTCGCCTGCGACGCCGAGGACGCGCGCGACTTCCTCGCGCTCAAGCGTCTCTCGCAGCACACTCGCCGGCTCCACCCCAACCTGATCCACGCCACATTGCTGCACGCCAACGTAGCCGCCCGGCTGGTCGGCGTCGTGCAGCGCATCCCCGTCATCGCCGCGACGGCGACAATCGAGGTCGAGCGCCCCTGGCACCGGGTGCTCGAGCGTGCTACGGCCGGCATCGAACGGGCGCACATTGTGAACAGCCGAGCCGTCGCGGAACACGTCGTCCGCGTGTTTGGCCTGCCGCGGCGGCGCGTGTTCCTCGTGCCGCCATCGCTGGATCCGTGGCCCCAGCGCGTCGAACGCTCAGTCGCCCGTGCCGCCCTGCAAATCCCCGACCACGAGTTCGTCGTCGCCTGGGTCGGCCGCTTCGACCCGGTCAAACGCCTCGACCTGCTCATCCGTTCCGCCGAGATCATGACCGCGATTCCCGCCCGGTTTCTGATCGTCGGCGACGGCCCGGACCGCGGCCGGCTCGAGCAGATGCTCCGCCTCAGCAACGCCGCACGTATCGTTCACCTGCTTGGCTGGCAGACCGCGATCGGCCCCATCCTGTCGGCGGCCGATGCGTTCCTGTTTCCCTCACTGACGGAGGGCATGCCGAACGCCGTGCTGGAGGCCATGGCCTGCGGGCTGCCGGTCGTGGCGAGCGACATTCCGGTGCTGCGGGAGCTCGCCGGCGACGACGAGCGTTGCCTGCTGGTGGGCGGCGACGAGCCCAAGGATTACGCCGACTTGCTGCTGAAGCTGCGGGACGATCCGGCCTTGCGGGCGAAGCTGGGTCAGCGCGCCGCGACGTGGGCGCAGACGCACCTCGATCCGCAAAGGACGGTGGAGGCCGTTCTGCGGATTTACAACCGAGTTCTCGCGGCCCAGAAAAGGGGATGATCGCTGTAGGGCAGGTCAAGTCCGCCGTGTGCCACTGCTCTTGAGCAGTGTCGTGCTGTAGGGCAGGTCAAGTCCGTCAGCAGCGGACGCGACCTGCCTCTCGTCCGCACCGGGGAGTGTTCACCACGAAGGGCCGAAGGACTGGAAGGCTGAGGGGATTGGCCGAACGGGGGGCCACAGATTTGCACGGATGAACACGGATCAGCAGGCAGCCTTGAGTTTGAATCTGTGTTGATCGGTGTTGATCTCTGGCCCGTTCTCGTGATTCGTGTCCGCCGCCGGCGGACGCGACCTGCCATGTCCTCTGGCACACCAGCCCGGCAGGTGTCGTCCGCCGGCGGCGGACTCCACCTGCCCTACCGGATTTCCGTGTGCCACTGCTCTTGAGCAGTGTTACGTGTTACTCTCCCGCCCCCGCCGCGCGCTGCCGCTTCGTTTCGCCGTGCTGGCGTTTCGTCTCCAGACGCCGCCGTTGCGACCCGCCGGTCGGGCGTGTCGGGCGGCGTCGTTTGGGAACGTGCAGCGCTTCCGCAAGCAGTTCCACCAGGCGCGCCTCGACCAATGTGCGATTGGCGGCTTGCGAGCGCTCGCGCTGCGACACCGCGCGCAGCCGCCCATCGTGCGTCAGCCGTTTCGCGCAGCGCCCGGCGATGCGCTGCCGCTGCACTTCCGAAAGCAGCACGCAAGCCCGGAAGTCAAACAGAATCGTCGCCCGCGTGCTGACTTTGTTAACGTTCTGTCCCCCCGGCCCGCGCGCCGGATCAAACCGCACCTCGCACCACGGGGCCAGCTCGGCGAACTCGAAGCTCCAGCCTGCACCGCTCACGCCGCTCTCCGGTACACCGCCGTATCGTAGCCGGAAGCGCCAGCCCGCCCCAATCCGAACCGCCCCAGCGCGCCGGGGCGGTTCGGATTCCGTGCGCCCTGCATGCGAGATCGGGTTCACACACCAGCGCCGCAACCTACGGAAAGAGCCTGCGGCCATCGGCATGGATTGGCACGGCAGGTCGCGGACCTGCCCTACCCACTTCGTGCTCAGTGTTGCGACCATGCTCCATGTACATGCCTATGCGGGCCCGAGGCGCAGCGTGATCCGTGTCGGCACAGGCGGCGCAGCGGACTACGGGGATCCGTGCACGAAGCCCGCCATTGGCTGCGTCAAGTGACACACTGTGCAGTCGCGCAGGGTTCCGGTACGCCCCTGCAGGTTGATGAACTTGATCCCGTCGTTACCTTCGCGGCTGGGCGTGATCGCGTACGGGCTATCGTGACACCCGGCGCAGTAGATGCCTCCGTGCCCGGTCGAATTCCGGTACAGTGCCTGGTTGAGCGCATAGCCTGGCCCATGGCAGGTGAAGTTGTCGCAGCGCGGCTCGTTGAGCCACGGGTCGGGATTCACCGCGACGTCGGCCATCGTCCCATGGCAGGTGATGCAGTCCAGCGCGAAGCTCTCGGACATCGTGCAGCGCAGACACTGCGTCTGGGGGCCCGGATGGCACGTATAGCAGCCGTCCGTATCCGGCGTGATGTCCGCCAGATCCTTGTGACGGTTGTGCATCGCGTTGGACAGGCTCGTGACGCCGGGCACGCCCGCGACGCCGAGCGCGTTCGATGCGTGGCACTTGGCGCACAGGACAGGCCGGCTGTCCATCAGCAGCGCCGGGAACGCTGGCGGGTACTGCGCAGCGCTCAGATAGTCGTGCAAGGCCAGGATGTTCTGCGCGATGCTGCCCGTCGGCGTGATCGGGTACGTCGTGGTCGCGTCGCCGTCGTCCGCGTGGCACAGGTCGCAGCTCAGCTCGCTCGAGACCGGCGCCACAATCGTGTTCTCCGCCAGCTTCGCGCCCGTGGCGGCGTCGCGTGCGACCAGCAGGGCGAGCTGGTACGGATGCCGCTGCCAGTGGGACGAGTCTACGCCCAGCCGGGCGTCTTCGTCGCGGTACTCGGTCAGGGGAATGCCGTCCGCGAGAAAGGTGCGGTCCGCCACGTCCATGTAGTCCACGAGGCCTTTGCCGGTCAACCCGATGTTGGGCGCCAGGTTGACGCCGAACAGGGCGTTGACGTTCTGCCAGAAGTTCGTCTTGTCCGGATGTCCCGCGTTGCCCGCCGAGTACGTGTTCGCTGGGAAGCTATACTCGACGCTCACGCCGGTGGTGAGAATCTGCGGCGGATCGCCGGCCTGGATGACCTGCGCCTGGAGCGTGTTGTACGGCGGGAGCACCAGGAAGTCGCTGGAGTCCTGGTTGTAGCAGTGCATCCCGAGGTTGTTCCAACCCAGGAGCACGTACGGCTGGGCCGCCGGCGGGTCCGGGGCTGGCTGGCACGACGTGGCGAGCAGCACGACCGCCGCGCAAGCGCCGCCGAGCGCCGCCGCCACGACCTTCAGGCGCGTTCGGCCCGACCAACCGCCGCAAACCGAATGGACCACGAGTCTAGGGTTCATCAGTGGACCTCCCGTGGGCAACATGTGGTTACACCAATGCCCCTGCAAAACGGTTGGAGCGCGTTCTTCGTTTGCGCCTCGGCAGGCCGTACGGGCAGTTGGAGCGGCGCGCCCGCCGCCAGCGGCATTCGCTCGACCACGTCACTTACGGTTTTTCCTTGCCATCGGCCGATGCGGCCTCCGTCCACTCATCGCCCGGCCGCGCAAACATCACGTCAATGCGAAGTCGGGGGGTATATGCGATGACCTTATCGGCCGGGCGGAGAATTCGTGTCATGGGCAGAAATGCCCAATTGGGCGGGTTCAATGGACCGGCCGGTTGCCTGTCGCGGGCGGTGTCGCCCGGCCGAGGGACCGGCACAACGGGAACGTGTGCAGACGGAGATGGGTGACTCGGAAAGAGACTCCCGAGCCCTTTTATCGACCTGGGATAATAAATCAGGTCGGCGGCGGCAGGTCTTTCAACGTAAGGCGGTGCTTGGCGACGGCGGGGTCCGCCGCGTACTGACCTGCACGACGGATGAGGAGCTTGACGGCATTGTCAACCCAAGTCCTCAGTTGGGGTGTAAGGGGCGAGTTTGCGAACTTGGAATCTTTGACCTTCTTGGGGTCATTGACCTTGCGCGCAGTCATCGGATCCCCGGCAGTCGATGTGATCTGGCCGAGTGTTCTTAGAATAGCAAGGTCGATACCGTACTTGTCTGAAGCACGCTCGCGTCCGCCGCCGGCTCTCTCAAGACATGTCAGACACCAGTAAGCCATTGCGAATAGTGGTTCACGACCAGCGCGGTAGCCGCGGTAACGATCAAACATGGACGCGACGGTGGGGTCTAGTGCGAAGCTCTCAGGCGGCTTCGGGTACTCTCGTGCCACCGGTTGACTCACCGTAAACGTACCGGCCTCCGAACCGGGTTGTCCAACCTCGGCTCCTTCAGCATGGATTACGCCCGGTACGACTGGCTCCGGTGGAGCGTGATCCACGATCTTGGCGGTCTGGTAGTTGAAGGTCGTCGGAGTCCATCCCGTGTTGAGCGAGGTGTCAATCCCCCACGCTTCGAGGAATGGCTCGACCAGCGCCCGAGCGCTGTCGGGCGCTGCGTGGTGATCTTTCATCTCCACCATCAAGGTCTCGCCAGCTAATCGAAGCGTGAATGATTCCGTCTCATGTTCGAGCGGTGGCGGATTCTCGAACTTAACACGCGGGTCGTACTTGACAGTGTACCGAAGGGAGACGACGTGCGGGTCTTTCATGGCCATTGGCCGTCCTCGATCTCGTCGGCGACTTCGCATTGCATTCTCGCCCGCTCCGTCTCCTCCGTCAAGGGGGAATGAGGGACAGCCACCTATTATAGAGTCTCTAGGCGCTGCGGGATGTCACGCGGTTCGCGGGGAACTGATCGGCGGGCAGAACGACCCTGCGAAGCGGGCACGCTGGCGGGCAACGCGGGGCGTTCCTTTCGCCCCGCTGGGGCTCAGGGTCGTTTCTGGGCCGTTTACCGGGGGCTTACGCCGCCCGGCTAACCTCTGCCGCCCCGTCGGGGCTGCTCGCCATCGCTCCCTCCCGGTCGGCCAAGGCCGCCCTGGCGGGCCGGTCGCGGTTCGGATTGGGCCCGCTCCCTTGCGGTCGGGGTTCGGATTCCGACGGGCGTGGGTGCGAGAAGGGATTCACGCACCAGCGGAATCGGAACGGATTCCCGCGGCGGCGGGTGCGAGAAGGGATTCTCGCACCAGCGGATTCCCGCGCCGGTGGGCGCGAGAAGGGATTCTCGCGCCAGCACGCTCGGCCGGCCGAGCGGGAGCTCGGCCTCCGCGCCTGCGCGCAAAGCTTGAGCTCTGCACTACTACTCTTCCGCGGTGGTAACGTGGGCTGTTCTCGGCCTGGCGTGCAAAGCTGGAGCTTTGCACTACTGCCCTACTGGAGCTTTGCACTACTAGCCTACTGCTCGGTCTTCTCCTCGCAGCGGATGCCCATCGTCGCCAGCTCGTCGAGGACCGGGGCGTAGATCGCCGGCGTCACCGGGATCTGGACGCCGGTTTCGCGGATTTGGCCGGTCAGGATGAGCCTGGTGGCCACCGCCGCGGGCAGACTGACCGTGCGGGCCATGGAGCTGTCGCCGGCGGGCTGGCCGAAGTCGATGAGCGTGGACGAAATCCGCTCGTCGGGCTGGCCCGGGAAGCGCGCCACGAAGCGGTGCAGCAGGATGAGCATGTCGCGTTCGCCCTTCTTGTAGGGCATCTTCGCGTCCATGCGCGCTGCGAGCACGTCGAGCGCGGTGGTCTGCTGCCCGGTGATCGGCAGCGGCTCGTCGGAGAACAGGCCGAGCCACTCCCAGCGGTCGAGGACATTCGAGGCCCGTTCGAGGCCCAGGTGCTTGGCCACTTGCTCGCGCAGGCTCGCCGCGGACTTGGCCTTGATGAAGCCGGCGGTCCACTTCGCGAAGGTCATGCCCGGCGGGTACGTGACCGGCGTCTCGTCGAGCAAGCCGAGATCGACGACCTTCTTCAGACACGCGCACCAGCCGGGATAGCGCAGCGTCCCGCGAAACATCGTCTCGATGCCCTCGAGCCCGTACAGCTCCACGTAAATGAGCGAATCGCGGTTCGGGTAGCCTTCGAGCTCGCCGATGCCGGCGACGGACACCGGATGCTGGCAGGTGAACAGCTCGGGGCCGGGGACCTCGACGAGCTTCCCGTTCTCGCGGTAGCGCGCCGCATTCTTGCCCGCCGTACAGACGCCGCGCGGACTCCACGAAAACTTGTAGCCCCACGGGTTGTCGTTGGCCTCGGGGGCCGGCAAGCCGCCGCAATAGGACTTGAAGCTCACCACCTGCCCGCCGCGTTTCTTCACGTCATGGATGACCCGCATCGCGGACATGTGGTCGATGCCGGGATCGACGCCGATCTCGTTGAGCAGGATGACGCCGGCGCTCTTGGCCGCGTCGTCGAGGGAGCGCATCTTGGGGCTGACGTAGGAGGTGGTCACCATGTGCTTGCGATGCGAGGCGCACATCTCGGCGACGACCGGGTGCAGCGGTGCGGGCAACAGGCTGATCGCCAGGTCGTGCTCGCTGACGAGCTTCTCGAGCTTGGCGGTTTCGTTCGCCAGCAGTTGGACAGCGTTTCCGTTCTTGTGGCCGGCGACCAGGGCCTCGGCCTTGCTGACCGTCCGCGAGGCGACGGTGACGCCGAAGTCCGGATGATCGAGCAGATAGCGGACCAGGGGACGAGACACGAGGCCGGCCCCGAGAACGAGCACCTTCTTCATGGAACACACTCCTGCAAAAAGCTGTCAGCTTTCAGCTATCAGCTCTCAGCCGCACCTCCGTGAACGTTGGACTCCAGGTAGCGATACGGGTCTGTGAGCTTTCCTTTGTACACGATGGTCGCCCGTTGCAGTTCCGGCGGCAGGCCGCTCTCGGCCAGCGGACGGCTGAAATCCGCCCGGGCCAGGGCGGGAAGCAGCGGGCGCAGCGACTGCCCAATGTACGTGGACGCATCCACCGGCAGCTCGCAGGGCAGGAAATCCACGGCCAGGATGACCGGGCCATTCCCCGTCACGCCGCTGTGGATCTGGCCGGTGCGCGGGTCGTAGACGTAGACCGGATCGCCGGGCTCGGTCGTGCTGAGCGTGCACTCGATCGCGCCCTCGATGTCGCACGAAATATCGCCGATGACGCGCAACCGCGGGCGCTGCGGGCCGCCGAACAGCTCTCGAAGCTGCGTGCGGGTGACCAGCCGCGGGTACCTGGCTTCCCAGTAAATGCCGTTCACGAGGACCGTCAGGTGCTGCACGTAGGGGAAGAACTGCGAGCGGTACTTCGCGGGGTGATCGTAGTAGTCCTGCAACTGGAACTGGCGGGTGGCACCGGCATCCTGCCGGTGGGCGGGTGCCGGCTGACCCGGCAACAGCTCCACCATGTGCTCCTCGCGGAACACGACCTTGTAGCAGTCGCGCGGCGTGGCGGCGACCGCGGGCAACTGCTCCGGCGTGATCGCGCGCACGGGCAGCAAGTCGTAGATTTCCTGGGCCCCCTGCGCCACGTTGCCGTAGCCCGCGAAGCCGCAGACGAAGGGCTGAATCGCCGCCGGCAAACCGTCGCGGCGGATTTCCTCGCCGAGCCGCGCGATCTCCTGCTTGGCATGCGCGACGTCCTTGTACTCGTACGCCCGCCGGACCTGCGTGAAGGGGTTCACAATCCCTTCGTGTTGCAGGCGCTGCCCGAGGGCCCGCAGCGTATCGATCATGCCGGCCAGGCCGGCGAAGCGGCCGAAGAATACCAGGCGCCGGCCGCACTCGTCGACAATCCGCTCATAATCGATCAGGGTGCAACCCAGCTCCAGCACGCGGCGTAACATAGGCATGTTGGCCGGTTGGCCCTTGATGGTGTGCGAGAAGAAGACGTAGGTCTTGTCCGGCTCAAGACACGCCGGCGGAATCTCCTTGACGCCCATGATGATGGAGCAGGCCTTCAGATCGTCCACCACCGGCGCGCCGACCGCGCGGTACTCGTCATCGCGAAACACGCGGATCGGTGAGCTTTGCACCTGGAAACGGAGGCCGTCCTCGCTCACGAGCCGCCGGATGTCGTCCGGCACCAGCGGAACCCGGGCCTCCCACTTGCTCTTGTCTTCGCGTCGAATCCCGATCATGCGTCACGCTTCCGTTGGTACCAGTAGCACGCAGCCCCAGCGTCGAAACCGTCTTTTCTACCAAACGTGGCCGCGCGGGTCAAGGATGCGCCGCGCCCCGGCAATGGAGAACCCGGCCAGCGCGCGGATAGAATGGGATGGACGGGCCGGCCGGGCTGCGCTGGTTGCCCCGCCGGTCGTCGCGGAGCGTTGCGAGGAGCGATCATCGTTATGCCTAAGTCGAGACTTCGCCTGAACGTCATGCTGTGCGCGGTCGTGGTGTGCGGCGTACTGTGGCTGGGGGACCGCGTGGCGGCGCGGCGGGCGTACGCAGTCGAGTACGGGCACACGCAGGCCAGCAGCGCCGAGCTGGCTGAGCTGCAAGCCCAATTGCCCGAGGTGCAAACCGTCTCCCGCGCCTTCCGGCTCGTCGCGAAGATCGCGCGGCCGGCTGTCGTGCACATCCATGTCAGCGGCGGGGAGCGCGCGGAGTCTGACCGCAAGGAAGAGGACCAGATTCGCGAGCACCTGAAGGACATGATACCGCCCGAGCAACTCGACCGTTGGCTCCGGCGTGTGCCGCCCGGCTCGGCGAGCGGATTCATTATCGACCGGGAAGGGCACATCCTGACCAACAACCACGTGGTGGAGGGGCGCGACGAGATCAGCGTCGTGCTGTGGGACGACCGGGAGTACCCGGCCACCGTCGTGGGGCGCGACCCCAAGACCGATCTGGCCGTCATCAAGATCGATCCCGGCGCGCCGGGAGACCTGCAGCCCCTCACGTTCGGCGACTCGGACGCGCTCGACGTCGGCGACTGGGTGATCGCGGTCGGGGCCCCGTTCGGCCTGGCCCAGACCGTGACGCACGGCATCGTGAGCGCGAAGGGGCGCAGCCGCGTCGCGGGCGTGGGCATCACCTACCAGGACTTCATCCAGACGGATGCTGCGATCAATCCCGGGAATTCCGGCGGCCCCCTGCTCAACCTGCGGGGCGAGGTCATCGGCGTGAATACGGCGATCGCGACGCACGGCGACGGGGTCAACGCGGGAATCGCCTTCACGATCCCGGCCAACATGGTGGTGAAGGTCGCCGAGCAGCTCAAGGCCAACGGCACAGTGACGCGCGGCTACCTGGGCATTAAGCCGATGCCCCTGACCGAGGCCGACGTGGAAATCTTCGGCTTGCGCGACACACGCGGCGTGCTCGTGGACCAAGTGGTCAGCGGCTCGCCGGCGGACGACGGCGGCCTCAAGGTCGAGGACGTGATCGTCGCGATTAACGATGCGCCCGTCGCAGGCTATGAGCCGTTTCGCGCGTCGGTGGCGGATCTGCGGCCGCACGAGCTGGCCCGCCTGCGCGTGGTGCGCGATCGCGAGCCCCGGCAGTTAACGATCCGGATTGGAGTGCAGCCGGAGAGTCTTCTCGCCTCGCCGGGCGACTCCCCGGAGGACTATCGCGAAGTCGGGCGCCTCGGCTTGCGAGTGCGGACCTGGCGGCCCGGCGACCCGCGGATGAACCGCTTCGCGGTCTACGACGCGGCGACCCGCGGGGTGGTCATACGCGACACGCCGGCGCCGAGCGAAGACGGTCCCGACATCCGGACTGGGGACGTCGTAGTATCATGTAACGGCGAGCCGATTCGCTGCGTGCGTGACTTGAACGAGATTATCGAGCGCGTGCCGAAGGACGCGAAGGTGCGGCTCGAGATTCTGGAGCCCAGCGGCGACCGGCGGATCGTGACCGTCCCGGCACGAACGCAGCGGTAGCGGCTGGTCCCGGCGCGCCGGGACTGTCCCGGCCGGCGACTGCCGGAATGGATTCCGGCTCAGATTAGGTGCGAGAAGGGGTTCTCGCACCAGCACCCGGTCCGCCGCGGCGGACTGTCCCGGCCGGCGACCGGTTGGAAACCGGGTTTCCTCAATGGTGTTTCTTCCGGGGTGACGCGGCGTTCCTGGAGCAGTCGGGAGCCTCTTCCCCCGGCAGCAAGGGCCTCGGCGAGCTCGTTCCGCCCCCGACGCCCGGGAAAAGCGTGAAAGCGCCGGGTGCGAAAAGGGCTTGGCGCTGTACAATCGCCCCGCACCACCCGGCAGCGGAGTCGGGGAAGGTCATCTGGGAAATGTCAGAAGAGAGGTGTTGCCGATGAGAGACTGGATTGTAGTCGTGTTGCTGATTGTCGCGGTCCCCGCGTTTCTGGCTCCCACCACGGGCTGTCAGAGCTTGCTCGACGCACTCTTCCCCCCTACGGACAACGGGGACCCCAACAACCCGGGGCAAGTCGGTGACGGCAATGACGCCACCGACGGCGACATCGACGGCGACGGCACCGACGGCGACACCACCGACCTGGTCATCGTCAAGACCGACATCGCTGTCCGCCACGACGCCGGTCTGCGTGTCGGCGACGACCTGATCGCCTTCGGCACCGGCGCGCTGGACGGCGTCTCGTACATCATTCCGTCCGAGGCCCCGACCGCCGGCACGCCCGTCCCCGGCGGCACGTATCGTGCCACGGGCTTCGCCGTTGGCGGCCGAACGATCTTCCTCGTGGACGGCAATTTCCACGTCAGCATCTATGACGTGGACGCCGGCGGAACGCCGCCGATGATCGCCGAGGAGACGATCCGTCTCGTCAACATTCCCGTGGGCGCCAACGACATCGGGCACATTCAAGCCGACGGCGACTACTGCGTCGTTCGCTGCGACGCCGGGACCGTCACCGACGGCAAGATCATCAAGGTGATCGACGTCAGCGGCGCCACACCCACCGTCATTGCCCTGAACAACCCGCCGGACGTCTCCAGCGGCTTCAATGTCCAACAGGTCGCCGTGGACGCCGCGACCCTCCGCGTCGTGGCCGCTGCGGGCTCGCCGGCAGCGCTCTACGTATATGACCTCACGACGCCGGCCGCGGATCCCGTCGAGATCGCGCTGCCGAACGAGATCGGCGACGTGCAGATGCAGATTTCCGGCGACTACCTGATCGCGCTCGACGACCAGGGCTACCCCCAGGCGTTTCTCGCGAACCTCGCCACGCCGACCGTCGTCGCGCTGACGGACGCCAACGGCATCGCGGACGCGGACATCGGCGCTGACGTCTTCGCGTTCTTCGCCGATCTGGACGCGGCCGACAGCGTCGGTGGCTGGCACCGGACCGCCGCCGGCGAGGTTCCGGGCCCAGGCTTCACGAAGGCCGCCCTCGACCAGTACATCGACGGCTCGACCACCAACAACGGGCAGGTCGGCTTCGCCGGCAGCCTGTGTGTCACGCCGGACGGCAAGTACATCTTCCTGGCCGACACGTACCTGCAATACAGCACCGGCGGCGCCGCGTTTGTCGTGCCGAAGGACCCGGAGAACCTGGATCCGTGGGCCTGCCCGGCGTCGGACATCTACTGCAGCGTGAACACCGTCGGGTTTAAGACTTCCGCGACCGCGACCAGCGGCACCGATCAGACTGTCGGCTACATTCGGCTGGCCGAGTAAGTCGCGCTGGCGGGCAACGAACGCCACCGATCAGCGGTATGTTCGTATCGTAGGCAGCGATGCAGCGGGTCGCCGGCGGCCAACCGGCGACCCGCGCCGCCGCGCGCGTTCTCCGATCGCCCCGGACGGGGCCGTCGAACGTTGCCAGGGGTTTCAACCCCTGGCGGTCTTCTGCCCCGCGCCAGGAGCGCCAGGAGCGCATCCAGCGACTGCGGCGCGGCCCACAGTTGGCGTGGTGCCTTCCGGATGAGCCAGCAGACCGCTCAAAGCCGCTCCTGTTCGGACAAGCCGGGTGGATTCCATGCGCCCAGCGGGGAAAACGGGCCGTTCCCCGGGCTTTCGGGACTCGCTGATGGCGTCGGGAGCGGTCTCGAACCAGCTCGCATCCGCCCCCGACGGCCCGGGAAAGAGCCTGAAAAAAAGGTTGACCCAGAAGGGCGGGGCACTATACAGTAGCTGCGCGCAGCGTTCGGCGCGGGAGTTGGGCAAGGTCATCTCGGAAATGTCGGGTAAGTGGGAAATCCCGGTGAAACTGCATTTGGCCCAGGAAGGGTCGTCCGCGGCAGCTTTCGACAAACCTACGAGGAAGCGCCCACGGGCACGTGGAGCGCCGGTGTTCTGGCAACTCAGCGGAGGTGGCACATGAAACGGTTCGCAATCAGCGTCCTTTGCTCGGTGACCGTCCTGGCAGCCTGGGCTCAAGCTCCCATTTCACTCAGCGGGGATCGGCCACTTCTCATCCCCCCAAAACCGGCCGACTGGCCTCAACCAAGCTGGGAGCAGGGCGTGGGGAACGGTCCGACCCGGGGAGGTGATTCGCGGAGCGTTACGCCCGGGTTCATTTTTCCGGGGCGAGTCCCTCCCCACCTGGGTGGTCCGGGGGGGATCATCCACACCAACCGCCAATTCGCGGCGGACCTCAACGGCGATGGCATTCTCGATTTGGTCACCCAGGACACCAGATCCGACGGCTATCAACCAACTCTCGTCATCCGATACGGGCGGCCTGACGGATCATTCGATTCGCCGGCGTTCTCGTATGCTGTGCTCGGCGGCGCCGCACCCCTGGCGGCTGGGAGATTCAACGCCGACGACCTGCCCGACCTGGTGGTGCTCTACTCGGCATACCATAAGCTGACGTTGTTTCTCGCGCAACCGGGCGGTGGTTTTGCACCAGCGGGCGACTATCCGACGAACGCGGCCTTCCTCGTTGGGGGGGATTTCGACAACGATGGCTTCTCGGATGTCGCCACAACGGATGGGTACGTGCGACGCGGCCAGGCCGACGGCACGCTGGGCCCGCCGGAACCCATACATCTCGGATCTTCGAGTGGGTATACGCGCTCATTGTGCGCCGCCGATCTGAACGGCGACCACATCGACGACCTGGTCGGTATCGGTGGCTGCGTGGGGCAATCGTGCGTCTGGGTCATGTACGGCCGTCAGGACCTCGGGCTCGGGCCAGCGCAGGAATTCGCGCTGCCGTCTACGCCGACGTGCCTCGGAATCGGCGACTACAATGGCGACGGCATTCCAGACATCGCGGTCAGCACCAATTACGTGTCTGTGTTCTACGGCCAGCCCGGGGGAGTATTCAACGAACGGAGCGACTACCCGGAACTGCCGGGGGGCAGCCAGTTTGCGTCGGGCGATTTGGATGGCGACGGACGGCATGACCTATTCGCCTTTACGAATAGCTATGGCTACTTCTTGTCGGTGTACTACGGCCAGCAGGGTGGTGGTTTCCGCCCGGTGCAACCGCACGCATGGTGCGACTGGTGGCAGGCCTGGACCATCGCCGCCGATGTCGACCGGGACGGGCGCAGCGAAGTGCTGCACCTGCTCAGCGGCCAGCCGGCCACGTTGGATTACGTAAAGACACGGGGCGAACTCGTGACGCGCTGGGACATCAGGGTGCCGAACAGCTCGGGAGCGTTCCATGGCATCTGTGTGGCCGATCTGGATCACGATGGAGCGCTGGATCTGGCGGTCACCGACAAGACCCGCGGGGAAGTGCGCATCTTGTGGGGCGACGGCACAGGCGCATTCAGTGTGGATGGGACAACGTATTCGACTGGGGGCCCGGCCTGGCGGGTCGCCGCGGCAGACGTGAACAACGACGGTCTGCTGGATCTCGCGGTGACCACGACCGCGGGCAGCTTGCGTCTGTTCTACCAAGTGACGCCACGTGCCTTTGGCACCCCGCAAGACTATGCGATCGAGACGGGGCGCGTCGGCGTGGCCGTCGCCGACTTCAACGGTGACGGACGCACCGATGTTGCGGCTGGTAACAAGGTATATTATAGCCAGCCGGACGGCACGCTCGGCAACCCGCAGAGCATCCAGGTCACGGGGGACATCGTCGCGGCGGATTTCGACTGGGACGGCTGGGTCGACATCGGCGGGCAGTTTAACGTCCTCGGATTGGGCGTCGTCTACAACCAGGCCGGCGCCGGGTTTACGAATCCGCAGGGCTTGCTCCTGAGCCAGGCACCGCGCGAGATCGCGGTCGGGGACTTCAACGGCGACGGGTGGCGCGACCTGGCGGCGTGGCAGCAGTCGGGCACGGTGGCTGTGCTGTACGGTCAGCCGGGTGGTGGCTTCGCCGGGCCACCGCAAATGCTCGGGCCGTTCTCCGTTTGGGATTACGACTGGGGAATCACGGCGGCCGACTTCAACCGGGATGGCCGCGACGACCTCTGCGTTACGGACCAATACAACGTCGCACTCCTGCTCGGGGCCGCGGAGAATCCCCTGACCGAAATGCAACTGTACAAGTGCGGTTACTGGGTGTATTCCATGGCCACCGGCGACTTCGACCGTGACGGCCGCATCGATCTGGTCGGTGCGGATATTCGGTCGAGCCTCGTTTCCGTCTTCACGAACCAGGACGGCCACAAGGCTACGGGCGACCTGCAGGCGCTGTCCGTGATCGGTCCGGCCAATGGGTTGACCGGCGAGGTTATCCCGGTGGACTGGACGGTGCAGAACATGCTGCCCGCGCCGCTCACCGCCAAGTGGACCGACGGCATCTATCTCTCGCGCGACGACCAATGGGACATCAATGACCGGCTGCTGGGCGTGCTGGAATACAACGCGACGCTGCCGGGCGGCGCTTCGTACACGCGCGACGCGTCAGTGTCGTTGCCGGCCGTGGCGGCTGGCAACTACTACCTGCTCATGCGCGCGGACATGTACGACGACATTCGTGAAATCGACGCCGAGGGCGACAACGTGGTCGCCACACCGATTACGGTCGATGTCCCTGCGCTTACGCTGGGCCAATGGCTGCCGGGTGAGTTCGCGTTTGCCGGCCAGACGAAGCTCTACAAGGTCGTTGTCACTGCAGACGAGGATTTGCTCGTGACGCTCGACGCGGCGTACGACGAAGGGGCAAACGAGCTGTACATTCGCTATGAGTACCCTGCGACGCGGGTCAGCTACGACGCCAAGTACGACGCGGGCTTCGCCCCAGACCAGACCGCCCGCATCCCGGGCACGCAGGCGGGTACGTACTACATCCTCGCCGTGGCCAATCCGATGCCTGCCGATGGTCAGGCGCCGTTCAACCTCAAGCCCGAATACCTGCCGTTTGCAGTCGAGGAGTACGGGCCGACGCGCGGCGGCAACACCGGACAGGTGACTATCCAGTTCATTGGATCTGGATTCAAGCCAAACGTTGCGGCTACGCTGCACCCGGAGGTCGGCCCAGAGATCCATCCTCTGCGAACGAACTGGGTTGATTCTGGCGAGTTTACGGCGACTTTTGATCTGGATGGCCAACCCCACGGCGCCTGCATCGTGCAGGTCACGAACCCGGATGGCGCCCAGATTACACCCGAGCCGGCCTTCATGATTGAAGCGGGTGTGGAACTAACAATAGAAGGCTTTCTCGGCGGGCCCTCTGTTCTTCGCCCCGGTCAGACGGGACAGTACGGCGCGCACATCAACAATACCGGAAACGTCGATATTCCATACGTGATTGTTGACATTTCGGTTGACGCACAATATGTGCGCTCCGTGCGCGTTACGAGGCCAGATCTGGCGGACCCGCCGCCCATTCCGGGAATCGACTGGTCGCAGGGGGATCCGACGACGACAGTCGACGGGCGGATTCACCACCCTCTCCTCTTGAAGCCCTTCCCTGTATCCGGATATTCATTCCACCTGGATCTTGCGATTGAGGTAGCGCCGGAGGCGCCACTGCATTCATCGTATGACGTAACAGTGGCGCTCCGCGCAATGGGGCACGACGACATGGTTTCGACTCTCACTCAGGATGCCGACTTGGTGCGGTGGATTCTCTTGTCGGACCCGCCCGTAGATCCGGTCGTGGAGGAGATTCGGGGAGACCCGCAAATTTGGGATCCTCTTTCTGCTCTCCTGGAAGACCCCCTGGCATGGAGGCAAGCCTACATGGACGCTGCCGCCGATTTGGGGCTGTTCGATGGCTCTGGGTGCTCCCGGGGATACCCCGTCATCTCGTGGCAGTCGTGGCTAAAAAATGGTGCAGCGCTTTTTGCCATAGCGTGTGGATTTCTTCCTGTTTCCTATCCACTGTTGGGAGTTTTCATCGGAGTTCAATTCTTTTGGCAGATCGACCAGTGGGAAGATGAAATCTCTCAAGCCTATCTCCACCACTACACGGCGATCGTCTTGCCAGGCGACCCCAACGGCAAGTCTAGCCCCAACGGTTGGGGTCCGGACGGGTTCATTCGCCAGGAGGATCCCATACCGTACGTCGTTCAATTCGAGAACATTCCCGGAGCCACCGCTGCCGCCTTGAAGGTCGAGGTTACCGACCAACTGCACGCGAACCTCGACTGGTCCACGCTGACGCTCGACGAAATCGGCTTCGCCGGGAACGTGATCAAGGTGCCGGAAGGGCTGAGCCACTACGAAGGCCGCGTCGAAATGGACGGCTGGACCTGGAACGAGACCGACGGCTGGCATCGTTACGACGTCGACGGGAACCCGGTCATGCCGCTGGTCGTGGACGTGGAGGCCGATATCGACATCGCGACCGGCGTCGTCCGCTGGACGATCGTCTGCGCTGACCCGAACACCGGCAATTTCCCCGAAGACGCGTACGCCGGTTTCCTGCCACCAAACCAGGAGGCGATCTTCTATCCCGACCCAAACAGCCCGGACCCCAACAGCCCGGTCATGATCCACCCCGGCGAAGGCTATCTGACGTACAGCGTCCGTCCGGTCGCTGACCTGCCGACGGGCACGCAGATCACGAACCAGGCGACGATTGTGTTCGACTGGAACGCCCCAATGGACACGCCGGTGGTGCTCAACACGATCGACGCAGTCGGCCCGACCAGTGCCGTCTCGCCGCTCCCGCCCGAGACACACGATGCGCACTTCGACATATGCTGTACCGGCCAGGACGACCCCGGCGGCTCCGGCGTATTCCTGTACGCGATCTACGTCTCAGACAACGACAGCCCGTACAGCCAGTGGCTCCTGACCGAAGACGCGTGCGCGACGTTCACCGACACGCGCCTGAACCACACCTACCGCTTCTACAGCGTGGCGCAGGATCACGTCGGGAATGTGGAGCCGCCGCCGACCGACCCGAACGGTGCGATCGTGCCGGACGCCGTTACGATCGTCGTGGGCTTGCGCGGCGACATGAACTGCGACGGCACGGTGGACTTCGGCGACATCAACCCGTTCGTGCTGCAACTGTCGAACTTCGCCGCTTGGCAGGCGACCTACGTCGGCTGCAACCCGCTCAACGGCGACATCAACGACGACGGCATTTACGGCGAAGGCTCTTTCGGCGACATCAACCCGTTTGTGGCGCTGCTGACGGGTGGGGGATAGGCCGGCGGAAGCTGCGGGCGCCACGGCGACGGCCGACATCCGCCGCGGCCGAGCGCGTAGCGTCGGCCCCCCGTGGCCGACGTCGAATACAGCGGGTTAACGCCCTTGGACGTCGCCCACGGGGGGGCGACGCTACAGCCCCGCCGATTGTGTCACGCACCCAGTCCTCACGGCCGACACGGCCGTGGCACCCAAGCTCGGCCGAATCGGGTACCATGCCCCGCCATGCCACCGGTGGTCGCTGCCGCGCTCGTCGTGCTGTTCGAAGGTCTCGTCCTTTGGGCGGCCTTCCCGATCCTGAGCTATTACTGCGCCGACCTGGGCGGCGGGCCGGCGTCGGTCGGCATTCTGTTCGCCTTGATGTCGGGACCACGCGTTCTCTTCAATCCCATCTTCGGGCGACTCTCCGAGCGGTTCGGCCGCCGCCCGCTCATGGTCGTCGCGAGCCTCGGCACGATGGCGGGCTCGATCACCTGGGCGGTGTCGCCGAACGTCGGTTGGCTGGCGGTGTCGCGGGCCATCGCCGGCATCTTCGGTGCGCAGGCGGCGCTATCGTCCGCGGTGGTCGCCGACGTCACGTCGCCGGAGCGGCGCAGCAGCGGGATGGGGCTCGTCGGGGCCGCCTTCGGACTCTCGATGGTCTTCGGCCCGCTGCTGGGCGGCGGGGTGACGCACCTCGCGTCGCACGCGATGGTGGGCTGGGTCGGGGCGGTGCTGCAAGGGTTGTCGGTCGCGACCGTGTTGTTCTTTTTGCCGGAGACGCGCCCCGTCGGCTCGACTGCGGGCGACGCTGGCTCGCACCATCCGGCGCTGCGCACGATGCTCACGGTGGCAGGCGTCACGCCGCTGCTCGCCGTCGCGTTCTGTAGCGCGCTGGCTGTCGCGCAGGTCACGACCACCTTCTCGATGCTGGCGGAGAAGGAGTACCAGTTCACGGAGGCGGATGCGGGATATGCGTTCGCCCTGTTCGGCCTGGTGGGAACGCTCGTGCAGGGCGGGGTCGTTCGCGTGCTGCACGCGAGGTTTGGCGACCGCAGACTGGCCATGGCGGGGCTGGTCACGGTTGCGATCAGCGCCGCGGTCATCGCCCCCGGTCCGCCGCGCTGGGCGTTGTGGTTGTGCATGGGGCTGATTGGTGCGGGGGTCGCACTCTGCACCCCGACGGTCGCCGCCCTCTTGTCGGGCTGCGTCGGGCCGGACCGGCAGGGCACGCTGCTCGGCATGCACCAGGGCGTGCTGTCGCTGGGGCGTGGCGCGAGTGCGCCCGTTGCCGGCGTGATCTTTGGCGCCTGCGGCCCGTGGGCGCCATACCTCGTGGCCGCCGGAGTCGCGCTGGTCGGCGGGGGGTTGCTCTTTTCCCGGCGCGCGGGGATCCACGAGGGTGCGGCGGCGGAGGCTCCGCCCCTGGGTCTTTGACCGGCCGTGGCGGGCGGGACGCCCACCCCACCCACCTTACGCGCGGTTTCCAATGAGGCGCTGCACTACCGCCCAAAGCGGTAGGCGTCCACGGTCTCCAGCTTACCCCGCTCGTCCTTGACGACGTAGGACTCGTGCCCGGGCGGGCCCAGGCGCTCCGCCACCGTGGCAACGTAGGCGGCCAACTGCTCGTCGGGGAAGTCCACGCCCTTCTTTTCGTTTTCGGCTCGATACACCAGGAGCCAGACGCGTTTCCCTGGTGCGGCCTGGATGGTCTCCGGCGGCGGCGCCCACGTGATGGGGACCGGCGCGAAGCGGAGGACGTCGAAGACGAACTGCCCGCCGACGCCGCGCCAATCGCCCAGGTAGGGCGCGTAGGGAACTTTTTCCTGGGCGTTGAAAATGACCCAGCGGTCGCCGGGAGAGGTTTGCTGGGCCACACTGCGCACTGCTTCACGACTCCGATAGGACGCCAGCGACTGGTAGGGCCACAGTAGTTCCCCGGTCATCGTACAGATCGGGATCAGCGCCAGGCTCGCCGCGGCAAGCAGGAGGGCCCCGCGTACACACTCGCCGCGCGTCACTGGCCGGGCTGATTTGCGTCGAACGAGCGCGACCGCGCGTGGCACCAGGAACTCCAGGCCGGCGAACAGGCCCAATCCGGCCAGCAAACAGAACGCGGGTGCCATGTACAGGGTGACTCGGGCCGATCCGCCGTAGGGATATGCGTGTGCGGCCGCGGCGATGAATGCCAGAGGCAGCGGTCCAAGCAGGAGCAAGAGGAGGGCGGGCTGCCGGCGCGCCAGGCGCACGGCACCGATCAGGACACACAGGAACGTGACCACGCTGCCGGGCGCGGTACCTCCGTGGGGGTAGGCCAGCATCAATCCGGTGTGCATTGCGTAGAGCCAGAAAGGCAGTTGCCAGGGCCGTGTGAGCGGTGGGAATGTGACGGCCCAGGTGTCCGTGAGCCGGGCCGCAAACTCGGCGTGCGGCTTGCCGATGGTCAGGAACATCGCCAGAAAGCTGCCGCACAGGACGACGCCGAAGGCCAACCAGCCGGCCAGCACGCCGGCGCGGAATCGTCCGCGCCAGAGCAGCCAAGTGAGCAACAGCCCGACGCTTCCGCCGACAAAGGCGGCCGGGTAGGAACACCAGACGGCGATACCACCGAAGAGGATGAGGGCGATCCAATGCCGGACGGAATTGGGGCGCTGGTGCACCGCCCAGGCGAGCATGGTCAAGCCGAGCGACACGAGCAGGTCAGTGATGTACGGCTTGACTTCGGCCCCGTGGCGCACGATGTAGTACGAGGCCGCGAAGATGCCCACGGCCAGGAACGCCGGCCGCCTGGGCAGCACTTGCCGGGCGAAGCGCCAGAACAACAGGAGGGCCGCGATGCCCGCCAGCGTAGGCAGCCAGTGCAAGGCCCACTCGGAGAACCCGAGCGCGCGGCTGACGGCCAGCTCGGCCCACATGAACACGACGGGCACGATCTGCCCATAGAGCGACGGCTGCACCATTTCCCGATAGCCGCGGACGACAAAGTCGACCGCGACGAACGCCTCATCGCCCCAAATGGGAAAACCCAGAACATAGAGCAGCACACGCCAGACGAGGCCCAGCAGGAGCAGGCTGAGTGTGAGCTGCTTGATACTGGGCGCGCGAAGCCCATGCCGAGTATTCGCGGCAGGCTCGGCTTCGGGAGTATGGTTTGCCATCGTTGACCGTTGCGTCCTGAGGTCTGCCAGCTTTCACGGCCGGTACAGAGCCTGGCCGCTACAAGTGCTGGTGCGAGAATCCCTTCTCGCACCGATCTGAGCCGGAATCCGTTCTGGCACTCGACGGCCGGGACAGAGCCCGGCCGCTACGGCACCGGACTGGTCGACACCTGGATACTCTCGTCGGCGCGGATCAGGTCAATGTGACAGCGCCACTGCGAGTCCGAGGCCGGGAAATCGGTACGATAGTGCACACCGCGCGACTCGCAGCGCGTCGCGGCGCCGGTCGCAATCCCCAGCGCCACCGTGAGCATGTTCTGCGTTTCCCAGGCCCGGGGGCTGTCGAAGACCTTGTCCATCACGTACCGCGCCCAGAATTCGACGATCTCGATCGTCTCCCGCAGCCGGTCGCCGCTGCGCTCCACCGCGACGTTGCGCGACATCAGGCTGGTCAGGCTGTTGAGGACGTCGGCGAGGTCAAGCTCGGTTCGCGCCGAACGGGGCAGCAAATGGCTGATCGGCAGCGGGCTGTTGATGCGGTGGTTGACTGACGTGCGCTCCGCGGCCAGCGCTCCGACCCGTCGCCCATAGGCCAGCCCCTCGAGCAGGGAGTTACTGGCCAGCCGGTTCGCCCCGTGCAGGCCGCCGGAGGCCACTTCCCCGCAGGCCAGCAGCCCGCGCAGGTTCGTCTGCCCCTGCTCGTCCACCACGACCCCCCCCACCGCGTAATGGGCGCTGGGCCGCACCGGAATCAGGTCGCGTTGCGGGTCGATGTCGAAGTCGTGACACAAGCGGGCGAGATTCGGGAACCGCTCGGCAAAGCGCCGCCCCGGAAAGTGCCGCACGTCCAGGTAGACGCACGGGCTCTGCTCGCGCCTCATTTCGGCGGCGATCGCCCGGCTGACCACGTCGCGTGGGGCCAACTCGCCGCGCTCATCGTAGTCGCCCATGAAGCGCCGGCCGCTGCGACTGACCAGGAAAGCACCTTCGCCGCGCACCGCCTCGCTGATCAGCTCGCGGGCGGCGCCGGCGACGTAGAGCGTCGTCGGGTGAAACTGGATCATCTCCAGGTCGCGGAGGACGGCGCCGGCGCGGAAGGCCGCCGCCAGGCCGTCGCCGGTAGCCACCAACGGATTGCTGGTTTCGCGATACACGCGGCCGCAGCCGCCCGTGGCGAGGACGGTGGTCGTCGCCCAGAACATCTGGTGGCCGTATTTGGGATGATGCGTGACGACGCCGACCACCTGTCCGTCGTGCGTGAGCAGGTCGATCGTGAAGCACTGCTCGAAGATGCGGATGCGCGGGTGGGCCCGCACCTGGGCCAGCAACACGCGCAGAATCTCGCGGCCGGTCATGTCCTGCGCGTGCACGATGCGCGGCCGGGTGTGCCCGCCTTCGCGCCCGGCTTCCAAGAGCGGACCCGCGTGATCGAAGCAGGCCCCACCGGCTTGCAGGGCTTGGATGATGCCCGGCGCTTCGCCGACGACACGGCGGATGACGTCCGCGTGGCCCAGGCCGCAGGCGACGGTCAGCGTGTCGGCCGCATGCTGCTCGGGAGTGTCGCCGGGTACGGTGGCCGCGGCGATGCCGCCCTGCGCGTGGGCGGTCGCCGAGTGCTCGGCCCGATCCTTGGTGACCACCAGGACCTCCCCGGCGCGGGCCGCCTCCAGGGCCGCCTGCAAACCGGCGACGCCCGAGCCGACGATGAGCGTGTCCGTGAACAGATGCGGCGAACGATGATGCTCGAAGTTGGTGAGGTAACGGCGGCGACCGATGGCACTACTCATGGTATTTGTCTAGCGGCTGAAGCGGCGGACCTTCGCATCGGTCACGAGCATGTCGACACTGACATCCGTGGTGCCGACCGGGATCGCGGCGACCACCTGCTCCTCCAGGGCCAGAGCGCAGGCCACGCCGTGAAAGTCCGGGTGCGAAAGAAAGCGGTCATAAAACCCGCGCCCGCGGCCGAGCCGGTGGCCGTGCTCGTCGAAGCCCAGGCCCGGCACCACAACCAGGTCCAGGTCGGCGACGGGGGCCGGCATGCCCTCGACCGGCTCGCGGATGCCCATATAGCCGTGCTCCACGCCGCTCACCAGCGATTGGATTTCGATGGGCAGCATGCGCCGCTGGTCCCACGAGACGCGCGGGGCGACGACGATCTTCGTGTCCGCCCAGGCCTGGAGCGCGAGCTGGCGGGTGTCGACCTCGTGCGGCGTGGAAAGGAAAATCATGACCACCTGGGCGCGGCAATACTCCTCCTGTTCACACAAACGCCGACAAGCCGTCACGCTGCGCTGTTGGAGCTCCTCCGGCGAGATCTCCCGCAGGCGACGGCGCAGCTCTTGTCGAAGGTCTTTCTTCGACACGGCTAATCCTTTCGGTCCTGGGCGGACGGCTGGTCCGGGGCCGCGCGCAGCCGGCGCAAGGTCTCCGCCAGACGGCCTTCCTGACCGCG